>Ga0207075_1008_pt1 | contig 63662 bp, 58 predicted proteins | sample Alteio_BWMinHeat_64_FD_153587 | JGI IMG/M metagenome (GOLD analysis project Ga0207075, IMG submission 153587) | Enriched cells from forest soil in Barre Woods Harvard Forest LTER site, Petersham, Massachusetts, United States -... | ecosystem: Environmental > Terrestrial > Soil > Temperate forest >... | reverse complement strand
GCATGTAAGCAAGTTTTAGATTACCGACTGTATATGTTTTTTCTTGGTATTCATGACCTCTTTCTTCCAGCCTATCGATCTCTTTTCGCGAGAGCAGGCGAACTCTTCCTGACTGGTCAAAAGTAAGTACATCATGTGGCGGAGTACCATCTGAGTCATAGACAAGATTTATTGCCAACTTGCTGCTCACGTCGCCATCGCCATCATCGCGTACTGAAAGGCGAATGCATGATGCATAATCAGTAACACACTTTTGCACGACCCGGCGCGTTGCCATACTTCCAATCCAAAGACAGTGAGCAACCTCATCGGCGACGGTGTCTAGGCATCGTCGATATGATCTGGGCGCTTTTGTCTTGGCTGCATTAACAAAATCGTCCCGGTCAAGATCACATCGCCAAAATGCTTTTAGACCCTTAGGAGTAGGCGTTTTTGTCAGCTCTTTTTCTCGAGCTTCTTCTTTTGCATAGAGCTCTTCGATAGTATCAAATTCAGCTATTTTCAATGTGCTAAAACCTGCACCGTGTATAAGCTGTCTAAGCTGAAGCTGATAAAGAGCTCGTAGTTTTTCAGGAAAGACATCCAATCCAAATGCTTTTTGGGTAACAGCATTTGCACTACTTGTTTGCGCTTCACGTGAAAATATCAATAGCTCAGCCCCGGGTGGGTAGACAGATTTTATTTGCCTACACATATAGTCAAGGGTCAATAGTGCAACATATTCACCAAAATCTACGACTGGTGCAAGCACTTTACCACGGTTACATGATTTAACTGCAAACGCTACAATCAAGAGTTTGACCGGTTTTTCTTCAGTTATAAAGCTTGCGACTTTAGCTTCCAATGCGTCTTTGCCATCCAAAGGGATCTTTGGACAAAATTTGCAAAGAAAGCATACGATTTGTTGCGGCAGCGGGAGCTCCTCGTCATCGCTGATCTTTGGTAGAGAAGCAACATACGGTGTAAGTATTGCTGGATACTCGCATGGTGCTCGTTTGCTTGGAGCAACATCTTTTCTTTCTTCTGTTTTACCATCGGTATCAGGTGGTGTCAAAGCCAAGCTTTTGAGCTGTGCTGTCACATCTGTTACACCTGTTTCTGTTATTGCAGGTGCTACAGAGGCAGCAACTGCTGCTGCCGGTCTGTCCATTGCGCCCATAAAAAAATATGGGAAACAGGCAAGCGAGAACAATACTTTAAATATCGTTTTTATATTTATTTTTGTATTCATGATTTTTTCTTTCGTTTAAAAATTTGTTTAAAAATTTCGTTTAAAAAACGGACAGTTCACATCGTTAATTGTTTTGGTCACAAGTGTGTATTTTGTTGGGTCTACATCTTTTTTAAAGCGTATTGACCAAGAATTGGGCTCTTTCTCTTCAACGAGTACGCCATGATAGGGTGTAATATCTGAATCAGGAGAAAGCTTTACGCCGAATTTTTTACTGACATCTCCAGAGAAATGCACCGTAAGACGTAGAAATCGCTCAGCGGGAAATGCTTTGCTTAAATAATTGCGTAGTCGATTTTCACGCTGCAGAATGCCAAATACAATCTCATCAAGGGTTTGATGGGTTAGTATTTTTTTACCCGCGTGATAATCAAACTCTAAAGCAAACCGTTTGCGCGCAACGCCCATCACAGGTTTGATTGAAGCCTGTAGTGCTGCGTTACCTTGATCGCAGGCGTCGATCATAACGTTTATATCATCAAGCTGTGCAAGCTTATGATCACGCATGAAGTCGCTTGACGTATAAAACGTTATATTGGGTAAATCAGATCCCAACTGTTTCAGTGCTTTCTCATACGCCAAAACCATCGGATGTGAAATATCAAGAAACTGGGCAAAGGCGATTCCATCACAAAACACCGTCAACTGTGCCCCCGGTTGGTAGACTGCTTTGATTTTGTCGAGCATCTCTTGGAGGTACTCAAGCGACTTTCTTTCTGCCATATCTGGCAAGTCACCAACCGTCTTCTTTTCATGATTGCGTGACTTAAACGGAAAACTGACAACAAGCATGTTGACAGGCTTTTCTTGAGCAACAAACTTTGCAATTTGTTGTACGCATTCATGCGTACCCATGATCGGCTTTGGGGTTATATCATGTGTTGGATCGACACTGTGCGCATCGATATCATAGGTTATTCTGTACTGGTCAAGCACCCTGTAAATCTGTTCAGCTTTGTGCAAAACAGTGTTTTCTAAAACACTATCTTGCCTGTGTTTACACAGATAAAAACAGAGTATTCCAGCGACAAAAAGCGCCGTATAGACGACGTATGTACGGTAACAATATTGGGAAGTCATAATTAAACCTCGCTCTTTGACTTTCGTTGCGTGCGGGCATGAAGCGAGCAGGCAAAAAAATTGATTGCATGCAAATGCGCAGCACATAGCAACAAGGGTTGGTTAAAAATCAATTACAAAAAAAATAAAATTAGGAATTATAAAATAATAATGAGAACTAATCCTAAGACTCGTAAGCCCGGAATAGATAAAGATAAAGATGGAATAGATAAAGAAATAGAAGTAATAGAAAGAATAGAAGAAGAAAGAATAGAAACTCTAGAAAGAGTAGAAAGAAGAAGAGAAGAAACAGGTGAAGCAAAAGACATCGTATCTGGGTGACCCTCAGGTCGGTGACCTACAGGTCGATCAGATCGATTTTTCGTGCGCATATATTGCCCCGCGCCTGGCATACTAAAAGTCATGGTGACCTCCTAGAAAATGGGTTATTAAATAATATTACAACTTTTAATATTCTAACAGAAAAAAAATAAGTATTCAAGTGGCTTGTAAAAAAGCTATTATTTTGTAAAAAAATGTAAAAAATATGCGTAGTTTTTGTTATTTTTATCGTCTTTTGTTGCTTGTCTTACCCCCTATTTTACGTTAAATTATTTGTCTAGCTTTTAATCTGTATAAATAATCTGTAAGAGGGGCCTGTATGTCATCTAATACCGTTACCGTGACGCTTGAAAAAATTGTTTCGTTGTGTAAACGACGAGGATTTGTGTATCCATCAGCTGAGATCTATGGCGGCTTGAACGGTGTGTATGACTTTGGCCCCCTTGGAACTGCACTTAAACAAAATATTAAAAACGCATGGTTAAAAAGCGTCATGAGTTATCCCGAAGATGTTGTTCAACTTGATGGGTCGATCTTAGGGTCGAGTGACGTATGGAAAGCTTCTGGGCATTTGGAAAATTTTAGCGACCCGATGGTCGACTGTCTGAACTGTAAAAAGAGATTCAGGGCCGATGATATCGATCTTGATAAAGTTTGTCAGTCTTGTGGTGTTAAAAATTGGACCGATGTTCGTCAGTTTCAATTAATGTTCAAAACACAGCTTGGTGCCATGACCGATGCTGCCAGCGATGCGTACTTGCGCCCAGAAACAGCGCAGGCTGTTTTTATAAATTTTAAAAACGTGTTTACAAGCAGTCGCGTAAAAATGCCATTTGGTATTGCACAGATTGGCAAAGCGTTTCGTAATGAAATTACTCCAAAACAGTTTTTATTTCGTGTCCGTGAATTTGAACAGATGGAACTCGAATTTTTCTGTAAGCCCGACCAAGCAGATGAGTTCTTTGCTGTATGGATAGAACGTCGCAGAAATTTTTTTGAGTCATTAGGGCTTGATATGAGTAAGATTCGTATGCGTCCTCATGCATCAAACGAACTTGCGCACTATGCAAAAGGTTGCATGGACGTCGAGTATAACTTCCCATTTGGTTGGAAAGAACTCGAGGGTATTGCACACCGTGCAGATTTTGACCTGACGCAGCATTCTAAGTTTTCGGGTAAAGATCTTGCTGTATTTGAAGAAGCAACCAGAACATCATACATGCCAAACGTTATAGAATGTTCTGTAGGGGTCGATCGCTTATTCTTAACATTATTATTTGATAGCTATTACGAAGACAATGTCGAAGGCGAAGTGCGTACGGTACTTAAATTTCACCCGTCGATTGCGCCCATTACTGCTGCCGTTATGCCGTTAACCAACAAGCTTGAAGAACAAGCGCAAGCGCTTTATTTTGATTTGAAAAAACGAGGATATCGCGTTCAGTTTGATACATCTGGATCGATTGGTAAACGTTATCGCCGTCAGGACGAAATCGGTACGCCAGTTTGTTTTACGTTTGATTTTGATAGTTTAGAAGATAATAAAGTCACAGCACGTAACCGTGATACGTTACAACAAGAACGTGTTGCACTTGATCAGATATCTAATTATTTAGATGATTTGTTAGCTAAATAATAAAAAAATAAAAACAGGAGCGTAGTATGTTGAAGATAATTCGAAGAATCTATGATTGGATGGGATCAAAAGTCGATTCACCCTATGCACTATGGTGGCTTGCAGGACTCTTTTTTATTGAGTCGTCAGTATTTATTATTCCGGTCGACCCGTTATTAATTCTTTTTTGTGTAACAAATAATAAACGCTCGCTATATTACGCTACTGTTGCTACAGCTGCTTCTGTTATGGGCGGCATCTTTGGGTACGCTATCGGTGCATTCATGTGGAAGAGCATCGGTGCATCGTTAGTTACTTGGCTAATTTCTGAGGCTACGTTTAACAGTATCGTTGCAAAATACAAAATTTACGAAAATTGGGCGGTCTTGATTGCAGGGTTTACTCCCGTCCCGTATAAAGCTGTAACGATCTCAGCAGGGTTTTGTGGGCTGAGCTTTCTTCCCTTTGTATTCTATTCAACGATTGCCCGCGGTGCTCGGTTCTTTATGCTTGCTGGAGCAATAATGTTGTGGGGCCCAAGAATTAAAATATTTATCGATAAGTATTTTAATCATTTAGTTATTTTATTTGCATTACTTGTTATCGTAAGCTGCTTGATTTTGAAATAAAAAAATAAAAAATTTAGGAAATTTTATGATTACGTATGCAGACTTTGAAAAAGTTGATATTCGTGTGGGCGTGATAACAGAAGTTAACGACTTTCCAGAAGCGCGAAAACCTGCATATAAACTCTTGATCGATTTTGGTCCTGAGATTGGGATCAAGAAATCGTCGGTACAAATTGTTCCAAACTATGCAAAAAACGAGCTTGTTGGTCGTCAAGTTCTTGCAGTGGTCAATTTTCCTGTACGACAGATTGGACCGTTCATGTCAGAAGTACTAACGCTTGGTGTTCCTGATGGTTCTGGAAATGTTGTATTGGTCGGGCCTGAACGTGACGTCCCGTTGGCTGGCAAACTATTTTAAATATTTTTAAATTTTTTAATAATCTGGGGCTTGAGTATGAAAATACGTTTTTTGTGGATAGTTGGAGTACTTGTTCTCGGTGGTTATCTTTTATTTAAGGGCTGTTCGAGGGACCAAGTACAAAAAAAATCTCAAATATCTCAAGAGCACATACAAGATAGAGAACAGAAAGAAGCTCCAATAGACGCACAAAAAAAACCGTCGACAGAACTTCTTAAGCTTCTTGATATTATGGGTGTGCAGCATGATGGTTCTTTACAGAGCATTATGCAGGCAACACAAAAAGCGTGGTTGCGCCCAGCCGGAAAAGAGCGTTGGGAAATACAAGATACTTTTGCTGCCAAGCGTGATCAGGTTTTCCCATTGCTAACGAGCATGGGCTTTGTGCACGAACAAAAAGTAACACAAAAACAGTACGATTACGCACTTGTTTTAGGTGCAACAATGCAACGCATGCGCTCTCGCGTTGCATATTTACTGAAACAGATAAACGCTGGTATTCGTGTTGGTAAGATTGTTGTTTTAACCGGGCTGCGCGATCGTAGTAGCGATATTGAAACAGAGTCTGTGATTTTAGGGACAGGGCAAACCGATTTACCCATTAAAAAAGATTGGCATTTGGTCGGTGCTTTACCAGCGACTGAGACAGATATGATAAAGTTAATTTTTGAGCAAGCAGATTTTCCTGACGGGTTTAGAAAGATTCCTGTTGAATTTATTAATACTCCTGCGCAAGTAACCAAAGATGGTGGCGTGCGCCGTCCAAATACCGCTGATACGGTTGCATGCTGGCTTGCACAAAAGCCAGTTCCTGGCAGTTGCCTGGCGATTTCAAACCAGCCATATAATCTTTATCAAGATGCTATTATTAGAAATACTCTCCCAACGACTTTTACGCTCGAAACCGTGGGCGCGGGCGCCGAAACACAAAAAGAAGAGTCTATTGCCGTCTATCTTGATACGGTCGCGCGTTATATTTTCGCAAAAACAAAGCAATAATTGCTATAAAAGGTCACACAAAACTCACAAAACGTCGTTTCACCCCATATTTTAGCGTGTATTTTATTTCTATTATTAAATGTGATAGACTCGAAACAAGCTCAGAAAATAGCCTTGGTGTATTCTTCAGTGAATGCGCTGAGGCAACGGGCCCCAAATTTTAGTATGCGGGCCTATTTTTTTGTTAATTTTTAACAATGGGGGAAAACGATGAAACTTTTTACGTATCTTATAACATGTCTTAAATTTGTCAGAAATAGTCTTATCAAACTTATGCTAAATTTTTTTCTTGTAGTCTTTTTTGTCCCAGCGCTTGTTGGTATGGAACCCAAGAAACCAATGCCCGCTGGAACTATTGTTTCTTTGTCATCGCTATCATCGTTGCGACCAATAGCTGGTAGTGGTTATGATACAGACGACGATGGGTTCATACCTTCTGATTCTGATAAAGATGATAATGAAGCTGATGGTGAGGGTGACGATGCAAAAAGATGGAGAAAACTTGAGCCAAGAGTCGGTGATAATCCTGCTGACAAAGAAGGCGATGATAATGATTATGAGGGCGATGACCAAGAAAACCAAGCGCCAACACAAACACTTGATGACCATGTTGATGATGAAATCGTAACTCTTGTAGGCGTGTTGGATGCTCCTGTTCCTGCTCAAGTTGAAGTTGCTGCAGCAATATTTTTACCACCTTTATTACCAACAGCCGGAAAAGTTGAAGCTCCTGCAGGCCAATTTTTAGCATCTGCAGCACCTCATTCATTTCATGTGCCTTGTCCTGTCGCATCAATTTTTTCAGGCTTTGGGCTATCGCCCATTGCACGCGATAAATTTCACGTATCAGAGACTGAACGTGTTATCGACCTTAATTATCTTATTATGCTGCGCAATGTAGTTTCATATTATCCTGAAAAATTATCTACCGAAAGCCCTGAAGCGCATACAGCTCGGCTTCAAGTTCACGCGGCAGAGCTAGCCACCAGACCAGAATTTTTGCGCTTGTACGCAGACTTTGATGATCAAATGACCAAATTTGCTCGTATTACCCAGGCACAGCATGAGGCTTGTGCGTGGATTGGCAAAAAACCAGCGCCAGAATTTTATGCCTTACACCCAGAAGACGAAGAAAAATTTATTACCTATGTACAAAAAGTTACCGTGCCAGCAAAAAGTCGGCTGTTACTTATTGGTGATATTCATGGTGGATACCATACGTTAATTTCTATGTTTGAAGATTTACGTAATAAAAAAATTATAGATAATAATCTAAATTTTCTTGATCCCAATCTGTACTGTTTTTTTCTTGGAGACATTGGTGACCGAGGATTTTTTTCTGTTGAGTCGTGGTATTTTATTATGCGCTTGAAAAATGCAAACCCTGAACGAGTTGTTCTTGTTCGCGGTAATCATGAGGAAAAATTTCAAAATCTGACCAATGGTTTTGCATATGAAGCACGTTCTAAGATTGCGTCCTGTATTTCAAAATTATATGGTTTGTACAATCTTTTACCAGTAGCATGTTTTTTAAATAAACATGCATTACTGTGTCATGGTGGTCTTGACTACTGTTGTGACGCCCGTGCGTTGTGTGCACATGCATCAACGTTTGCCTGTCAGATGATCACACCGGATAATTATAACCCACACGTATTTTTTTCACAGTTTTCAGATGAGTTGCTTGGTGATGTTACCGATGCAATTATTTCGGCTACGTGCGATCAAGCTCTATCCATGATTAATAACGTTCTGATCGATACCAGACCTAAAGTAATTGAGTGCCAAGCATTAGTAAACCAAATACAAAGCTCCGGGGTAACTTTTAATATCGATGATGATAATAAAGTATTAGAAGAAGCAATAGACAGATTTAACGGATGGGTTGAGGATTTTACCAATGATACAGTGAATTTGGATATTAGTTTTAATGGGTTACTTCGAACACTTCAGTACATTACTTCTATCACAAAAAATTATGAGGTACCTGAAGATTCGATTATTTGCCAATGCGAATCTGCATGCGAGTCGTTATCTAAGATCCCCGACGAAAATTATAATAACTGCAAGGCACAAATGGCGCAATTAGGTGATCCTGCAAGTATTGCCATTATAAAGCCGACGCTTATTAGATTATTAAAAACAGCGCAACGTCCAGAACATTTTCATGATTCAAAGTTGCCGTCGATTATGTTTATGGAATCTATTAATGGTGCGCGTGCTGGAATTTTACAAGAATTTTTTGTGAGCCGTATAGCAGAGACTCCGCTTACCGATTTGTGTCAATGCAATTATGCTTGGTGCGATTTTGATACCGAAGCAAAAGGACCTGCTCTTGGCTTGCAAGATGAATATCGTTATAGTTTTGGCATGGCTTTAAGTCATGCAATTATGAAGCATCAAGCTCTTCACGTTGTCTTTCGTGCTCATCAACATCATGGTGCTATGCGCGATCTGTTAGATAAACATCGAGGTTTTGTTGAGCTCTGGGATAAGAGTACTGGTGATATAGTATCGGTTAAAAGAGATGCTGTATACACGCTTGATGTTGCCTATGCATCTCGTATGCGATGTGGGCGAGGAGACGGTAAACCCTATGATACGATTACCGAACTGACAATTGAAGATCCAAAAGATATCCGTACATGGGTGTTAAGAAAATTTAATGTTTTGCCGGTCTTGTCTCTTCCAAGCGTTCCTGAAGATGTTCCTGTAGCGGGCGTTGTAACAGCAAGTGCGAGTGGTATAACCGTTCGTGGCCGTGAATCAAAGGCTCCTGCAAAAGCTTGAACTCGTAAGCGAGCATAGAACCGCACAAAAAATAAGATATTTATACAGTTTTATTTTGAGTAGGCTGGAGAGAGTTTTTTCCCAACTCGTAATAATAAACGTTCGTTCCTGATGACCAGGTCATGGGAAGCGTGTAGGTTTTAACCGGCTCGCATCCTGGCAACTGTTTGAGCGAGAAAATTCTGGCACCGCCCTTAATATTTTTAACTTCTTTAACGACATGGTTTAAAAGAGCTTCAGAATAGCAGGTTGCGCACATATAAATTATTGAATTTGGCTTAAATTTTGCATCAAGAATATTTTTTTCTTGTAACTCTAGTCGATTACCAAGTTTGATCTTATGTTTTTCTTCGAGTAATTTTTTTGCATTAATCGCCTTTGAAACGCGTGATTGTGCAAGTTCCAGGCCAATTGCTTTTGCCTGTGTCGTCAAAGCGACTTGCATACAGGCTTTGCCAATCCCACTACCAAGATCATAAAATGTATCTTTTTTTGAAAGTTTTGCGTCGTTGAGCAATGTTTGTAACGAATCAAAATGAATTTCGCCGTATGTTGCATTGCCGCCTTTTTGGCTAATAAGATCAGATTCTTCTGAATTCAAACCAAATCCTGTTAATCCTGTATAGACGTCATCCATAATTTTTTTTGCCTGATCTGTCGTTAACGGCAAGGTGAATTTATTTTTCTTCTGAACTTGGACGGAATTTTTTTGATTTTTTGCATGTATGATATGTATCGATGTTGTGCATACAAGCATGATAATACAAAAAGAGTAGGCGATTTTTTTTAATTTTAATAACATCAGGTGCTCCTAAAATATCAAACTTAAAACATGATAAAAAAATAAGAGTTTCTCGTGTTTTTTTATCATATTTACCAGATTTTTTTGGGTCAATATTTTGGTAATTTAGGTGGAAAACCGGGATCTTGGATTTTTTTAAAAAAGAGTTTTTTGATAAAAATTTGATTTTACATGTGAAAATTGATCAAAAAAGCCTGTTTTTTGATAGTATTTTATTTCTAATATAAATTATGATAAAGTAGGTACAAGCCTTGGTGTGTTCTTCAGTGAATACGCCGGGCCGGTGTCCGATTTTAATATTAATAGGTACAGTTATTGATTAGTTGCAGAGCATTAGTTTTATAAAAATGGGGGTCGTATGAAAAACATACAAAAAAAGATTTTATTACTTGTATTAACTTGTTTTGTCGTGCACGTACAAACTGAGCTTTTTGCGGCAGCAAGAGGAGGGCGAAGCAGAGCAAATAAAGCACAGCGTGCAAGAAGAGTAGATGCGGCAAAAAAACCAAGTAGTCCCATGCCGTCTGTGTCAGCTAACCCTACGTCAGAACCAACGGGTGTGGTTACCAAAGAAAAAGGTGACGTTGTGGCGTATGAGGATCCAAAGACTGAAAAGAAATCACCTGTTGGTGCTTCAGCGCCCGGTCATGTTGTTCGAGAAGGTGCCGGAGACACAGCAGCAAGAGAAGTGAAAGAAGCGCGTGGGGTTACATTAGACTATTTAATAGCACTAGCCAACGATATTAAGATGCCAACGCCCATACTGCATGATCCTTCAAATACAGATCAGGTTGAGCGTGTCGTCAGGCCAACGTTTAGGCACTTAGCAACACATCCTGCTTGTAAACTGGTGTATAGTGATCTTGAGCGTCAATTATGTATTTTTCATGCGACGATGACGCGCGAGCTTGATGATGAAAAATTATGGGTCGACAAAAAGCCAACACCAACGTTTTATAATTCTGATAGTACAAGCTTAACGCCATATTTCAAAAAATTATCGTTACCAAAAGGCTCAAGATATCTTTTCTTTGCCGATTTACATGGCGGTTTTCATTCAGTTATGAATATGTTTGCCGATTTACGGCGTAAAAAAATTATAGATGAACATTTCAGGATTATTGACCCACTGTACCATATTATTTTTGCAGGAGATCTTGTTGATCGTGGAATTTTTGGTGTTGAAGTGTTGTATACGGTGCTCTGCCTCTTTAATGCAAATCCTAAGAATGTACATCTTATGCGTGGTAATCATGAAGAGCTTCGTTTAAATAGACATCAGGGTTTTTTGGATGAACTGAAACACAAATTTCAACTTACCGAAGAGTCGTCCGAAAATGCGGCCAAGCTTCTTGTCTTGCAAACACATATCTCTCGTTTTTACAACTATTTACCGGTCTTCATGCTTCTCAATGGCCATATAGGAATCTGTCATGGCGGGATCGACTATTGTTATACCATGGACAAGCTTCGTGCTCACCCATCATCACCCACATCACCAATGGCTTATGAGCTCTTAACGCCAGAGAACTATAACCCACACAAATTATTGTCACAGTTGTCATCAGATTGTATGCACGGTATTTGTCAGTCAATGATCAATCAGGCGCGTAAAGCACAGTGTCCAAGTGTGCTTGTTGTTACCAAAGCAATAAGTACTTGCATGGGTCATTATCAAACATTGGTAGGCAACTGCAAGCTGGCAGAAAATCTTGACGTGAAGGTTTTTGATGCGTTTAAGGTGGTGTACAGAAAATTTAGCAAACAATGTGAGGATTTTAAAACAGCACAAAAAAGACTTTCTCAGCAGATGACAAGAAACAATACAAGAGAAGATAAAACAGAAGATAAGACATCAGATTCCGATGAAGAAAACGAGACGCCAGCTTTGAGTACATATTCTGCAAGTTTGTCTGAACGTATTGTAGCGTTGACTGCGATGATATCTGAGTATGGTCGAACAACGCCAGCAATTGCACCAGCTGTTACAATTTTGAAAAATTACTCCGAAGAAATTGGAAAATACGTTTCGGACAACCAAAAAATGTTGGATGATTTTACAGAGCTTTCTGATGACGATGCTTGTGATGACTTTATTACAGCATTAGATAAGATACTTCGAACTGCAATAACACAGCAAGCGGTTAAAGAACTGTGTGAGACTGAAAATATGCCTCAAGCTCTTATAGCACTATTAGACGAATTTTTTACAGGTCATATAGGATGTATGCCAACGCGCTGCTCAGAAATAGGTTGTGTGATGCAAGACTTTTGTCCAACACGAAAAGAACGCGATATTCTTTTTTCAGCAAGCTTTCGCTATGAAATAGGCGAACGAATGGCACATGAAATTATGCGCTTACAGGAGATTTATATAATAATGAGAGGACATCAGCATCATGGCGACATGGCAGAATTTCTTGAAGAAGATCGCGCCTATGTTCGCTTATGGGATCGTTGTGAAACTGCAGGCTTGGTACCACTGCGAAAGGGTGCTATTTACACCATGAATGTTCTTTTTTCTGCAGCGTCGCGTGTGCATGGCGCGCGCCCTTATGATTATATAACCGTGGTCAATGTTGGTGGTGATGATGTTACCAGCTGGTCAATTGAAAGAATTGACGTACCCTATGGACCAGAAGTTCATAGGCCTCCTCATAGACCTAAAGCAGGAGGATCTGGGATAACCAAAGAAGAGATTTTAGCAGCTCTCGATCGAGATCAAAAAGCACGTGAACGTGAACGAGAAGCACGAGCCGCCGGCTCGCCTGCTCCAAAGGCACCAGCTAAAACAACAGGAGCTCCTGCTCCAAAAGTTCCAGCACCTGCTAAAACTGTTGCTGGTCCAGCTCCAAAAGCACCTGCAAAAACAGACTCAAAAGATCCTGTCGCGCAGAGTTCGAAAGCTTAAATTTCTGGATTTACTTTGGGACGATAAGGGCGCTTGGGCACTTGCTGGCTAGAAATAAGCGTGTAACAGTCTTGTGAACAGCAGTTATTTAATTGCGTAATGCATGCAGGGCAACTAAGAAATTGCTTGTTGCACAAAGCGTTTTGGCAATTGGTATAGTCGTCACATGCAGTCGTACAAATATCGCAACGGCCGACAATATCGTTATTAACCGGTGTTGCAATGCGTGCATCAAAGACGTAATTTTTACCCCTAAAATACCCATCAGGATACTGTTCGATATAACGATGAATACCGCCTTCAATTTGATACACTTTTTTAGCAATATTTTTAGTATTCAAATACGCTGATGCGCGTTCGCATCGTATCCCGCCAGTACAGAACATCAATACTTCTTTATCTTTAAACTGTTCAAGGTTTTGATCGATATACTCAGGAAAATCTCTGAAGTGCTCGATTTTTGGTGTTATTGCGTTTTTAAACGTCCCTATTTTTGCTTCGTAATAATTTCTCCCATCAAGCAATACAAGATCAGGGTTGTTAGCAATTAATTCATGTGCCTGTTGGGGCGTCAGATGCTGTCCTGCTTGTTCTGTTGTCAGTTTTTCGGCTGGGATACCAAGACTGACTATTTCTGGTTTTATAACAATGCGTAGTCCCGTAAAATATTCATAATCTCCGTTGACGACCGAATCTTTAAAATCAATATTTTTAAAAAGATCATGATTGTTCATAGCATCGATATACGCTTGTATAGCTTGGGATGTTCCATAAACTGTCCCATTGATACCTTCTGTGGCAAGAATAATTCTTCCCGTGAGCCCAGCATCTTGGCATAAAACCTGCTGCCACGTTTTTATTTCTTGGGGATTTGGGATAGAAACATATTTGTAATAGAGTAAAATTTTTTTATTCATGTGTTATTCTTTTAAAATTCTTGATTCGATAATGCGATTATAAGCAAGTATAGCACGAATATTATTTATCAAAAATAGTGCAAAAAACATACAATTTTTGAACGAAAGCTTGTTTTTAATTATACAGCCTGTGTAAACTGGGCCGATATTAGTAGGTATTGGTGGGGTTTTAATTTCTGCTAACCTGAAAGAGTATGAAAGAGTATGTATGAATACGCACGAAAAAAATATTAAAAATAAAAAAGAGCTTACGCTTAATCATGTTATTGATGAGTTACATAGATTTGCTCAAAAAAGCTTTCCCGTTGAAGAAATTACTGAGTTCTTTCAAACAACCAGTATTCCGTTATCACAGGTTAACTCATATCTATTTTTTTCTCCGTTAAAATATACACGACATCTCATTCATCGTTCGCCAGATTTTGAATTATTATATATGTGCTGGTCTCCAGGTCAAAAGAGTCCTGTGCATGGTCATGAGGGCGAAAAATGTTGGTTTCGTGTTGAACAAGGTGAGCTCCAGATTGTGAATTACAAACTTAGCGACGTTAATATTCCGAGCAAAATGTCTGTTGATAGAGCTCATGTAGGCTACGTTGACGGACCAGCTGATATACATCTTGTCGAAAATCATACGACAGAACGAGCAATATCGCTACACCTGTATGCCCGGCCATTTGATGTGTGCGATGTGTATGATGTAACAAGTCAGCAGGTTTCAAAGAAAAAGCTAACCTACGATAGCGTGTGTAGTTCTTTTATTTGAGCTTATAACTTAGTGTACTTAGTGCTCTTGCCCTTGGCTTTTTCAATGGGATATTTTTGAGCGATCAGTTCAAGCTTTTTTGTTATGATTGTGCTTATATCGATATTATATTGATTACAAAAAGAGATCGTTACGAGTAAAACATCAGCGACTTCATGCTCTATTTCTTCACGATTTTTTTCAAGTACTTGTTGAACGTCTTTGCTGTCAGTCCAAACAAAATGCTCCATCAGCTCACCAGCTTCAATTGCAATGTCCATGCTTAAGTTTTTGGCATCATGAAATTGATTCCAATCGCGGTCATCGATAAGCTTTTTGACCAGTACTTTCAAATCATGCAGTGTTGTTTGCGTGTCTAATTTCTCGTGCATAAAAATCTTTCGATAAAAAAGCCCCTGTTACACACAACAGGGGCTTGAAATAAACATCAACTTGTCATCCTGAACTCGTTTCAGGATCCATTCCGTTATTTTGCTTTTTCTTCGATAAACGTAAATCGTGGTTGTTCGACATTATTAAAGACAATTTTTTCTAGAAACATTTTTACAGGTCGAGCCCATAACGGCTTTGAGCCAAAATCTGGTGTATCGTACAATGCTCGATACAGAACCAGCGGTTCAAGCGTTTCTGTATGATGTCCAACGCCAATCACTTCGTATAACTTGCCCTTATAATGTTTGTAGATACCAGGCTTGACCGAGTCTTGTTTGACGATAGTATTTTGTGCTGTATTATTTGCCTGAACAACATTACTTGCTTGTGTTGTCGTCATAAATATACCTGTAAGTAGTATAAACGTTATAATTTTTTTCATACAAGACTATCAAAAATTAGCCAACTTTGAACAGTTCAACTTCAAACATCAATGTTGCGCCGCCAGGGATAGCTCCACCCGCACCACGAGAGCCGTAAGCAAGATGAGCTGGAATAATAAGTTCGCGTTTTTCGCCAACTTTCATATCCATAACACCTTCATCCCAACCTTTGATCACTTGTCCAACACCAATGGTGAAACTAAATTGTTGGCCGCGATCAACGCTGCTATCAAACTTTGTGCCCTTAGTGCCATTATTCCATAACCAACCGGTATAATGAACCGTCACTTTTTGTCCCTTAGATGGGCTTTGGGCTCCTGCAGGTGCTGCTTGTGTAACTTTATATTGTAATCCTGAATCTAACGTTTTTAACATGTCGGTCTCTTTATTTAAAGAACTATTTGGGTTTGTATTTTGTGGTGTAGGTGACGGTGCTTCTTGTGTTTGCTTGCTTGTGTCGGTTTGTTTATCAACTTGTTTCGTAACATTCTTCTCTGCTTGTTCACACGCTGATAATGTACAGCTTAGTGCTAAAAGCCCTGCTTTGAACACGATATTATTAACATTCTTATTCATCTGCTTCTCCTTTGACTTTGCTTTTGGTTATTTTGAGTCATACTGACTTACTTGCATAGGTGCAAGTTTAGCAGTGTCTATTTTAAAATCAATAAGCCAGAAATGTCTGGAAGCCAGAAGATTCTGGTCTTGTGTGCAAGGAATTTATGCTGCAAAAAATCAAACGAGTCTTGGAAAACCCTACCGAAAAAAAAGTATATAACGAACAGCTTTTTACTATCGTAGCGCCACGTTATGACTTGATTACAAAAATTTTGTCGTTAGGGCAAGATTTTTATTGGAAAAAAAAACTGATACAAAGTTTGCCAAATAATAAACCTGAAAAGTGTGTTGATCTTGCCTGTGGAACAGGTGATATAACATTTGCGCTTGCAGAAAAGTTTTCTGATTGCATGCCTGCGTGTATAATTTATGGTGTTGATCTTACTCCGTCAATGCTCATACTAGCTGAGAAAAAAAAATATTTAAAAAATAATTTAAATAATATTTTTTTCAAGCAGGCTGACATGTGCATGTTACCGTATAGTAACGAATCGATCGATATTGTTACCGGCGGCTATGCGTTACGCAATGCCCCTAGTCTTGATATAGTTCTAGCAGAAATTTCTCGTGTCTTAAAAAATGGAGGCACTGCAGCGTTTCTTGATTTTTCTAAGCCGAAAAATAAATTCTTACAAAATATGGGCTATTACGTTTTAAAATACTGGGGTAGTTTCTGGGGGATTTTATTACATCGAGATCATACGGTCTATGCATATATTGCTGAAAGTTTAGCTGTTTATCCAGATCGAGAAGCTTTACGATTATTGCTTGAAAAGCATGGTTTTCGTATCGAAAAATCGAAACTTTTTTTTGGAGGTTTTCTTGAACTTCTCGTTTGTACCAAGAGGCAATAATGCAATTATTTATAAAATCAGCAATTTTGAGTATCGCAACAGCTGTTCCAAAAAATACGCTTGAGTCACAGGCTTTTGCAGAATTTTTTATTAATGCGTGCGCTCTTAACGATGTTCAGGCGGCAAAAGTACGATGGTTATCTGGACGAACGGGAATTATTACCCGACACAGTGTTCTTGATGATTTTACTAAAGTACGGGCAGACTGGTCTTTTTTTAATCAAGATTATCCAGAAAATCAACCATCGACATATAAACGTAACGAAATATACATGCACTATGCGCCCCAGTTAGCTCTTGAAGCTGCTCAAAAAGCAATAAAAAATTGGGCCGGATCTCCAGAAGAGATCACCCATATTATTTCGGTTTCATGTACAGGCATGATGGCTCCTGGCATAGAATTTTTTTTGCATGAGCAATTGGGGACTCATCACACTGTCCAGCGATATGGATTAAATTTTATGGGCTGCTTTGGAGCGTTTCGTGGGCTTGCGATGGCTGACGCATTTGCGCAGCAAAATCCCAAAAATAGAATTTTAGTCGTTTGCACAGAGCTCTGTTCTTTGCATATTCAAACAGAGTTTTCTCTTAATAATATTATTGGAAATGCGTTATTTGCCGACGGATCAGCTGCTGTTATTGTTGGAACTCAGGCGCGAGATGGAGAACAGGCGTTATGGGAAATAGAACATTGTATGTTTTTTGCTTTGCCTGATTCGCGCGATGTCATGACGTGGAAAATTGGCGAGCATGGGTATGTTATGAATTTGGGACCTGAAGTTCCTGTGCACATTGGGAATCAGATTGTATCTATTGCCCAGCAGGTAATGGGCAATAAAACGACCGGCGATCAGGCTGACTGGCTTATACATCCGGGCGGGAAATCGATTATTTCGGTGATCGAGAAAGCATGTAACTTACAACCAGAACAAACGCTTGCATCGTGGGATATTCTTGCCAACTATGGTAACATGTCCAGCCCGACGTTTTTATTTGTTTTAGAACGTGCTTTAGCTTTGCAGCAAAATAATCAATGGGCAGTGGGTCTTGCCTTCGGTCCCGGTTTATCAGTTGACGGGATGTTGCTCAAAAAGCCTGATAAATTATTATAATTCTGGTATCAAAACAGTATACCCAAGATATTCAGGATCGCCCTGCAAGTTTTCTGGGCGGTCATCAAGAACCCCGGCAACGGGAAGATTACGTCGTAGAGAAACTTCCCGTCGCTGTTGTGCTTTCCATTTTCCTATTGATTTTTTGGCGGTATGATAATGTTCTATGGGCACTAAGATCAATTCTGTTATAGCTTTCTCTAAGCCAAGCGTTTCAAGTTCTTGCTCGGTCTCATTAAAACCTTCTTTTTCTCGAGATGAAAGAATGATAATTGTATATCCAAGAGCTTTCATATCTTTACAAAATTTTATTACTGGAGTAATTGGCTTGCCATTGTCGCTCAAAAGAGTACCGTCGATATCAACAAATATGAGCATATTTTTATCGGGAAGTTTTTCAAAGTGAGTTCTTCGAGCTTTGTGTAATAAAGCCCCTAATTCTTCGTACGCATCGGCTTTACGTTTTAAGAGTGCTTCTTGTTGTTTTCTTTTATCCCGTATCCCAAAACAGGCATCAAGATGTTGGGTAAACGAAAGTGCAAACACAAGAAAAAAAACGCTTTTATTTCGTCTGATCATGATAGTTACCTTATAATTTAAAATGATCTATGTGTCTCTTTCGTGCGCTGCACTTTCAAGAAGTAATACGATTTTAGTACGATTATTTATTTGTGCAAGAAGAGCTCGCAAAACAAAGAGGGCACCAATTTTTGATTGGTGCCCTCTTTGTTTTGTAATTATTGTGCTAAAATTATCTGTTGCCTGCAGGGCGTCGTGGAAAGCGTCGACGAGCTTCGCCGCCACCATCTCTGCTGCCACCGCCAAAACCACGAGAAGATCTTCTTGGACCATCGTCTTCGCGTACTTCACGGGTAACAGTCTTTTTAGGTTTTGGTTCAGGCATCGATTTTTTCAGTAACGCTGCAGCGACATCTAGTGTTGTATAGTCTTGAGCAAGCAGTGTTTGAATAATCGCGATATATTTTTCTAAATTATTTTCTTTAATTAAGTTCTTGATCTCAGTCATAATTTTTGCAGACTTAATTTCTTCGATTTGCTGCAATGATGGGAGTTCTTGTTGTGTCATGGTTGAATTGGTATAACGTTTGATACTGCGCAAGCTATAAATTTCTCGGCGTGATGCAAAACTAAATGCTTTACCAGTTCTTCCTGCACGGCCTGTTCGGCCGATACGGTGAACATACGACTCTTCGTCTTGTGGTATTTCAAAGTTAAAAACAGCTTCAATATTTGAAACGTCAATACCGCGTGCTGCAACGTCAGTTGCAACCAAGATTTCGAATTCATTATTTCTGAATCGATCCATCACGTTGGTACGACGAGCTTGAGTGATATCGCCGTGAATACCTTCAGCTGAATAACCACGAGCCTGAAGATCTGAAACAATTTCGTCTACTTTACGTTTGGTGTTAGCAAATACAATAGAAAGTTTTGGATTATGAATATCAATTAAGCGCGTTAGCAACTCAAGTTTCATATGTCCTTCAATTTCAAAGTAAATTTGTTCGACAGCGGGGGTTTCCAGCTTTTCGTGTTGAATTTTGATAATTTGAGGATTCTTTTGAAATTTCTTGGTTAAGCGCAAGATATCTGGAGACATCGTCGCTGAAAACATAACCGTTTGACGGTCGTTTGACGTTTGTTCCAAAATTGTTTCGATGTCATCTCTAAAACCCATGGTAAGCATTTCGTCAGCTTCATCAAGAATAATCATCTTAATAGCTTCTAATGTAAGCGTTCCGCGGCGCATATGGTCCATGACACGGCCAGGAGTTCCAACGATAATTTGTGGCCCCTTTCTGAGTGCCAGAAATTGGCGCTCAATCGGTTGCCCGCCATAGATTGGAAGTTCAGAGATATTTCTTTTGTATTTGAGCAATTTATTAAGTTCAACTGAAACTTGGATCGCAAGTTCACGGGTTGGACAAAGAATTAAAATCTGAGGCTTTCTGAGCGTTGCATCGATTTTTTCAATAGCTGGAATACCGAATGCTGCGGTTTTTCCGGTACCGGTTGAAGCTTGTCCAATAACATCTCTGCCTTCAAGAATGAGAGGAATTGCTTCAGATTGAATGGGTGTTGTTTCTTCAAATCCCATATCGGCGACGGCCTTAAGGACCTCAGGAGAGATAGCGAGTTCTTGAAATTTTAGTTTTTTTATCATAAAGAGTACATCCGTATTTTCGTGATTTTTTTTATTATAACAATACGTTGGGTCGTACGCTTCTGTTTGAACAATCCCCACGTACGATCACGTTAAATACGGAGAGCTGTTCGATACTGTTTGTGTTGAACGAAAAACACAAACAAAGGCTCTAAAAAACATAATTTTTTTGGTTTTCCAGAGACACGGCTTAAAGCCATACACATACGAAAGATATGATTTTTCGATAGGTAAGAAATTTTTATAACCAATCCAAAGATCTATAATCTTGAATTAAGCCTACCAGTGCGTTACTTATTGTCAATATTTTTTCAAATAGCCTCTTTTAAGATCTTTTAGTGCTTAACCTGAAAATTAGTGGTTAAAAGAGCACTATTTCGAGCTTTTTGCCTTGTATTTGTTAGATGGTGGCCCCGTTTGATAATGGCTTTCTGGTGTGATACCATGAAAGCAGCGTTCTGGATAGTGATCTGGGAGTAATCTGGATAGTAATATTGGTGCCCAGTTTGGGTATAGTGGGGGTATTATGAAATCGAACAGACCAAGAAAACAGTTGATGGGAATTCTTCTTCTTCTCTTTTTTGTAACGATTCGGGTCCAACCGAAGGTATTGTCTAAGTTATTTAAACGTGTTACAAAACCAGTTGCACAACAGCTTAGTTTTGCCAATCGCGTTAACGAAAAAGCTCAGAGTCTGGTGTTACAAACAGATGTTTCTCCTACAGAGCGTGTTTTATATAATTTTCATGTTGTTGAGAAGAATAAATTATATCGTTGTGCACAGCTTTCGCCTGATATTTTAGACCGATACATGAAGCAGTTTTCTATACGAACTGTCGTCAATTTGCGTGGTAATAATCCAAAAGAAGCTTGGTGGCAGCTTGAAAAAGAAGTTGTCGAGCGTCATGGTGCTCAATTTTTTAATATAGCTATGAGTGCAAGCGTTTTGACCAGTAAGAATAAATTGCTCAAATTGCTTGAAATTTATGATACTGCCAAACAGCCGATTCTTATACATTGTTTAGCGGGTGTCGATCGAACAGGCGAAGCAGGCGCGTTATGGGTTCTTGAAAAACAAAAAAAGAGCAAGCGCCAAGCTCGGAAACAATTTTCAGTACTGCCATATCCGCATAGCAAAAAACAGTATCCAGCAAAAGACTTTTTGATTGATATTTGGCAAGGGCGCGAATGGCTCAAGAATCAATACGATCCAAAGAACTATCCACAGTTTACCGCTGATGACGATCGTGATGTTAACCTAACGGCATAATTCAAGAGGTTCGTTCAATAACCATAGAGCTGTTTGGGCGTAGTTTTTTTGATGTGCGTTGTATTCGCATTCAAGATGGTTTTTAATTATTTGCGCACAGGTAACCAGATCTTGTTCAGCTGTATTGACGATGACATCATACATAAGAACAGGTGATACGGAAGCAACGTCGTTAGTCATATCAAACCCGAAAAATTTTAGTATAAAAAATATTGAACCTTGGGTCATTTTTTAATCTTTAAAGCTTCTTGACCATTAATAAACTTTTATGACCTTTAAAAAAGCCACCTGTCATATCAAATTCAGCAACTGTTTTAAAGCCTGCTTTTTCATAGACATGTTGGGCTCGCGGGTTATTGACGTCAGGGTCGATCATAAACGTATCGATAGCCTGATCAATATTATCGTGCATAAACTGTGTGAACGCTTCCAGTGTTGGAGCACCAAGCCCTTTACCAAGATATTTTTCGTTACCGATCATAAAATCTATAGTAAACGTTTTCCCCGTTATTGAAAGATGCTCTCGCCATGATGCTTTAAGATCTGGTTGTGTTGCCAGGACTTCTGTGGTGAGCAAAAAGCAGTACGGTTCGGTATTTTTAGCATCACCTATAGAACCAACCCAATAATCAGCTATCCCATTAAAATAGCGACGCTTTTTGTTCTGCATAAAATAAAGAATATCGTCACGATGATCTTGGCTGTTATCCCAGAACTCTTTAACGTGCGGCTTTTCAAGCCACTGAAAAATACAATCTTTATGGGCAAGTGTTGCTTTTTCAAAATGTATCGTATTTGTTTCTAGGTTGGTTTGCAGGTTAGTTTTCGCGTTCGTTTCCATGTGCTAAAATCCTTGGTATTATACTAAAAACATTTTGTTAGTATTTTATCTCGAGAGTTTTATAATGTCTCAAAAATTCTATATCGGCGTTGGTGCTCTTTTAATCAAAAACAATAAGATTTTATTACTTCACCGATCTTCTCATATCTATGGCGGGGGTGTTTATTGTCTTCCTGGTGGTCATCTTGACGGCGATGAACCGGTGAGACAGGCTCTGGCTCGTGAACTTACCGAAGAAATTGGGATTACGATTAATCCAGAAGACACAGAGTTTTTGCATGTGTGTCATCGTAAAGGTGATGGGCGTGAATATGTAGATTTTCTTTTTCTTGTTCACGATTGGAGCGGTGAGCCCATCAATAAAGAGCCTGACAAGCATGATAGAATTGATTGGTTTTCGTTAGATCAGTTACCAGAAAATCTTTCGTTTTTTGCACAGGGCGGGCTTAAAGTCATGAAAGAAAAGATCTATTATTCAGAGCACGGCTGGGAATAGTTTTTTTATTCGAGTACCAAAAAATAATCCCAAAACACTCTTTTACGAAATTTTTTTTACGACTTGATTTGTACGTCTTGGCGTTTATATGATCAAGCTGTATTACTTTTGTCATGTAAAAAAATCAGGGAGCGAGATGGTGAAGAAATTTTTAGTGCTATTTTTTTCTATTTTTTTATCAGTATGGAGCTATGGCTTCTGCATGAATCCAACAGAAGAATTTTATAAGCCGTTATATGATGCAATTCAAAAAAAAGAATCTGTTGAAGAGATTAAAAAAATGGCTGCTAAGACTCCCCTCAAGGCCTCTCGCATATATCAGCTGCTCTCGACGTTGATTCATGCTAACAAGACCGCATTGTATTGGACTCTTCATTACGATGACATTGAAGGTGCAAAATATCTTCTAGATGCAGGGATCCCAGGATGGTCTGCTCTACCCGATAGTGCCAGTATTGCTCTCATACTATCAAAGCATCCTGAGCTGAAAAAAAAATTGAGTAAATATCTGGTACGATTCAAGTTTACACCATTTTTGGAAGGCCAAGAGGGTGGAGGACGTAGTGCAGTTGATGAGCTCGAGTATCAGCAAGGGCTTGTTGTTGACGGTGACAGAGGACGGGCCTTTAAAATGCTCATCAATTTGATTAAGAAGGCAAACGAGAAGTATGATGAAGCATCAGAGATGTTTGCCAAAAATAAAATTACTGAAGAAGATTATCGTGCGATTACAAAAAAGCTTTGTGAATTTGAAGCTAATATTTCTGATGGTACTAAAAAAATATTGGGTAAATTAAGACTTCCTGTTTCTAGCACAATTGCTGAGCGTGAAAAAAAACGAACTGAGGCTGAATCAAGTTTAGATAAGACTGCTATGCTCAGAAATAGTCTTGAAAAATTAAAATCAATGCTTGAGGCTTTGCAAAAAGCACTTGTGAGCTAAAAAAACTAAAAGTTTTATAAAAATCACGAAAATCCTAAAATCTTGTTATCTCGAGCTTGTCTCGTGTACTTTCGTATCAGGAATTACACGGGATTTTTTTGTTCTTTGGATAATATGCTCGATTTGATGACTGAAAGGTATGCGGTATGAAACTATTGTTACGACTAATTATAGTATTTCTTTTTTGTATGGGATCTGTAGGTGCTCAATACAGAACCGGATACGATATTTTTAATTTGGATCCTAACGAACCGATTGATCAAAAAAAAGTGACGCCAGTCCTCAGAGCGTTTTCGCTGATATATCATCCAGACAAAATTGTGGAGACATCGTTAAAATTTCCAGAAACAGAGAGAAAGAAAGAAAAGCAATTAAAAGAGAGTCTTGAAGCAGCATTTAAGTTTGGGCAAAGTTTTTTTGAGATTGAGAAGATAAGAAAAATGTACAAGGACCGTGAGGAAGAGGAAATTGAGGAAGAAAGAAAGAAATATCCCATGGTAGATGAGGTTGCAGGCAACGTGAGTACGGGAGATGATAAAAACAGGTATATGTCTACTTGGACTGAAGAGAAGCGGGCAGAGTATGAGAAACAAAACGCAATATTTAATGAAAGAGTTGCCGAGATACAAAAAAAACTTAAAGATGAAGCAGAGAGTAAAGAGCTTAAAAGCATACAAGTTAGATTGCCAGCACTATATTATTGGTTTCCAGCTGACTATGCAACCATTCCAGAGCCTACAAAAATTGGAGAGCCGAAAGAACCAATCGCGGAAGAGGTGCTTCCTGGGTTTACTGGAACTGCACCTGAAATTTCTAGGCGTTTAAAACAACCCATGCTCAGGGATAGCGAAGCTGAGCGCGTATCAAAATATTTATGGGAATATGTTGGAGGACTTTCATCGGTGCCACATGAAAGGTCTAGTGTTTCAACGGCAGTTACTATTCATCGTAAAGTTGATTTCCCCAAATTGTTACTTGGCTCCGAGGAACTTACATGGGATGAGTGTGTTTTTAGAATAATAGTATGGAGAGTGTTAGTTGAAGATCTGCTTGACGAAAAATCACGAACAATACCAGTCAATAAGGGTACGTACGATACTATACCAGACCTTGTACGTGACTTGGCAGAAAAAATTTTAGGAAAGCAAGGATGTGCACTTGCCTGTCTGGATAGTACACAATTTGCAGATAAATCGAGTGAGCAACTTGCTGCTATTATTAACGATGTAAGACGGTATAAAATTTTATCGTATTCAGAAGAAGATTTGAAAAAATTGGCGAATAGTATGGATGATGCTGCAGCAATAAAGGGTGACGACAAATACAAATCCTTCTATAACAACGCATTTGGTACTGTGGTCTCACAGGTGAATCGTGTTAGGTCTCTTTTTTTAAAAATTTTTGAACCTGCGTATAAAATGATGAGAGGCAAATTTTTTGGCTCTGATTTTTCTGATGAGGCTTTTGTTTCAATGCTAAAAAAAATGTTAGATGATTTTAGTATTTGGGATGATGCAAAAAGCACATTCGTATTTTTTGAAAAATGTATCAAGGGCTACATAGAGCAGCGTTGTGGCGTCATCGATGAATTGCGCTATAAAAAAATTATTGATGATTTAAAGCCTTATTTTGAAAGACCAAAAACGCTTACCGTTACAATTTTACAGGACATAATACCACCTACAGCAAATAAACCAAAAACTGTCAGAATAGTAGGATCTAAAGCATCGCTAGCAGATATCGCGCTTACTACTCATAGCGAGGAAAATTTATTTGTTGTGGGTGAAATTGTTATTGTACCAACTGGTCCTGAGCCAGAATATGGCATAATAAAAAAAATTTCAAAAGAAGGTTATTATGATGTAGGAGTTGGTAGTGAGGGCAAAGACTTAAGATATTTTAAAAAATGGGCTACCCCAAACCTAAGACGGTTTGGCATTTATCCTCTTGGACTTGTAGGTAAACTTCCGGCATCGATTGCTCTAGTATCCGCTGAATTGCCTACAGAAGAAGAACGAAAAAAGAAAAAAGCCAAAGAAAAGGAAGAAGAGAAAGCGCCTGGTGCGCGAGCGACCGTTGGTGGTGCATCAACAGGCATTGAGCAATTGCTGGATGCATTGCGATTGCTCAGGCAAAAACTTAATGATCTCAGTCGAGCTTTGAGCTAGTTTTCATAACATGTTGGCTTTATCTTGCAAGAAAATGATTGAAAGGTTTATATGAAACTATTGTTACGACTAATTATAGTATTTCTTTTTTGTATGGGATCTGTAGGTGCTCAATACAGAATCGGATACGATATTTTTAATTTGGATCCTAAAGAACCGATTGATCAAAAAAAAGTGACGAAAGCCCTCAGAGCGTTTTCGCTGATATACCATCCAGACAAAATTGAATATCTCGAAAAAAAGTTTCCGGAGTCAGAACAAAAGAAAGCCCAGCAAATAAAAGAATGTGGGGAAGCTGCATTTAAGTTTGGTGATAATTTTCTTAAACAAAATCTTGATATAATAAAAGCTCGGTTAGGAAAAGAATATTACTGGTTTCTCCCTGACTATTCAACTATTCCAGATCCTGAAAAAATTGGAAAACCAAAAGAACCAATAGAAGAAGAGAAAGGTTTTGGTCTTTCCGGAATGGGTGGAATGATGAGCCGTTTTATGCAACCGGTGATGAGCAATACTGATGCTGAAAAAGTATCAAAATATTTACAAGACTATATTAAAGGTTTTGCATCTGTATCACATGAAGAATCTAGTACTGCAACGGCGATTACTCTTCATCGTAAACTTGATATTCCTAAATTGGTCTTGGGAACCGAGGAGCTTACATGGGATGAGTGCGTTTTTAGAATAATAGTATGGAGATCAATATCGAATGTTGAGCTTCTGAGTGCTGCTCAAAGAAAGATCTACGAGCATATACCTGGCATTGTGCTTGACCTGACGAAAAAGATTTTGGGGATTCGTGGATATAAATTTGCTTGTCTCGATAGGACACAATTTGCAGGTAAATCGAGAGAGCAACTTGCTGCTATCATTGACGAGGTCAGGCAGTATAAAAATAAAACTTTATCGTATTCAGAAGAAGATTTGAAAAAATGACGAATAGTATGATGGAGGCTAATATAAAAACAAGATACAGTGGTTGCGAATTGATCTATAACGAGGCATTTGGTGATGTGTACTCACTGGTGAAACGTGTTAACTACGAGACAACGGCTTTTTTAGAAATTTTTGAACCTGCGTATAAAATGATGATAGGCAAATTTTTTGGTTCTGATTTTTCTGACGAGGCTTTTGTTTCAATGCTAAAAAAAATGTTAGATGATTTTAGTATTTGGGACGATACAGATAGCACATTCGTATTTTTTGAAAAATGTATTAAGGGCTACATAGAGCAGCGTTGTGGCGTCATCGATGAATTGCGTTATAAAAAAATTATTGATGATTTAAAGCCTTATGTTGAAAGACCAGAAACACTTACGGTTACAATTTTACAAGAGATAATACCACCTACAACGAATAAACCAAAAAATGTTAGAATAGTTGGATCAAAAGCGTCACTAGCAGATATTGCTGCTGCAAATTATAGCGAGGATAATACATTTTCTGTGGGTGATTTTGTTATTGTAGAAAGAAGTGGTGGGCGTCCACAGGAATATGGCACAATAAAAAAAATATTAGAAGAACATACTTATGAAGTAGGAACTGGTACTGAGGGCAAAGACTCAAAATATTTTGCAAAAAAAGTAATATTTGATGATTTGCAAGAGCGACACCCCCATTTGTTTAATAAATGGGTAGGTCGCTATAACCTCTTTCCCCTTAAATTACTTGGTAAACTACCAGCATCGATTGCTTTTAAGGAGCTTGACATGCCTGCAGAAGCCAAAGCGTCTGGTGCGCACGTGACGGCTGGTAGTGCCGTAACAGGTGATCAATTACAGGATGCATTACGATTGCTCATGCAAAAACTTAACGATCTTAGTCGAGCTTTGAGCAAGCCTGCATAATGAGCACTTAATTTCAAGATAATAGACATGATTTTTTAGTTGATGGGGTTGTTATATGAAGATATTTTTAGGATTAGTTACGGTATTTTTTGTATGCATGGGATTTCTACATGCCCAAGAGACCGGATATAAGATTTTTGGTGTAGATACAGGCTTTGGGGCATCTGACTATAAAATAAAATCTGATTTTCAAGAAGCTCGATTAGAAGTGCTTGAGAAGTTTAAGCCAAGCAAATTTAAACATAATTTAGATGCTATCAAGCAAGGGTTAATTCGTGTGCTGCCAGACTTAGCAAAAATTATCGGATCAGATTTTGATAGATATGAAACGTTTGACCGACAGTTAACTGCTGATCAACAAAAATCAGTCGTATTACAGGTTAATATTGCTGTATATAGAAGAGCAAAGAGGTTTTATGGTAGACGATATGACTTTTTGCAAAAATTTAACTACGATAATTTATCAAAAAAATATTATTGGAGTGACAAAGAACCGGACGTAAAATTTATTAATGCACCTGATGCAGAGAGATATAAAAACGATCCGGAGCGAGCTGCTGATTATATTTCAGACCCTTCAATGATTGGCAGAGAGGAGAGTTCTGGAGCAGCTGTTAGTGTCCCTGGTGGAGCGCCAGAACCCAGACCAGAAGAGAAAATAGTAGCTGCTTCTGGTGAACCAGAACTATCTGGACCAGAAGAAACAGTTTTACGTGCAGCTGATGCATTGAAAGCTTTTAAATATCTACAACGGCATATAACAACTATTTCACCAGATAAGAATGGTGTTTATCCTAAAGTTCGTATTGGGGACTCAGAGCTCTCATGGGGAGAGTGTGTTGAGCAGTTAATCTTCTGGAGAATACATACGCTTGGGCAGTATGCATCTCAAGAGGTAAAAGATGCTTATCAGCAGGTACCAGATCTTCTCAAGAATCTGCTTAAAAAAATAGTTGGAGCCGAAGGATATGCATTAATTGATGTCAATTACAGCATGTCAGGGTTGAGTTTTGTCGATACATCAGAGACCGAGCTTGAGAACATTATTGACCGCGCAAAACGATACAACAATCAATCACTTTTTTATTGTCCTGAAGATATAAAGGAGTTCTCAATCCGTAAAAGTAATATATGGAGTAAAGTGTATTTTAATAAAGCCAAAAAGCCTGTCTTTGATAAATTTTTTGGGGAATTAAGTAATCAGGCAAATATGGCTGCCGATCCAGCCCAACGCTTTGAGCAAATTTTTAGACCAGCTTATAACATGTATGTAGGCAAATTTCTGGGCCATGATTTTTCAAATGAAATTTTTATCGCTCGGATACAAAAAATAGTGCGTGATTATAACAGCATGATTAAGTATGATTTTGGTCATTATATACGAAATGAGTTTGTTAAGCAGTTTATAAAAGGTTATTTAGAAAAACGGTTTGGAAGAGCACAAGATGCTGTGTGCACAAAAGTAATAACGGCGTTAACGAGTTATTTTGATAATCCTGAAACGCTTACGGTAGAAATTTTGCATGATACGATAAAAAAAATAATACCAGATGCCGTGGAGATTAAAGATGCAAAAATTACTAGGATTGTTGGGCAACAGGCATCACTCGTCGATGTAGCTTGTGCACGTTTTTCAGAAAGTAACCAATTCTCTATAGAAGAAAGAGTTATTGTTGAGCAATTTATCAACCATCCAGCAACATACGGGAAAATTAATAAAATCTATGGGAAAGAGCTCTATGAGGTTGAGATTAAAGATGACTTTGAGGGCCTTAGAAAAAGATATTTTGCAAAACAAAGTATACATGAATCAGTTGAAAAAAAATATTCAGAGATACTGAATACCTACCCAAAGTATAAACTGTACCCTCTTAAAAAACTTGGTAAAATAATAACAGAACCTGAATTTCCAGGAAGATTGCCAGAACACCCTAGAGCAGAAGAAAAAGTATTGGAAATACCAGAAGTAGTTCCAGAAATAGTTAAAGTAGCAAAAACAACAAAAAGATTATTATATCCTACCGAGGCCTTGCAAGTATTTAATTATTTACAAGAGCATATAAAAATCGTATCGCCAGACTATGGGGGAATGTATGGGGCAGAAGATCCTTCGTGGGGCGATGCTGTAGAACAGCTGATGTTGTGGCGGTTGAATGCTCTTGAAGAGCCTTCAGCTCATGACATAAAAAATGCATATGAAAATGTGCCAAATCTTTTGAGAAATTTGCTCAAAAAAATACTTGGATTGAGAGGATATGCTTTTGTCAGTTTAGACCGCTCTTTTTCAGATAAATCTGATAAATCTGAGGCTGAGCTTGATCAAATTATTGACGGCGCAAAACACTACAAAAATCAGACATCGTTTTATTGTTCAGAAGATATACAAGAGTTGTGTCGTCGTATGAGTGCCGTATGGAGTAAAACAATTTTTACGGGTCAATTGAGCTATTTTAATACAATTTTTGGTGAGGTGCGTTCGCAGGCGTGCATTGCTTGTCACCCAATTCAGCTATTTTCAGCACTTTTTCAACCTGCTTATGGGATGTTGATAAGAAAAATTTTGAGCCGTGATTTTTCAGACGATGAGTTTTTAGAGACATTGCGAAAAATATTTAAGGATTTTGATGTTTGGGTAGATGTTCCAAATAGTGATTTTGAGCATTATCAACGGAATGCTCTTGTCAGAGAACTTGTGAACGGTTATCTAAAAAAACAGTTCGGAGAAGTCAACAAAGATCTATGTAACAAAGTAATGGCAGAATTAACGACTTCGTTTGATAGTACTGGTTCCATAACAATTGATAATTTACGCAAAGTAATACCAGTTGGCAAATTGCCTCAAGAAAGACCTAAAGAAGCAGTAGAGTCAGAAACAAACAAGCTTGTGAAGTTGCTTGAAATACTTAAGCGTAAACTTGGTGAGATGACTGCGGCGCTGACAGCTATCAGGATGTAAAAAATATATATTCTTAGTCTGGGATCTCTTTATGGGCGTTTTGTATTTTTGTACATAATTCTTGTGCACCCGTAATATGGTGAGCCGATGCTATTGTACAGTATTGAAGAGCTTTTGTGATATCTGGTTCGCACCCATAACCATAAAAATATATGAGTGCTAGATAGTAACAAGCGCCTGCATGGTGGTTATCAGAAATAATAGTTAGTAATTGTGTGAGTGCTCGTGCGTAGTCTGTAATAGTAAAGTGATAGATAGCTTCGGCATACGCTTCGTGTACTGTTAATAGGCGCGTATGGCAACAACATTGAGATGTGTATCGTGGTAAGGGTGCAGGGGATTTTCGGTCATGATTATTATTATACTGGTACATGGCGTTGCTGTGTGATAGAGGTAGAGAAAATAGTAATAACAGACAGAAAGATAACAAGATTTTTTTCATGGTCCCTCCCACTATTTTGAATAAGCTTTATTATCCAATATTATTTAATAACAGCGTAGTATAGTATACGTGGTAATCACCAGAAAAATAATAAAAAAGATCGACAGTTTGTGTGTCGATCTTTCTTATTATTTTTTATTAACTATGTGTTACGTAGCAATCTCGTTTTCTATTATTCAAGATTACTCAAGTCGCGATAAGCCCTTGTTTCGACTTCGTTCAAACGTGTACACAAATAGTGCAAGTCCAAGTGATAAATAAAGTATATTTAAACATAACGCTTTGCCAAGCATCGTATACGAAATTGTGCCTGAATACATCAGTGATCGCATACTTTCAAGAACATAGGTTGCTGGCATCGAATAGCCAATTACCTGCATCCATCCAGGCAAGACTTCCATCGGGTAAAAGACACCGCAAAACGGTGCAAAGAACCACGATAATGCCCAGACAATTGCTTGGATTTTTTGCCCGTATACAAATAAAATAGACGATCCTAAAAAGCCAAGAGACAGTCCAAACATGAGCATGAGAAGATATAATGGTATCAGCATGAACCCAATCGACAAAATACTTTGTCCATACACAAGCCAGGCAATGATCCAGCCAACAAAAAGCACAAAGAGCGATCGAGCAGTACTTAAAATAACTGCACCAATAATCCACTCGGATAGTTTGAGTGGCGTTGAAAATAAGTTAACAAAGTTACGTGCAAAAAATTCGTCTAGAATATTTACGGCAATAGAAAAATAAGCTCGAAGCGATATTTGCCATAACACGGCACCAGTGAGCATTGCTAAAGCATATGGCTTTGCGGTGCTTTGTATGCCTTGCACCCACATGCCGGTCATTCCCATCAAGAGAATGTCCATGGATGGCCAATAAATATCTTCAAATACTTTTGCAACGGTTAATGATGACGCAAAAAGTTTTAACGTGATCGCATAAATTCTTCTAATACTCATATTCATGTTGGTTCTCCCGTTTTATTTTCTTCACGTTTCTCTTCTTTTTGTTCTTCTTTTTTTATGAGAGAAACTTTGAGAAAATAGTCTTCAAGTGATGGTTTTTCAATCGAGATCTCAGAGTATTGAACCCCAGCTTGTGCAAGTCCCGTTAACAGATCAGCGATTTTGTGTTCGTCTATGGTAATTTCGATAGCACGTTCTTTAAGACTATAGGTAAGTGATTTTTCGGTAACATACGCGATTGTGCGTTTAAGACCATCACCCACGACCAGACGCACCCGACTAATCCCAACGCTTGATGCAAGATTTTCTGGTGTGTTATTTGCTATGATTTTTCCATGAGCAAGTACCAGAACGCGTTTACAAACATAGGCTACTTCGTCCATGTTGTGTGATGTGAATAACATTGAGAGTCCGCGTTCTTCTTGTTGTTTTAAAATAAACTTTCGAACATCATGTGCAATATCTGGGTCCAGAGATGCCGTTGGCTCATCGAGTAAAATAATTTTTGGATGAGCCAAAAATGCTTTGCAGAGCATGACGCGCGTCTTTTGTCCTGCAGATAATGTATTCGTTTGTTTATGTCTAAGATTTTCGATATCAAAAGTTTTTAAGTAAAGACCAATATTGTGTTTTGTTTCTGTGCGCGATAGGCCGTAGAGCATCCCGTAGATCGTTAGGTTTGCGTCGACCGTGAGATCGCCTGGAAAATTTATGTATGTACTGGCAAACGCAACATGTTGTAAGCATGTCGATCGATTTTTAAAAAAATCTTTTCCAAAGTACGTAATCGATCCCGATGTTGGTGTTAACGTGCTCAAAAGCATTTGAATTGTTGTTGTTTTGCCGGCGCCGTTGGGGCCCAAAAGGCCAAGGATCTCTCCTTGGCCCAACTCGAATGATATTTTATCAACAGCAGTAAATGATTTTTGATCGGTGTGATAAATTTTAACCAGATCTTTTACGGTTAAAACAGATTTGTTGTCCATGACTTTTCTCTTTTTTTAATTTTATTTATACAAAAATTTTATCATACAAAGTCGAGGCGTTGTTTAAGCTTAACGGTTGCGCGCCATCCCGATAGCATACTAAAAACAATTAACGCGAGTATACAAAGCCACACAGACAAAAACTCTTGCTGGCCCAATAGCGCAGCTCGCATGCCTTCCATGACGTAGGTCATCGGGTTAAGCAAGTTAAGATACGCAAGTGGTGGGCAAACTTTGTACAGCACGCTCCAAGAAAATTGAAAGCCGCCTAAGAACCACATAGGAAAAATAAAGCGCATCCAAATATTTCCGATTTTTGACATACTTTTTACTTTACTTGCAAGCCATAAAATAAGTGTTCCGTAAAAAATACTCGTGACAATAACCATGAGCAAAAATGGTATAATGCTAATATTTGTGAGACTAAATTGATTCCAGAGTACCAGCTTACCGATGGGAGTAACGCAGATCGCAAGACTGAGACCGTTAATCGCATAGTAGGCGATTTTTTTCATGAGAATTAACCATGATGGTACTGGTAGTGTCAGTTGATACGAAATAACTCGATCGCCTTCGATATCGCTTACCAGCATCATGATGCTTGGAAAGACTTCGAACAATCCTGCGCTGGCAATTAATCCTGCAAGTTGAAAACTCCCATAGTCTGCAGATAATCCAAACGCAGGCATAATATAACCAAAAATACCTGCAGTGCAAGACACCCAGATGCCTAAGTCGATAATTTTATCAGCAAAGGTTTCGCGAAAAATAATGAGTTCTTCAATAAGTAATTGTTTAAAAACATACGCGTAAAATACTATAGATTTGTTCATAATAATTCTTTCTTTATAATATTTGCTCAGTGCTTAGGGATGTCCCGTAAAAAAAGGCGCTCGCCCTGAGGAGCGGAGCTCGTAAGAGCGCAGCGTCTCGAATGGGTCGCCTTTTCTCAAAAATTCCTATAACTCAGGCTCGTTCATGAGCTGAATAAACACGTCTTCAAGATTTTTTTGTTTAAAATCAGCCATGAGTTTATCAGGTGTTTCGATCAGCCTAACTTGTCCCTGGGCTAAGATACAAACACGGTCTGACAGATATTCAGCTTCGTCCAAATAATGGGTAGTTAAAATTACCGTAACGCCCAGTTGTTTGAGCTCTTTGATTTTTACCCACAGTTGCCGTCTGATATGCGGATCTAGCCCAACAGTAGGTTCATCAAGAAGTACGAGCTTTGGACTGTGAATTAAGCTGCGTGCAATCATAAAACGTTGTTTGTAGCCACCGGATAGCACCTGTGCTTTTTGGGGAAGATACGGCTCAAGCTCAAACTGTTGTGCTAAAAGCGCAACGCGATTTTTAATATCTTGTTCAGACATCCCATAATATCGTCCAGCAAAGACAAGATTATCTTCTAAACTCAGTTCACCGTTTAAATTTGGCTTTTGAGCGCAAAATCCAAGCTGAAAGCGATATGCAGTAATATCGTTATAAATCGATTGACCGTTAAATTCGATATCGCCTTCAGTTGGTGGATGTAACGTTGCAATAATTGAAGATAGCGTTGTTTTGCCAGCACCATTCGGGCCTAAAAGTCCAAAGATTTCGCCTTCATAAATATCAAGCGATATACCGCGCAATGCTTCTTTTGTTGCATAGCGTTTTTTTATATTTTTTACACGTAACAATACGTTAGACATACTCTATCTTTCATGGGTTATGCATGGTTATGACAGATGTTATTAGATATATTTGCACAAAATAGCTGTTGCAAAAAAACAACAAAAAAATAACGTGCAAAACATCTAAAAAACAAAAATAGTTTTTTAATAAACAAGAAATAGGTAATAAAGAATCACAAGTACTGAGTACCTAAGTACTGGGTACCTAGAAGATTTGAATTGAGATTTTCATAGTATGAAACTCCTGAAATAACCCTCGAGCGATATGCTGGAGGCACTAAAAAATAAATTTATCAAAAAGTTAGGCCAGAGTCAATGAATTATTGAGAAATTTTGTTTATTGACATATTCATCGTCGTCTTCTTGTTATGGGGAAGCTAATTCGCGGTCTGGGACGGAATTCTGACAACGCTTTTGATTTAGCCTTCTCTATTTCAGGATCATGTTTTATGTCATCCAAGCAAATGTCTATGAATGTTTCATATGTTAGCCACAGGTTTCTTCCAGTATGATCTTTTTTAAAAATGAGCCTTTTATACGCTTTCTTTTGAGTCTTACATTCATAAAATAAGATTAAATCATTTTTGAGAAACCATGTACAAATTGCTTTATTGTTGCCTATGCATGCCGCCTGAAAAATATCGACGTCATAAAATAATGTAGGATATATTGTTGTGTGAGGACATGTAGTGGGACATTTAGGAAAAGAGACCTCAACATCAGCTAAATCTTTTGGAAGGTCGATTCTTCGTGCTGCTTCAAAAATGTCTATATCGTTTGCAAGAGCGGTTCTTCGTATGGTACAAAAACGATCGAACATAGAAAAGATTGACGAAAACAGATTGTTATTATGATAACGAGCAGAATATACAAGAATATCTTTTAGTGCTGACGTATCATGGTCTAGGGTTTGATAAAGTAGATATGCTGAGATAAAATCACGCATATCATAATAACATGCAGTCGCTATAAGATTTTTATCATAACTAAATCGCTCTGGAAACAGAATTGATCCTGCTTTTTTTAGCTCGAAAAGTGCTCGTGAAACATTGGTATTATTATTATTGTATATTCCGTTGTATAAAACATGAATCCAATGATAAGAGGTACTACCATTTTTTTCGTGGGTTAAAGGCCATTCAAGAATTTGAGTTAAGTTCCCCGCACAAACGGCTTTAAAGATATCAAGATCTTTAAAATAAATGTGACGATTATCTCTATGTATACAGGATAAGAGCAGATCAAAAATATCTTGATACCCGTTTCTTGCTGCACGAATAAAACATTCTTTGGTAATGACGTAACCTAAGGGCATTGCTTTGAGTATACGTTTTACAAGTTCTGTATCGCCCGAAGCACAAATATCAGCAAATTTTCCTGGGGTATTGAGTATGTTCCCGATAGCCTCTTGAGTTTGTTCATGTTGACTTTTTGTATCGATTGTCGTTGGTCCAACCATAGCAACCAGAGTATTGTAGAATGCTGTTATTGCAAATAACAGAATATAAAATTTTTTTTGAGATCTGAAAGATGCCATAATAACTTTCATAGTATTGTTATTCTTCTTCTTCCCCAGCTTCTTCTTTTTTTTCTTCTTCTTTTTCTGCGTCAACATTTTCTAGCATAAGATTACCCAAAGCGTCATCAAGCTCGTCGTCTAGCATCTTATCAAGACAGTAATTTATCCAAGTGTCATAAGTAGCCAACAGTATTTCCCCCGTATGGTCATCTTTATCGGGAAGGGGCTCATGCACTTTTTTTGCTTGCTTACAAGCATGAGCCAAGTTTTTATCGCTCTTAAGAAACCAGATGGTGAGTTCTTCATTATATCCTAAACAAGCGGCTTCGAAAATGTCAGGATCAAGCCATATTTCAGGATAAAATTTGGTGTGAGGGCATTTATCATCGCAGATTTTGTGCTCAGCTTTATGCGCTGCTTCAAAAATGTCAGAATCATGCGCAATGCTATATGATCGTATTAAGCAAAAACGATAGCACAGCGCAACAATTGTTTTAAACAGATCGTTATTGCTAAAACGAGCGGCGTATACAAGAACCTCTTTTAAGGCTAAAGCATGAGGAGTTACCGTGCGATACAGCAGATATGCACTGATAAAATTGCGCATATCATAGCGACAGGCCTTTGCAACAGGGTGGTTATACTCAAAATAGAGGTTGCGGGTACTTTTTATATGATCGCTATCTGTGTATTTTTTGAAAAACAGTTCCAGTAGTCCAATTTTTTTTAGTTCAATTATTGCGCGAGAAACGGTGGTCTTATTACCATTAATAACGCCGGCATATAACACCGTGGCCCAATGGTGAAACGGTTTTTTATTGCTATCGTACATAACAGGCCATTCAAGAATTTGAGTTAAGTTGCCTGCACAAACGGCTTCAAAGATATTGGGATCTTTTTGATACTGTTGTCGTTCACGAACGTGTAGCCAGAATAAGAGCGCGTCAAAAGTCGCTTGATGTCCATTTCTTCCCGCACGAATAAAACATTCTTTGGTGATGACAAAACCGTCAGGCTTATCTTTTAACAGACGTCTTACTTGTTCTATATCTCCCGATTCACAAATAGTCGCAAACGCCCCAGGAGTATTAAATACACGCATGTTTTTTTCGTCTGCACGTGTAATATCAGTCATAGCCGAAAGATTATTACAGACAGTTAGGAGTACAAGTGCATATAAGATATTTTTTTGAGACATGATAGCTCTTTGAGATACTAAAAAATAATAAATTTTTTCACAATTTTTTTCACAAAAAAAAGCCCAGAGTAAAATTTATCTACTCTGGGCTTTTTTATAAGTTTTCTAAGATTTTTTAAAAATCTTAGATGCTTTCAACGCGAATGACGGTAATCGGTTGACGGTGACCTTTTTTGGTCTGATACTTTTTACGTCTTTTGAATTTGAAAACAATAACTTTAGGACCGCGCATCTGTTTTACGATGCTTGCTTTGATGCTTGCGCCGTTAACATAAGGCTGACCGAATTCAAATTTTTCATCGCCACTTTTGCGAAATAATACTTCAGCGAAATCTACAGCATCGCCCGCGTTGCCTTCTAACTTTTCAATAGCAATGGTTTTGCCGGGAATTGCTTGATATTGTTTTCCGCCTGTTTGAAAAATTGCGTATTTTTCGAATACTGGTTTATTTGCTTGTTCCATGGTAACAATGGCCTTTCAGACAACAGAATCAAAATTTTCTTTGTGCATAAACAGATCTCTTAAACTTTTTTCATACATAACAGTCTAACAAAGCTGTTTTATATGTCTAGTAAGGCTCTAAAATCATATTGAATTTCCCCTTCATGATACCGAAATAATACCAAAACACAGGATTAAATCGCAGTTAGAAATAATCTATTTGTGTGCAGAAAAAAGCCGGTGATGTTCTGTCGCCATCACCGGGCTTTTGGTCTTCAAAATCAAGCTCATTATGCAGGGTTTAGATAAAGGCTTAATTTTGAAATGATTTCAGGAGAAAGATTCTTAAAGAAAATTTCTTTAAGGAGTGGTGCATTGTTAAGAAGCTTTTTAAATACTGGATTTGTTAGGAAATTGTGCAACTCGTTTAATTCATGTTCGGTGAAGCATTGCAGGAGAGATTTTTGAAATGCAAGTCTCAGTTCAGCTTTCAGGGTGTCTATTTTTTTCGCATCATCTTTTTTTAGATCATTTATGAGTGTATTGACTTTATCGACTAATGCTTTGTTTTCTTGTGATATTATTTTAGTAAGTTCTGCAAGAACGCGTGATAAGTGCTGGATAATTTCGTGGGCTACGATAAGTGGTCCCGTTGATTTACTTATTTTTTGAGTTGTTTTAGTTACCGTATTGTGTTCGGGTATACTATGTGCGGTATGAGCGAGAGAGAGATTTCCCATGCCCTCAACAAGTTGTTCAGGTGTATTGTTTTCTGTATGAGCAAGAGAGAGATTTCCCATGCCCTCGACAATTACGAGTAAGCTTTTATCAGATAATTTTTCAATTAATGCTTGATTATCTCTTAAGTAGCGAATTTCTATGGGTGTAATGTGACCTTTGGCGAGCAGTTTTAAAATTTCCAGACTTAAGGTTCGTTTTAATTTATTGGGATCTTCTGCAGGTTTGCTTCTGAAGTCTTGGACAACTTGCTTAACCTTTTCGTAGAGCGCAACAATCCTGTCTTTGAGTGACTTGGGATTTGTGCCGTCACTGACAAGAATGACGGCGATTTCGTCGACATGTTGAGCTGTTGTTACTTCTGGTGCAGCGCTGAGTGAAAGCGTACATGCTATGAAAGCAAGTAACCATACATATGTTTTGAAATATGTCTTGATATATGACTTATTCATAATAAAGTCCCTTTCGTTTATATACAGCTTTGTTTATCAAAAGAAATAATTGATCTTGGGATCGAATATATAAGTATTTGATTCATGTGATTAAAAGACGGTAAAACTTTGGTCTTAAGTACTTAACTAGTATAAACGAGGCTTCTGATCGATACAACCGCGTCGTCATAATACTAATAAGCAATTCTAAGGCTGTTTTTACATAAATAAAGAAAGAATTTTTTCTCGTGAAATAAGAAAATTACCAATTGGATATATTGTTGAGCGCGCGCTCGAGATCATGCTTGCTGCTTGCAGGGCATTCGATGATTTTTGGAAGATTTTTTATATATGGATGATGGATAAAGTTTTTCAATGCATCGGTGCCAATTTTCCAATCCCCTGGCAGGCCGTGGACATCGCGCTTAGTCCCCTGATTTTCTTTTGAGTCATTTAAGTGAACCAGCTTAATATTATTAATACCCATTGTTGTATTCAGTATATCTATAAATTGATCAGTTTGTGCAATATCGTAGCCATAGGCAAAAGCATGTGCGGTATCGATACAGAAATTAATTTTCTCAGGTGCATTGAGCTCGTTTTTTAGTGCTACGAAATCGTTCAGATCGCTTCCAATAGTTTTATTACCGTGGGCAGTGTTTTCGAGCAAAATTTGTATATCGGTTTCGCTTTTGAGCACTGCATTGAGCATTTTTGCAAGCGTCACAATCCCTTGGTGTTTATTGAACGGATCGGTTTTAATCTCAGTATATTTTTTTGCAGAACCTGCGTGAAGCACGATATAGGGGATTTCTAACTTTTTGGCCAGCCTGATCTCTTTATTCAGTAATTTTTTAGAAGAATCAAAAGCAATTTTGTCTCCGGTTGATGGATTGATCCAATAGGAACTATGGAGAAATAGGGGCTGCCTAAATTTTTTTTTGAGATGTAAAAAATTTGCCAGGTCCGTCGGGGTGATTTTCAGATAGCTACTGTCTTTGGGTTGATTCAAAAAAAATTGAAACGTTGGTAGACCAAGCTCTAAAGCTTCGGTTACCAACGTTGTTAAGTTTTCTGTTAAGCGAAGATGCAGTCCGGTCGTATATTTAGAGCTCAATGTCTTTCCTCAAGCGTTGTTCATCAAAATAGGGCTGTAACGCTTTGAAAAAATCAGTTTTAACATGATGTAAGCCTTCTTCAGAGTCTGATTCAAACCGTAAACTAATTGCTGGCTGCGTATTAGATGCTCGAGCAAGTCCCCAGCCATAATCCATATGTGCCCTGATACCGTCAATCGTAATCAATTCTAGATCTTTGCGTGCGGCAAATATTGTTTTGACATGTTCGACAATAATGGTTTTCTGGGCATCGGATGAACACATAATGCGAAACTCGGGGGAACTGATTTTTTTGGGAAAGTCTTGCAGTAACGTGTCCAGATTTTGCCCCGTTGCATGAAGAATTTCAAACAATCGCAACGCTGCATAGATGCCATCATCATAGCCAAAATAACGATCATGAAAGAAAAAGTGGCAACTCAGCTCTCCACCCAAAAGTGCGCGCGTTGCAGCCATACGTTCTTTGATAATCGAATGACCTGATGGGGACATGTACGGGATCCCGCCGTGTTTGGTTAAAAATTCTATCAGGCCTCCAGAGCTTTTGATATCAAAGACAATGGTAGCGCCTGGGAAATCTTTAAGCATGTGTTGAGCATATAATCCAAGCATCTGGTCACCCGGCACAAGATGCCCAGATTTTGTCATAGGATTCATACGATCTGCATCACCATCAAACCCGAGTGCTACTTCAAGCTCTGGGTCTTGCTCGAGTGCTTGTATAACGTCGAGCATATTTTTTTTGACCGTAGGATCTGCTTCGTGATTAGGAAACGTACCATCAACGGTTTCGCATAATAACGTGATGTTTGGCCATTCCATTGCTTTTATAAGCGCCGGTATAACGCTGCCAGCAGCGCCATTGCCGCAGTCGATTACTGCTTTAATAGGGTATTTTTTGAGATGAGCAAAGTGGTTTGCCAGATAGCTAACATAATCGTCGATAATAGCATGTGTTGTAATGGTGCCCATTATCCCCGATGTATTCGTATAAAACGTTTTTTGCTGGTAGATATTTTTGATCTCTTGTATTTGGGATCCCCATACCCCGACCATTTTTATGCCATTATATTCTTTTGGATTATGCGATGCGGTGATTGCAAGTGCTATGGGAATATGTAAAAAACAGGCAGCAAAATAAGTGGCTGGCGTCGGACAGATGCCAATATCAATGACATTCAAGCCCAGGTCTGTTATAGCTCTGGTAATATGCGCAAAGAGAGCCGGCGAATGGATTCGACCATCTCTGCCGACAATAATAGTTGTCGCTGTTGGGTATTTCTTCCTAAAAAACGTTACAATTGCTCGCGCAAGATCGTACGCTTGTTCCAGTACAAGCTCGTCTCCAACGACACCTCTTATATCGTATTCTCGGAAAATAGTTGCTTTCATTATGTTCTTCTCTTTTTTTATTTTCTTATCAAATCTTTTATATAATCTATAACCCCGTCCCCAACCATTGATATTGTATGATCAAATCATGTTTTTGAGAAGTAATAAATTTAGCCCCTATGTGTTAATTCTATACGGTAGGAGTTAAGGGCATGGTGGGTGCTTGTGTCGCAGGTTTTTCGTCATGTTGAGCATCTTTTATCGTACTGGATATAGTATTTATAGTATTGGGAGTATCTGGGACAGTATTTTTTGTACTATCATGCGCTGTATCCTGAGTTTTTTTAGCATGGGTTTCTTGAGCTTCTTCTGCGAGAATCCGAGACTTAATATATCGATACGCTTTTTTTATCTCTCGTGTTATAAAATTAACTCCGCTTATAAACAGATCGGTAAGTGAACTAAAAATCCCAACGGTTGTTTTTTTGAATGTCGAATCAGATTCAATCAGCGGTGCATCAATGGCTTTTTTAGTCAATTGTTCTTGTACTGCAGCGTTACCCGATACAGTGTCAACAAGCTTGTTTAATGGTTTCTCGATCTCGTGATACTTCGTACTCAAATTTTCTTCTGTTTGGTCAATATTTTTAAGAGCTAGGTCGGTTTTTTTAAGCTGGTCGTGGAGCTCTTCTTTTATTGCTTGTTCTGTTACTGGTTCAGAGGCTTTTTTTTTTACTTCGCCTGTTACGGGCTGTGTACTTGCAGGCATTACCGGTTGAGCGACTTCTTTATGTGTTAATTCTTGATGTGTTAGTTCTTGCGCAGGAGTTTTTGGTGCCTGTTGTGTCGTTGTCGTGATTGTTGCTGGCATGATGCTATGTTTCACAAACGCACATAGATTACCAACGGCTTTGATTACTCCAACGGTCATAGTGATAAAGCTGTCTGAGAGATGGCCAAAAAATGATTTTGTTTCGATTGTTTTTTCTACAGGTACAGGTACGGGTACAGGTCCAGATGCAGGAGCAGGAGTTTTTGATGTTGTTGCTTGCTGAGTTTTATCAACAGCTTTTGCTGATGATACGTCTAATGCTGCAAGCTCTTTCGCTTGAAAAGAAATCCCTTGAGCCTCAAGTTTTTTTACCAAATCGTCAAGGGTTTTCATCTGATCTTGAATTTTGGTCATACTATCAGCGATATTTTTTGCCATTGATCCTTTAATCATTTCTTCCAAGAGTTGTATTTTTTTTGATGCTTCTTGTACTTGGCTCAGAATTTTACTTGCCTCAGCGTCACTTGCTGCGTCCAGAATAGTAAAACTTAATTTTTTTGCTTGTGCATCAAGCATTCGTGCTTCATAAATTTTTTCATCGATATCTTTTAATTGATCTTGTACCGATGATTTAAGTGTTTTAATTGCTGTGATAGTTGTCGAAATTTGGTCAAGATCTTGCTGAGGTATTGCGGGTGCAGCAGGTGCTGCAGGTGTTGATACAGAAACTACTGTAGGTTGTTGGGTTGGTTGAGCTGGTGAGGGTGGTGTTGGTGTTGTGGCAACAGTAGTTGGAGTTAGTGCTGGTAATGCTGTAGGTTGTTGTGCTGGTTGAGTTGGCACGACTGGTGCTGGCGTCGTAACAGTAGGAGCTGGTGCAGGTTGAGGTATTATCGGCAGCGTTGGTTGTGCTGCCTGAGGTGTTGCTGGAAGATCTTGCAGTTGCACGGGTGGTTGTGGGGGTATTGCAGCCGGAGGTGCAGGGGTAACGGGAGCCTGTAATGGTTGTTGTGGTGCCGTGGGTATGACAGGTGTTGCGACTGTTCCTATTGGTGGTGCTTGTTGCGGTGATAACCATGAAAACTGGGTGATGCATAACGTTGCGATTACCCGACAAAATATCGAAGAGTTTGATGGTTGCTTCATAACGAATCCCTTTATGTATCTTATTTATATATCCCGTTTTTATACTGCTTTTTTTTCTTTGGTAGGAGCAATAGGAGCGAAAAGTTCCTGCGTTTTTCCTTCTTCAAATTCAAATGATTGATAAAAATCGGCAAGCTGTATTTCTTGATCAGTAAATTTATCTTTGAGTGATTGCGCTGTTTGTGTCATTGATTTTATAAGGTCTATTCGGTCTTTGCCAAGTTTTTCACTATCGTCAAAAGTCTTACCTATTTTCGGATCATTGCTTTTTATAAGCCCTACTTTATCCTCAGAAAGTTGCACAATATCCGGACCTGATAACATTTCAGCGACAACGGGAGGTGCTGGAGGCGCTGCGGGAGCTGTTGGAGTCGCTGTTGTTGTTTGTGGGGCACCGGCTGATGTTGCAGGCGGTTGGGTTGTTGCTTGTGTGGCATCTGTTGGTGCTGCGGGGGGTGGTGTCATATCTGTTGGTGTCATAGATTGTGTAGCATCTGCGGGCGGTATGGGCATTTGCAAAGATTGATCACTGGGGGCGCTGCCTCCCGTACTAGGAGTTGTAGGGCCTATGGCCGCAGGAGCTGGAGTGGCTCCTGGAGTTTGGGCTGCTTGAGGAGTCGAGGTTGTCAGTGCTGGATCGCCCATTCCCGCGGGTATTGCACTAGCAGGAGTTGTCTGGGCATTTATTTTTATAACAATAAAAAGTATAAAACACGGTAGTATAAAACACGATAATAGAGACCTTTTGTTTGTCGTTTTCATGATTTTAACCTTAATTTAAAAAAATGGTTTACATGCTTGGTCACCGTACACATCGTAATGCATACTGTAACCAAGCAGATTTTATCACGCAAGATTATAAAAAATAAATTGTTTAATCAGTGAGTGTATGGCGCGTCTATGTTGTTGGCATTTGCAATGGTTGCTGAGTTGCAGTTGGCGCTTGAGGAAGAACCTGAGGAAGAATTTGGGGAGAAGCTGTAGGCAAAGTTGCTGGCAAGGTTGTTGGAAGAGTCGAAGTTGTTGCCGTTTGTGTTGTCGAACCAGACGCTGTTGTTCCTGTTGGGGTCGGTTCAGACTTTTTTAAAACCGATTTTATACCTGAAACGGGTTTTTTGCTCCCAAAAGCTTTTTGATATAATGACGAGAAAAAATCAGAGCATGCTGTGACCATTGTACTGAAAAAATCAGTAACAGATCGATATATTTTACCGTACCATGTTGTTGGTTGTTTGGCTTTATGAGCTCTTTCTGCAGCAGCCTTTTGTTGTGCAAGCTCAGCTTCTTTACGTTTCAGCTCAGCGTCTTGCAAATCTTTTAATTTTAGTTCTTCAACGCGACGCGCGCGATCTTTAATAATAATGCCCTTATCTTCAAGCGCTTTAATTTCCTCTTGTGTTTTGGTGATATGAGTTTTAATGGTATCGATGACGACATCAAAATCAGTGAGTAAGTCGCCTTTGAGGTAAGCATCAATTACTTTAACTTTTTCAAGGCTTGAGCCTTTGATTTCATAATAATAAGTGCGAGCTTTTTTATCATCAATAATATACCAAAGATGATCGGTTATTTTTTGTGCGTTTGCCGCTTCATCATTGGCAACGTTGATTTGCTCATCAACTTTTTTCATGCGTTCCATAACTGATCGATCAAGGTCTTCAATCGATTTCATGTTAAGTTTGAGTTGCTCTAATGAGCCTTTGAGCGTATTGATTTGTTGCTCGATAAGTTCGATTTTAACTTGCAAGTTTTTATCTTTATCTTCTTCTTCTGAGCTTTGAGTAGAAAGAGCTGTTACTGTTTTTTTCTTTTTCTTATCAAGATAACGAATGGCACCATCAAAAATTTCTTGAAGCTTGCCTTGTTCGTGACCAAGTTGTTTGTAAAACTCATCCAAGATTTCATCAATGCCACGATATTTTTCATTATAGGTCTTGCGAATTCCACTAATATTCAAAACGAGCTCTTGGAGCTCGTTATTTGCTTCGTTGGTCTTCATGAGCCAGTCTCTTTTTTTCATCCAATTGCCCTGCGCGCCAACTTTTTCTTGGGAAAGGTCAACCGTTTCAGGACCCCCACTCACGGGTTGTGGGCCAACGGGTTGGGACGCATTTGATGTGTCAGGTGGTGAGCTTATCCCAACAGCTTCGGGGGGAGCTGCCACCCCAACGTCGGGAGTTCCCATCATTAATTCGGGCGGCAGTTCCGCAGCGTTTTGTGCAAAGTTAGAAGAAATAAATACCCCCGAGAGGGCAAAGCTATATAACAGTACAAAAGCTTTAAATGAAGAATACCGCCGTACCATCTAAGACCTTTTTCTGTAAAAATTTTTGGAAAAACTTAACCTGAAAGTCTTAGTATGAAGTTTTTACAGAGTTTTTGAAAGATCTTTTAATTCTTTAAATAAAGCCTTCACCAACTCTTCTGCTTCATCCGATGTGTAGCTCCATACCACGCCTTGATCAACTTTTGTTAGGATAGAACGATCAGATTTGATGTCAATAATATCTATGCGAACAATATTCATAAGGGGGTGAACACTCGATGGTGCGCGTACAACACCTGCTCTACCGAGAATAGAGTAGGCGATGTTGCCTTCACCTAAAAAGCAAATCATAACTTTTTTTTGCCAGACCATATTCAGATAGCCGATATGTTCTTTGTGAATGCTAATTAATAAGCTTTCTTGTCCCTTTGGATAAATACATTGAATAGGAGTCGTGTTGGGAACTCCCTTTTCAGAAAATGTTGAAAGAATAGCAACGCTGTGCTCTTTTTTTAAGAGTTCTACCAAATCTTCAGGTAACTTTACCCCTACGTGTTTTGCCATAGCCCCTCTAAAAACATGTGCGGTTAATAATTCGAAAAAATCACAAACGAACTTGCATTATAACAAAATTGAATAAAAAACAGAGTATTAAATTAATTTCAATAATACTTCGTTTTCTAGTGCCATACCCTTAAGCGTAAGAAAAATTCTGCCGTCTTTTTTTTCAATACATGACGCTTCTTCTAAAAGCTTAAGATTATCGAGCAGCTTGTTTTTTTGAAAGTCCATTAACGAGTATAGCACACGCTGCAAGTCTACGCCGGTTTTTTGGCGCAATCCAAGCATCAGGAGCTCTAATAGGGCTTGTTCCTGAGTAAGCGTTTCTGACTGACATGGTATGATGCAGTCGATGTTTTGCGCACATTTTAAGTAACGTTCTAAATTGTTTTCATTGGTTGTTCGAACAGATCCATCAAATGACGATGCCCCAATTCCGAACCCTTTATAAGGTTTTCGGTCCCAGTATGCTTTATTATGAATTGACTCGTGTCCTAATTTTGCAAAATTTGAGATTTCGTATTGCTCAAAACCGTGTCGAGCAACAAAATTAACCGTGTCGACGTAAGTTTGAATCATGATGTCATCGTTGGGAATTGTTAATTCGCCTCTTTGCACTTTAAAGTATAACGGTGTTTTTTCATGGATCGTTAAGAAGTAAATCGAAATATGGGAAATGGGCCAATCCATTGCCTGGGTTATCGTATCGTGCCATGTTGATGGTGTTACGCCTGGCAGTCCAAGAATTAAATCAAGCGATACGTTCTTAAAGTATTTTGGCAACATGCGCATGGCGTTTACAACATCTTTTTTTCGTTGTCGACGGTTAAGACGCAGTAAAACGTCGTCATCTAAAACCTGAACCCCACAACTAATACGATTAATCCCAAGTTCTGCCCACCCCTCAAGTCGTTCTTCGGTGATATCAGCTGGATTAGCTTCTAATGTTATTTCTGCACTGTTTGTAAGATCAAAATTGTTACGTAAAACGTTAAACAACTCGCCTAACTGATCGACTGGATAAAGACTGGGAGTCCCGCCGCCAAAAAAAATTGTGTCAATTTTCCTGCCTGATTCTGCGGGAAGATTTTTGGCAAACGTTGTAACTTCTTTACACAGTGTTGCGTGATACGCGTCTTGAAAACTTTCATGTTGTTCAAGGGCAACAAAATCGCAGTAGTAACATTTACTACTACAGAATGGCCAATGGATATAGAGATGCTTCGGGCTTGTTGTTTGAAATAACGTCATATTTTTTCCATATTGTCATCCTGAACTTGTTTCAGGATCTAGTCTTATTTTTTCTTATGTGTTTCAGGTGCTGGGGTTGTTTGCGCGACAATTTTTAGCGTTGTTTTTAGATCGTTCTCAGCTTGGATTTTAAGCACATCTTCGTTGGCAAATTTGACTGACAGTGCACCTTCAGATATTTGTTTAATCATCTCAAGAGACTCAAGATCGAACTTTTTTTCGTGTAATACTTTTTCTTGTAATAACCGTATGAGTTCGTCATCTGTCTTATCTTCAGTTGGCCATGCAAAGCGCTTGTTTAAATATTTTTTTATAATACCGGTGAGTGTGAAGTAAAATTTTTTATAATCATCTTTGTTTTTGCATGCATCAAGTTTAATATGTGATAATTGTTCTGTAGCCCATTCCCATGCTTCCTGTGTACGCTTTTTCCTGCGCGAGATAATAATGTACACAAGTATTCCAAGAGCACACAGTGCACACAATCCAATCAAAATTTTACCCGTTATTGTCTGGTAAAACGGTGTTGTATAGTAATCATAAATTTCATAAAAGTCAGGTGCTTGTGTATTATTATTCATACTATTCATATTACAGTTACCTCCTGATTCTTTGAGAAAAAAAATGTACCAACGGTGTGAGAAACGGTTTTCCAAGAGCAATATCGAGTAAATCGATTCGATACTTATCAAATAACGCTTTTTGCTCGATCAAGCGTGTTGTAAGAATTTTGCCAAGCATTTTTACTTTTCTGCTATCAAGTACAAATTGTTGCCCTGTTTCCGGGTCAATTACATCAAGTAAACCTATATCAGGAAAATTTCTTTCGCATTCGTCTAACAGTCGTACACCAATAAAATCGTATTTACAGCTGGCAAGGCGTAAGAGTTTTGAATATTCGTCTTGATTATCAATCCAATCTGAAAGCATAAAAACAACAGCGCTACGTTTTTTTAGATTTACAAGAAATTTAAGGGCTTCGTTTATATTTGTTTGTTTTGTTAATCGTGTGTTTACTTGCGCGCCAGATTCTCTATGTAATTTTTTGTTTGGGCTTGTATTTGGTCCTGTAACAGAAATAGAAAAAAGCTTTTCAATAATTTTACCAACATGTACGTTGCCACGGCTTGGCGCAATCCATTCTTCGATATGGTCTGAAAAAAAGAGGGCGCCAATTTTGTCTTTATTATGATTAGCAATAAACGCGATTGCAGCAGCAATTTGAGCAATGCTATCGCGACGCAGTTCTTGCCCTGAAGAATATAATGTCGACGCTGAAAGATCGATAGCAAGAATAATCGTTCGATCGCGCTCTTCGATAAACTGTTTTACCATAATTTTATTCATCTTGGCAGAACTGTTCCAATCGATAAAGCGTACATCATCACCAGCACTGTATTCGCGTAGTTGATCAAATTCAAGCCCAGAACCTTTGAATGCTGACAGATAGTCGCCTGACAAACTGCTTTGCATAACGCGTTTGGTATGAATCTTTATTTTTTTGATCTTACTTCGTATATCTTGCGTAATCATATGTATCTCTCCTGTATTTTTTTACCAGAGATTATCCATTTCTTTTTCCAAAACAGCCGGAAGTTTAATTGTTCCATCTGCTTGTTGATAATTTTCCATCAGTGCAACCATCAATCGTGGTATAGCAAGCGAAGAAGCATTAAGTGTATGCGCTAGTGTCGGTTTAGCGTCTTGTGTTTTGCGATACCTGATCGCTGCTCGTCGTGCTTGAAAATCAGTACAGTTGCTGCATGAAGAAACTTCATAATAACGATTTTGCCCGGGTAACCAGACTTCGATATCGTAGGTTCGTGCTGACGAAAAAGAACAGTCTTGTGTTGCAAGTAAACAAACTTGATAATGTAACCCAAGTAATTTAAGTAATTCTTCTGCACAGGCAACCATGCGTTCAAGTTCTTGATTTGATCCTTCAGGTTCACAAATCGAGTATAACTCAACTTTTTCAAACTGATGTATGCGAATCAGCCCGCGATCGTTTGAGCCGTATCCGCCAGCTTCACGACGAAAACAGCTTGTCCACGCAGCATGTCGTAGGGGCAATTGGTCGGTTTGTAAAATCTTGTTTGCATATAAGTTAGTCAAGCTTACTTCAGCTGTTGGAATTAAACATAAACCATCAGCAGGTATGCGATAAAAGTCGCCTTCAAATTTTGGTAAATTTCCTGAATTATATAAAGATTTTTCGGTGACCAAGTACGGAGGCAAGACGGGCTCAAAGCCGTGCTTAACGTTATTCTTAAGCATGAGTCGCGTGAGCGCATAAATCAGTTTTGTTCCAAATGTTTTGTAAAACACAAACTGCGACCCAGACATTGCTGTCCCTGCATTTAAATCAAACCACTGGACCGTTTCGTTAAGATCAAGATGATGTTTGATTGGAAACGTAAAATCGGGCTTTGTTCCCCAGGTTCGTACAGCTTTGTTTTCTTCTTTGCCACCAACAGGTAAATCTTCTTGAGGAATATTGGGGCACGCGAGCCAAAGATCATTAAAATCTTTTTCTAATGTCGCGAGATCTGTTTCGAGTGTTTTTAACCTCTTACCCAGCTCGATAGCTTTTTCGCGTATTTCAGGCGTCGCACCTTGTGCACCAAGAGCTGCCAGGTCGTTTTTATCTTTTCTAATGGTTTCAACAGCTATTTTTGTTTCGCGTGTTGTACGGTCAAGATCGATCAAACGATTGATATCAAAACCTGGCTCTTTTAACAATATTAATTTTTTAACTTTTTCAGTTTCTTCGCGTAAGCGACTAAGATCTATCATAATAACTCCGTAAATTGTCACCAGTTTATTATCTTGTTGTCATCCTGCCTGTCCTCCGTAGCTACCTGAGCATAGGAGGAAACTCGTCTGTATTATAACCTGATGATTGTATAAACACTATTTTACTCAAAACCAGGCAAAATGGTATAGATATCACGTGCTTGATTCTTTATTCCGTCCGTGGTGAGTGCCCGTCGTAGCTTGCCGAGCCTGAGGGCCCGGATAAGCGCCGTTAGGCGCGACGGTTATTAGCCCATTGCGTAAGCGGTGGGTTTTAGGCACAAAAACAATCCCAAGCCCCGTTAGGGGCGGTGCTTTAATGGATTGATCAAAAATGGAAGTCCTGCTCAACAAATATTGCGTCGCCCCTAACGGGCTCTGTTTTTTGTTTGATATTCGAATCCCACCGCTTACGCAATGGGCTAATAACCGTCGCGCCTGACGGCGCTTCCGCCTCTACATAATAAGCTAACACTTTTGTTCACCCAGACTATTTAAAACAACTTGTATTTATCAATTCTAGGCCCAGTAGCATGATATCCAGCTTGAAATTAATGATTTGTGCGGGGTAGGGGGCGTTTGAAAACATCGATGGGACCGAGTAGAATCAAAACAGGTTATAAAATTTTGCAAATTCCAAATGGGGGGATTTCATGAAAACGTTTCTTAAATATTTTTTAGTTCTCGGATTATTTTCTTCGTGTGCTGCAATGACGTCTGATATTAGTACTGGTGCAACTCAGTCTGCAAACCTGCAAGTATTTGGAACTATGACTCAAGAGCTGCGCAACCAAAAGCCTTGGTGGGGGAAAACGGATCTTTATAGATTATCTCTTATTTACCCTATTGGGCCGCTGGTGGTCATTCCCCCATTGATTATGGAGTTAACATGTTCTTGGTTAATATATGGCTCTGATGAACGAAAACGCTTAAAAGTGATTAGAGCTATTGAAGATATGCTGGGATATTCAGACTTACGGAGTTTAAAATTTGCTGCAACTGAGCAGGATATCCTAGCGTTTACACAACAGTTCAAACATCTGCCAATCTATTCTACATGGGTTTATTTAGAAAAATTTTACCAAAAAATGGATAATGTGCGTCAGCAATTGTCAAAAATCGAGAAGAATAAAAAATTGCATGAGATTATTAATGCTATGATGGTTGCGACGAAAGCATATCAAGATTATTTATCGAAACACCAAGATTTTAAGATACAACAAACAACGTATGAAAAAGCTGTAGAAGAGAATAAAATTCGTAAGCATGTTCGACAAACAGAGCGTCGTTTACATACGATTTAAGATAATAGTAGGTTATAAAATTTTGAAAATTCCAATGGAGGGATTTCGTGAAAATATTTCTTAAATATTTCTTAATTTTCGGATTGTTTGCTTCGTGTCATGCAATTGTTTTCAAACAACAAAAAGTTGTGGCGCAGCCTACTGCATGGGCAAAATTCAAAAGCTTTTGTAATAAGCCTAATGTTAAGCGTGTTGCTGTTGCCGCAGGTTTAGCTGTAACAGTAGTATCATCCGTAGGTTACTGTAATAGCAATACTCAAGAATTGTCAGGATCTGGCGGCTGGTCATATGGCTTGATGAAGAACGGTTTAGCTGCTATGGGATCTTATGTACAACAACTTGTTAGTAGGTATGGTCCAGAAAAGTTAAAACAGTTTACCGGCGCAGATGGTGCTGCTATTGAAAAAGAATGTCGAGATGCTGTGCCTATAAGAATTGCGATAATGCATCCTAATTTTACGCCCGAACAGTCTTCAGTAGCAATAGATCTTGCAACAGAACGATGTATGTCGAAGTATTACCATTTTGACTACTCTTTTATAGATGATATGAAAATTCGCATCAAGAATATCCTTCACGATGAGTTTGGCACTCCTGGGTGGGGTAATGATATAGCTTGGCCGAATGGTAAAAAATTATGGTAAAGAACTGTATGCTGGTTCTGTGATTATCAGCTGATTAAAGTTTATAAAATTATAATTATTAGGTTTTGCATTTTTTATAATGGAGGATTTCATGAAAACGTTTCTTAAATATTTCTTAGTTCTTGGCTTGTTTACTTCGTGTCATGCGATGGTTTTCAAACAGCAAGATGTACAAGAACAATCTACTGCTTCGACACGGCTCAGAAGCTTGTGCAATAACGCTAACGTTAAAAAAGCATTCAAGTGTATCGCAGTGGCCTGTATCGCTGTAACTGCGCTTGTTGTATTGGCCAACGATCATGCTCAACAAGTGCTAGCATACAAAGAGTACAATAATAAGATTCTAGCGAATCTTAATACGAAGCTTCAAAATTGTGCAGCACAAGGTGGTAGTGAAAAATCTACGCGAGAACTTTTGAAGCTTCTTGTAACAACACTTGCTGGTGAGCCGTATCTCTATGGTAATGACCAAGGATATGGTTTCACTCGCGGAATTTATTCAAAAATCGGCGCAGCTTTATAAAAAATTTTAATGTTTATTAATCCAAATGGGGGATTTATGAAAACATTTCTTAAATATTTCTTAGTTCTTGGCTTGTTTACTTCGTGTCATGCGATGGTTTTCAAGCAAGCAAAAGTTGCGACGCAGCCTACGAGATGGGCAAAATTCAAAAGCTTTTGTAATACACCTAACGTGAAGCGTGTTGCTCTTGCTGCCGGTTTGGCAGGAGTTGCAGCCCTTGCATGGGTAATAAACAACAAAATGAATCCAGGTTTTGTGTCTCAAGCTATGCCAAACGTTGTACCTAATGTTGCAGCAAATATTCAACCAGAAGGTTCGCTTGAGCAAGCCTTTGAAAAACTTTATAAAGAAGCAGCATCTGGACGACGAACATATTTTTCCAAATCAGAGGCTCAGATTTGGACAGCTTTTCAGAAATCGTTGCATGAGCGTGGTTCATGTTTAGAAGCATGGCGAGCACAAACAGCGGCGCCTCTGGTACGAACGTTAATTAGTGCATCGTTAGCGTTATTGGGCGCCGGTACTGGTTATGCATTCAACCGGCATTTAGCTGCGCCAGGGTTGGTGTTCGGTAGTTTTACTGGGACGGCGCTGTTTATGAAACTCTCTGATTATCTGCATTGTTCGTAATTATCTGAATATTTCACATGAGGGATTTTATGAAAACATTTCTTAAATATTTTTTAATCGTTGGGCTCGTTTCTTCGTCTTTGTGTTACGCAACAGGTGAAACTCCTGATGTTCAAGCTTCTCAAGATGTTACCCAACAAGACAAAATAGACACAGCAGGTATATGGGCAAATTTGAAACAAGCTGCTCAGGTAACAGCACAGGATGTTTTGCTCGCTACAAAAAACAAGTTGCAAGCTACAAAAAATATTGCTAATGGTGCCGTGCAAGGGGCATATCAAGGGGCTCAAGCTGCTGCCGAAAAAATGAAGCCTGAACTGCTCAATAAAATTAATGAGATGCTTAATCAGAGTGAAGGGTACGTGAGACAGGCAAAATATCTTGGTATTTGTGTCATGATTTCGCAGCTTATGATTCTCGGGTTATGCGGGGTAACGGCGTATAATTCGTTTGTTGGATGTGTTAAATAAAATAGTGTGTTTTCGGTATATCTTTTGTATTGGAATAATAACAATATCGCGCAAAGCGCGTACTGGATCCCCGATCCCAGCCTACGCCCTACGTGGCTTCGGCGGGCGGGCAAGTCGGGGATGACGTGGAGAATGAGCAACCTAGTTATCATTTGATTGAAAGTAAAAAGGGACAGGTATTTTACCTGTCCCTCGGGAAAACTGTTGTATGAAACGGTATAAATTTATGGGACGGTTTCGTGCGTTGCAACAATCACATTGTTTTGACGACACAGCGGGCAGGTCTTTTGATGTTCAAGCCAGGTATACACACAGTCTTTATGAAACGTATGGCCACAATTTAATAAGCCTACTTTTTGGCCCTTCGTGTAATTATCAAGACAAATGGTACAGGTTTCGCCGACATAGTTAATTTTATCAATAATCGATTGCATTTCGTGGGTTGCTGCCAGTTCGAGTTCGTTCTTATAAACATAATCGCGTCTGCTTTGTTGCATAATATCTCTCATACGCGCAATGATTTTTTGAACTTTGTCGCTATAATCTGAAACAACGCGTGCAGGGACTTTGTCGGGATCTATACCATGGGTTCTCAAAACTTTGTATACAGCGTCGAATGTTTTTTTATCAAGTTCATGGCGTTTAATATTTGAGCTATTGGTTACATAGTTTGATGCGTTGTTATTGGCTTGGTTTTGATTATTATTATTTGAGTTCGAGCCAGAAAACCAATCCCAAAAACTCCAAGAACTATTATTTTGCGTGCTTGTATTATTTCGTGCAGCTATCACACGATTAATAAAGCTGGATAAATCGTTACGTACGGTACTTTCTATTTCGTTTATTCTGACATAATCCCTGCTGTCGTTCGACATAGTTCTACTCAGTTTTTGCGTGATCTCTTTTCCAATGCGGTGATATTCTGTAATCATGTTCGATGGGATTGTATCAGGGCTCAGATTGTTTGTTTGCAGTGTTGTGTGAATAATTTCAGTAACTTTTGCATCAAGATTATATCCCAATACGAGCGAGCGCATGGTGTGCACGAATTTATCGACTTTTTGAGGCACGATCTGTTCTATCTCTGTGTCATCAACGTAACTTCTCCCACCAGTGTCTGCGATGCGTCTCAGTGCCGTGATAGCATCAATAATGGTCGATTCATATTCGGGCTGTAAACGTTGAGGGATGCTTGATGGGGTAAAGCCTTGGACGATCATATACGTGCGTGCTACATCGCGTACGTGTTGCTCGATGTTGTTGCGATGAATCATGACGGCGTTTATGCATAATGTTATTGCTGAAAAACAAACTGAAAGCAAAATCTTATGTAATTTTGCTCGTGAAATATGACAGTTCATACGATCTCCTATTTTTAGATACTATAGATGCCAGAGAAAAAACTTCTTAATAAAACGTATCAAGAAAAATTTAATGGTCAAACGAATTAAGCATGAGGTTCTAGATGTTCTAGATATTGGGCTTTTAATTGATTGGGTAGTCGCGTGGTAATACGACGAATAATCTCTGTGGTTGAAATTCCAGGGGTGTAGGGGACGGTGCGTAACATGCCCCGGTTATAGGCGCAGCCATAGTATTTTAATATTTTTGCATGATCAAAATCATCACCATGTACGATAATATCTATATGAAGCGTATCGATAAGATGATCGGTAATGCTAATGGGAGCGTTGGGATATACTTCATCTACATATTTGCATGCACTAATTTCAGCGATCCGTTCGTCCATGGTCAGAATTGGGCGACGCTTGTAGCCTTCACAATCGTCATCGTTACAGACGCCAACAATCAGGTAGTCGCCCAAGGCTTTTGCTTGGCGTAAAAAATTGATATGCCCTGCATGAAATAAATCACCAACGATATCGGCATAGACGCGAATGGGCTTACGCACAGGCTGTTGTACTGGTGCTTCAAGAATATCTGGGGCTGCGTTTGTGGCGTTAGTGATCGTGAGTGAACAGATGTGCGCGAGAAAACAGGCGACAAGAATAAGATTCATAGACAAACTCCGTTAAATAATATTAAAAAAATAAAATTAAAACGGTTCAAGCCTAATCTGTCTACTTATTTTGTAAAGAAAAAAAATATACTAAAAAAGGGATGGCACATGCCATCCCTTTTTTAGTATATTTTTATATATATGAGTATGCGTTATTTATGCAGCTGCAGCAACAAGATTACTATCTTGTTGTTCTGTACCATTAAGAACTGCATATGCATCATTCATAATAGATGCGTCAAAGCCTTCGTTTTGTAACAACTGAAGCGCGATATTTTGATTAGAAATACCAGCTTCAAGTTTATAAGGACAGTGGAACGATCCGTCTGGACGTTTAATAACAGCAACTTTATAGTTGTTATAAACGCCGTTGGTTGCAACTTCAAGCTCTGTAAGCTTTTTGAAGTGAGTTGCAACAACACAGATGCTGTTTTTAAATGTCGCAAGATTTTTTGCAACACCGTACGCAGCAGCTTCACCTTCTTTTGGATTTGTTCCGGTAAAGATTTCGTCCATGATTACAAAGCTAAATTCGTTTTTACCCAGTGATCTAATTGAGTTTAATAGAGCTTGAGCTCGGCGCATTTCAGCTTGGAAGAGTGACTCTTTGCCTTCAGCGTCAGCAATATTGAGATAGGTATTGATCTTGGCAAATGGTGTGAATGTCATGCTTGCAGCGGGAGCGATACCAAATGCTTGCGCCATGATTATCGCCAATGTGATGCTCTTGAGCGCCGTTGACTTACCACCAGCGTTAGGACCGGTGATGATGATATCAAGTGGGCCGTTACCACCGAGTGTAAGACTGTTGGTGACCACTTTGTCTGGGTTCAAGATTGGATGCCAGAAGTTTTGAATATCAAGACACGGTTTTGTGTCTTCAACTGCGTTAACAAAACAGAATTTTGCATTGGGATGATTTTCATATTTTTTGTAAAGTTTGGCAATCGATAAGTAAGCATCAACTTGTCCAGCAACCTGCATTGCTTTGATGAAGTTGTTTTTTGCATCTTGCATCATTTTGAACGTTGCAAGTACTTTACCTTTGTTTGAGAAGAACGATGCTTGGCCCTTAAAAGTTCCTGATTCCAAGAGCTTAGCTAATCGAATTGCTTCGTCAGATTTTCCATTGGTCAAGTTGATCATAGCTTGTGTATCAGGAAAGAGAGCTTTCAGTGTTGGGTGCGCCGCAATGGTTTTACCAAGATTTTGTACCGTATTGGAATATGTTGCTATGTTGATCATCTTCGTTTGAATTTGATTTGACATATCGTTATAAAAGCGAGCATTCTTAACTGAAGCAATTATTGGTGCAAGGTATCCATAGAGCGCTAGAGCACCGAATGCTGTTGTAAAAAATTTAACAGTCATCAGAGCGTTTGATTCATAAAAGTGACGTATATCTGTTGGAATTTGTCGTATACCTGCCCAATATTGTTCAGCAAAGTCTCCAAACGCGAGATCTCTACCAAACACTCGCGTGAGTTCTCGAGCGATAAGAAATTGTATGAGGGGGATACTCAATGGCCAGCTTGCGGCGAATATTGGATTAAAAAGCGTTGTTTTTAATGCTGAAAGTTCAAGTATTTCCGGATTTTTATTCCATTTAGAAAGGTCAAACATTAAGAATTTGTTGAAGTAAATTTGATCAAAAAACAGCCCGATTTCTTCTTCGATTTGGCGATGGAACCAGATCCATTCATTTTCTGTCTTCTTGAGTTGCTCTGTAGCAGCTTCAAAAGCTTCAAACGTTTTAGGTTCTTTTAAAAGGGTGTCAACAATTGCTTGCGTCTTTTTGATGTCTTGAATGTTGCCTGAAGGGTTGTAGAGCATTTTTTGCAGTTCAATCTTACCAGCAGTTGTCTTGGTATGATCAATATGTCCAAAGACGTGATGATCAAGTGATTGTGCTGAACCGCAATACATTTCAAGATCTTCATGCACGTTGGGGTTAGTCGTGTTTTTGACAAGAGTATTTGCGATGGACTCTTGTCCTGCAAAAGCTCGGTACATCAATCTAATTTTTTCGACCTGCCCGAGCTCTGGAACCTTAATTTCTCTAATTTTTTTGTCTTTAACTGCTTGAGCATTTTTTTCTTTGAGTTCTTTTGCAGCTTCTGCTTCGGCGCTATCGAGCCGAGCAAGTGATGGAAGATGCAAGTTGCTGATTTTACCATAGATTGTGTGTTCTTGATCTTGAGCTGAAAGTTCTCGTGTTTGTGCTGCTTGTGGTGTCAGTGCTGTAATAGAGAATATAAATACTCCTGCTAGTAAGAGTAACGATCTCGGAATTCGTGAAAAATAGTTCATACAAGCCTTTTTTGAAAAATAACGATAAAATTTTATGACGAAGTAGTAAGATAGTAAGATTTAAAAACCTTGTCAATATCGACACAAACTGGCCCTGATATCACGATAATATCAAAAAACTATATGAGCATTTGGGAGCATTTTGGGTATATATCTGGGTCATAGGTTGCGGTGAGCCACTTTTTTCCTTGCCAAATACTAATAAAAAAGTGCTTGGCAGGATGTTTTGAGCGTACATAGCCGTATTTAAATGAAAGCTGTTTGAGCGCAATATTTTTGTGCTTTTTTTGGTGTTCCAAGACCCATAGAGCTGCAGCTTCTCCCGTTCGATCTGCACCGCTATAACAGTGTATAAGTATAGGTTTTGGGGCTGTTTTATAAATATCTAAAAGCTTTAAAAGATGCTGTTTTGATGGCAGGCTGCGTGCGGTCATTGCAAGATTATAGAATTTGAGCCCATGTTTTTGCGCGAGAGCTTTTTCCTGCCGCCACCAAGATCGTGTAGGGTTTGGCCCCCTGAGATTAATAATCGTTTTAAGATCTAAGCGTTTAATATACTTTTCGAGCCGTTTTTTAGAAAGCTGTTTTGACCTGTAAAGTACCCCGCGTTCAACCGAATGAAAGTTGTCAAAAAGCTTTCTAATACAGTTGATACTTGAGTTTTTTCTTGTTCTTGTAAATGTCTTTTTAGCCAGTGCTTGATCTTGTGTTTTTGTTTTTGCTTCGATTTGTTCACATCGTATCACGTTAAAAAATAATGTTGATGCGAGAACTAATAATAACAAAAACATGACCATACTCCTTACAAGTTTTTATGCTGTAAGCTAGCATGGTCATGTTTTAAAATACAATAATCGATAAAAGACGCTCGCCCTGAGGAGCCCAGCGTCTCGAAGGGTGCGTCTTTTAACCTAAAAACTTCTTAAAGAATCCTGAGATCCCACCGTCAGATTTTTGACTAAGATTGCCAAGCTTTTCAGCATAATCGAGCAGCGATTTTTTTGTTTCTTCGTTCAGTTTGGTTGGGATATCGCAATGTGCAATAACAATAAAATCACCACGACCATGGCTCCGAAGTTTAGCAAAACCTTTGCCTTCGATCTTAATTTCTTTGCCAACCGGACAGCCCTTAGGAATTTTTATGGTCTCTTTGGTTTCATCAATATTTTCTATTTCGATCTGGCAGCCTAAAACTAACTGTGGATAGGTTAGGCTCAGATGGGTGACCAAATCGTTATTATTTCGAGAAAATTTTGCGTCAGCTTTAACGTCTATAATTAAATACAAATCACCAGCAGGCCCGCCAAATGCGCCAGCATCGCCCTTGCCGGCAACGCGCAGTTCTGCTTGATTGAAAATACCGGCTGGAATTGTAATGTTTAATTTTTCATGTTTTTGTACGCGTGACTGACCGCGACATTCATGGCAGGGTGATGCTATCTTAAAGCCTTGACCCTGGCAAGCGCTACAGGTCTGACTGTAGGTAAATAAACCCTGGCGATACAGTAAAGATCCTGCGCCTTGGCATTGCGTACAGGTTGATGCTTTGGTACCTTCTTTACAACCAGAGCCCTTGCAGCCTTGGCAGGTTTCAAAGTGATAAATTTTGAGTTCTTTTTTGCAGCCGAGATATGATTCTTTAAAAGTTACTTCGACGTGCTGAGAAAGATCATGCCCTTTTTGAGGGGTTGGGCCAGAGGTTTTTGCTCCACGACGAGGGCCTTGGGATCCAAAAAGATTTTCGAAAATATCGCCAAAGTTTTCGAAAATATCGTTCATGTTATCGTAATGCTGTTGACCACCGGCTTGTTGATAACTATCATGCCCAAACTGATCGTAGCGCTTACGCTTTTCAGCGTTTGATAAAACATCGTACGCTTCTGCAGCTTCTTTGAATTTATCTTCGGCTTCTTTATTATCCGGATTTCTGTCTGGGTGATATTGCATTGCCAGCTTGCGATACGCTTTTTTGATGTCATCTTGAGAGGCGCTTTTTGCTACCCCAAGAATTTGATAAAAATCTTTTTTTGCCATAATTTGTAAGATACTTTTTTTATATAAACATAGGTTATAACTGCGCAAATCGAAGTTAAACTATAGCTGAAACAGACAAAAGTTCAAGATTGTCCATGTGATCACCTATTTTACAAAAAATATGGGCTTATTTGGTTTGTAGGGTAGATGGCTTGCGGGGCCCGGAGAAACGTAGACTGGCCTGCCAGGCATTTTCTTCAAAAATGACTGGTGTCGAAGAGGGGACTTGAACCCCTACCCCTTTTACGGGACTAGAACCTGAATCTAGCGTGTCTGCCAATTTCACCACCTCGGCAAAGAAAGTGATTGAAGAATTAACCAGTAGCATACCAGGAAATTGGTCTTAGGCAAGATTGCCCCTAAGTTTTTCACGTTTAAATTTGTGTTAAAATAAAGATAGCTCCGGGGTGTTTCCCCAGAGCTATCATATAAAAACTATTATTTCTTAGGTGATTCAATAGTCAAGCTGGAGGTCAAGTTATACTTGGTCAAATACCCGCGAACATTTTGTATCGTTTACTACTGCAATACCATGAATATCCTGATCCTGTATTTTTTTCATAATTTTCCAGTGATAACTTAGCATCATGTAATTGTTGAACTAATCGCTTTTTCAGGGATTCTATTTCTAAGTCAAATCTTCTAATTTTAAACCGCATTGATTTATTAGATGTACAAAATCTTGTAGAAAAACAATAATCTAGGTGTTCCTGTAAAAAATTGCCAATTTGCTCTCTATTAAGCAGTTTTCCTTGCCCCCATTGCATTTGATTTGATCGTGCTATGCTTTCAAATTTATCTATGTTTGCGTCTGCTTCTTCTGCGCCAGTCCTGTCTATCGTGATGGGCTTTGAGCTCAACCAGTTTATCTGTGAATAAGTACCTGCCCATGATTCATATGTTCTCCACCATGAACCATTGGAATCAGAATATTTTTGTACGATAAAACCATGTCCCTCAAGTCCAAAGAAATACAGGTTTGTTTGGGGTTTAGAAGAAGAAACATTTTTGAAAAAATCAACCATTTCAGGTATCTTATTAATTTCGTCCATACTTTTTGCATCCCCTTTGTAAATCATGTCAATTTTAAAATTTGCTCCAGGAGAATCACCAAAGCAAGAGATTTTGTTGTTGTTAGTTAATATTTGAACTAATCTTTGAGCTGTCGAATAACAGAATGTCTCTGATCTGAAAAATAGATCAGTACGGATAATCTCATCAATTAAAGGCAACCAATCAGGTTGGGTTACAGGCACTCGGGCTAGGGTATCTGCAGGAGCTTTTTTTTCGGTTTTGCCGTCGCCTGTATTTTCAGCTGCACCTTCAGCAGCACGTTCTATTTTTGCTTCGCCTACAGCTGTAGGAGTTCTTGTTGGACGTGTTATTCCGTAGCGACTTGCAAGATGATGATAGTCACGTGTACAGCCGGCTATCAATTCTGGCCGACGTCGTTTGGTAGCTCCCCCATCATCACTCGATGCCATGCCTTTTCTTTTGACCACTTCTGTCGGTACAGGTTTTGCCGCAGCAAAAATTTGATCACATTGGATAAAACAAAAAACAGAAGATAGTGCTGGTATCAGCAGATTAAATCGACGTATCATGATAACCTCTCATTTAAAATTATTTATTATTGAGCAGGATCGTAAGTAACACCGTATTTTGTAGCAAGTCCAGCTAAAACTGCTGCAGGATCGTTTTTAATGAGTTCTGCTTGACGTTGAATATTTCTGAGACGACAGAGGAACGGTGGGTGACTATATTTAGGCTCACCTTCGTCATTTATTTCTGCACGTGTTTCTGGTGTATCTTCCTCAGAAAGCTCATATGCATCCGTCGTTAAATCAATATCATTCTTACACTGTTCAATAACTTCTTCAGGACTGGTTAGTACTGCAGAAACCGTATCTGCATCATATTCTTGATTAAAGCGATGATGTATCCTCTCATCACCATGTTTCAGCCATATATGGCCAAATTCATGTCCGAATGCCGACCTAAGAAAAGCATCTTTTTTAATAGATTCGATATAATTAACTCCTTTCAACAATTGCATTCCCACACTAATTTTAGCGGTTGTGAAACATGCTTTTCCATTAAGAAGTTCATCATCATGAGAAGCAACAAGCTGGATAGGCTCTTTTATTTGCAGTCTTGCTCTAAATAATTCACATTGCTCCCAAATTTTTGGGGCATTATCTTTATTTAATATGAATTCTGAACCCTCGCAATGTACGTTCAGCTCCTTGTCATGATTGTTGACAAAAAGGGCATTACACTCACTGGCAATTTTTTCATCAATCAATATACGTTTACCAAACCGCCTATTTGTCGCAGTGTTAATGAGACTTTGGATTAAACGATCTAGACTAGTACCACCACTCAAATGTTCTCTCGATGCCATCTTAAATTTCATGAATTGAACAAGATCTTTAAAAAGCGGCCCCCCTTCATCAGGGCGTATACCAGTCTTTTCATAAAAATAAGTATTGCTTCCCGCATATGCTTCTAATATTTCATCTACAGTAGAACAATTATAATCTGCGAAAGACATGTAAAAAAAGGGCGAATCCAATTGACGTAAAGCAACAATGTTCGCTTTTAAATCACGAGCATGAGCAAAAAAAACTATGTCTCCAATCTTCATATGCTGAATCGCCATGTAAGCCGTAGCAATTCGAGTTACAAGAGCTCTTACTGGAGCAAATTCATCAGGCTTGTCTTCTTCAGTAGCACGTTCTTTTTTTGCATCGCCTGCAGCTGCTGGTGCACTTCCAACTTCCGGACTATCTGGCCGACGTCGTTTAGCAGCGTTATCATTACCATCATCATCACTACCAGACCCTCTTTTCCGCTTCTCAGCTTCCGCCGGTGCAGGTTTTGCCGCAGCAAAAATTTGATCAAATTGGGTAAAACAAAAAACAGAAAATAGTGCTGGTATCAGCAGATTAAATCGACGTAACATAATAACCTCTCATTTAAAAACCATTTTTTTATTAACGCGGAACGTCAGTTATATTGTACTTTGCCAAAAGTGCTGCTAAAAGTTCCTGCTCATTGATAAATCGCGCTGCGTTGTCTCGTATGCTTTTGGCACGAACTGATGGTAGTGGGTGGGATGTCGGTAGCTTTCGACCCTGGGCTATAATGCCTTCCCAGTAAGCAGCATCAGCTTCTAATTTTCTAGCCGCACTCTCAACCCCAAGGCATAGTGCAGGACCAAAATCAGCTTCAAATTCTTGCTCGGGCGACTCCTTTCTATGCATAAGTAATGCATGAATCGATTCATGAGCAATAGTGCATTCAAGATAGCGTTCATCGAGCACAAAGTTCTTATAAAAAAATTCATTTGTTGGAAAATATAAAATTAAAGTATTGATCCACCAACCGCACCGAGCATTGAAATGGCTTGGCGAAGAGCAGACTATGAGTTTTGTAAATCTTCTTTCTTCTGGGATTTTCAAACGCTTTGCTATTTCATCCATTTTGGCATAGAGCTGAGGTGCCGCTTCCCTAGGAAATTCTATTTCAATCCCCTTGTCAGCCATGGCAATT
>Ga0207075_1007_pt1 | contig 64336 bp, 63 predicted proteins | sample Alteio_BWMinHeat_64_FD_153587 | JGI IMG/M metagenome (GOLD analysis project Ga0207075, IMG submission 153587) | Enriched cells from forest soil in Barre Woods Harvard Forest LTER site, Petersham, Massachusetts, United States -... | ecosystem: Environmental > Terrestrial > Soil > Temperate forest >... | reverse complement strand
TAATAAAGTACTTTTTCCTGAACCCGTTGAACCGGTAACCACTACCGTGCCTTGCATGGGTGCCATATGATCTAAAATCGCTTGATCTACGTTCATGGTATTGAGCGCAGGAGGTTCTCCTGGAATAGTTCGAGCGGTAATTTGAATGGCATCATGGCCTTCCACTTGGCAGGCGGTACCATTGATTCTGAAACGAAAACGCGAACCTCTTTAAGGTCTGATTTCATACTGGGTAACCACGTCTTTACCAGAAGATACTTGCGCAGTACCATTGGGACCATATATGGAGTTAAGCATTTCGCTCACTTCTGTCTGAGAAATTTTTCGTTGGGTAACAGGATATAATCGACCATGAATTTCCGTCATTATAGGCGCATCTGTTTGAATGGTAATATCAGAAGCTTCTAATTTGGTACAATGCAAAAACATTCTATCCATGTCCTGCATATTAAAACGAGCAGGTTCATCAGGCAGAATAAATTCTTTATTGATAGCCATGGTTATTTTCTTCTATCATCCGGTGTTACTAAAGCATCCCACTCATTACCATCGGAATTAAATTTTGGTAAGGCGGTAATACGTAAAATGCGATCATTGACAGCCATTTGCGAATCGCCGCTGGTAATACCCAAATTAACTTGGGCGACAAATGGCGGACTAACCATATTTTGCGCAAGTAAGGTACGATAACGAATCATCCCTTCATAATCACGTTTTAAGCGGCCAAGATTTTCAGCATAAATAATGTCTGCTTGGGTAATACCTGCTTGCCAGCCTTCATCTACATATTTATCCCAAACCGTTCTTTCGGTTTCATTGCGTGGAAGTAAGGAAGCATCAGGCATTTCAGGTGCTTTATAATGCATTCTTAAGTAATCTCTCCAGGTTGGCGCCATGGTTACAAAGCGTGCTTGAGATTGAATCGTGTAGGAACGATCGGAAACGCGAATAATATCATCTGAAGATTGGTCCAGTGTTTGCCGGCCTTCGATTAATACCGGTGGCAACACATTATGATCAAGTAACATCGCATTGAAATTATAAATATTATCTAAATCTTTGGTGTGTTTAGTAATAATATTATTAATTTGTTCCGATCGCCAGGCAAGTCCTGCGCGGGCGCCCAAGCTTAAAGCGGCATCATGTAAGGATTGGTAACGAATACCCGTCAGTGAAAAAGCGCCTCTATCAACGCGTGAAGCGCCGTGATAACTGTTTAAAGGAGTTTGAGGAGCATGCGTGCAGCTTACCGTCATAGTAATCAAACTAATTAATATTAGACTGCTAACCGGATTTTTCATGGGTATCCTCAACGCCTATAATCTAGGTTAGTACGCATTGAGATTCTAAACAAGCGCCGCATAGCGAAGTTCAATGATGCGGTTTGTTGGGTAAACAACTAGATTTGCGCGATTACCAGCTTGCAGTCCTGCATCTTTAAGAATATCTGCGATGACTCGATCATCTGCGGAGATGGTGACAATAAGGGGAATGGAAGGAATTGGGCCCAATACTTTAACGCGATAATGCGTTAGTGTCCCAATTTTTTCCAAAAGGGGTTCAATCGGACCAGACCAATCAATAGATGCAAGTCCGCCCATGCCACCTTGAGGGGTAACTAAAATATCAGTGTTGATTGCATTTTTGGTATTGATTTCTTGCGTTGCAGCAAGAGTACGTAATGAGTCTTCTACCGAGATGGCAGACTTCATGAGCTGATATTCAACATCTGACATTACATAAGTTGGTTTTGGCGAACATCCAATTAAGAGGACTGCAAGTGGGAGCAGTAATGGAGATTTATTCATGGTGCCTCTCGCCAATCGAAAACAGGGGTGTGTATATTATAGCGCCATTTAGGGGCATATGCAGCCTTCAATAGAATATGTTTTGTGGAAAATGAACTCTGGCATGATTTATATACTCAAAGCACTAGAATGAATATATATAGTTAAACAGAGGCTGACCACTGACCAAACTTGTTCGAAAGTATGATTGTAGGGTCACCACATCCGTAATAGTATATATATTAGAGTGAGGCGTTGTTGGATTGCTAGCAAATTTAAGAGGAATGAGGGTTAAATAAATGTCATCAGAAAATATTGTGTCGCAAATTATTTCTATCGCAAAAGTGTTGCGATGCAATTTTACGTTGCGTGAACAGCCCATTTCCCATGAACAAGTTTTCTCTGAAAAAGGCTTATTACCCGCCATTATTAGGCGCGCTGATCAGTTAAGCTCCTTTTGTTTAGGTTATGGTTTAGGGGTTAGTTTTGAAGAAACACAAGGTGCGATGCTAGGGGTGCGGGTAAAATTTGATGATGCAACGCCTAATTCGTTGCGGTTATTGTGTGCAACGGACGTATTGATAGAGCTGATGCAGCATGCCCCCTCGCATGATATAACGCCGTTAGATGATTTAATGTATGACTAAGGTAAGGTGAAGCTATGGCTGGTCAACAAGATCCCGGCAAAGATACAGGTGAGTATACCCTACTATGGATTATACTCTCCATCGCGGTAATTGGGATTATCATTTGGCATTTTTGGAGCGCCTATTTACAAATTGCGTTTATTTTTGTCAAAAAATATGAAGCGCTCGCACTCTCATTTTTTTTCGACAATGAAAATATGCATCGGGCGCTTGTAGGGTTGAATATGGCGACACCTGATAATTTGACGTATGAATATAGTCAAGTTATTAGTACATTCCTTGGGCAATACCTCATGTATCCTATTTGTTTTGTGCTAGCAGTGATGGCCATCATATTGCTTAAAGGTCATGCATCTATGCGTTTCAACAAAATTTTCAATATGGACTCCTTGGTGCAACAAGAAAAAAGTAATTATCCTCAAATCGCACCCGTTGCAGATATTGACTTAATTGCAGAAGATGTTAACAAAGGCCCATGGGCGATGTCGATGAATCCCATGCAATTTAGTCGCCATTTTAAATTGTTAAAAGTAGAATTGGTTGCAGATCATAAGGCTGCATGGAGATCTGCCGGTATTCCCAAGGCAACTGTTATTAAGGAGCAAGCGGCAAAGGTATTTGCTTCACAATTAGGTCCATTATGGACCGGACCGGAAACTTTACCACCACATACTAAAGCGTTATATGCGGCATTTTTGGCCAGAACAGAACATGATACGGATGCTTGTCGCGGTTATTTAAAAAAATTATCGCAATCGGCGGCAAAAGGTACGATAAACTATGATGATACGGATATGCTTTTAAAAAAATATGCGGATTCTAAACCCGTTAAAGTTATTCATCAACGTCATGCTTATGTGCTGACCGTTATGGCCTCGATGTTAGTACTTGCGCGCGTGGATGGGGTATTAGCCGCTGCAGACTTTTTATGGGTTAAACCTTTGGATAGGCGATTATGGTACACCCTTAATTGCGTGGGTCGACAAGTCGCTGTACCAGAAGTGGCCGGTGTTTTTGCGCATTGGTTAGCAGAAAGAGAAATGGAGCGGGCACTGAGTGTGCCGATGGTAGATGAAGCCACTAAAGCTTTAGAAATTGCCATCGCCAACATGATTTATATCCCTGAGGAAGATGAAAAAATTACTCAGGAAGGAACAGGTTAAGCGGAGTAAAATGGTATGACTATCCGTGGGTTAGAAGAGAAACATGAGCATGGCGCGCGCGAGGTAGCCCGTGATACCCGTCCGTTAGGTGAACGGATTGCGGAGTTTCTGGGTAATCCGTTATATGCGTGTTGTATTTTGGTTATGTGCATTATCTCTATTGTTATGGTACCTGCAATTGCCGATTTCATGGGAATATTTGGGTTAGGCTTTTTCTTATTTGCTTATCTGCGCAGAGTGACCTTACCTTGTAAACTACCCCAATTCTCAAATTTGCCAGATTATAATGATACGATTCCAGGTACGGATACGCCGCGTAAAGCAGCGGGCATAACGTTGTTTGGTAATGAAAAAAATACGCAAAAAGAAATATGGTTTTCTAATGAAGATATGCGTACGCACGTTCTCATCTTCGGCTCTACCGGTAGTGGTAAAACGGAAGCCTTGGTTTCCATTGCGTTTAATTCATTAACCCAAGGTAGTGGTTTTATTTACATTGACGGTAAAGGTGATAACTCACTCTATGCAAAAATATTTGGTATGGTGCGCCGCATGGGACGAGATGATGATTTATTGTTAATCAACTTCATGACCGGTGCCAGAGACGTTATCGGCGCACAAAAGACACGGTTATCGAATACCATGAATCCCTTTGCCAATGGTTCATCCAGCATGTTATCCAACCTTGTCGTAAGCTTAATGGATTCCGGTGCTGGGGGTGGTGATGGTGATATGTGGAAAGGCCGGGCAATTTCCTTCGTAGAAGCGTTAATGAAAATATTAACCGCCATGCGCGATGAAGGCCATATCTTATTAGATGCCAATACTATCCGCAGTTATTTTATTCTAGAAAAATTAGAACAAATAGTAGTTGATAGACGTTTTCCAAAAAATGAACGAGAAAGTATTCCTTTAGATAATATCCCGCAAACTGTGTTAGATCCATTAGAAAACTATTTATACAACTTGCCAGGTTACAATAAAGCCAAGAAAGGTAATCAAGCGGGAGAAGTACGTGAGCAACATGGATTTATCACCATGCAATTAGGCCGGGTATTCAGCTCCTTGGCAGATACCTATGGTCATATTGTGCGAGTTAATTTAGCGGAAGTGGATTTAAGAGATGTGGTATTAAATCGTCGGATTTTAGTAGTCTTATTACCGGCGTTAGAAAAGTCTCCAGAAGAATTATCCAACTTAGGTAAAATTATTATTGCCTCATTAAAAGCGATGATGGCAGCCGGTTTGGGGGATGAAGTAGAAGGTGAATACCGTGATGTGATTTTACGTAAACCGACCACTTCGCCAACGCCCTATGTTTGTATCATGGATGAGTATGGTTATTATGCAGTGCCAGGTTTCGCGGTTGTACCGGCGCAAGCGCGTTCTTTAGGATTCTCTGCGATTTTTGCTGGGCAAGATTTACCAGCATTCCAAAAAGCTTCTAAAGAAGAAGCGGCATCCATTGGTGCAAATACGAACATCAAGATTTGTATGAAGATGGAAGATCCAACCGATACATGGGAATTTTTCAATAAAACAGCAGGTGAAACTTATGCAACCAGTGTGAGTGGTTTCCAAGTAAATGCGGGTAGTTTAACCAATAACTATATGGATTCGCGTAATGCCTCTATTGAAAAACGCCAACGTATTGACTTATTAGATTTGAAAGACCAACGGGAAGGTGATGCGCACATCTTTTGGCGTTCTAAGATTATTCGTGCCCGAATGTTCTATGCTAATCCAAAGCCTGCCAAGAGAATGCAAGTTAATCAATACTTATGTGTTGAAAAACCCAGCAGTGAAGCACTCACCAATTTAGATAAGCGTATACGTCGCTTCTCCCAAGTATTTGCGGATATGCAATTTATGATGGAGCCACCGGTTCCCAATGAAGATATTAATGTGATTGCACAAGCCATGACTACGTACAGTAATTTAAAACCATTTGAACGTAGCATTGCAGCCATTATAGCCATTCTTGAAAAAGAAGTTGAAAAGCAACGCAAGGTACGTGCAGAAATTGAGCATGAACAATCGCAAGAATTTGATAATGAAGTGCATGCGTTTACACCTGTGCATGTACCTGATTTTGCAAAAGAGATTGTCGGTCAGGATGATTTGAAACGCTTTTCAAATCCCTTATTATTGCGAGGGCGCACACGTGAAGCACTGATTACTATAGAACGTTTAAGTGGTCAGGCAGAAGCCGATGCCACTAAAATTGCTGATAATCTTATCAATGACATCATCAAGACGACCTATTATCCGCCTAAAGAAGTCCTCACCTTAGATGTTGAAGGCACGCTTGATGCTATTGAACAACTGAAAGAAATGTTTTCAAGTGGTACTATAGCCGCACTCCCTCCTAAAGAATAAAATTCGTGTAATTCCGCCTAATATTAAAAAAATGAACTTTAGCAAAGATATCCTGGTCACATGACTAAGAATAGTTTATATTAAACGGCAGGGTAATACATGGGTATTAAGGGTCCACTTTCAGAAAAAGATAAAAATGCATTTGGTCGAATGATGGATGTACTATTAACCGAAAATGTAAAGGTCAGAATAATGGCAGCTAAGAATGCTAAAAAAGTAGCTGATAGAGTAAATAGAGAAATTCAAAATGCAATAGGTTATTTAAAAGAAGGTAACGCCAAAGAAGGTATTCCTCCAGATCCTGAGTGGCTCAATAATGAAGAGAATAAGGCTCGGCTTACTGCAATGCTTGAAAGTGATGCGGTAACTCCAGAAAATAAGAAAGCACTGCAAGATTATATGGCAAATCCTACATCTGAAGCAAAGGCAGAACCCGCTGCTGCTGCACCTGCAACGCCATTACCAGAACTGGCAGAATCTGCTAAGCCTGGGGCCGCGAGATTACCAGCAGGACCAGATGCAGTAATCCCCGTTAATGGTGAAACTCAAATCGTGGCTAAACCAAATGTTGCACCTGCAGTGATTGCCGCGACGCCCAAAGAACCTGCTCCTTTAAAAGAAACATCGGTAAACGTAGAAACAAAAGAACCCAATACAGAAGCAGAGGATAATTTCTTCAAAATATTTGATAATAAATTTCCAGCTCCAGATACGATTCGCAGTGGTGAGGGAAACAAGAGAAATTATACCAATGGTAAGGATGCCAATAATAATTTTTCTGTTGAAAAAACAGCGAATGGTGCAAAATTTACGAGTAGTTCCGGCGGTCGTGAAAGTATGCTTCAAGCTACTTTCGCTTATGCGGACAAGTTAAAGGCAGAAGGAAAAACCCCCCATATTAATTTAAAAGCAAAATCGAAAGAAGATGCTATCGCATTGATCAAAGTATTTCAAAAGCAAGGAAGAGATCTTAATGAAATCGCTTCAATGTCCTGTCCTGACATGCCTAAGGGAATGTCTCCTCAAGCATATGCAAAACAATTAATTGCAGAGAGTACAGGCCAAGCAAACCGTAAGGCACCAGAATTACCTAAAGAGGATAAACCTCCTTCACCATTAATGGCAGCGATGCAATCAGGTAAGCTTGATGCGGCGCAGTCACTTGTGGATAAAGGCGCCAATATCAATGAGGTTGACAAACATGGCCAAACGTTGACACAGCAGTTAATGTCAGAAGATGGATATAATCCTAAGACCATTGAATTTGCTGTAAAAAATGGCGCAGATATTCATAAGCGTGATAATGAAGGCATGAATGCGGTTGATCTGGCTTTATTTCAGAAAGCAGATGCAGTGTTAAAGACTTTTGGCATTGAGAATCCTGCGGAGCATCCTGATTATGGCATGCCAAATACCAGTCAAGCAGTGCTAAATGATAAATTATTGAAGTATTGTGAAGCCACCAATCAGAGTCCAGGATTTTTTAATAAAGATAAGGAAGGCAACTTAACGGGTGAATGCAGTGGGTGGACATTTCTTCACCAATATTATGCTGCAAATGATAATGAAGCGGGATTTACAGACTTGCAAAATTACATTGCTAACGCTGATATATCTAAGCTAAAACCTGGTGATAAGGACGCGGTGCTTGAACGTGCCGTTAATGATCTGACGATGTTTTCAAACAGACGTACTCTTGGAACGGGAGTAGAACAACGTGACCGCATGGGCCAATGGAAAATTGCGGGAGATGATAATTTAAAATTAGAAAGTACATTTAAATTTGAGACTACAGAAAGTAAGGATAAGGACCAGCAAATTTCAAAGGGTGAAGTTCAAGAATTGCTTTCAATGGCCCAAAAATTTCCCAATACGTGGGTTGATATTCAAGTATACAATGAAGAAGGAAAGCGGCACGCACTCGGTGTGTCGGTTACAGAAGAGGGGAAATTTAAATATTTTAATTCGGATAATCCTCTTAAAAAGGGCTATGAAGTGGGATCGGCTGCTGAGGTAGAGAATCTTATTAGTAATTCTATTCCAAATGCAAAAGTCAAGGCATTTAATGGCTATCATTTTGCGACCAATTATAAAGATAAAGATGTCATGAATGATGATTTCAAATTTCCAAAGGACCAACCACCTTTGAAAATGAGTGATGCATTAGCTAATAAGATGTTGGCTAATGCCAAGGAGACAGGCCAAAAAGAATTTTCAGAGTATTTAATGGCAAACACCAAGGCTTCTGCAGCCAAGCAGCCAGTGCCTGAGCAAAAACAAACCGTAAATAATCAAGAAGTATCCGGGGGAGCTCAGCGACCTGGGCCTGCAGCACCAGTCGCACCGGCAACATCTGCACCGGAGACATCCGCTAGGACCGCTCCAAAATTGTCACCTGGAGTGATTAAAAAGAGTATTGACGAGACGCGAGCACTATTCCCTAAAGCGCAACAAGCAGCGGACAAATTGGCGGAGTTAAGAAAGCAAAGGAGAGCGGTTACAGAAAAACAAGAACGTTTAAATAGTGAACGTCCAAGTGCGGAAAAATCTAAACAGGAACTGGCAGCTGAAAGAAATGCGGCGCGTAAAGAGCGCAAAGAATTAACGCAGCAAATAAATGATACAAAAAAAGAATTAAATGGCCTTGCTAAAGAAGGTGGCGAAGCTTTAAAAGCAGCTGATTCTGAAGTTAAAAAATTAGGTAAAGATAACCCTGAAGCACTAGAATTTAATAAAGCCAAGGATACGTTAGATAGAATTGCAAGCCAAGATGATAAAACTAAGCGAATGGGTGCTGACCTTAAGGAATGGCGTCATGAGATGCGTGAGGGGATGAAACCGGCTGCAATTAAGGGACGAATGTTTGATAAGATTGATAAGTTAAGTAAAGAAGAAAATGAGTTGGCGGATAAAGGAGAACAGGCTGCAGGCCAAGCGCTAGCGTATTTGATATATTTAATAATGATGTTGCTTGCTGCTTTATTTGGTAAGGCTAAAGGTGAAGAATTAGAGCCAGAGCCAGAGCCAGAGCCGAAGGTTGATGTAGAGCATGATCAGGAAAATATTGCTGCAGAAGATAAAGGTGAAGCATTGGAGCAAGAGCCTGCTCCGGAAGATCTTGCTGCAGAAGATACAGGTGAAGATAAGGATATTGAATTAAATGCAGGGGATGACGAGGATCTTGAATTAAAAGATGATGAAGATGATTTGAAAGAGCAACAGGCGAAAGTAGAAGAAGTTGAAAAACCTACACCTGGGAAAGCTGTATTTACGCCTGGTCAGAAACCAGAACCACCTAAGCCACTTGCCATAGAGCCTGCGCCTCCAAAAGAACGTGAAAGAGGTGCAATTACTAAGGAAGACTCAGGAGGAATTGCAACATCTGCACAAGCAACGATAACGCCTACTGCACCTGGTCCAACACCAACTGAGCCGAATTTGGCGCAAGTAGGTGAGACGCCTCCTGATTTTGAGTCTATTGACCTGAAGGGAATAACGGATCAATCACAATTGTTGAGTGATGCGATTACTGAATTACCTAATTCTAGTATAGCATCCGCTAACGCGCCTTCAGCAGGAGCTGGTGCACCTTCGCCGGGAATGGATGCTCCAGCACCTTCAGCAGGAGCTGGTGTACCTTCGCCGGGAATGGGTGCTCCAGCACCGTCATCAACTGCAGCTCCTTCACCTAAAGCGGAAAAACCAGAATTGCCAGGTGTTAAAGGGCTGATTGCTAAATTTGAGAATATGATTAAGCAATTAGAGGATCTGAGTAAAGATGCTACAAAAGCTTTTGGTGGAGCGGTACCTGGTCAGCTAGGTAGTGGTGATGTACTTGTGCAAGATGCCTCAGCAAGCATTCTCCCGAAATTTACAATCGATCAAGATGCTGCTGGTTCACTAAAAGATGCGGCTAAAGTAGATCAAGCACAAGCTCCAGAAGAACAAGCTCCTGATCAAGCTAAAGCCGTAAGTCAGGCTCCTAAACCTGCACCTTAATATTTTAGTACGATCTGAGCCCACTTTTGTATAAAAGGGGGCGGCGAGCAAAGCGAGCGGGGGATTTATATCTTACTGAGTAGCATTCTCTTCTTGTTTAAGATATAAATCCCCCGCTCACTAACGTTCGCCGCCCCCTTTTATACAAAAGTGGGCTCAGATCGTACTAACAAAGTAAAAGCCGGCACTGGACTTATCGTGTATATCCTCCCGATAAATGGTAAATTTTTAGATGTTTGGTAATAAACTAACTTTACTTTACCTCATAACTATGTTTAAATGGCGCAAGCCTAGAAAAATCTTATGAGGAGATTATTATGTCCCTTTCGTATACTGAATTATTTAATGCCAAAAATGCCTATAAGATGGAACATAAAGGTATTGAGAATGAGATTAAAAAAATTGAAACTGATCTGAAAGCAATTGATTCTACACTAGACCAATTACTCGCAGCTAGAAAAAAAGTGGAAGCTGAAAAGATAGAGGCTGATAAGAAAAGATATCAAAATCTATTAGCTGAAGAAAGAAAGAAACTGAAAAATCTGCGGGCAGACATTGAAAGCGCCACTAGGGCGCTTGCTAAAAAGAATAAAGACCGCAAAGCTATAATGCCTAGAGGCGAAATTGCTAGCGGCCATGAGCAAAGTTTAATGGATCACGCTCTGCATTTGGCCAATATGAATGCTGAATCCTTAGCCATTTCTATGTTACTTGAAATGCTTTGGAACGGTGCGGAACTTATATTCTGCGTTCAATACCGTAAGCAACACGTAGAGTTTAAATTGGCGCGTTCTATGGGTAATGCCTATGAGCCCAATGCGCAAGGTAAATGGCCAGAGATTTTCCCTTGTGGAAGTGATGGTAAACCTGATTACGAACAAGATCCTAATGTTGATGGCACCGCATCTGAAGAATTGGTTATTGCTAATAATTATGTGCTGCCCCCAAATATGCAAAGAGCGGTACATGCGCAATATGCTAAATATACCAAAGATATGATGGGTGCAAGTTATTTGAGTGATTACGAAGCGAAAGTTTTGTTAAAAATGCAACCTGAAGCAAGCAAGGAAGAAGATTCCAGTCAGAAAGAATATGATTTGAATTATTTGAGGCAACAACAACCAAGACCAAAATAAAATACTGTAGGGGTTAGCCAGTTGTATACTGGTTAACCCGGAGATACGCCGCCAGCACCACCTGCACCAGCACCGCCACCTGCACCACCTGCACCACCTGGACCTTTTGGACCACCCGCCGGACTACCGCTTGGACCTGGGCCGCCACCGCCGCCGGAAGCTTCACCTGAACCACCTTCGCCACCTTCAACTTCGGCTCCACTTTCACCACCTTCTTCCCCTTCACTTTCTTTCTTCTCTTGTTTTTCTTGTTTATCTTGTTGCTTATCGCCCTTCATATCTTTGGCACGTTTAGCGACAAAGCCAGCCACGCCCTTGCCCACAGCGGTAGCCGTTTCTTTGCCGGTATCAAAGCCTTTTTCAGCTTTTTCCATCATCTGTTTAACGCCAGATTGTTCAGCATGACCGCCAATCCAACGAATGACTTTTGCCGGCAGCACATGAATTAAACTAAAGCATTCATTAATGATGGTGGTGACTATAGCACCATATAAACCCAACAGTGCAAAGGTACCAAAGATGCCAAGACCCTCGGTTGAAGCATTGACTGTGCCTGAAAAACCGTAATTGAGCATGGCAATTGCCGCATACAGTAATTTGATGGCAGCAATAAAGCCAATGACCATTAAGCTGGGTTGTAAGAATACATTCATAATTAAAGTTACCGCAGAGCTTGCACGGCCTAAATTTTCAGAAGAGGGGCTAACCAGGCCGAGTGCAACCACGGGAGCTGCGACAATAGTTTCAATAACCAGCAGCATCCAACTCAAAGCAGTAAACGTAAAAACTAAATACGGAATCAGCGGAACATAAATACCCAGCGTTGCGCCAATCCCCCATAAAAATAAGAGAATTGCGGTAAAGAGTGGTAGTAACATACCTATGCCACCACCGACCGCAGCGCAAAGAGGACTTATACCGGAGCTTATACAGAACCCTAAAAGTAAAACTACACAGACAAGCATGAAGCTAAACCAAAAGACTTCAGCAACAATCATTAAATCTGATCCGAAGCTAGCAAGAGAAGCAATGGGATCATTATTAGTATTGGTTGTTAAATAGATAGTAAATTTTTCTATAGACGCTCTTAAGGGGGCAGTTATCGAATCGGATACTTTCTGCAACATACCCGCAGAGGGGTTGGGGCCAAGATTTAATGTCGTAGTGGATGTAGTTTGTGTTGTTGTCTTCGTAATATAGTTGTTCATATTGGTTATTGCTGCTGCATAAGCCGCATAACAGGCATTGCCCTGGGTAGCAGCATTAACCGTTGCTGGTATAGGCACCGGAGCCGGATAGGCCGGGATAGTTTGATGGATAGATACGATGGACATGTAATAGCTGCCTGCAAAAATCCAACCATCAGCTTGTGCTTTCTGAAGCATATCTGCTTGCTGTGTAGACAGTGACATTGCCGCATTACCTGCACCCGCGGCAGCAATACCCCCCTGTAAAATAGCATTAGAGGCAGTAATTACATTGGTTTGTGTCCAAGTATTTGGATTTGTACTGGTGAAGATTTCCTGCGCAGCTAGGCCTAAAGCAGAACCTGCCAATATGATAGCGGTCGAATTAGCCGTCGTCCAAGTGGCCGCATCAGAAACTTGTTGAGGTAGCGCACCGGGGGCTAAACCGCCACATAGGGAGCTATTGTTAGGATCGTCTTGTATGCCTACGTAAATGTTGTTCCCATTGGCATAGATTAATACAGGTTGGTTGTTAATAGCTTGTCTACAAGTCTCATTACCATTAAAAACGGCAGAGCAGACCATGCTGGTTAATAAACTTTGCGAGGCAGTGTTTAGGCCGTCTTGATTAACGGTAATTGCGCCCATAACGCCAGTGCCAAATTGCATAGCATTGATGACTTGATTCCAGAGTTGATTACCTGCGCCAATCCCCATGATCACAATGCTCATCATGGTAATTTGCAGAATTGAATATCCATAACCCGTAGGAACCAAAAAAGCAATGCCTAAAGCAGCACGCAGGGGGATCCAAACGGATGACCATTTTTTCCCCATCACCTCACCTTCTTGGGCGGTATTAATGGTGGAAAGAATGATGGTATAGCTTACAACAATACTGCCCAGGGTTAACACGGCAATATTAAAAATTTGAAAAAGATTGGATAGTAAACTGGAACCTGTGCCTGTTAAGGCAAAGCTCATATTTCCAAAAATTTGTCCGAGGTAAAAAATAGATTTATCAGTAGCGGGACTGTTAAGCGTAAAACTACTAGCTAATGCCATGCTGGGTATAATGTTTAATACCAGTAGTAATGCGAACAATCCAAGCTGTTTCTTCATCCTATTTCATACCCTTCTGTGAACTACTCATCTTAGAGAACCCTGCACTCATGGTAGCTTTACCCGCTGCAGCACCAGCTTCAGCGCCGCCTTTGGCTTTTCCTAACATTCCTGCAATTTCTTGACCTTCAGGTTGTCCGCCCATCCAGCGCAGAATTTTGTCAGGAAGTACATAAATAAGTGAAAAAGATTCGTGCACAAGGGTGGTTGCTATCGCGGCATATAAGCAAATCACGGCAACCATACCAAACAATCCAATGCTGTAAGTGTTGCCGATGAGTGCTCCATAAAAACCATAACCTAACATGCCGATAGCAACAATCACTATTTGTGCTGCAAAAATAAAGCCTAAGATCATCAAGCCAGGTCTTAAAAATAAGCCCAGCATCAAAACAACGGATGCACCCGCCTTGCCAACTTCATCTTCTGAGGGAATGATGAGGCTTAGTGCAATTAAAGGGGCACCAAGCATTGCTTCAATAACCACAATAAACCAAGTGAGTGCACTAAAGGTAAAGACAATATAGGGAATAAGCGGAATATACAATGCCATCATGATGCCCGCTGACCAAAGTAAAAGCAGCATGATAGAAGCAATCGGTAATAAAATATTTAATAATCCCTTATAAACGGCTGCAGCAGGGTTCAACACGGAACAAAATGCAGTAGCAGCACCAAGGAGCACCAGCGTGACAAGCGCTGACCAAAAAACGATTTCCGTGGTCGCGGTCAAATAACTACCAAAGGTGGCCATTGCTATTAACGGATCACCGGTGATGCCGCCGGAATGCATAGTATCCGTGATTTTTTGGGCTAAATTTGCCCAAAAATTGCCAAACAGATCGTGATAAGCTTTTTGCAGGGAAGAATTCATGCTGGGAGAGGTTTGAAACATGCTGCCGCTATAAGCTGTAGCAGGGTTTAGCGATTGAATACCCGGATCTGTCTGCACGTAATTTTCATAGGCTGTGGCCTTTTGACCGAGTGAAGATAAAATTTGGCTGCCTAAAGTGGGCCCTAATAATTGCAAAATATGATTCGTATCTGGAGCTGTGATGGAATAACTGACAACGCCCGCGTTAACGCCGGTGGTGGTAATTAACGTGAAATAGTAGCTACCTGCCATGATCCAACCATCAAGAATGGCTTGTTGATTGACCGAGGATAAGCTTGCAAAAGTGGTTGAGGTTGAGGCTGCTGCAGATTGCAGGCCTTGGGCTGCAGTGACAAATGCATTGGCTAGGCTCCAGGAAGCAGACGGGAGATTGAGCGCTTCTTGCGATGGTGAGTCTAAAGTAGCTTGTGCAGTGACAACCGCATCGGAATAGATTTGGGTACGATCAGCAGCGCCTGGATCGGTTGTACCTGAAATTATATTGGTCACGCTACCGCCTTGGCTAGGCATGGTAACCGCGCCACATAAGGGTGCTTCAAGACCTTGTTGGCTTAAGCGTCCAAATTGAACTTGTGCATTACCACCATTATCCGTATAAGTATAAGCAACTATATTCTCGCCCAACATTGCCGCAGCTTGCGTATTTTGATTCAGCATGTTCATGCATAATTCAGAGTAAAAAATCCCGTTAACGGTGGTTAATACGCTATCAAGGGTTGCCGTAGAGTTACTGGTATGCAGCCCGCCTTGTGATGTAATAGAATAAATAACTTGTGTCCAGAGCGCATTGGCAGCACCAACGCCTTGCACGATGAACCACATCATTGCAATTTGGATCCAATTGTAATTAGTAGTGGTGGGTAATAATAAATAGAGTCCTAATGCACCACGGACCGGGATCCAGATCACGGACCATTTTTTGCCAAGTACTTCGCCCTCATGTGCGGTACTGACCAGCCCTACAAGCCCGGTATAAGAAAGTATGATAATACTTAACGCAAAAACTACTTCATTAAAGGTATAAAGTAATTGGCTAAAGGTTGTATTAACGCCGGCGCCGACTGGCGGAGAGATAGGCAAGCCACCCACTGCACCAAATATCATGCCGAGATATTGCATGGATTTGTCGGTTGGCGCCACTTGAAATAGACCGGTGGCCATACTCACTGCGGGGAAAGCAGTAAGTATTAAGAGAAACAAAAGCCTCATTCGTCATCCTTTGACTTAGAGATATCCTTAGTACGTTTAACAATAACTTCTTTCTTTGGTGTATGGTTTACGGTTGAATTCATCCATTCTTTAATGGTACATCCCAGTTTACGATGTTTAATTTGAAACAGCCAAAAATTAAAGCGAAAAGCTTGCGTGAAGGCATAAAAAGCTAAACAAAATGAAATCAAGGCGGGGACCATATAACCTCTAAAGGCCATATATAATGCATAACAGACTACTAATAATGAAAGCGCGAGGAAAAAATAAAATAAACGGGTAAATTCTTGCTTGCGTTGATTTATATCCTCTTGTGTCAACTGCATCCGTTCCAGCGCTTCATCAAATGTTTCGGAATAGGTCGCCTTTTTAGGAATAACCATATCCACCAGCAACACTTTATATCTGTCAGCTGTTTCACTTAGATAATCCCAACTCATCCACCTATCAACACGCACATCGAAGATGCGGCTTAATACTTTCCTTGATCTAGGTGCTGTCATTTTTTACCTCTTGCTGTGTTTTGAACAGTTTGGACATAGGTCTGACAAAATAAAAAATGAGGGAACTTTTTCCAAGTCCCAACAGACTTACTATGTAGAATAGCAAAATAAATGTAAAGCGTGAATAAGCACAGTTTTTCTTTTGCTATTAAGTTAGTTTAGTGAGGGGATGCTATGCCAGATTTATCACGAGAAGGCGTCCATGCATTTTGGCATGACTATGATAAACGAACGCTTTATCGCATCGTCACGTCCATGGAAGGCGTAGAAGCATGGGCTGCGGATAATGACCCAAAGGTAGATGCTGCCTTACTACAATTAGGGGCTTTATTAGATGCAACCCCTGATTTTGAATTGACCAATGAAGCCAGTCTCATCAAACTCTTAGCAAATACGCACACCGGCAGAGCATTGCGGTTAATGCAATATTTAGATACCGCAAAACCAGGTACAGCATCAAAACTCTTGATTTATGCAGAAGAACAAACCAAAGATGCGGCTAATAAAAACCGCTATGCTGATTTATTTTTAAAACGAAATTTAGCTTTTGAACGATTGCAATTACTTTGCCGTGTCTTTGCGCCGGAAAGAATTAACTTGGTCTTGAAAGCATTGGAGACGAGCAATGAATAATTACCAGATGAAAGCCATTTTATTCGCCAGCTTATTACTAAGCCAAGCACCCGTCATGGCAAATTGGGAACAAAGTTGTGCTGCCTTAGATCCCTTATTGCCTAATGATTGCGCGGCAATTCAAGCGACGGTGACCGATCTTAATCAATTTCAACCGCCAGCGCCTTTTTTTACCATGACGCTTACAACACCCACGCCTGCTAGTGCAGCGCCTACCGGCAGTGCAGGGATTCTTCAACCACCATCTGAGGGAGGCGCAGGTAGTACGCCAAGTAGTGGTAGTAGTAGTGGCTGGCAATAACAAAAAAGCAGGTGTCTTATGAAAAAACAGTTCTTACTTTTAAGTTTGCTCCTCTTACCAGGATTATCTCAGGCGGATGAGGCAACACCTCCCCCTGATATCACCCGTACCCAATTAGGGACGGCGTTAATTAATTATCAGGCAGCGGCCTTGATGCAAGAATATCAATTAAATCAGCAACTCATTTTTATGGCCGCGCCGGGTACGGATTGGGCAGTTGCTGCAGGTACGGCTGTGGGTTCCGCGAGTGTTAACGCAGGTACCGTAGGTGCATCCTTATATGATAATAATTTGCTGCGTAGCTTATCGGTTTTTAGTGTGGCCACCAGCATTACCTATAACGGCGCGACCGCCAAACCTCACGATACGCGCGCGGGAGGACCAACCCAGATATACCAAACTATGAAACCATTTCTTCTCACGGGAGATGCCGGGAGTTTACCCAGTTTCGATGTGAGTACCTTGACCCATCTTAATAAAATTGATCCCGCGGTTGCGCAACAACTGATTAATAATATAACCGATCCTTTTCCGACGGCAGATTCAAAAATTATTAGCGATCTTCAGACAATGGTGTCAGGTGGTGGTGAATTAAATGGTGCAGATCAAGAAGCCTTGGGAACAAAAATCATGGAACAAGTCCTCATTTCAATGAGTGCTAGTGCCTTAGGCGATATTGCTTCACGACGTATTATCAATAATGCCAACCCCAGTGCGCCTACCATCATGGAAACCATGGATAATTACAGTCAACAACGGTTTACCAATCCAGACTGGACTAAAGCCATGAGCGCCTCATCAGAGCAAGCGATGATTCGCGAGATTGCACATATGACGGCCTATAGCATCTGGCTACAATATCAACAATTCAAAATTTCAGAACAACAGCTCGCATTACTTGCTTCCATGAATGTGGTATTAGCAAAAATGAATGCGGCGATTGATAATCTTAACCAGCAAATGTCTTCTGCAAAAGCACAAGGCGCAGCAGCCGTAACGCCTAGCCCTGTACAGCAATAATCGAGCGCTATAGAATGTGAAACGTGGGATAAGTTTCATTGACTAAGTTAGAAAGGGGAATGCAATGCCAGAGTTGTCGCGGGAAGCGGTGCACGCATTTTGGCATAATTATGATAAACGCATACTCTATCGTATCGTCACCTCCATGGAAGGCGTTGAACCCTGGGCTGCTGAGTGTGATTCCATTGATAAAGCTTTACTAGAATTAGGCGCCTTACTCGATAACATCACAGATTTTGAATTAAATAATGAAGCCAGTTTAATTAAATTATTAGCTAACCTACATACCGGCAGGGCCTTGCGCTTAATGCAATATTTAGATACAGCAAAGCCCGGGACTGCTTCAAAATTATTACTCTACGCAGAAGAGCATACTAAAGATCCGCTTAACCAAAATCCTTATGCAGATTTATTTTTAAAACGAAATCTCGCTTTTGAGCGCTTACAATTACTGTGCCGCGCTTTTGCACCAGAAAGAATCAATTTAGTCTTAAAAGCTTTGGAGGCTGGCCATGAATCTTAGCATGCGATTGTTAATGAGCGGGATGCTGTTGATGCATAACCCCGTGATGGCTAATTGGATGGAAGGATGTACAGAGCTACAACCGATGTTACCCAGCGCGTGCACAACCATTCAAGCAAGAGTTGCTGAACTTGCACAATTTGCGCCACCTGCGCCCATGTTTGTGACATCGCTCAGTGCACCTACGCCCATAAATACGTCCATCCCTTCAGGAGCAAGCGATCTGGCGCCGACTATTTCAACCCCTGTATCAACGTCTGGAACTTGGAATAACTGATGAAAAAGAGCATTGTATTATTCAGCCTCTTGTTGGGATCAAAATTCGCATTTGCGCAAGCTAGCACTGCAGATATTGTCAATGCGATTGATACGTTAAATAGCAATGTGCTCGCGCAGAATGCAGCTTCTAGTGCCGATGCTACGCGCAAACAATTGGGTACGGCATTAATTAACTATGATGCTGCAGCAAGAATGCAAGAGTTTCAATTAAACCAAGAATTACTATTTATGGCAGCACCTGGCAGTGAGTGGGCCATAGCCGCGGGTGCAGCGGTCGGGAGTGCACAATTAGGTACCATTGCCACCAGCCTATATACTTCCAACTTTTTGCGCAGTACGGCCATTTATAGTATTGCCAATAATGCAACGTATAATGGTATTACTGTGGCTCCTGCAAACCTTCCCGCCAACCCCACGCAGATATACCAAGCATTGAAACAATTTTTTATTGGGGGTGATTCCAGCCATTTATCCATGATAGATACGGGGCAATTAACCAATTCAAACCGGATAGATACACAGACAGCACAAAACATCATTAATATGCTGGCAACTCCCTTTCCTAACCCGGACCCTACTATTCTCAGTGTGCTGAAGGGAATACCGGGGGGCGGCAGTGATTTAAGTGGTGCACAGCAAGAAGCCCTCGGTACAGCCATGGTAGAAGAAGCGGTGAATGCAATGAGTACGAGTGCGTTGTCAACCATTGCTGCAAGACGTATCCTTACGGGCAGTGCATCCAATACCTTTATGGAAACGGTTGATCAATACAGTAAAGAGCGGTTCTTCAATGCAACCTGGCCTAGCGCGATGAGTGCAGCTTCTGAGCCTGCCATGATTCGAGAAATGGCGCATATGATGGCTTATGAGATCTGGCTACAATATGAACAATTTCGAATCTCTGAGCAACAACTGGCGCTATTAGCTACTATGAATATAGTGCTCTCAAAAATAAATGTTGCGATTGATAATCTGAATACCCAAATGGAAAATGCTGCCGCCCAAGCGGCAGCAGCGCAAGTCCCTCCCGCGCCCAAGAGTTAATGATGAGCGGACGACATAAAATATTTATCACGGGGATCCTTTCTGCATTGGGTCTGATGTTGATAGGCTTGCTATCCTTTAGCCATTTGACTTTGCTTTTAAGAGTTGGAATTTTTACCTGTTTGGTGGGGTATGCGCTTATTATTTTATGTTTTACCCCTTTAGGTGCCTTATCATTAGGTCCGTGTGCCGCGCGTCTGTCCTATGGTCAATGGCTTTTTAAGTTACTGCAAGGTCAAGCGGTGCTTTTTATTTTTACCCTTGCTGCATGCATTGCATTTATGCGCATTGGCCCCAGTTTTGTCCAAGGATTCTCATTATCATTAGGACTAGAGGTGATTGAAGAATATTCTCGTACACAATGGGGCATATTTCCTTGGGGGATTTTTGGTTTTTGGGGATTAATCATCGCCTATGTGGCCTACGTGAAAAAAAGCACGCCTTATTTTTACCAATTTTGTTTAGGATTTTTCCCTGCATCCTTAGAAAATAAAATGAAAAGTTACGTTGAGGCGATTTGTTTTGCTGCTACGCTTTTAGCTTTAAATCTCGTGGCCACGTCCATTGCGTTACTGTTAACGTACAGTCTGGAACACCTATTGCAAATCCAGCATTTTGAAATTCCAATCATTGGCGTTTGGTTTCTATCTACCATCTCAGCGCTGTTATTATTAAAACGCCGGAAGAAAGACTTGCGTCGGTTAGCGATTAAAAATATAGGATTAAATCATCTTTATGCGTTCTGCATTTTACTTATTGTTTTGATTATTATTTTGGCAGCGTATTGCAATAGTTGGATTATGGAACATTTTTTTGAGCGTTATCAACAATTGCAATGTCCACAATGTGGGCAGCATTTTATCAGTAATACGCTCATGCGGTTTGCTATTATGTACTGGGGTTGGTGGATGATTTGGACTCCATTGGCAGGGTCCTATATCGCGAAAATATCGCAAGGGAGAACAATACGTGAATTGGTATTAGGTATTTACCTGGTACCTTTGCTGTTAGCGGTAGCGCTCAATCTTTGGGGAACAAAGCCTTTTAGCGTGTTGTTGGAAAAAGCCCAGGGGTTATCATCGCCCATTTTGTTTTTTTCATTGGGTGCAGTGACGTGGATAATCTTCAGTAAGATGTTAAAAGGTAGGAAAGATAACAGTATATTTAATGCGGGCTTTATGCCAAAAGGGGACAGCAAATCAGCAGGCATCAGTACTTTTGCGCAAAAAGTCTTTCAAGGGATGTTCATCATTGTCATCATCCATACCATGATTGGCTGGTATGGACTACAATTATTGATTGCTGCCATCGGCGTTTTAACGATTATTCTCATTTATTGGGGATTTGACTTTGGGATATTACGATTTTTAAAGCATAAGCTTTTCAACAAGAGACTTATTTCTTAGATTTTGGTCCAGGTTTGAAAGGAGATTTGCTTTCACTGCGTGTATATTCTTCCTGTTGTTCAACTCTTGCTTTAAACTCTTTATGTTGTGATTGCGTTTTCTTTTCTTGCTCAATGGTTGCGGTTAATTTTTCTTTTTCTTCAGGCAATTCGGTTAACTCGGTGCCTAATTGCGCAATTTTCGCCACTTCTTGCGCGCTGATCCCCAGCACTTTGGCAATTTGATTGAGGGAGCAAAATCCAATTAAATACCAACATAGCATCCATTGGCGTAGCGCACGGATAGATTTAATAGGCAATCCTGTAAAATCATCAAAATCGCTTGGACTGCCTTCACCTTTGCAATTTAAGCATATATAAAAATGCCGTTGATCCGTAGAGTCTGGGGGTGGTTCGCGGCGTACGGTATTGCTGCTATGGCAACGCGGACAAATAACGCCCTGTGGCCAGCGTAACATTTTCAACGTTTTGAAAATTTCAGGCTCCCCCAATAAATTTTCAATAGCGGCAATTCTGGATTCAACCTGTGTACCACGTGGTAACTCTCTGAGTTTCTTTAAAGCTTTAATATTGTCGTTTTCATCAGCAGTTGTCATTGCTTTTTTCTCCTGAATGGGCATCGAAGGGGGAGCTTTCACAGGTGCGGTATTACGGTCAGAAAAAGTTAAATCGCGGCGTTGATGTTGGTTGTGAGAAAAAAAAGGCGAGGTGGTTTTGTTGTGATATTTAACCAAGGGTGAAGATATGGTAATTGCATTTTCTTCTGGTGAAGTCAGGGGAGAAGATATCATTGCAGTTATACGCTTAAGCAAATCCGACATAGAAAAAAACAACTCCTTGAATAAAATCCCTGTGTGAGACCGACTAATCTCACAACCCGATATTAGACCTCATTCTATGTTTAAGATCAACTGCGGTAGGCTTTTTGATTGTCAACCGAATAACTTAATGTTAAAAATGCTTCGCTCGTCTGAGAAAGAAGTTGCATTTGCTTTAAAATAGTATGCAAAGTTTCTGTCACCTGCGATGAAGATCTTTGTGCGTATTTTGGGTTATCCCAGAAAGTATTTTTGCATAACATCGCGGTCTGTAATCTGGCAATAAAATTATGGTGTACCTCTGTGATAGGTTCTGGTGGTAAAGGAAGATTATGCTCGGTTAATGCCGTTGTAATAGCGGCATCGGTTACTTCATCAATATGAAAACCTTCCAATAACTGCGCAAGCTCTAAGCAAAGTTCATTAAATTGGATTATATTATTAAGCTGTTCGACTCTCTCTTGCACTTTTTCTAGTTGCGTATGGGTCCAGGGTGTTCCTTTGGGAGACGGTATATGCGTTTTATTCAGAATATCAACCATAGTGACATTATCATAACCAAGCGCTTGATAATCCTGTATTTTTTTATCTAAAGTTAAGGCTGCATTATTGATATTCATTCGGTCCAATACTTTTTGCAATTGACTCAAAACCCAATGACCGCCTTCCGGGGCATTGAAGCCTTCTTCATTGAGAGCAGCTACCATTTTTCTTTGTGAAAACTGATGCTTGCGATAATGTTCAATGACGGGTTGCAACATCAGCGCAAATAAAACGGCATTTTCAATTTTAGGCTTATTTACTTTAGAAATGACTTCATTCGCGTGCGGATTTCCTGACTTTGCATTCGTACGGCTCAGCCCTGCTTTAATGAGTTGGCCATGAATTTTTTTTTGTTCAGTAGCATGTGCTACGAGGACTTCAAAATTATCGCGCGTAATAAAAGGCTGATCGCAACAATGTACTTCATGTTTACCTTCATGAATAAAACGTATTATCTGTTTTGAAAAAGCATCATTATGGGTTAAATTTTTAATCTCTGCGATCAATAGATGAGCATGATGCTCAAGACTGAAATTAACGGCCTCTTTTAAAACCGGCCAACGGTGTGAATGGCTATCACCTGATTCTATAAAGGTTTTCAATAAAGTGGTACCCGGATGGGCTGTTATAAATTCCTGTATATGCTGGTTTTGCAATGGTAAAGCTTCTTCTTCTTTGCCAGGAGGAAGTCTTAAGTAGGCAACGATGCGTTGTGTAGGATCAAGCATAATAGTTAGCTTTAAAAATAAAAACCTATATGACCTAGTATAGGTATCTCTTTACACGCTAGCCACTGGTGTAGATCTGCTATTTTATTTGCTATTTAACTACATATGCTGTAAACTACCTCAGTTTTTTAAATTTAAATGGGAGTGTACAAATGTCTAAAGAAGGTCCAAAGAATGAAGTACGTGACGCAATACTTGTTGCAATAGTCAGAACATTTATCGAACAATACAATGCGTGGGATGCGATGGTGCGTGCACCTGCACCTGCACCTGCACCCGTCAACCATAAACGTCGCCGTGGTGATGATGAGGATAATAATGTAAAGCGGGCTAGAAGGTGAAATCCTGTTCCTCTTGGCGTTTGGTGAGTACTTCATAACCTGTTTCTGTCACTAACAGCGTATGTTCCCATTGCGCCGAGAGGCTGCGATCTTTGGTAATCACGGTCCAACCATCCGGCATAAGCCGAGTATCGGGTTTGCCGACATTAATCATAGGTTCAATGGTAAAAGTCATCCCCGGGACGATTTCCATCCCCGTCTTGGCTTTGCCATAATGCAAAATTTGCGGATCTTCGTGAAAAACCTTACCTATGCCATGGCCACAATATTCCCTGACTACTGAAAAATGATGTGCATGCGCATGATTTTGAATGATTGCGCCGATATCGCCTAAAAAATTCCCCGGTTTGACTTGCGACATACCCAATAATAAACACTCTCTGGCGACTTTTATCAACCGCGCCGCTTGCACAGAAGGTGCGCCAACCACAAACATTTTACTAGTATCACCGTGATAACCATCTTTGATTACTGTTACATCAATATTAATGATATCGCCTTCTTTTAAGATTTTATCATTGGGGATCCCATGACAAATAACGTGATTGACGGAAGTACAGATAGATTTGGGGAAGCCCCGATAATTCAAGGGCGCTGGGATAGCTTTTTGGGTATTGACGATATAATCATGACAGCGCGCATCTAACTGATTAGTACTGACGCCTGCTTTGACATAGGGCTCAATCATTTCCAGTACCTCGGCTGCAAGGCGTCCTGCAATACGCATTTTTTCAATTTCATCTAAAGTCTTGATCGTGACGGTCATGCTTGGTCCTTGTCGTTATTACCCTATCTATGGTATAAAATCGACCCGAGTGTGTGCAAATAATTGTACATTCTAAGTTATATAGTTCACACACGTGTCGACACGTTATCCTGGGTGTCCTGAATCCTTGTGATTTAGGATTGGATAATGGGACACGTGGAGGCTCAACCCCTAGGAGTAATGTTATGGTTACCGTTAGCATGCGTAAAATGCTGGAATCAGGTGTTCATTTTGGTCACCAAACCCGTTTTTGGGATCCCAAAATGAAGCCTTATATTTTCGGCGCAAGAAATAAAATTCATATTATCAATCTCGATATCACCGTACCGATGTTTCATGAAGCGCTCAGCTTTATTCGGCGTGTGGCAGCCAGAAATGGCAAAATCCTTTTTGTTGGTACCAAACCAACCGCTAGCAAAATTATCAAAGAACAAGCAGAACGCTGCGGTATGCCGTATGTGGATTATCGCTGGCTTGGTGGAATGCTGACTAACTATAAGACGGTTAAGCAATCAATCAAACGCTTACAAGAACTTGAAGCAATGCGTGATGATGGTACTTTTGAAAAGTTGGTTAAGAAAGAAGCACTTATGCGTAGCCGCGAATTGGAAAAACTACAACGTAGTTTAGGCGGCATTAAAGACATGGGCAGCTTACCGGATGCGCTTTTTATCATTGACGTTGGGCATGAAAAAATCGCGGTTGCAGAAGCGAATAATCTGCGGATCCCCGTGGTGGGCGTTGTTGATACGAACAATAACCCGCATGGTATCGATTATATTATCCCAGGAAACGATGATGCTATAAAATCCATTGAGCTCTATGTTTCCAGTGTCGCTGACGTGATCATTGAAGCGAAAGGCAATATGCGCCCGATGCATGAAGAAGCGGGTGAGTTTGTTGAGTTAGAAGGTGATCAGGCTTAATGCTTTTTTAAGTGTTTTAAAGGTAAGGGGGCGATGCCCCCTTTATTTTACGAAAGAGGAACTATTTATGGCTGAACAAATTACCGCAGCAATGGTAAAAGAATTACGCGAGCGCACTAGCGCTGGCATGATGGAATGTAAAAAAGCTTTAGTTGAGGCAAATGGCAATATGGAATTGGCGGAAGATATTATTGCCAAATCGGGTCATAAAAAAGCGGCCAAAACCGCGAATAGAACTGCGGCAGAAGGTCGAATTATTATTGCCAACACCCAAGAGGGTGCAGCGATGGTTGAAGTAAACTGTGAAACCGATTTTGTTGCGCGTGATGAGAGTTTTATTCAATTTTGTCAGCAAGTGGTAGATACGGCCTCACAAAATAAGATTGCTGATGTTGAACAACTCAATGAAAAGATGGAAGAATCACGTAAGAGCTTAATTGCACGTCTGGGAGAGAATATTCAAATTCGCCGACTCTTTTTCCTAAAGAAAAGTACCGGTCAATTTATTGGGTCTTATATTCATCATGCGCGTATTGGTACCCTTATTCTGCTAGAAGGCGGTAATGAAGTATTAGCGAAAGATTTGGCAATGCATGTGGCCGCGATGAAGCCACAATATATGACTACGGATGAAGTGCCACAAGATATTGTTGCTAAAGAAAAAGAAATTTTAATTGAGCGTGCAAAGCAAAGCGGGAAACCGGACAATATTTTAGAAAAAATTGTTGCAGGACAGCTGCAAAAACATTTGAGTGAGATTTGCCTAACCGGCCAACCCTTCTTTAAAGATCCCGATCAAACCATTGCTGCATTATTAAAAACTCATCAAGCCAAGCTCTTGAAGATGATTCGTATTGAAGTGGGTGAAGGTATTGAAGTCATTAAAAAGAGCTTTGAAGAAGAAGTTAAAGCAGCGCGTGGGAGTAGTCAACCATGACAGCGCTAAAGCCTTCTTATAAAAGAATTCTTTTGAAGCTCAGTGGTGAAGCTTTGATGGGTGATGAGCCTTATGGCATAGATCCTAAAGTATTAGATAGGATTGCAGGTGAAATTGGTGAGCTCGTCAAACTTGAAGTAGAAGTAGGTGTGGTGATTGGTGGCGGAAATATATGCCGGGGCAAAGCGCTGTCCAATGCGGGCCTTGGTCGCGTCTCCGCTGATCAAATGGGTATGTTAGCGACAGTCATGAATGCCATTGCCATGCGAGATGCTCTGGAAAGAGCCGGCTTTTCAACCCGGATTATGTCAGCAATTCCTATGAGTGGATTAGTTGATCATTATGATAGGCGCAAAGCGATTGACCATTTAAAAAAGGGCCGCGTGGTAATATTTGCTGCAGGTACTGGCAACCCATTAGTCACCACAGATTCTGCCGCGAGTTTGCGCGCCATTGAAATAGAAGCAAATCTTTTGCTCAAGGCCACCAATGTTGATGGTGTTTATTCAGATGATCCTGCCATTAATCCAATGGCTATTCTGTATGAACGTGTCACTTATGCAAAAGCATTAGAAAAAGAATTAGGGGTGATGGATTTATCGGCATTTTGTCAATGTCGTGATCATAACATGCCTATTCGGGTATTTAACATTAAACATCATGATGCATTACTGCGGATTATCAAAGGTCAATCAGAAGGTACTTTAGTTGAAAGGGGAAGTTTTGATGATTAACGATACTCAAAAAAATGCGAAAGAAAGGATGACTAAAAGCATTCATGCGCTGGAAGAAGCGTTAACCAAATTACGCACCGGTAGAGCACATCCCAGTATATTAGATAATGTGACGGTAGACTATTATGGTACGTCAACTCCGCTCACGCAGGTGGCGAGCGTTGTGGTTGAAAATGCATTAATGCTAACAGTAAAGCCCTGGGAAAAACGTTTAATTCCTGAAATAGAAAAAGCGATTCGGAATTCTGGTTTGGGTTTAAACCCATCGAATGCGGGTGAAATTATTCGTGTACCTTTCCCACCTTTAAGTGAGGAACGTCGTAAAGAGCTGATTAAACAAGTGCGTGGTGAAGCAGAAGATGCAAAAGTAGCTATTCGTAACATTCGACGCGACTGCAATCAAGAAATTAAAGAGTTAGAAAAAGCAAAATCCATTACGGAAGATGAGCAGCGTCGAGGTGAAGAATCTATTCAAAAATTAACCGATAGTTTTATTCATAAAGTAGATGAGATGATTGCTCATAAAGAAAAAGACTTAATGGAGATTTAGTGACTTTTGCCAATCATCCTGGAATAAAAGCCTCTCCCAGTAACCGGCCAAAGCATATTGCTATTATTATGGATGGTAATGGTCGTTGGGCGACCGCCAGGAAGCTTAATCGTACGGCGGGGCATAGACGAGGGGTATTGGCCGTTCGTGAGATTATTTCTGCTTGCAAAGAAGAAGAGATCAAAGTGTTGACGCTCTTTGCCTTTGGTGTAGAAAATTTAAAAAGACCTTCCAAGGAAGTCAGAAATTTATTTCGCATTTTCTTTCTTGCCTTACGTAAAGATATTACCAAATTACACGAAAATAATGTTAAGTTAAAAATAATCGGGGATCGGAGTATTTTTAACCCTGGGTTATTAAAGGCAATAAGAGATGCAGAGCAACTTACAGCGCAAAATTCAGCGCTGGTATTAAATATTGCGGTTAATTACAGTGGGCGCTGGGATCTCTTGCAAGGGATGCAAAAAGTGTATCATAAAATTCAAAAAGAGAATGGTGAGGGTAGTGCGCTACCCATCTCAGAAGAAGCCCTCGGTCAAGAGTTATCTTTATATGGTTTACCAGAACCTGATTTATTTATTCGTACCGGTGGGGTACAACGCATCAGTAATTTTTTATTATGGGATTTGGCCTATACAGAGCTTTTTTTTACGACAACCTTATGGCCAGATTTTACACCCCATGAGTTAAAAATGGCTTTAGAAGACTTTGCACTGCGCGAAAGGCGTTTTGGATTAACAGGCGAACAGCTGGAGTGAATATGTTGCGTTGGCGAATGGTAACGGCTTTATGTCTTATCCCACTTGTCCTGCTGGCCGTATTGAAATTAACGGCATTGCCCTTTGCCATTTTGTCGGGTGTTTTTTTTGCTTTGGGTGTGTGGGAATGGGCAGGATTATGCGGATTATCAAAATCTTGGGTTAAGAGATTTTATGTGGCGGATTTTTTTGTACTTATCGTTATTTTAAGCATATTTCATAATCTGAATTTGTTGTTTGTGGGAAGCTTGTTATGGTTATGCCCATTATTTTTGGTTTATACGTATAAGCAGCAGGTGCCACTACTACTCAAAAATGATGTGGTTAAAGCACTCATAGGGTTGATATTGAGTGCTTTGGCGTGGATTTCATTAAATAGGTTACATGCCATACCCGATGGGCCGCAATGGATTATTTTATTATTTGTCTTAATCTGGTCTTCAGATACCTTTGCATATTTTGTTGGCAGAAAATGGGGTAACGTTAAACTTGCTCCACTTATTAGCCCGAAGAAAACCGTTGAAGGTTTCTTGGGCGGGCTGTTAGGAACCATGCTTGTAGCCTTGATGTTGTTTTATGCGGTATCGCCTTTTATGCATTTACCGCCATTATATGTGTGGTTAAGTGTTGCTTTTATCGTAATTTTACTGGGTGTGGTGGGCGATCTTTTTGAAAGCTTATTAAAGCGCTTGGCTGGGGTAAAAGATAGTGGCACTTTACTGCCAGGGCATGGTGGGATTTTAGATAGGATTGATAGTTTACTTGCGGCATTGCCATTTTATGCACTAAGCCTTTTATGGCTTTTGGGAGAAAAATAATGGAAAAAAGTGGCATTTGCTTATTAGGCTCAACAGGCTCTATTGGGCAAAATACTTTACAGGTTATTCAGCAGCATCCTGAAAAATTCAAGGTGGTTGCCTTAAGCGCTTTTGATTCTGTTGATAGCCTGTTTGCACAATGCTGCCTTTTTAAACCGTCTTTTGCGGTATTAGTCCAAGAAAAAGCCGCCAAAGACTTAAGACAACGGTGCGCTGAACAGAATTTAAATATAAAAGTATTATCCGGCGTTGAAGGTTTGTGTGAAATTGTCGCGCTGGCTGAAGTTTGCCAAGTGGTTGCCGCTATTGTTGGCAGCGCGGGGTTGCTGCCAACGTTGAGTGCAGTCAAAGCAGGTAAACGGGTACTATTGGCTAATAAAGAAGCGTTGGTGATGGCAGGTGATTTGTTATTAGAAGCAGCACGGCAATCTGGGGCGGTGTTATTACCGGTTGATAGTGAGCATAACGCGTTGTTTCAATGCATGCCAAAGGATTATATGACGGGTACCCGACCTGAAGGTGTTGCAGGGTTGATATTAACGGCATCTGGAGGCCCATTTTTGCATGCCTCAGATGAAATATTAGCGCAAGTTACGCCTGAAATGGCTTGTCAGCACCCCAATTGGAAAATGGGAAAAAAAATTACGGTTGATTGTGCAACGTTGATGAATAAAGGGTTAGAAGTTATTGAGGCGTGTAAACTTTTTCAATTGACGCCAGCAGAGATAGAAGTGGTGATTCATCCACAGAGTATTGTGCATTCTTTAGTAGAATATATTGATGGTTCACAGCTTGCGCAGCTTGGCTCGCATGATATGCGTATTCCTATTAGCTATTGTCTGTCTTGGCCAGTGCGGATGACATCCGGCGCAGAGCGCTTGTCATTAACGCAAGCAAGACAGTTGACTTTTTTTCCGCCAGATAATGAAAAGTTCAAATGTTTACCCTTAGCCTATGAAGCGCTGACTTTGGGCAAAGGTGCTCCTACCGTGGTAAATGCCAGCAATGAAGTTGCGGTACATGCTTTTTTAAATGGTCAAATGCAGTTTTCTCAGATCCCAGCTATTATTGAAAAAGTACTGCAGAAGTACTTTGACTTAGCGGCTTCAACGTTAGAAGAGATCCTGTGGGCAGATAAACTCGCCAGAGAGAGTGCGATGCATTTTATGACAAGTGTTAACTATGGTTGATTTTATAATCGCATTTTTTGCGTTTATTCTTTCTGTGAGCATTTTAGTCACATTCCATGAATTTGGTCATTTTTGGGTAGCGCGTCGTTGTGGCGTTAAAGTTTTGCGTTTTTCAGTAGGATTTGGCAAAACTTTATGGAGTTGGCGTGATAAGCAACACACAGAATATCGCATTGCACTCATACCCTTAGGAGGGTATGTCAAAATGCTTGATGAACGTGAGGGTGAGGTAATTCCTGATGAACAACCCTTTGCATTTAATCGAAAACCTGTCTTAACCCGCTTTGCTATTGTGAGTGCCGGACCCTTATTCAATTTTCTGTTTGCGATTATTTTATATTGGCTGATGTTTATTATTGGCATCAGTGGATCTATTCCGCTGATAGGGGAAGTCAAGCCAGATTCCATTGCAGCAAATGCCGGGCTTATGGCAGGAGAAGAAATAATTGCTATTGATGGTGTTCCCACCCTGACATGGCAGCAGGTCATCAGACAAATTGTGGAGCGTTTAGGGGATAAAAATACCCTTGAAATCCAAGCCCAAACGCCAGAAGGACGGAATAAACACACGCATTTGAATTTGCAATCCTGGGTGCTTGAAGGGACAAGGCCAGATGCATTACATGCCTTAGGAATTGAGCCTTACCAGCCACCTATTCCACCGGTTGTCTATGAAGTTATGGAAGGTGAGCCTGCTAGCAAAATAGGGTTATTACCGGAGGATAGAATTATTGCCGCGAATGGCAAACCCATTTCAAAATGGCAAGATTTTACCAACGTCATTATTAAGCATATTGATAAGCCGGTAACCATCCTCATTGAACGAGATCATGAAACCAAAAAACTGGTTATCACGCCACGCGCAAAAGTAAAAGATACGGGTGAAACCATTGGCTTTGTTGGTTTAATAGTTAAAACGCTGCCAATGCCAGAAACTCTCTTACGTAAAGAGCGATGGGGCCCCATTGATGCGCTTGGTGAAGCAATAAAAAAGACTTATGAATATATTGTTCTTTCTTTTAAAATGATAGGCAAAATGCTTGTGGGGGCCATAGACTTACGCTCCCTCAGTGGTCCTATTACCATTGCTGAAACTGCGGGTGCCTCCGTTAGCATTGGCTTTCAATATTATTTGAGCTTTTTAGCCATCGTGAGTATTAGTTTGGGTGTGCTAAATTTGCTGCCTATCCCCATTTTAGATGGCGGTCACCTCTTTTTTTACCTCATAGAAATGATTATCCAGAGGCCAATACCCCAGCAGGTGCAGCAGGTTGGTTTTAAGTTGGGTATGTTATTTTTGATATTTTTAATGTCTATCGCTTTTTATAATGACATTGTCAGACTGATGTGACATCCCCCCGTGAGCGGTAGCTCACGGGGGGATGTTAAAAGTTATCAATCTTGGTTTGACTGGGTTATAATGGGCCGGCTAAGTGATGGTATTCCGTTTGTCATAATTAGCATTGTTTTAACTTTTTGTATCTTTTGGAAATTTTTATGCAAAACAAAATCTATGTTGGTAACCTAAGCTATTCTCTTGATGAAGCTGCACTTCGTGCTTCCTTTTCCGAATTTGGTGAAATTACTGATATTGCTTTCCCCAAAGACCGTGTAACAGGTCGTCCTCGTGGTTTCGCATTCATTACCTTTGCTGAGCCAAACGGCGCAGAAGCTGCGTTGAAATTGGATGGTCAAGAGATTGCTGGTCGTAAAGTGGTCGTTAAATTTGCGCTTGAGCGTAAATCAGGCGGTGACAGAGGCGATCGTGGTGATAGAGGCGATCGTGGTGATAGAGGTGATCGTGGTGACAGAAGTGGTGGCGGCGGCAGACGCAGCGATTCACGCTGGTAGTCTATTCACTTAGTTATTTTTTCAGCTAGGGCCGGTTTTTATCGGCCCTCCCATTCAATTTACTCCGTGCTGTGTTAGTATGGCACCTACGCCGTTGTCAGAAATGCATAACGGTAAAAACATGGATATAAGTAAATCAAATAAGAAAAAATATTTTTTATGAAAAAACGTTGGTTGGTTGCTGTAGTTGCAGGATTGTTAGCACAATGGGCAATTTCTGCTCATGGATTTGAAACCTTTGTTGTGAGAGATATTCGTGTTGAGGGACTCAAACGCATCTCTGAAGGAACGGTATTAAATTATTTGCCGATACACGTTGGTGAGGAATTGCCGGAATCGCGTTCAGCACAAGTGATTAAAGCCTTATTTGAAACAGGATTTTTTCAGGATATTCAATTAACGCGTGACGGAAATATACTGGTTATTAAAGTGACTGAAAGGCCGACTATCGGTAAAGTTACTCTTTCAGGAAATAAAGATATAAAATCCGATAATCTGTTATCTACCTTAAAATCCTCAGGCTTGGCAGAAGGCTATGTTTTTGATCGTTCTACCCTAGAGCAGGTCCGAAACGAATTAGAACGCTTATATTTTAGTCATGGTAAGTATGCCGTCAAAGTCGATTCTAAAATAGAAAATCAAGCTAATAATCGCGTTAACATTGCAATTAATATTGATGAAGGGCAAGCGGCGCGAATAAAGACAATTAATATTGTAGGCAATAAAGAATTTTCAAAAGATGAACTACTGGATTCGTTTACCTTAACCACCACTAATCTTATTAGTTGGATGACACGTTCTGATCAATACGATAAGCAAAAGCTGAGCGCAAATTTAGAAGCATTGAGAACCTTCTACCTAGATCGTGGCTATCTCAATTTTCGTATTATTTCAACCCAAGTTTCTATTACCCCGGATAAGCAAGATATTTATATCACGGTAAACATTGAAGAAGGTCATCGTTTTAAGCTGTCAAGTTTTGGTGTTGCCGGTGATACCATTTTGCCGCCGGATGAGTATAAAAAGCTCATTGATTTAAGAGAGGGTGAAGTTTTTTCACGTGCCAAAGTAGCTGATGCGGTAAAAGCGATAACCGACAGATTAGGCCAAGAAGGCTATGCATTTGCAAAAATTAATCCTGTACCGGATATTCAAGATGCACAAAGACGAGTGGCATTAACATTTTATGTTGAGCCAGGAAGTAAAATTTATGTACGGCGCATTTTATTTGAAGGTAATGCAAAAACCAAAGATGAAGTATTGCGTCGTGAAATGATTCAAATGGAAAGTGCGCCTGTTAATACCAAAAATATTGAAGACTCACGTGCCCGTTTAAACCGTACGGGTTATTTTACGGATGTAAAAGTTGATATGCGTCCAGTTGCTGGCACAACGGATGAAGTGGATCTGGTCTATGTGGTAGAAGAAGCGTCTGCAGGCCAAATTGGTGGTGGTGTGGGCTATTCGGATGTTGACGGGTTGCTATTTAATATCAACGTCACCAACCGAAATTTCCTCGGTACCGGCAAGAATGTAGATTTTAACTTTAACCGCAGTAAAGCGTATACCACTTATAGTCTTGCCTATAATGATCCCTATTACACTTTAGATGGTATTAGCCGTGGGTTTAATATTTTCTATAGCGAAACGGATTTAGGTAATGCAACCTCGTTGGCAAATTACACGACCGATGCTTATGGCGCAAATGTGGTTTATAGCCTACCTCTTTCGCCGGTGGATAAGCTTACGTATGGTTATGGTGCCCAATCGACGCATTTATCAGTTGCAAAACAAAATCTCTCACTGCAAATCGAGGATTTCCTACTTCAGCATGGTCCTAATAGTGATGAAGTTACGGTGGCAGTAGGTTGGGTACACAATAGCTTTGATCGCTTTATTTTTCCTGAAAATGGGGTGCAGCAAGGTGCGGGTATCACCGCTACGGTTCCAGGGTCGCATTTAGAATATTATCGTATTACCTATAATGCCCAGTGGTATCGTAGCATTGGTCATGGTTTCATTTTGATGGGTGCCGGAACTTTAGGTTATGGTAATGGCTACGCTAAAACGAACGATTTACCTTTTTATAAAAACTTTTATTGTGGTGGTATACGAACCGTCAGAGGATTTGACGAAAATAGTTTAGGTCCTAAAGATTCTTTGGGGAATCCATTCGGTGGCGATTTCTTAATGGCGGGTACTGCGGGCGTTGTTTTACCGACACTCTTTGGGATGGAAAAATCTGTCCGGATATCCTTATTTGTTGATGCCGGTCAAGCGTATGATTTGCAAAACAAACAAAATCCAGCCTATCCTAATCAATCTGTTAATCAACCTGGCGTGCGTTTTGCAACCGGAATATCGCTCACGTGGATGTCACCCATGGCACCTTTAAACTTTAGCTTAGCGAAACCTTTGAATCCACAAAGTGGAGATCAAATTAAAGTATTTGCATTTAATTTTGGAACTGCGTTTTAACCTCAGGAGAAAAATTATGAAAAAATTCAGTAAATTATTATTAGCAGCAGGATTAGCCGTAGCATTACCATTTCAAGTATTGGCCGCGGATGCAAAAATTGGGGTAATTGATTTAAGAGCAATTATTGCAAATTCTCCGCAAGCAAAATCTGCGATGGAAAAATTGAAAAATGAATTTAAAGCACGTGAAGAAAAAATTGTTGCTTTAGATAAAACCATCAAAGAGAAAACAGAAAAGTTTCAAAGAAATAGCTCGATTATGAGTGAAGCTGAAAAATCAAAGCTTGAAAAAGAAGTTATTGCCGGACAACGAGAATTGCAACGCCTCCAAACAGAATTCCGTGAAGATGCTTCCAGTCGTCAACAAGAAGAAACCAAGAAAATTCTTGAGCGTATCAACGCGGTGGTTGAAGATGTTGCAAAAAAAGAAAATTATGATCTCGTTATTCATAAAGAAGCTGCTTCTTATTCAACAAAAGCAATTGATCTAACAGATAAAGTTATGAAAGCAGTGACCCAATGAAGCTAATTGAGCATAGAAACCATTGTACAGACTCTCAAACCATCAGTTTGGGAGTGCTTGCCAGTCAAACGCATGCGACACTCAAAGGGGACTCGCAACTTCCCATTAGTGGTATTGGCGTTATTTCACAGGCTAAAGCGGGTGATATTACCTTTTTAGCCAGTCCTAAATATCGTAAATATTTAGAAAATACACAAGCCAGTGCGGTCATTGTCAGTGCGCGTGAAGCAGAAGCTTGTCCAGTAGCAGCGTTAGTCTGTGCAGATCCGAAGTTGGTTTTTGCTCAAGTTGTGCAGCTTTTATATCCACATCAAACGGTTCCTGTATTACAACATCCAAGCAGCGTGATTGGGCAGGATACGGTCATTCATCCGGTAACGCATATAGGTCCCCATTGTGTCATTGGTGACCGTGTTAAAATTGGTGCCAATGTTATATTACAAGCCGGATGTGTGATTGGTGATGACTGTGAGATTGGGGAAGGGTGTGTATTTTATCCGCATGTAACGGTTTACCATGGTTGTAAAATTGGTCAAGATTGCACTATTCATTCGGGTTGTGTCATTGGTAGTGATGGTTTTGGCTTTGCTAAAAATAAAGACCGTTGGTTGAAAGTACCACAAATAGGGGGAGTTACGATTGGCAATCGGGTAGAAATTGGTGCCAATACCACTATTGATAGAGGTGCGATTGAAGATACCGTTATCGCGGATGATGTCATTTTAGATAATCTTATTCAAATTGGTCACAATGTGAAGATAGGCAGTGGCACCGCGGTGGCTGCTTGTGTTGGTATAGCGGGGAGTACAGAAATCGGTAAGCATTGCTTAATTGGTGGTGCGAGTCGCATTAATGGACATATTCAACTGGCTGATTATGTTAATATTGTTGGTTGCTCAAACGTAGGACAATCGATTGATACCCCAGGGGCTTATGCTTCTGCTTTAACTGTCACGGATATTAAAGCCTGGAAAAAGAATATCGTCCGTTTTCGTCAACTTGATAATTTAGCGACGCGATTATTTGAATTAGAAAAAAAGCTAAAGGCGCAGGAGGCTTAGGAGTGAGCGTAGCATTGAGTAGTGACAAAATGTTAAACATCCACCAAATTATAAATTATTTACCCCATCGGTATCCTTTTTTATTAGTCGATAAAGTTATTGAATATGATGAAGATGCGCTCGTTGCATTAAAAAATGTGACGGTGAATGAGCCCTATTTTATGGGTCACTTCCCTGAAAATGCGGTAATGCCCGGCGTATTAATTGTAGAAGCGCTAGCACAAGCAGGCGCCATCCTCGCGTATTTAAAAGCTAAAAGCAACCCCCAAAAACATTTGTTTTTTCTGGCAGGTGTAGACAATGCCAAGTTTAAACAAGTTGTGCTGCCTGGCGATCAGTTATTTTTGGATGTGCATATAGCTGGCCATAAGGGCAGTTTTTGGAAACTTCATGGTGAAGCAAAAGTAGACGGAAAAATCGTCTGTTCAGTAGATATTTTGAGTGCTATGAAGGAAATAGGGCAGTGATTTCAGACAAAGCTATCATACATAAAAGCGCTAAGATTGCTGCAAATGTGGAAATTTCTCCGTATGCAATTATTGGTGCGAATGTTGAAATAGGGGAAGGCTCTTGGGTGGGGCCTCATGCGGTCATTAATGGCCCGAGTAAAATTGGTCGCAATAATAAAATTTATTCATTTGCCTCTGTGGGTGTAGATCCGCAAGATAAAAAATACGCTGGTGAAGCAACTTATTTAGAAGTGGGTGATAATAACTACTTTAGAGAGTGTACCACGATAAATCGTGGCACAGTGCCAGGGGGTGGCGTTACTAAAATTGGCAATGATAATTTATTTATGGCGTATGTGCATATTGCCCATGATTGTGTGGTCGGTAATCATACTACTTTTTCTAATAATGCTTCCTTGGCAGGTCATGTCACGGTTGATGATTATGCAAACTTAGGCGGCTTTGTTGCGGTACATCAGCGTTGTAATATTGGCATGTATTGTTTTTGTGCAGGGACCAGCGCAATTGTGAAAGATGTTTTACCTTTTACAACCGTTGCAGGAAATCCTGCAAGTGCACATGGTTTGAATGCGGTGGGCCTTAAGAGACGAAATTTCACACCAGATGAAATTTTGTATATCAAGCGCGCATATAAAGTACTTTGCCGTCAAGGATTATCGTTAGAAGAGGCGGTACATAAAATTGAAGCGATGGTGCCAGAATGCCAATACATTCAAATTATGATTGATTTCATCAAGAAGTCCACGCGCGGCTTTATCCGTTAATGAGCGCGCTTCCTTTACGGTTCGCCATAGTAGCAGGTGAAGCATCTGGAGATATCTTAGGGGCGGATTTAATTGTCGCACTCAAAAGGCGCTTTCCGGATGCGTGCTTTGAAGGCATGGGTGGCCCGCGCATGAATAAGGAAGGTTTTCACAGCATTTATCCTCTCGATGAAATTGCGGTTATGGGCTATATTGAGCCTTTGAAACGCTTAAGACGCATTCTTTCTATTCGCAAACATTTAAAAGATTATTTTATAAAAAACAAGCCCGTCGTATTTATTGGCATAGATGCCCCTGATTTTAATTTATCTTTAGAACAATCATTAAAAGCGCAGGGTATTAAAACCGTTCATTATGTCAGTCCACAGATCTGGGCTTGGCGCAAGGGTAAGATTGTAAAAATAAAAAAAGCAGTTGATTTGATGTTGTCGTTATTCCCCTTTGAAAATAAGATTTATCAGGAACATCAAATTCCGATTGTCTGTGTGGGTCATCCATTAGCGGATAAAATCCCACTCGAATCAGATAAACAGGCGGCGCGCCAGCAATTGCAATTATCGCCGGATGCCAAAATAGTTGCCCTCTTGCCTGGCAGCCGCGTACAAGAATTAAAATATTGTGCCAAAGAATTTATATTGACTGCCCAATGGTTAAAAACACGAATGCCGAATGTTGTTTTTACAGCTGCGTGTTTGCCAAGTAGACTGGAACAATTTAAACAAATATTAAGTAAAGTAGATAATGCGCCACCTATTCAAATTTTTCTCAATGAATCCACTAAAGTAATGACTGCTGCAGATTGCGTTTTACTGGTTTCAGGGACAGCCTCTTTAGAAGCAATGTTAATCAAAAGGCCCACCGTAGTGGCATACAAAATGTCCCCTATTACTTTTCAGATAGCCAAAAGGTTAATTCAAGTTCCCACTATAGCCTTGCCCAATTTATTAGCAGGCAAGAAAATAATGCCAGAATTTATTCAAGCAGACGCGGTGGCAGAAAAAATGGGCAAACAATTATTAGCTTATCTGGAGCATCCTGAACTAGAAATAGATTTGGCTAGTACCTTTAGTGAAATTCATCAGTCATTAAGAAAAAATGCCGGGGAAACAGCAGCAAAGGCGATTGTCAGCTTAATTGAGGGAAAATGAGCAATCTAATAGCAGGGGTGGATGAGGTTGGTAGGGGACCGTTGGCAGGGCCGGTAGTGGCGGCGGCTGTTATTTTGGGACAAGCGTCAATTCCAGGTTTAAAAGATTCTAAAAAATTAAGTGAAAAGCAAAGAAATACACTTTGCGCGCTTATCAAGACACAGGCCACGTGTTGGGCCATTGGGTTGGCTAGCGTTGAAGAAATTGATAAAATCAATATATTAAACGCTAGTTTATTAGCGATGAAACGTGCTGTTGAAAATTTACGTATTAAACCAGCCAAAGCCTTAATTGATGGTAACCGTTGTCCAGAACTTGCATTGCCCATGCAGGCCATTATTGGTGGCGATAATCTTATCGTTGAAATTAGTGCCGCGTCTATTGTCGCCAAAGTAACGAGGGATGCCATGATGGTGGAATTTGAAAAACATTATCCACATCATGGTTTTGCAAAACATAAAGGCTATGGTACCCCAGAACATATAAAAGCGCTTGCTGCGCATGGTATTACCCCCCTACACCGAAAAAGCTTTGCGCCGGTAAAAGAACACCTTTTAATGGATTAAGTATGAGTGCACCTTTTGTACATTTACATTTACATACGGAATATTCCATAGTAGACAGTATTGTGCAGGTAAAACCGCTTTGTTCTGCCGTTAAAAATGAAAACATGCCAGCAGTGGCTATCACCGATATTTGTAATTTATTTGGCATGGTAAAGTTTTATAAAGCAGCGCTGGCAAACGGCATTAAACCGATTGTCGGCGCTGAACTTTGGGTTGAAAATGAGGATAAAAATGGTCCCATTCATAAACTTGTATTGCTTTGCCAAAATATGCAAGGATATCAAAATTTAACGCGCTTGATTAGTAAAGCATATCAAGAAGGGGAGCATGGTGTCGCACCTTTAGTTAAAAAATCTTGGATAAAAGATTATTGCGCGTCCCTCATTGCATTAAGTGGGGCACAATTTGGTGAAATTGGCCAAGCTTTAGTCAACGAGCCAGACACCACCAAAGCATCTCAATTGCTTAATACCTGGATGAATATTTTCCCTAACCGTTTTTATCTTGAGATCCAGAGAAATAACAGAGTCTCTGAAAAAGCGTATGAAAGAAATTTATTGACGCTTGCTCATGCTTGGCAATGCCCGCTGGTGGCGACCAATGAGGTGGTGTTTTTAAAACAATCGGATTTTGATGCCCACAAAGCAAGGGTATGCATTCAAGAAGGGACCACCTTGGAGCAATCTGCGGCGCATCAATCCTACTCGCAAGAGCAATATTTTAAGTCTAGCAGTCAGATGTGGGAATTATTTCAAGATATTCCCAATGCGTTGGTGAATACCGTTGAAATAGCGAAACGTTGTTCATTAAGCTTAACCTTGGATGAATCGGTATTGCCGACATTTCCCGTGCCTGAGAATATGACAGAGGAAAGTTTGTTACAACGGGATGCGCAAGTAGGCCTTAGTGAGCGGTTGCGTGTTGCCAATAAAAGTCCCGCGGAATGTGAGGTTTATCAAGAACGTTTAAACAGCGAGCTAAAAGTTATTAATACCATGGGGTATCCGGGGTATTTTTTAATTGTAGCGGATTTTATCCAATGGGCAAAAGCCAATCACATTCCTGTTGGGCCTGGCAGAGGCTCGGGTGCCGGCTCATTGGTTGCGTATGCTTTATCGATTACTGATCTAGATCCTATTGAATATGAATTGCTCTTTGAACGCTTTTTAAATCCAGAACGGGTTTCCATGCCAGATTTTGATATTGATTTTTGCATGGATAATCGAGATCGCGTCATTGATTATGTCGCAAATCGCTATGGTAGGAATAATGTTTCGCAAATTGCCACCTTTGGCACCATGGCGGCAAAAGCAGTGATTCGGGATGTGGGCAGAGTTTTAGCTTATCCTTATGGGTTTGTAGACAAAATTGCAAAATTAGTGCCTTTTGAAATTGGTATGACGCTTGAAAAAGCTTTGGTGCAAGAGCCAGCGCTACTAAAGCGCTATCAAGAAGAAGAGGAAGTTAAAAATTTAATTGATTTGGCCAAAAAATTAGAAGGTATCACACGTAATGTAGGTAAGCATGCCGGTGGTGTTGTGATTGCACCTGCTGCGTTAACCAATTATGCGCCTTTCTTTTGTGATAAAGAGAGCGCACAAGTCGTTATCCAATTTGATAAAGATGATGTTGAGGCTATTGGCCTTGTCAAATTTGACTTTTTAGGCTTAAAAACGCTGACCATTATTGATTGGGCAGTGCAAAATGCCAATCATGTCTTAGAAAAAAAGGGCATGGCTAAAATTGATATTCAAACCATTCCTTTAGATGATGCCAAAACCTTTGCTTTGTTAAAAAGTTGTGCCACCACGGCAATTTTTCAGCTTGAGTCTCGTGGTATGAAAGAACTCATTAAGCGGTTACAACCAGATGAATTTGAAGAAATTATTGCGCTAGTCGCACTCTTTAGACCGGGTCCCTTGCAATCCGGGATGGTGGATGATTTCATTAATCGTAAACATGGACGGGCCAAAGTTGAGTACCCACACCCGGCGATTGAGCCAATTTTAAAGCCAACCTATGGTGTTATTTTATATCAAGAGCAAGTGATGCAGATTGCGCAAACCTTAGCGGGGTATACCCTGGGCGGTGCAGATTTGCTGAGACGCGCCATGGGTAAGAAAAAACCGGAAGAAATGGCAAAACAACGTGCCATTTTTACGGGTGGTGCAACGAGTCGGGGTGTGGAAGAAAGAACGGCAACCTATATTTTTGATTTAATGGAAAAGTTTGCCGGATATGGTTTTAATAAATCACACTCTGCGGCGTATGCTTTGGTTTCCTATCAAACTGCTTGGTTAAAAACACATTTTGCCAGCGCGTTTATGGCTGCGGTATTATCTGCAGATATGAGCAATACGGATAAGATGGTTATTTTTATAGAAGAATGTCGGCAATGTGGCATTATCGTTAAACCACCTAATGTTCAATTAAGTCAATATGCTTTTACGGTTAATGAAGCAAATGAAATTGTTTATGGGTTAGGGGCGATTAAAGGAGTGGGTGAGGCAGCTATCGGCCATATCTTGGAGCAGCGCCAGCAAAGGACTTTTAGAGATATCTTTGATTTTTGTGAACGCTTAGATGGCAAAAAGATCAGCCGACGTGTATTGGAATCTTTAATAAAATCAGGTTCAATGGATTGTTTTGGTGAAGAAAGAGCGGCGTTAATGGCCTCTTTGGATGAAGCCTTAAAGCAAGCAGAGCAAATGTCTAAAAATTTATCTTTTGGGCAAAGTGATTTGTTCCAGCATTTTGAACTGTCCACCCCACGCCAGCCTTTAATTATGGTTAGGCCTTGGAGTACAGAGGAAAGACTACAAGGTGAAAAAGAATCCCTGGGTACTTATCTTTCAGGTCACCCACTGGAGGCATTAGAGCCAGAATTAAAGAAACTCCGGGTAATTAAATTTAATGAGATCCCTACGCATAAGAAAGATGGTAAATGTGTTGTCGCTGGCTTGGTCGTTTCGCTGCGTACTTTGCAAACCAAAAATGGGGACAGGATGGCAGTGGTTATGCTAGATGATCGGTTTAATCGTTTTGAAGTCACTCTATTTCCAGATACGTATACGGCGTTTAGAGAGTTACTCGTTAAAGATCAATTGCTGATAATTGAAGGGAATGCGGCACCGGATACGTATACGGGTGGCATGAAAGTGCGCGCGCAAACGCTCCACACTTTTGCCAGTGCGCGTGCTTTATTTGCTAAAAAAATCAATATATCCTTACCCAAAGATAAATTAAGTGCTGGGTTGATTACGCAACTGAAAGATTGTTTACGTGCGCAAGAACGCGGAAAATGTCCTATTTATATCCATTATCAAAATGAGGATGCCAAAGCAACGTTAAAATTAGATAATCAGTGGAGTATCACACCGAATGCAGAGTGTCTAATGAACCTTGCAGGTCTTTTTAGCAATGAAATGATAGAAGTTGAATATTAACATGAAAATACCTTCTTTTATGGTGGCGGTATCAACGGGTATTGCCATTTTCTCCATGTTTTTTGGTGCGGGTAATGTGGTGTTCCCATTATTATTGGGGCAGGTGACGGGCCATCAAATTCCCTGGGCTTTAGTTGGCTTAGCTATCACGGCGGTGGGTGCACCCCTTTTAGGTTTGATTGGTTCTGTATTATTTGAGGGGGACTGTAAAGCCTTTTTCTATCGGATTGGCGCGGTTCCTGGATATATTGCGGTTTTGTTAATTTTAGCGCTGTTAGGCCCCATAGGCGTGATGCCGCGTTGCTTTATTGTCGCGTATGGCGCAGTCAAGGATTATGTACCGTATTTAAGTTTATTTACCTTTAGTTGTATCACCGGATTGGTGACTTTTTTATTAATTTTACGCAGAGATTTTATTTTACCCATTTTAGGTTATATTTTAAGCCCGTTACTGATTTTGATGCTGATTATTATTATTGTGGTTGGCTTGGGTCATACGGGCCCCTTACCCATTAGCACGTATACCCCCTTATCTGCCATCAAAGAAGGCCTCATTGTGGGTTACGATACTATGGATTTGCTGGCCTCCATTGTATTTTCAGTCAGTATTTGGATGCTCTTAAAAGAGAAGCTCAATTTACAAACCTCTGCAGATCTTAAAAATAAACTAGTCCCAACCTATATGTGTGCCAGCTTAATTGGCGGCGCTTTGTTGGGAGTGATTTATGTAGGTTTAACGTATAACGCAGCACTGCATCATGCCGCGTTGGTGGACGTGGCGCCAGAACAGGTATTGGCGAGCTTAGCCGTGCATTTATTGGGCCCACAATTAGCGATGGTGGCAAATATGGCTATTGGCCTGGCGTGTCTTACCACGGTGATGAGTTTGGCAGTAGCAGTGGTCGATGTGATTCATGTTGAGCTGATGAACTCAAAGCATGTGAGTCGTATACCGTATAGTTATGGCTGGGTGATGGTAATCACCATCATTATTACGGTTATATTTTCAAATTTAGGTTTTTCTGGCATTATGAACTTTTTACATCCTATTGTTGCAATAAGCTATCCTGCAATTATTGTCTTAACGATATGTAATATTTTATATAAACTGTATGGATTCAGTTATGTTAAAACGCCTTTTTATGGCACCTTGGCAATTACTGCGGCTTGGAAAATATGCCTTACTGTTTGCTAGTATTGCAAGCAGTGCTATAGCCTCAACCCCCACCCTCATTGATATTCAAGTGTCAGGTACATCAGATGCGCCCGTGTTTGAGCCTGCCAATTTAGCCTTTGATGAAGGACAAGAATATCTACTCGTGTTTATCAATGATAAACCAGATAGTATCACTTGTTATTACGATCAATTTGGGCAGAAAGTTTTTACCCGTTATTTACAAGGCACGGCGAATGTTAATCAAGATAGTTTAGTGTTGCCGCCCAATAGTAAAGTTTTATGGCATTTTATCCCTTCAGAAGGGGGCAAATACCCATTTTATGCGAGCAATACTAGTTTAAATCAATCAGGTAAAAAGGGTGAAATAGCGGTTAAATCGGTAAAGGACAAAGAAAAAGAAGTTCAAGCTGAAAATATTAAAAATCACTGGGTGAATCGGAAGTAGGAAGTATCTCAATGTTAAAAATTTTGGCAGCTCTTTTAACCAGAGCAAAACAAGGTATTCAATCTTTGTTGAACAAGCATCAACGTAAAGTGGAAACTGCATCTAACACACTCACTTACAAAGCGTTGGCAGGTACTTATGTTTTGGGAACTGCAGCTTCAGAGGCTTACCCCGTAGCGTTAGCACTTGGACCACTAGCGGGTGCTAGCGTGTTTACCAGTAATATGCTTTTTTATGGCAGTATGTATTTTGGCCCTACTTTGGTCCTTAAATACCTTCCTACAAGTTTGAAATTTTTGAAATATAGCACAGATATTTTCCATTTTTATCAAAATCCTCTGAGCACGGCAGGACGGTTGGCCGGTGGTCGGTTAGCTTTGGAAGGTGCAAACTGCGTTACAGATAATGAACAGGTTTTAGGCGCAGCTTATTTCATGGGTAGATTAGGGGGGGCATACGCGAGTAGTATATCGCAACCGCCGATACCTGTGAGTGAACTTGAAAATAAATTAACAATGAGGAAGGCAACTATTTGTCGAAATGAGGCTTTTAGAGTGTTTCATGTTCAGAGTAATGATACCCTGTCGCGTATTACTTTTAAGGGTGATGGATACGAATGGTTTTTTCCTAGCCTAGTTCGTTGTTTTGGCGGATATCCTCATGCGAGCGAGGATTGCGGATCATTCTTTCTTGAAAAAGGTAGTCATAATGATTTTACAGTGAATTTTAATGTGAAATTTAAATTGGTACCGAACAAAGCTGGGCGATTCGATGTGGCGGATTGCAAAGTTTTATTTGCAGATAATACAAAAATCGAATTTCGTACATGGCAGTGGCCATGGTATTTGCCATCAATGACAATGCCTCCCTATGTAGCATTGAATAATCCACAAATACAGATAGCCGCTAAAAGAGAGTTGGAACCCTGTTTAAATAAGGTGCTCCCAACATTTATTGCCTGTGAATTGAATGATGAAAAGTTTTATCCTTTTGATATTACACCTTCTTTTTTACCAAATTGGAGAAAAGCCCAGGAAAGATTAGGAAAATCGGATTCTGCAAATAATCCTGCAAAATGTAAAGAGGGTATGAGATTAGGATAATCAGCATGTATTTTTCATGGATTGCGCTAGAATCTAAATTTCAGTCTATGAGTGAATCGGAAGTAGGGAGTATTTTAATGTTAAATTTTATGCAGGTCTTAACCAGAGCAAAACAAGGTATTCAATCTTTTTTTAACAAGCATCAAGATAACGTGCAAACGGCATCTAACACACGCACTTACAAAGCGTTGGCAGGTACTTATGTTTTGGGAACTGCACTTTCAGAGGCATACCCCGTAGCGGTAGCACAAGGACCACTAGCGGGTGCCGGAGCGTTTGTCAGTAATATGCTTTTTCATGGTTCGCTGCTTTTGGGATCTACGTTAGCTGATAAATACCTTCTAGCAAGATGGAATTTTTTAAAATATAGTACAGATATTTTCCATTTTTATTATAATCCCATGGGTAGCGTTGGACGGTTGGCCGGTGGTCGGTTATTTTTGGAAGGTGCAAACTGCGTTACAAAAAATAAAGAGGTTTTAGGCGCAGCTTATTTTGTGGGTGGGTTAGGAGGCGCATATGCATGCAGTCCAGCGCAACTGGAATCTAGTCTAATGAAGAAAAAAGAATGTATTTGCGAAAACGTTGATTTGAAAATATGGTATTTTCCACATGGTGATATTCCAGCGAAGATTACGCGTAATGGTGATGAATATCAATGGTTTTTCCCTAGCTTAATCCGTTGTTTTGGAAGGCATTCAACTGCGAGCAATGAGTGCGCCTCATTTTTTCTTGTAAAAGGCAAGGCAAATGATTTTAAAGTGAATTTTAATGTGACGTTTAAAGTACAAAACAACGCAGTAATGGATTTAAAGGTTTTATTTGCAGAAGATACAAACATAGAATTTAGAGCATTCGATTGGACTTCGTATCCACGCCATGTTGTAAGGAATGATCCAAAATTACAGAAAGCCGTTAATGGCGAATTGGTGCCTTATTTAAGTGAGGCGCTCCCAACATTTATTGCAAGTAAAGTGAATAATGAAAACTTTGTTCCTTGCCAAATTAATCCTTCTATATTGCCAAATTGGAAAAGAGTTAAGGAAAGTCCAGCAAAAAAGGATTCTGCAAATAGTCCTGCAAAATATAATGAGGGCATGAGATTAAGATAATATGATCATTTTATTGTAAAATCCAAGTTGCACTTTACGGTTTCTTCGTCCATAATTGTTGACAGTTTTAACAATGGAGATTATGAAGTATGCAAACTGGACCAGATCGCAACGCTGAAGAAAAAACACCAGAATCCACCACGAAGGAAAATGAATATCCGCGCCTAATTCAGGAGCTTCAAAACAAAAATCAGCAGCTCATTGATGAGAATCGGAGTTTAAACGACATGTATAATGCGAAGCATAATGCGGCTGAGAAAAAAATCCGGGAGTCAGCTGTGAATTTGGCAGAAAAAGTAGCAGAAAACCATTCGTTAGATATAGAAAAACGAGAATTATCGCAAGATTTATCGAGCGCAAGAGAAACGATTGCTGCTTTGAATGAGGAAAAAGCAAAGGTTGGCGCGAAACTACGAGCGTCTGAAGCAGAAAATCTTGTGCTGAATAACACGGTTGCAGACCTGGAGGTTGAAATAAATCGGCTTAAAACAGGGTTGAATGATTCAAATGAAAAACTAGCTCTTTTAAAAGAAAGCACAGCGCAGACTATTCGGACGCAAGAAGCAGCGAATGAAGATTTATCGAAAAATTTATTGGATGCACGCGCAACGATTGCTTCTTTGCATGAGCAAAAAGCTGAGGTTGACGGGGAACTACAGGCGTCTAAAGCAGAAAATCTTAAGCTGAAGGAAGCTTCCGAAACCCTGAGATTAGATTATGGTGAGCTTGAAGCAGAAGTAGCCTATTTAAGTGTTGATTTGCAAGACGCAAAAGAGAAATTAGCAGCCCTAACACAGAGGATTCAAGACTTAGAGCAAGTTGAGAAAAATATGCTAAGAAGAATATATGATCTTCAAGTTGAATTGGGTACAGAGTATCCAGCCGTTCCTTCCCTTACTTATGTGTATGGAGCGAGAGTTGCAGCGCAACCGCAATTAGGAGAGCAAGCAGAATTAGACATTGTGCGTCGTCTTGATTCCATGCGTATATTTAGGTAATTTCTTAGCCTGGAGCAAATGGTGGAAGCGCTAGCGCCAGGCTGAGACACATTTATCTTTATCGAAATTACAGTGCAAAGTAGCAAGATATCTCCTCGCCTACGCCTTCGCCTACGTCTATTTGCGTGTGAGGCGGAGTATTTTGTTGGAATTGCTGAAATCCAGGTAAAAAGATAGCAGGGGCTGGAGCTTCTGAAGCCTGCTGCTCCAAGAGACGGGAAATAATTTCATTTTTCCCGTTAATAATTTCTTTTAATTCAGCAATTCTAGCTTTAAGAGTATCATTATCTTCTTTAAGAGAAGCATTTTCTTTCTGTAGCCTGCTAAATTCTGCTATTCTTTTTTCGCGAGAACGTTTTGCGGATTCTCTGTTACCCTGCAATCGTTTTTGTTTTTTTTCTAAATCAGTAGTGTTTTCAGTATCGGGAACGGAAGTGAGCATAAAATCCTCTATATTAGTTATAAGGCTTGATTTTATATTTTAGCAATTTGGGATTTAATTGTCTAGCTATAATCTATAATATACTAATATAGTAAAATAACTAAATTTGGAGTTTTTGCAGGTTATAAAATTTGTGCAATCATTTCTTCATGGATCCATTTGGAAAGGGTTTGGGCACCCACTAAAGGGATCTGATCTTCGGGGAGTACTTCTAATAAATCTTCACACATTTGGGCAAAATCATTAGTAGCCTGGAGCAAGGCGGCAGAGGCGCCGGCTCCAGGCTAAGACACATTTATCTTTATCGATATTCCGGTGCTAAGCAACAATATATATTTTCGTTGGTTTGCGCGATTTGCGTGGGAGGTGGAGTATTTTGTGGTAAAGCGCTTTGTTGGTATTGCTGAAATCCAGGTAAAATGGGTTGGGAACCAGGGGCTGGAGGGGCCGCCGGCAAGAGACGGGAAATGATTTCACTTTTCTCTTTAATTATTATTTTTAATTTAAAATTTTCGTTTATATAATAAACTCTTTCTTTCTTTAGCCCATCAAGGTTTACTCTAAGATCAGCATTTTCTCCTTTTAGCCCATTAAATTTTTCTCTAAGAATAGCATTTTCTCCTTCTAGCGCATTTAATTTTGCTCTAAGGGCATTATATTCTTTCTGTAATATTTCAGATTTTGCTTTTTTTCGTATGCGATATCCCTTTGAGGCTTCTCTGTTTCTCGCTTTTTTTTGTTTTTGACTTTCTAATTCAGAAATATTTTCATTTTCTGAACGTGTTTCAGAGTCGTTTTCTTTATTGGGAACGGAGGTGAGCATAAAATCCTCTATAATTAGTTATGAAGCTTGATTTTGTATTCTAGCAATTTGAGATTTAATTGTCTAGCTATAATCTATAATATAACAACATAGTCAACTAACTTAATTTGGAGTTTTTGCAGGTTATAAAATTTGTGCAATCATTTCTTCATGGATCCATTTAGAAAGGGTTTGGGCACCCACCAAAGGGATCTGATCTTCAGGGAGTACTTCTAATAAATCTTCACACATTTGGGCAAAATCATTACCTGCCAGTAACGATTTAAACATAATATCTTCTGGGGCGGTGCAGGATTGAAAAAAAGAACGGATCCCTTTGCGCCAAAATATCCAACGTATCGGGGTTTCTAGCTTGACCGGTAAGCGCGGCGGGCCTTCACTTTCAATTTGTTGCCAAATTTGAGGTGCATCCCAGTGAAAATAATGACTGATGACAGAAGGATGAAGGGCAAAACGCATTTGTGGCCAATGTTCAGATGAAAGCGTTGACAGTGCTTCAATTTTCAATACAGAACTATCTTTGGCATCCAAAGTATGATTAATCGACCATTCAAAACAAGCCATTTCAGCCAAAATAGGAAAATTTTTAAAAGGCGCAGTTTGGGTAAGGAATTGGCTAAAATATTGTCCAAAATAACGCACAGAAAAATGACGTGAGGGATATTGTTCTAGATAAGCATAAAACGCTGTATCAAAATCTTCATCCCCCAACAAAATATGCGTTTTACTAAAATCGAGCTTTAAAATTTCCAATAAGCGGATGCGATAAGCATCATAATACACTTTTAATCTTTTATTGGCATTAAAGCGTTCATCAGGGGCGATTTCTGGGAGAATATCCTGAATAAAACCGTGGGTGAGATAATCCTGAAATTCTGCTTGCAATAATTTAAGCGTACTCATGTTTGCTGGAAAATACCTTATGGGCAATTTGTTTGGCTTGTTCAAGTTCTTGCATTAAAACAGATAATTCCGGTATATGATCGTCACGCTCTATCATGGTAGAGACTTTACCAAAACGATGTAGGGCTTTTTCATATAAATCCCAGACCGCAGGGATGATGGGTGCATCATGGGTATCAATGATGTGGGAGCCATTATTAGTATGTCCCGCCAGGTGGAATTGCTGAACGCGTTCAACCGGGATCCCTTCAAGATAGGCTTGCGCGTCAAATCCATGGTTAAATGAACTTACATAAATATTATTAATGTCTAAGAGAATAAGACAATCTGCTTGTTGTGCAATTTCACGCACAAAATCCCATTCTGTCATTTGCGATGAGGAATAGGTTAAATAACTAGATACATTTTCAATTAAAAGTTGAGTACCTAAAAAATCTTGTACTTGTTTAATTCTATCTACTAAATGCTTTATAGCTTCTTCGGTATAAGGCAGCGGGAGTAAATCATGCATGTTAGTTTTTTGCACGCCCGTCCAACATAAGTGATCGGAAAGCCATTGGGCATTGATTCGCTGGGCAAGGTTCTTGACCTGTTGTAAGTAGTCCCAATCTAGCGGATCGGTGCTGCCAAGCGACATGGAGACCCCATGCATAACCATTGGGTAACGCTCTTTGATTTGATCAAGGTAATAAAGCGGTTTGCCGCCAGGGATCAGATAGTTCTCTGTCAGGACTTCAAACCAATCTAAAGCGGGCTGTTGCGCTAAGATATCGTGATAGTGATCGGTTCTCAAACCTAATCCAAAACCCAGAAAAGGAGGTTTTTGCATAGTAAATCTCATGGGCTGAGAAAGAAATAATAATAAGGCAGTAAACAATGTTTACTGCCTTAGAAATGATAGATACCGAAGATTACTCTACGATTCTACCACCACTGCTAACGCATTCGCCGCGGCCCATATAGGTCCAGCCAGCACCCTTGCAACCGTTATGACCTTTGCAAGAGTTATCTGGGGTAGCGCATTCGCTAGATCCTTTGCATGCGTTGGAACCAGCACACTTAACGAGTGCTTCACGTGATTCACCACACATTGAAGAACAACCAGCGGCTAATAAAGCAGCGGCTGCTGCTGCGAGAGCGAGAGCTGTTTTGGACGTCCGTTTCATCGCGAAACTCCTAAAATCATGTTTTTGTTAGTACTAAACCTAAATACAGAACTGCATCCAGCATTGATTAGCTGATTAACTTATTTATGCTCTTCCGTATTCATAAAAACAATAGCACAATATTATGGAACGATTACAAGGCTTTAATAATTTTTTTTTAAAATTAACAAAAATGTTGGTTGGATTGCTGTCGAAGTGCTAAAATGCCATCTTTTTAGGAAGCGGCCACTTTTGTTTGGCACGCAAGCAATCCTGCCGAATATTCATACAGATCCAGGAAAAAATGCATGAATCCTAATTACTTAGATTTTGAACAGCCTATTGCAGAGCTTGACGCTAAAATAGAAGCGCTCAGGTTAGTAGACTCAGATAATGAAATCAATATAAGTGATGAAATTAACAGACTTGAAGCCAAAAGCCGCCAATTAACGGCTTCAGTATTTCGCGACTTAACTGCTTGGCAAATTGTTCAGTTAGCACGCCATCCTTTAAGGCCTTATACCCTTGATTATATTACCAGGATCTTTACCGATTTTGATGAACTCCATGGTGATAGAGCATTTGCAGATGATCATGCGCTGGTAGGGGGAATTGCCTATTTAGAGGGTGAACCCGTTATGCTTATTGGGCAACAAAAAGGACGAGACACCAAAGAGAAAATTTATCGTAATTTTAGTATGATGAATCCAGAAGGTTATAGACGCGCACTGCGATTAATGCATTTGGCGGAAAAATTTTCACTCCCGGTAATTACCTGGGTTGATACCCTTGGCGCATATCCAGGTATTGATGCAGAAGCACGTGGCCAAAGTGAAGCAATTGCCCGCAACCTGTTTGAAATGGCTAAGCTCAATACGCCTATCATTGTGGTGGTCATCGGAGAAGGAAATTCTGGCGGCGCATTAGGTATTGGCGTGGGCGATCGGGTTTTGATGTTGCAATATAGTTATTATGCAACTATTTCTCCAGAAGGCTGTGCTTCGATTTTATTTAAAAGCGCTGAAAAAGCGCCAGAAGCCGCAGAATTCATGGGGCTTACCCCCGAAAGGTTGCTCAAGTTGGGCTTGATTGACGGTATTATCCCAGAGCCTTTAGGTGGCGCACATCGCGACCCAGATAAAATGGCAAGCATTCTTAAAACACATCTACTGAGTAATCTCAAACTGGTTAAAAATATCCCTAAAGGGAACTTGGTCGACTTGCGCTATAAGCGTCTCATGAAATTGGGCGAAGATGATTGAAGCGATTACGCAGTGGTTTGCGCAACAAGGATTTCCCCAGCAATTGGTTATTGCCTATAGCGGTGGTCGGGATTCTCATGTTTTACTGCATGCTTTCTGGCTATTGCGCCAGCAATATCCACTGCACCTGCGCGCTGTGCATATTCACCATGGGTTGCATCCACACGCATCCTTATGGGCACAGCATTGCCAGGAAGTTTGTCAGCGCTACGGCATTACGTTAGAGGTGATCCCCATGTCTCTTTGCATTGGCCGAGGTGTCAGCGTTGAAGCAGTCGCGCGCGCAGCCCGTTATAAGGCATTTGCTCAGCACTTGGCGGTGGATGAACTCTTACTCACGGCGCATACCCTGGATGATCAAGCAGAAACCGTGTTATTGCAGCTTATGCGTGGTGCAGGTCCCAAGGGGCTTGCAGGCATTGCTCCATTGAAAGGTTTAGGGAAGGGTAAGTTAGGTAGGCCTTTGTTAAATGTTGCTAAAACGGACATTGCAGATTTTGCAGTGATGCATAATTTACAGTGGGTGGAAGATCCCTCCAATAATGAGAAACGTTTTAGACGTAATTTTTTGCGCCACGACATTTTTCCCGCCCTGCAAAAGGTCGTGCCAGGGTTGGCACATTGCCTTGCACGTACGGCAAAGCATTGCGCAAGTAGTCAGGCATTATTAGATGAATATGTTATGCAAGATTTGCAAATGCTCATGGGAAAAGAACCTAAAACGTTAAATCTGGCCCAATTAAAACGGTTTTCTCCTCTCAAACAGGGTTATATATTACGTCAATGGTTAATGTTCCATCAGGTTCCCTGTCCTGCGACAAAAAAGTTACAAGATTTATTACACCAAATGCTAACGGCAAAGCAAGATGCGAATCCTTGTGTATCCTGGGGGAATAGTCAAATAACGCGCTATCAAGATTTGCTTTACCTAGAAGTTGAAAAAAAAACGGTCAACCAAGCGCAATGGATAAAGTGGTATTTAGCGGATATGGCATTGCAGCCGTTAGCAGGGGGAAATTGGCGCGCACGACTGGTGAAAGGGGGCGGGATTGATGCCGGGAAAATCCATAATACCCTGGAAGTTCGATTTAGGCAGGGTGGGGAAGTCTGTCAACTAGCAGGTAAAAATTTTTCTCGTCCTTTAAAAAAAATATTTCAGGAGCTGAAAATTCCATACTGGCAGCGCGCAAATATCCCGCTTTTTTACCAACAAGAAACATTAGTAGGGGTAGGTGAACACTTTGTTTGCGAAGGGTGGCAAGTGAAAGATCCTTTGCAAAGTGGCTGGGTAATTGAAAAAGTTTGCTAACTTTATTCTTGCTTGGGTTTTGAAGGGGGTTCTGTTACAATACTCTCCCGTCTAGTAGTCTAAAACAAGGTTTCCCATGACGCGTTTTATATTTGTGACGGGTGGCGTCGTATCCTCGCTTGGTAAAGGAATTGCTGCAGCCTCGCTTGCTTCTATCCTAGAATCTCGGGGATTATCAGTTACTCTTCTTAAACTTGATCCTTACATCAATGTCGATCCTGGGACGATGAGTCCTTATCAACATGGAGAAGTCTATGTGACCCAGGATGGGGCAGAAACAGATTTAGATCTGGGGCATTATGAACGCTTTGTGCATACCACGATGTCACGCAAAAGTAATGTGACAACCGGGAGTATTTATGCACACGTCATACAAAAAGAACGCCGCGGTGATTATCTGGGTGCAACCGTTCAAGTCATCCCGCATATTACGGATGAAATTAAATCTAGAATTTTAAATGCCTCCAATGGCGCAGATATTGCCATGGTAGAAATTGGTGGTACCGTGGGCGATATTGAATCATTGCCCTTTTTGGAAGCTATCAGACAGTTACGGGTTGAATTAGGGGCCGCGCAATCGTTATTTATTCATTTAACCTTAGTACCTTATTTACCCACTTCAGGGGAAATTAAAACAAAACCCACACAACACTCCGTGAAAGAGTTGCGTTCTATTGGTATTCAGCCGGACATTCTTATTTGTCGCTGTGAGCGTCCCTTGCCGGAAAGTGAACGCAAAAAAATTGCTTTATTTACGAATGTGGAAGAAAGAGCGGTTATTACCTCAATGGATTTACCCACGATTTACGCTATTCCTGAAATGTTGCACAAACAAGGATTAGACAAAATTGTGGTTGAAAAGCTTGGCCTGCAAGTAAAAAATGCTGACTTGTCTGATTGGGAAGACGTGGTTGAGAAATTAAATCATCCTAAAACCCATGTGAAAGTGGGTTTGGTTGGTAAATATGTTAACTTAACCGATGCTTATAAATCACTAAATGAAGCGTTAATGCATGCCGGTATTCATACCCTGACCAAAGTCGAAATTATTTACATTGAATCTGAAGAGCTGGAACGCAATGGTATCGATAAATTGAAAGATGTAGATGCCATCTTAACTCCTGGCGGTTTTGGTAATCGTGGCATTGAAGGTAAAATTCTGGCAGCACAATTTGCGCGTGAGCAGAAAATTCCTTTTTTAGGGATTTGCTTGGGGATGCAAACTGCCATTATAGAATTTGCACGCCATCAAGCACAAATGCCCAAAGCGAATAGCACTGAATTTGATTTACATACGCCATTTCCTGTTATTGCCATGATTACAGAATGGATGGATACTAGCGGCCAAAAAGAAAAGCGCTCTGCAGATTCTGATTTAGGGGGCAGTATGCGACTCGGCGCCCAAGTGTGTAAACTGATTCCGGGCACTAAGTCTCAAGAATGCTATGGTCAGAATGCTATTATTGAAAGGCATCGTCACCGTTATGAAGTTAATAACCAATTATTAAATGCTTTGACAGCGGCTGGCTTAATTGTGTCAGGTCGTTCGGCAGATGATAATTTGGTGGAAATGATTGAGATCCCACATCATCCTTGGTTTATTGGTTGTCAGTTTCATCCAGAATTTACGTCAACACCCCGTAAAGGGCATCCGTTATTTATTGATTTTATCCAAGCAGCGAATGACTATCATCAGTCTAAAAAGAGAGGTATCTGATGAAACTATGTGATTTTCAAGTAGGGTTAGATAAACCGTTATTCTTGATTGCAGGACCTTGTGTCATTGAAAGCGAAGGCTTGGCGCTTGAAACTGCAGGGATGTTAAAAGAAATCACCACCCGTTTGGGGATCCCTTTTATTTATAAGTCTTCCTTTGATAAAGCCAATCGCATGTCACATGAAAGTTTTAGAGGGCTTGGCGTGCAGGAAGGATTAAAAATTTTACAAAAAGTAAAAGAGTGCATTGGCGTGCCAGTCATAACAGATGTGCATGAAGACACGCCGCTTAATGAGGTGGCTGCGGTGGTGGATGTTCTGCAAACACCCGCATTTCTGTGTAGACAAACCAATTTTATTCAAAATGTTGCCAGACAAAATTTGCCCGTTAACATTAAAAAAGGACAATTTTTAGCGCCGTGGGATATGCAACGGGTGGTGGCTAAAGCCAAAGCGGTGGGTAATGAATCCATTATGGTCTGTGAGCGTGGGGTTTGTTTTGGTTACAACAATTTAGTATCTGATATGCGATCGTTGGCCATTATGCGCAATACCAACTGTCCCGTAGTGTTTGATGCCACGCATTCTGTGCAATTGCCGGGAGGGCAAGGCAATGTTTCTGGGGGGCAAAGAGAATTTATTCCGGTATTAGCGCGATGTGCCGTGGCTGCGGGTATTTCAGGATTGTTTATGGAAACGCATCCTAATCCTGACAAAGCCTTAAGTGATGGGCCCAATGCCTGGCCCTTGCAGCAGATAGAACAACTGTTGATCATCTTAAAAGAAATTGATCAAACCGTAAAAAAACATCCTTTACAAGAAATATAAGGGTTTACCATGTCTACTATTAGCCAAATTTTAGCCAGAGAAATTTTAGATTCGCGCGGGTTTCCTACGGTAGAAGCGGAAGTTATTTTAGAGTCGGGGATTATTGGTCGCAGTTGCGTACCTTCCGGTGCCTCAACGGGTAGCCGCGAAGCCTTAGAACTACGGGATAAAGACGCTACCCGCTATATGGGTAAAGGCGTGTTAAAAGCGGTTAATAATATTAACCATATAATTTATCCTAAATTGAAAGGCCATGATATTTTTGCGCAAAAAGAGATTGATAATTTATTGATTGCCTTAGATGGTACACCGAATAAACAAAATCTGGGTGCCAATGCGCTCTTGGCAGTTTCTATGGCCTGTAGCGTTGCGGCGGCGAAAGCCCAAAAAACCCCGCTTTATGCTTATTTAGCGGCACTCACGCAAAGCGAAATTTCCCTGCCTGTGCCACTGTTGAATATTTTAAATGGTGGCGCCCATGCGGATAATCGGGTAGATGTGCAAGAATTTATGGTATTACCCTGTGGGGCGGCGACTTTTGCGGATAGCTTACGGATGGGCGTTGAAATTTATCATAGCTTAAAGAGTGTACTCAAAAGCCAAGGACTTAATACCAATGTGGGTGATGAAGGGGGTTTTGCACCGGATTTACCTTCCAATGAAGCTGCCTTAGTCATGATAATGCAAGCGATTGAAAAAGTTGGCTTAACGCCTGGTAAAGAGGTTTATTTGGGGTTAGATGTAGCGGCCAGTGAATTTTATAAGGATGGAAAATATATTCTCGCTTCTGAAAATAAAACTTTGAGTGCCCAAGAATATATTAATGAATTGGCCCGCTGGGTTGATCGTTATCCGATTATTTCAATTGAAGATGCGTTAGATGAAAGTGATTGGGAGGGTTGGGCTTTACTGACGGAACAACTCGGTTCTCGGGTGCAATTGGTAGGGGATGATTTATTTGTGACCAATACCTCTATATTTAGAGAGGGTATTCAGTCGCGCATTGCCAATGCTATCTTAATTAAATTAAATCAAATTGGCACGTTATCGGAAACGATAGATTGTATCCAATTGGCAAAGCAATCACACTATAATGCCATTGTTTCGCATCGTTCAGGCGAAACGGATGATACTTTTATCGCGGATTTGGCGGTGGGCTTGAATGTTGGGCAAATTAAAACTGGTGCGCCTTGCCGTTCTGACAGAGCTGCAAAGTATAATCAGCTATTACGTATTGAAGCGCAAAGCCAAGCAGCGTTTACCGGCAAAAAAGTCTTTAGTCGTTGGAATGTTGTGTGAAACCAGTTACGCTCGCATTGGTTATCGCTTTAGTTTTACTGCAAGCGCGATTATGGCTGGGTGATGGTTCTATCATGCAAGTGCGCACCTTAAAAAAAGAAGTGGCTTTGCAACAAGAGACCATCACCAAATTAAAAGAACGTAATCAAATGTTAGAAGCAGAAGTGCTGGATTTGAAACATCAATCTGGTGCATTAGAAGAGCGGGCACGCACAGATTTGGGTATGATTCGTCAAGGTGAAACATTTTTTCAATTTTCTCCTGAGGATTCATCATGAAAAATGAGGATGCGCACTATTGGGTGATAATTCCTGGCGCAGGGATGGGGTCTCGTTTTGCGCATCATCAACCCAAGCAATATGTCAAAGTAGTAGAAAAAACCATTCTTGAACATAGTATTGATTGTTTTTTATCGCAACCTTGGGTTAAAAAAATCATTATGGTCTTGGCTGAGAATGATACGGTTTTTTCTCAATTACCCATTGCCCAGCATCCTAAAATTGTGCGCGTGCCAGGTGGTTTGCAGCGTCATATTTCTGTTAATAATGCCTTGACTTACCTGAAAAATCAGGCGGCGCCGGATGATTGGGTATTAGTGCATGATGCGGTGAGACCTTGTTTGCATGCAGAAGATTTATTGCGTCTTGTCCAAACGGTAAGCCACTCACCCGTTGGTGGAATTTTAGCCATGCCCGCACAGGATACCTTGAAATTGGTTGTTGAAAGCCACATTCAGCACACCATACCCCGTGCACAAATCTGGCATGCGCAAACGCCACAAATGTTTCGGTTAGCGCCGTTAATAGCCGCCATGCAACACTGTGAACAATCGGGCTTTACGGTAACCGATGAAGCCAGTGCCATAGAGCAAAGTGGTCATCAGCCTATCGTTGTAGAAGCGCATTTTCCAAATCCTAAATTAACCACGTTTAAGGATTTAGCTTATATTGAGGGTTTATTATCATGAGAATTGGTCATGGCTATGATATTCACCGTTTTGAAACGCAGCCTACTCGTCAGTTTATTGTATTAGGGGGGGTGCACATTCCTTATGAAAGAGGATTATTAGCGCACTCTGATGGTGATGTTGTCATTCATGCCATTTGTGATGCGTTGTTGGGTGCTTGTGCTTTAGGGGATATTGGGCAACATTTTCCAGATACGGATCTGCGTTATAAAGATTGTGATAGTCGCACGCTTTTGTGCCATGTAGTTGACTTGGTGCATCTGGCGCATTTATCCGTTGCCAATGTGGATGTAACCATCATTGCCCAGGCGCCCAAATTAGCACCCTATACGCAGGCTATGCGTGAAAATCTCGCCCAAGATTTGCAAGTATCCCTAAATGCTATCAATATTAAAGCAACTACTAATGAACAATTAGATGCTCTTGGTCAAAAGTTAGGGATTGCGGTCCATGCCGTTGCTTTGCTAAAAAAAGGGGTTGCGCATGAAAATTCTGGTTAGCAATGATGATGGGGTTCATGCGCCAGGGTTAGCATTGCTGGCCCAAGCGTTATCCGCCATCGCAGAGGTAACGGTTGTTGCACCAGATAGAGATAGAAGTGCTGCAAGTAATTCACTTACCTTGGATAGACCATTGCGGATCAAAAAGCAGCCTAACGGTTTTTATGCGGTGACTGGAACGCCCACAGACAGTGTGCATTTGGCTATCACTGGCTGGCTTGATCAACATCCAGATATGATTGTGGCAGGAATTAATGCCGGTGCAAATTTAGGGGATGATGTGTTGTATTCTGGTACGGTTGCTTGTGCCATGGAGGGAAGATTTTTAGGCTATCCGGCCATGGCCGTTTCATTGGTGCATCAGTCCAAAGAAGATTGCCATTATGAGACGGCTGCTAAAGTGGCTGGAATGCTCATAAAGCAGTTATTAGCCCTACCCTTACCGAAAGATACTATTTTAAATGTGAACGTTCCCAATAAGCCCTGGCGTGAAATTAAAGGATTTCAAGTTACGCGGCTTGGACATCGACATTTAGCGGAACAAATTATTACTGAGACCGATCCTTATGGACATCCTATTTATTGGATTGGTCCTGCTGGTAAAGAACAAGATGCGGGGCCAGGTACTGATTTTTATGCAGTGAATCAAAGTTATGTTTCTATAACGCCCATTAAAATTGATTTGACGGATCATCAGGCCATGGAAAATATTTCAAACTGGTCTAATAACTTATGGATGGCCTAAAGCAGTGGCAGTATTTAAACGGCTCTATGACATCCTTATAGGCTGGTCAAAACACCAACATGCGCCTTACTACTTAGCGGGCGTGAGCTTTATGGAATCTTCCGTTTTTCCAATTCCACCGGATGTGATGTTAATCCCCATGGTTTTAAGTAAGCCTTTAAAGGCGTGGGAATACGCGGCTATTACCACTATTGCTTCCATCTTTGGGGGAGTGTTAGGTTATAGCATAGGATTTTTTGCATTTGAGATGATAGGTGAGCCAATCATTCAAGCAATGGGTTATCAAGCTGCGTATCTACAAATCACACAATGGTTTAAAGCGTATGGTTTTTATGCGGTTTTGTTAGCAGGCTTTACGCCTATCCCTTATAAGATATTTACCATTGCATCGGGTGCGACGCAAATGGCACTATTGCCTTTTGTGATGGCGTCCATCGTTGGCCGGGGTTTGAGATTTTTTATGGTGGCAGCCTTGGTGAAACATTTTGGTGTCAAAATGGAGCCATTGGTGGTTAAATATATTGATATCATGGGTTGGCTGGTGCTTGGCCTATTAATCCTAGCCGTGATAATTTATAAATTTATTTAAGTGGTTATGCTTTATGTGGCAAAGAATATTGGTTTTATTCACAATACTGTGGTTGGCAGGTTGTACATTATTCTCAAAGAATGAACCCGCACAAGTGGTAACGGTGAATAGTGATGTTCCCTTGACGCATCAACGCCATGTGGTGCAAAAAGGAGAAACCCTGTATGCCATAGCTTGGCAATATGGCATTGACTATCGGGAAATTGCTAAAGCGAATCGTATTCCTTCCCCTTACCGAATATACCCCGGTCAAAAGTTAGTTTGCCCCAAAATATTTTTAGCGCAAGCCCCAGCACCGGTTGCGCCGATTGTAAAATCGCAACCTGTCGCGGTTGTACCCAGCAAAATTAAAACTCAGCAAGCGAGTAGTTGGATTTGGCCGGCAAAAGGTAAAGTGACGAAACAGCCCAAAGGAATTGATATAGCCGGTAATTTAGGTGCACCCGTCCATGCATGTGCCGGTGGTAAGATTGTATATAGTGGTTCTGGTTTAAGAGGATATGGCAAATTAGTTATTATAAAACATGATGATACTTACTTGTCAGCCTATGGTCACAACAGTCACTTATTAGTCACAGAAGGGGATACGGTTACCCAAGGACAACCGATTGCAAAAATGGGGCAAACAGATGCGGGATTCACTAGTTTGCATTTTGAAATTAGAAAAAATGGCCAGCCGATTAATCCCTTGCAATTATTGCCCCGAATAGCTGTATAAAAAACTAGTATTTTTGGAACTATATTGACGCGTCAAAGTTCAAACCCTTATAGAAAGTAAAATAAGGGTTGCTGAATGCCATCATTTTCTTGTGAAAATCAGTATTTTAAAGAAATTGGGCAAATAAAATTATTATCCCATGAAGAAGAGATCCAATTAGTACACCGTATTCGTGCGGGTGATAATATAGCCAGAAATCAGTTGATTGAAGCAAATTTACGGTTAGTGGTGTGTATTGCCAAGCATTACCTTCATCGGAGTTTATCGTTATCTGATTTAATTGAAGAAGGTAACCTGGGGTTAATTCATGCGGTTGAAAAATTTGACGCAACGTTTAATGTTAAATTTTCAACCTATTCTGGTTGGTGGATTAGGCAATCTATAGAAAGAGCGTTAATGAATCAAGCTCATGATATTCGTTTGCCGGTGCATGTTGCTAAAATGCAACGGCAGTATTTTCGTGCGCAGCAACGATTAATGCAACGCGGAAATGATGAACCTACTTTGCAGCAAATTGCCGTTGAAATGGGGCAAAGTGAGGATACTGTCAAAAAATTGGTTTCTTATGACAGAACAGAAATATCTTTAGATGCAATGATTAACCACGGCACAGATAGCACATTGTTAGATCTCATTCCGGATGAAAATAACCCAGATCCTATTGATTGCGTACACGCCTATGATCTACATACACTTTTGCAGAATTGGATAAATACCTTAGATGAAGCAGAAAAAGAAATTATTGAAAAAAGATATGGCATGAATGGCTATGATGCTACGGCTTGTGATAATATTAGCAAAAATACCCATTTAACCCCAGCAGAAGTTCGTAAAATTCAATTAAAAGCAATTCGTCAATTATCCCGTTGCAGCAAAAGGCAAGGAATTAAAAAAAGCGGCTTATAAAATGGAATCACCCAAAAGTTTACAAGAAGAATATAGTCCTCATAGCGCCTGTTTTGGTTGTGGCCCCGCCAATGAAAAAGGCTTGCGCATTCGCAGTTTTGCTAAAGGTGATGAGGTGGTTGCCCATTGGCAGCCAGAGCCTTATCATGAAGCTTTTCCGGGTGTTTTAAATGGTGGCATTATTGGCACGTTGCTAGACTGTCATGCAAATTGGGCCGCCACATATTTTTTAATGCAAAAACAGGGGCTAACTAAAGCGCCTTGTGTAGTAACTGCTTATTATAACGTAAAATTAAAACGTCCCACCCCCAGTCAAGCGCCGGTATATTTAGTTGCAAAATTAAAAGAGTTCACAAAAAGAGGCGCGATTATTCAAGCGAGTCTCTACTCTCAAGAGGTACTTTGTGCCACTTGTGAGGGGTTATTTGTAGCAGTTTCTGCAGATCATCCGGCAAGTGCGCGCTGGTAATCAATGCGCTGAACTACCCTATTACGCCTGTTAGGGCAAAGTAGAAATGTCCCCTGATAGTAACTTTAGGTTACCATAAATAAAAAAATAATGCGTGGATATAAAAACATCTTCCATTTTGAACCCGAGGACTGTTAAGTTGCGCTGTTTGCTACTTGACCGGCCGCAGGGCTTTATTCACGCTTTAATATGGCGGTTGCCCAGTGTAGTTTACTGGCAACCGTCCTAATCAGCATAAGCGATCTTTACGTGTTACCTATGAACCCGGTTTGTACACTGTCTTCCCCCTCTCCTACGGTAGGACTTGAAAAAAATGGGGGAGGTTAGCAAGGAGAGGGTTGGGGTGAGGAAAACGCGGATTACATACGGGATTCAAGATGATACAAAATATCTGCTAATATAGAATTTAGATTGGTTAGTACTTCATTATTCCAATATCGAAGGATCTGAAATCCTCTTGACTGCAAATATACTGTGCGTTCATTATCATAGCTTATATATTGTGCATGCTGTCCACCATCAATTTCAATCGCAAGCTTCTTTTTCAAACATACAAAGTCGATAATATAGAATCCTACTACATATTGACGGTGAAATTTATAACCACTTAGGCGCTTATCTCTTAATGAATACCATAGGTTTCGTTCAGCAATAGTAGATTCCTTTCTAAGGGCGCGAGCTCTCCAAGCGTTGTATTTGATTCAAATAGCTATTTGCATTGCAAAAAAATAATTTTTGAATATTACTCGTTGCATCGTCTATTGAAACGAGTAAAGTACACCGAGGCCCTCTATTTTCAAACCAATCATGATCTGAGCCATCAATTTGAATTAGCTCACCAAGGCATGGTCTTCTTTCTCGTAGAGGATGTATTTTAGGTATACGTTTTTTATGCGCTTGCCAAACAAGCGCCCCTATCATCCATTGCCGAGCAGTTTCTTTACTGATTTTTATAGAATGATATTCCAGTAATTTCTCAGCTGCTAACGTAGGGCCATAATCATAAAAATCGCGTTTGATTAAGGTTACAGCCTTTTTCCTTAAACTATCTGCATATTGCCGGTTAGAAGGCTTGCCGCACGCTTGGGAGATAATTCCCTTTGGACCTTCCTTTTCGTAGCGGCGGATAAGTCGTCTTATTTGGCGCGTACTCAACCCTAAAAGAGCAGCCGTTTGATTTTGGGTCATTTTTTTGTCAATACATTGACGAATGAGAGTAAGTCGGTCTATTTCGTTGTTGGTCATAGTAAATGTCTCCTGCATATTTTTCATTCTCCATAATGAGCTGAACTACTCCTATTATGGATAACTATTTGATTTACAGGAGACATTCCTAATTTGCCGAAAGCGGACATTTCTAAATGGCCGCTACAAATACTGTTTTTAGAGTGAACTAAATAATTACACTGTTTGTCATAAATATATTAATAAATTATTTAATGGCAAGCAAAAGGTGTAGTTATGCCAATTTTAGATATACTACCACTGCTAGAAAAATACTGCGCAGCTAAAGCTGCAGGAAACAACGAGCAAGCAGAAGAGATAAAAGCAATAATGCTTAATCTTGATGCGGAAAATATCTATTATAGCGATGACACACTAAATGCGTTGCAATTATTTTTAACTGAAATTAAAACACCGGATGAACAGGAGATTGCGGCTAATCTTATTATCCACCTGTGTACACCAAATTTTGCTAATATTTCAAAAAAACTAACTTTCTGGATGATTGATAATCAAACAGATTTACTAAATCAAGTAATTGAACATTTTCCTAATTATACAACCATGCTTTCGCATAGTTTTGAGATTGAGATCTTGGTAGCTGATGAAGATAAATGGAAAGCGTTTGTAACTCCGTTTACAAAACTTTTGTCTTCTGGCCTTCTCGCTCAGGAAGATGTTGATAATAGTTTTTATCAACTACAGGAATACCGCGCATGGTATGGGAGCGATGAAGCTCGCAATCGCCATATTAATGAAATGGAAGAGATTTTACACGCATCTGGAAAAATAAATCAACAAACAATTAACACCATCAACTGCTTTAATCTTTTGAAAGAAAATGATTTAAATAAAGAGGTCTTAATAGATTTTCTAAATCAAGGTATTGATGTTAATTGGTTATTACAAAAGGCAGCGCAATTTAACCGCTATAATATGGTTAAATTTCTATTAGCACAAAAAATTAGTCCTGCTACAAAAAGATATAGTGTATTAGCAAATGCATTA
>Ga0207075_1006_pt1 | contig 69174 bp, 63 predicted proteins | sample Alteio_BWMinHeat_64_FD_153587 | JGI IMG/M metagenome (GOLD analysis project Ga0207075, IMG submission 153587) | Enriched cells from forest soil in Barre Woods Harvard Forest LTER site, Petersham, Massachusetts, United States -... | ecosystem: Environmental > Terrestrial > Soil > Temperate forest >... | reverse complement strand
ACTTCCCGCGCACAACGCTCAGGATTGGGTAAATGATGCAATAAACAACTGAGCACAATTCTATCAAGGCTATGATCTAAAAAAGGGAGCGCTTCCACATCTCCCTGGATAAAAGCAACGGTGGGCATTTGCGCATGACCAATGCGCAATAACTGCTGGCTTAAATCAACCCCCACACAAGGGTAACCGCGTTGTTGCAACAATTGCGTAAAGATACCAGAGCCACACCCCAAATCAATGATGCTGACATCATGCATTGGGGTAAACAATTTTTCTATGGTATCCAGTATTTTCTTATTTGCTGCATCCGTAAATACATTATATTCTTGCGCTGTTGCGTGCTTATCAAAAAAATCCACTTCCTTTTGTTTATCTTGCTGCACGTTGCCATCCTTTATGCCGGCCTTGGAAAATTCACCTTCACCGCTTCTAAAACACGCTCTTTGGTAAGTGGCTCATCCGTATTTTGCATTAATTGCGTAAATCTCCATAAAGCCGTTTTTATTTCACTAGGAATATAACGATGTTCGTTTGAAGCAAATCGGGCGGTTGTTTTAGTATGGCTATTATCATCCTCAAGCTCAAGCACATCAATTTTACGTTCGAGTTTTTGCAAATATTCAAGAGCTTTATCTTGGTCTATTTTATTTGGTATGCCTATTTTTGGAGATACACTGAATAAGCCATGCGCCGCAACCCGAATTCCAACCAAATAACTACCCATACGCATTTTAGCGTCGTACCAACTTTTGCCAAGTGTTGATAGCGATACCTGGCTTATCAAAGCTTGATGCCTCAACAAAATAGCTTCAACCTGTTCTAAAAGGGCTGTAGACTTTTTCGCTTGCTCAATGTGTGGTGGAACAGGAATAAATTGTGCACTCATGGTAGAATTAAAGTTAAGTTCTTTTATGAACTCTTGCGCACGGTGCAGCTGCGTCGTAATTATTCGGATTGTCTTTTGATGCCGCACTTCCTCAACCAGTATATCCGCGGCATTTTTAGGACGCGTAAAGAATTTTTTCAACCATTGTGGTGCCACTTTAGAAAACCAACCTTTTGCAGGTGATGCTTGCTGAAGTTCATCCAGTTTTACTAAAGCACTTTTTACATTTGCTTGTCCCCCGATGGCAATCCCTTGAGAAACATAATTAGATGCAGCTTGCCCTTCGGGTGTCCCATTAATCTGAGATTGTAAAAAACCATGATAGTCTATTAAAAATTGTTTTGCTTCATTTAGATAGTTTTGAATTTCATTTGGAAGCATATGTCTCTCCGATTCTGAACGATTGGATAGTTATCTGAAATTACCTGTACCAGCCCAAGTAATGAAGTTTTTTAGTGCGCTTCATGTTACCTGAATGCATAGTTACGAGCAATGCATCTAATAAATAGTTACTATTTTTTGATAGCTAACATTCTTTTTTGCAACACTTGGACTACGGCATTGAAAGAGAGGCCTTGGGCTTGCAGCAAAACCAACATATGGAACAACAAATCCGCACTCTCTTCACTTAATGCATGAGGATTATTCTGCATTGCCGCTAAGGCAACTTCCACCCCTTCTTCACCCACCTTTTGGGCCATACGGGCAATACCCTGAGCAAACAAAGCAGCCACATAGCTGCCCTCGGGGCGCTCTGTTTGGCGTTGAATAATAATTTGTTCCAATTGTTCCAAAATGGGCAATCCACTATTAAAGCAGGTTTGGCTGCCTTGATGGCAAACAGGTCCAAGGGGTTTTGCCGTGATTAATAAACTGTCATTATCACAATCCGGTAAAATCTCGCATAATTGTAAATAATTACCGGAAGTTTCTCCTTTAGTCCATAAGCGATTTTTACTGCGACTAAAAAAAGTCACTTTTTGTGAATGCAAGGTTTGCAAAAGTGCAGCTTCATTCATATACCCTAACATCAGAATTTGCTTTGATGCTTGGTCCTGCACAATGGCCGGAATTAACCCAGCCATTTTATCCCAGGCAAGATTTTCTATCACTACACCCATGGTCGCACCCTTATTCCTTTCGCACACAAGTAATTTTTTAAATCCGGAATGGATATTTCACCGGAGTGAAACACACTGGCGGCTAATGCCCCATCGACTTGGCCTTCCTGAAAAACTTGTAAAAAATGTTGCTTATTGCCCGCACCACCAGACGCTATGAAAGGAACCTGCACCGTGGGACGTAATGCTTTAAGGAATTCTATGGCATATCCTTGACGTACACCATCATGGTTCATGCAATTTAAAACAATTTCTCCCGCACCACGGCTCTGCACTTCTTTCACCCAATCCTCGGTGCGCCAAGCCGTAACCTGCGTTTTTTTGGCATCCCCGGTATATTGACAAACCCAATTTTCATTACCCATTTGTAAACTATCAATCCCAATAACCACACACTGGCTGCCAAATGCATGAACTAACGCATTAATTAATTCTGGGCAAGCCAAAGCAGGGCTATTAATAGAAATTTTATCTGCACCTGCATTTAACAACGCCTCTGCCTCTTGTAAACAGGTAATACCGCCGGCCACACAAAAGGGGATATCAATAATACGTGCGACTTGAGAAACCCATGTTTTAGCCACCGTGCGCTTATCACTACTGGCGGTAATATCATAAAAAACTAATTCATCTGCCCCTTGTAAGCTATAATATTCTGCCAAAGCCAAAATATCCCCTACCACACGGTGCGCCTGAAATTGTATGCCTTTGACCACCTGATTGTCTTTGACATCTAAACAAGGAATTAAACGCTGTGCTAACATAATAGCGCCTCCGTTAAGCTAAAACGCTTTTCATATAACGCTTTGCCAACAATTGCACCAGACAGATTTAAACGCTTTAAATACTGCAGATCTGCGATGGAGCTAATACCGCCGGATGCTTGCACACACAGTTCTGGAAACCGTTGTTGACAAGCGGCGTACAGTGAAAAATTGGGTCCAAGCAAAGTACCATCTCGGCTGATGTCAGTACATAAAATAGTTTGCAAACCATATTTCGTATAAAATTCTAATAATTCCCATAAGTTACATTGCGCAGCTTGCTGCCAACCCTGGGTGACTAACCATGGCTCGCCTAGCGTATTTAAGCGTAGATCCATTGCTAAAATTATTTTCTCTGCACCAAATTTTTGCAACCATGCTTTAACGGTTTGTGGTTGCGTAATGGCCATGCTCCCAATAACAACACGACTAACTCCAGTAGATAATAGCGATTCAATCTGTGATGTGGTGCGAATGCCACCACCCACCTGAATGGTAATGGGCAACTGACCCAGCTGCGCCATTATTTCCATTTGCGCACAGCAGCCACGTTTAGCCCCATCTAAATCTACGATATGTAATTGCGTAGCACCTTCAGCAATATATGCATTTGCAACCGCTAATGGAGAATGAGAATATTCCGTCACTTTATCAAAAGCACCCTGATAAAGGCGAACGCACTTACCTTCTTTTATATCAATTGCCGGCAATATTTGCATGTTACCTCACAGTTCAATAAAATTACGCAATAATTGTAATCCCACTTTGCCAGAACGCTCTGGATGAAATTGGAACCCATAATAATTTTCCTTAGCAACCATGGCAGAAAAATGATTACCATAATTACAGCTGGCAATGGTTTGGGCGTTAACCTCTGTACCATAACTATGCACAAAATACACATAACTATTATCAGATATATGCGCAAACAACCTGCAGTCCGTTTGTAATTGTAGGGTATTCCAACCCATGTGCGGTAACACATTTGCCGACAACTTTATAACCTTGCCCGTAAAAATTCCCAAACCATTCACCGCACCTTCTTCACACCAATCAAAAAGAATTTGCATCCCAGAGCAAATTCCCAATACGGGTTGCGTTAAAGACCTGAGCGTTTCTACTAAGTTCTGTTGTTTTAATTGCGCCATGGCACGCTGTGCAGTGCTCACACCCGGAATAATCACATGGCTTGCAGCCTGAAGATGCTGCGCATTGGAGGTTACCTGCACATTTTGGCCTAAGCGCTCCAAAGCAAAAACAATGGAAGCAAGATTGGTGCCACAGCCTTCAATAACCGCTATCATAATACCCCCTTGGTGCTGGGAATATGCTTATTGTCATCCAGACGAATCGCTTGCTGCAAACACCGCCCTACTGCTTTAAAAGCAGCTTCTATCATATGATGCGCATTTTCACCATTTACGGTAATATGCAAAGCTGCGCCTAGGCTTTGTGCCAATGATCTGAAAAAATGGCTCACACATTCCGTTGATAATTCGCCTACTTTCTCGCGCGGGATATTACCTGAAAAATTAAAATATGGCCTGCCACATACATCCAGACTTACGGCGGCAAGTGCTTCATCCATGGGTAACACAAAACCATACCGACCAATCCCACGCTTGTCGCCTAAGGCTTGGTTAATAGCTTGGCCTATGCATAGCGCCGCATCCTCCACCGTGTGATGATCATCAACTTTTAAATCGCCTTTGATACAAAGCTGCAAACCAAACATGCCATGCTTAGCCAATTGCGCCAACATGTGATCAAAAAAGGCAATACCCGTATCAATAGTTTGGGGCTGTGGATCATCCAAATTTACGCAAGTGGTAACACGGGTCTCTTGCGTCTCTCTCACCACGGTTGCCGTTCTGGCTTGGTTTAAAATTTTAGCACTAATTTGTGCCCATGTTTCAAACCCTGGCTCTCCAATACGGATCCCCTTTATTCCCATGTTTTCTGCCAATTGCTTATCCGTTTCTCTATCCCCAATCACATAAGAACACGGTATATCAATAATTTGTGCTGATAAATAATCTAACACTAATCCCACGCGCGGTTTGCGGCAGGCGCAGCCATCTGCCTCACTGTGGGGGCAAACGCGCACCGCCTCAAATTGAATACCTTGGGAGGAAAAAACTGCCATCATAAACTGGTGTGGCACATCAAAATCTTGTTGTGAGAATTTGGGGGTTCCCAAACTATCTTGATTGGTTACCATAACCAACGTAAACCCTGCTTGCTGTAAACTGAGCAAAGCAGCAATAACGCCGGGAATAAATTCTAACTTATCCAAGCGGTCTATTTTTTTATCTTCTGGTTCAACAATTAAAGTGCCATCTCTGTCAATAAATAAGATTTTTTGTTTCATACACATTTTCTCAACACGTTAATTAAGGATTCATTTTGTTCAGGCAACCCTATACTAATACGTAAACAATTTTCTAAACCCGGTTCATTACTTACATCACGCAAGCGGATGCCATTTTCCAAACAGGTTGCATAAATTTTCTTAGCATCATTAAATTCTACCAAGAGAAAATTGGCTTCACTGGGCCATACTTTTTTAACACAGCACAATGCCGTAAGTGCCGTTTGCATTATTTTGCGTTGCGTTAAAATACAGCGCACCCGCTCTTTTAATGCTACTACGCATGCCGGTTTGGTTGCATCCATCGCGGCTTGAATGGTGGCGGTAGAAAAAGGGTATGGCGCTAAAACAGCACGTAAATATTGCACCAGTTGCTTATGCGCAATTAATGCTCCACAACGTAATCCTGCCAAGCCAAAGGCTTTAGATAAAGTACGCAACACCACCAAGTTGGGATATCGCTGGATATAAGAAGTCATACTTTCTGTAGTTGAAAATTCAATATAGGCTTCATCTACCACCACAATCGCTTTTTCTGCCAATTTTTGGCATAATTCAAATATTTCATCTGGGGCAGTAGTGTGCCCAGTAGGGTTATTGGGTGAACATAAAAAAAGTATTTTAATATTTTCACAATCACCGGGCGTTTCCATGACCGTGATGCCTTGTAATTTTGCATAAAAGCGATACATTGAAAAAGTGGGCGGGCAAATTAATATTGCATCATAATAGGGTCGGCAAAATAATCGAATTAATAAATCAATCCCTTCATCACTGCCACGCGTTAATAAAATCTCATCAGACGCTATCCCATAAAGCGTTGCCAGCTGTGCGGTTAATGCAGAAAAATCACTGTGGTAGCGGTTGCTTTTATCCTCCCTATCCCAAGGGGATTCATTTAAATCTAATAAGATACCCAAATCATGGCTTTGCCGTAAATTCACATAGGGTTTAAGATCCCTTAATTCTGGGCGAATGAACGCACGGATATCTGGCATCATGACAAACTCCTTTGACAAGCATTTAAGCGACATTGTATTGCATTTTCATGGGCAGTAAGTGCTTCCATTTGCGCCAATTGCTTGGCTAACGGACCAATTTTTAATAACCCTTGTGCACTTGCCTGCTGCACGCCAATCGTTTTAATAAAATCCTGCACCGTTAGTCCACTCATCAAGTGTGTAAATCCGGCAGTAGGTAAGACGTGATTGGCACCCGTGGCATAATCACCCAATGCCTCCGGTGTCCAAGGCCCCATAAAAATAGTCCCTGCACAAGTAATATGTGGCAAATATTGTTCTGGATTTTCTACCTGCAAGCTTAAATGTTCAGGTCCATAGCGGTTACTCAGCGCAATAGCAGTTAGAATATCATCCACCATAATAATGCTGCTATTTTCTAAGGCTTGCGTAATGATGGCTTGGCGGGATAACGTTTTTAATTGCCGAGTTATTGCTGCAAGCACTGCTTTTGCCAGCGTTAAACTAGGGGTGAGTAACAACACCTGGGCGCAAACATCATGTTCTGCTTGTGATAATAAATCTGCAGCAACAAAGTCACAGTTTGCATCATGGTCTGCAATGACTAACAATTCTGAGGGACCTGCCGGCATATCAATTCCCGCAATATTTTCTTGCACACATTGCATTTTGGCTTGGGTTACCCATTGATTACCGGGTCCAAAAATTTTATCCACTTTTGGAATGGTGGTGGTACCATACGCCATGGCAGCAATCGCTTGCGCACCCCCCACTTTACATACCTGGTGTATGCCACAAGTCTTTGCGGCCACTAAAATAGCAGGATTAATTTTACCCATTTTATCTGGCGGTGTGCATAATACCCGTTGTTTACAGCCAACCACACTTGCCGGTATTGCCAGCATAATGACGGTGGATACCAAAGGCGCAGTACCGCCAGGAACATATAAACCTACACGATCAATAGGCCGCGCCAACCGCTGGCAAACAATCCCATCCAAACTATCAAACAGCCAATTTTCAGGAAGTTGCGCTTGGTGATGATTTTTTACTCTTTGGACTACTTGAAAAATAGCTTCCTTTTCTGCATCTGAAACCAAACTTTCTGCCTGAACCCATTCTTCTGGACTTACCATTAAAGATGTTAATTTCACCCCATCCAATTGCTCTGTCAAAGCAAAAAGTGCATCATCACCTTGTGTTTTTACTTGTGCCATAATATTTGCCACTTGTTTACACATTGCACTTTGATTATATTGCGTTTTGCGCAGCAACCGCTGATTTTGCTCCTCAGGTGTTAATTTATTCCAAAAGTTAATTTTCATTATTGAGCCCCTGTAATAATTGATTGTAAATCGCAAGCTTTGTTGGCAACAGAGGTTTGTGGTTTTTAATTAATGCCGCTTGGCTTTCTAAAAGCACATGAACTTCTTTTAAATTATTTTCCGCCAGCGTCCGGCCAGTTGCCACCAGATCACAAATGGCGTCTGCCAATTTTAAGCGGGGCGCAATTTCCACAGAGCCCGTAATCTCGATAATTTTGGCGTCAATTTGATTTTTTTCTAAATAGCGCTGCAACAAATTGGGATAACTGGTGGCAATCCTCATGCCTTGTAAAATACTGAGATTGTCAAACGGAACTTCCTTCGGGAGGGCTATGGAAAGCCGGCAGCGTCCAAAACCTAACAATTTTATGCGTTCAAATATACTATTATCTTCTTGCTCTTCGAGGATATTTTCACCCACAATACCCAAATCACATGCCCCATCACGAATTAATAAGGGAATATCATCATCTCTAACCAGGAGTAAATCGATGGGGGTGTTTTCAGCAGAATATACGTAGGTAGCAGGAAGAGAGGGAAATTTTAGATCGCAACGTTTAAGACAGGCGATGGACTCATCGCTCAGGCGGCCCTTTTTCTGAATTGCTATCGTAAGTCTTGCGCTTGTCTGCATGGGTTTTCCTCTTTAAACGTTCATAAACCAGGTTATACCCCCCTGTTCCAAGCGATAAACAACGCGCGACACGACCAATAGTGGTCACACTCACACCCGTTTGTTCGTAAATAGTACGATACGGGATCTCTTGCTTAACAGGTTCCACGACACGCCACCGGTCTGACATGGCTTGGCGTTCCGTGGGGGTACACAAATCTTCAAAAAACTGCTTCGCCTCCTCAACGGATTTGAGCGATACTATGGCTTCATAAAGTCGATGCTCAGCTTCTATACTTTCTGAATCATCATGACGAGTCTTCATGCGCTTTTTCCTTTAGGTAACAATGTACTATTACAATAATACAATATAACAAAAAAATACCCTTGTCAAGGGCTAATTGGATAAATTTTGGACAAAAAAAAGCCACCGGAGGAGGGTGGCTTTTTACATATCCTAAGGAAGAATTATTTTCTTCCAAATAATCTCATGATTCCACCAATTACACCAGCTCGCGCCTGCGTATCAGCGGCAGCTCTTGCTTCAGCGGCAGCTCTTTCTGCAGCACGAATACGCTCCACTTGTAATTGGACCAATTGGCCTTGTGTAACAAAACCATCTAATGCTGGTACAGCAAGAGCAGCTTCAGCAACAGCAGCTGCTGCTAGTTGTCCTATTGCAGCTTCTAACCGTGCACCTACTTCATCTGATGGTATAGCAACGGGTGCTGGTTCAGCAACAGCAGCAGGTTGCGCAGGTAATATTGCATCAAGAGTAGGAGGCACTTCCATATCCATATCCATTAAATTTGAAGCAACGGGTGCTGGTTCAGCAACAACAGCAACTTCTTCAGCAACAGCAGGTTGCGCAGGTAATAATGCATCAAGAGTAGGAGGCACTTCCATATCCATTAAATTTGCAGCAACGGGTGCTTGTTCAGCAACAGGCTCAACAATTTCTACAGTAGCGAAAGCTGGAGCAGCAACACGTTCAGCAACATCAGCGACGGGAACAGCAGCTTCTTCAGCAACAGCAACTCGTCTTTCAGCAGCTTGTGCAGCCCTTTCACGTGCACGAATTGCTGAAGGTTGTACTTGTTCAACAGGTGCATCGACAACAACAGGTGCGGGTGCAGGTGCGGCAGCAACAGGAGCGGGCGCAGGTGCGGCAGCGGCAACTACTGGAGACTGCTTAGGCTTAGCAGCCACTGCAGGCCTACGTGCTGGAGCAGCAACTGGTGCTGGTGTAGCAACAGCAGTGCGTGCAGTAAGTGCTGCGGTTCTTTCAGCAACTAAAGATCGAGGAGCTGCAGCAGCAGCAACTGGTGCAGGTGTATCAAAATCAGGAACAGCAACAACTGGTGCAGGTGCGACAGCAGCGCGACGAGCTGCTAATGGATTTTCTAGACGTTCACGATATCCACGGAAAGCCGCTTGAATGGCAGTAGCTGCATTCAGAACACGTTGTGCTTCCAAAGCTGCTGCTTCCATAATACGTCTTACTTGAACTTCTGCAGCATGTTTACGAATATTAAGTAATGGCATAATTTACCCCTTAAGGTTAGTTGGTTAAATAACGTAATCCATATTAATTCAATTTCACGCTGATATTCAATAAAAATGCGATAAGTGGTAGTAAAAATCAGACGAAAAAAAAGCCACTATTTAAGTGGCTTTTTTCTGTGAATCCGCGATTAAGGACGCGCTCTCAAACCAGCAGCGGGTGTTGGCTGTTGTTCATTTTGCATCCACAACCGACATAACTCCTTTATTGCTAAGTTTGGGATAAGTTGATCAGCACGTAAGGGCTGTCGGTTGTTAGGATCAAAATCTTGATCGTTGTTAAGATGCTGCATGATTGAAGCATATTCATAAGTATAGCCATAAGGTGTTGTAACAGGATTTTCCATTACATTTTGCAGAAACATGTCACACAAGGGCTCGGGTGCTTGTTGTGGCATCGCAGCATCTGGAAGCAGATCATCTGGAAGCAGATCATCTGGAAGCTGATTTTTAAATAATTCAATAACATCTGCTAATGCACGATTCGGTATAACATGTGCGCCGCTTGGCGCGTTCACTCTACTAACCGATTGACCATCTGGCAATAATACGGGATCAACCATTATCGTGCCTGTTATAGGATCTAACATCGGAGCAGGTACTGGTCGTTCAGGTGCGGCTGGCGCGGGTGCAGCAGGTGCAGCTGGTGCTGGTCGTTCAGGTGCAGCATTCAATTCTTCATCAAGCTGTTGTGCAAGTGCGCGATCCATGGCTTCTTGCTCTGCTCGCTGCCTAAGTGAAGGATCCTCTGCTAGCCGAGTTAAGTAATCCGCTACTTCTTGTAAATCATCCGCTAAATCATCAACAGGTGCAGGTCTTGCAACTGCTCTATCTGCATACTCTGCAGCTAAGCGTGCAGCTTGTGCGGCGTTTGCCTGGCGTCTAGCAGCTGGTACAACATGCGCTGCAGGTGGTGCAACCCGTACTGCGGGAGCAGGTGGTGCAACCCGTGCTGCGGGTGCAGCTGCAGGTGCAACTGGCACTGCCGCGGGTGCTGCTGCTGCACGTGCAGCAGCAAGATCAGCGGCATGTTTACGTATATTTAATAATGGCATAATGGATTCCTCTTTATGTTATTTAAAGAACTTAATATTAATGGAGATCCAAAAATAAATGCAACATTTATGGCGTGAATTCTGATGAATGGCTGGAAAAATCAGATAATTTGCATGAGGTGGTTGAAAACATTTTTCTTAAGTTACGGCAAAATATCACTACGCTTTTCCATTTGCATAATAATATTCCAGAAGAAATAGATCTCAACCACATCCTGCGAAAAGCAGGATAGCGCATTACTTTAATAGTGGCAATACACTATTGAAATCATCTGTCCATAAATATGGAATAACATACTTATCGGTTCCCCATTGGATTTTCTGCTGGGCTAACCAGGGACCTAACTGCGCATTACAGGAAATAAGCACCCACATTGATCTTGTCACGGCAGTTTCTTCATCAGAGCCGTTTTTCACCCAATACAGTTGACAGCCTTGCGCATTGGCTAAGGCGGTAGTGACCGGTAGAAAATCTACATAATTATTACTAATATTGAACGCTAAAATGCCATTTTTGGCCAAATGTGCCATATACAATTGCATTGCTTCTTTTGTTATTAAGTGAAATGGCGTTGCATCACCATTAAACGCATCAATGACAAGCAAATTATATTGGCGGGAACCTTGCGCCATTAATTCTTTTTGGAGTTGAATTCTGGCATCTCCTAATATCACCTGCGTTTCAGCTGGAGAATCCGTTAAGTAACTAAAATCTTGCAGCGCAATCTCTTTGACGTCTTTATCAATTTCATAAAAGGTAATGCGCTCATGTTTTTTTCCAATGGCCGCCAGCGTCCCTGCTCCCAGACCAATCACCCCCATGTGTAATGGCTGATGATGTTGATGCAAAAATTCAGCAGCTAACCATACACCAGAACCCCGCCCATAATACGTAGTGGGCAATAATTTTTTATTATCCCCTTTAAATTGTAACCCATGCATAATAGTCCCATGCATTAATATTCTGATATTCTTTGTTGAGTCCTGATAATCAATATCATAGATACGAATAAGTCCGTAGGTATTTCGGTATTGGGCAATAAGTGTATTTTTTTGTGCATAAAAATGAAAGCAAGTCACCAATATCCAAACCATTGCCGTGCACACACTCAAAAGCGCCACACCAAAATCCCATTTTTTTAATGTTTTTTGATAAATTTTTAAAGTGATTAACATCACAAACCCATTGACTATTAAAATGGGAATATAAAAATCCCAGCGATCCTTAAAGAATCCTAGTGCAACAATATTAACAAAAATACCACCTAGCACACCGCCCAAAGCTATAAACAGATAAAACAAGGTTAAATCTTTCTGCTGCGGTTTCAAACGAATCAATTCTCCATGACATATCATGCATGCACAATACAATAAACTTAAAACCACAATTACCGCTTGCCAGCCATTTTGTTGATTGAAATAAATGAGCATGGTTGCCAATGCAAGCCAAATTAAAAAGGACGCAGACCAGAATTCACGGTCATATTTTTTATCTTTAGAAAAAACCACAATATAGGAAATCAAATATAATGCCAAAGGTAGCACCCAAATCAAAGGCATATTAATAACATTTTGCGTAAGAAATTGCGTAATGGATAATAGTAATGTACTACTTAAAAAAGTTAAGCCCAACCAGGGTATTACTTGTATTACCTTTGTGTGAGACGCTACAGTCTGGGGTTTTTGCTGAAGTTTAAACAAAGGAACTAAACACATTATACATAAAAGCGCATAAATGGCGTACAATAATGACCAGGCTTTCATTTGAAACCGCAGGCCCCATAAAGGTTCTAATAACAAGGGATATCCCAACAAACCTAAAAGAGAGCCAAAATTTGAAATGGCATAATAAAAATACGGAAACTCTGTACGACAAATTTGGCAATACCACTGCTGAAGCAGTGGGCTTGAGGCAGATATCATCATAAACGGTAATAGTGCACTGGAGGTTAATAAAGATATTACCGTTAACGGTGGCCAAGGCGTATTGACGATAATGGTAGGCTCTAGGCTAAGGGGTATAAAATAAAATGACACGCCCAGTAAAATAAAGTGGATAATAGCTTGCTGCCGGTCTGAGAAAAATTTAACTAAAAGAGCGGCATACGTATAACCCAGCAATAATCCTAGTTGAAAAAATAAGATACTCGCAATCCATACAAAGGATGACCCACCAAAAGCGGGTAATAAACGTTTAGCTAATAGCGGCTGTACAAAAAACAATAAAAAAGCGCTGATAAAAACTGTTAAACTAAATAGTAAACGCATCAATTCCTCTTGGTTTTCTGATTTAGTCTGGTTTATTTTTATTGCTCTCTTCTAGACTTTTAGTTTCTATATCTACCTTTTTAATTTCATGTTTCTTGCTCTCATGCATAGGCAAAAAACTTCGCTGATTCTCAACATTCCGCTCTACGTTCTGCTGCATAGCTGATTCTTTCAATAGTTTAACGATATCAGGATGGTTATTTTGAGTAGCTAGCATCATTGCCGTTACACCAGATGAACTCACGGTGTCACTATTTGCTCCTGCTTTCAGCAAGATTTGTACCATGTTAATATCACCATTGCCAGCCGCACGCATCAGCATAGTGAAACCATTAGGATCTTTAGCTTCACTATCTGCTCCTGCTTCTTTCAATATCTTAAGAATATCTAGATAATTTAGTTCTGCGGCTAGCATAAATGCAGTCCAACCATTTGGTTCTTTAGCTTCTTTATCTGCTCCCGCTGCCAACAAGGCTTGCACCATCTGAATATCACATTTTTGGCACGCTATCATAAGCGCTGTGAAACCATAAGGATTTTTAATCTCTATATCGGCTCCGGCATCTAACAAGATTTTTACTGTTGCCCCATTTCCATACATCAACGCAGTTAAACCATTATTATCTATCGCATTCAAAGCATCTCTTAATAAGGGTTTATTTGATTTTAGTGCGGCTAAAATGATATGTAAATTTTCTATATCATTTTCATGAATAACAATGTCAAGCATTCTTCTAATTTCAGGTAAATTACTTTCTTGAATACGCCTGTCACAAACCTCCCACCACTTCAATATATTCACGATATCGGGATGGTTATATCGAGTAGCTAGCATCATTGCCGTTAAACCATCTTTATTCACTGCTTCTCTATTTGCTCCTAACTCCAATAAGGTTTTTAGCATGTCAATATCGCCCTTGCTTGCCGCACACATGAGCCCAGTAGAACCATTTGGCTTTTTAGCTTCAATATCTGCTCCTGCTTCCTTCAATGCCTTAACAGTATCGAGATAATTACCATCGGCGTTAAGGGGATAATTTCGATCTGCAGCTAATAAAAACGCAGTTAAACCATCTGAATCTTTAGCTTCACTATTTGCTCCTACTTTCAGCAAAGCTTGCACAGTGTTAATATCACCTTGATAAGCTGCATACATAAGCAAAGTAGTACCATTTGAATCTTGGTTATCTATAAGTTTTTCAAAATGCTCTGGTTTTTCTTTTAATGCTTCCTTAATACCATATAGAATTTCCGTTTTTTCTTCTTGAAGCGCACCAATAAATATCCTGCCCCAATCCGATTCGGCTTCTTCAGGTGTCATGGTAAATTTAAACGTAGATTCTCCAAATTGATAAGCGCTAATAGTACTAATGTAACTATCACTTAATTCTCCACCAGGATTAAATATTTTCGCAGTGTGCGCTATTAATTCTACGACATCTTCAACAGAATCAATCGGCACAGGTTCTTTTGAAAAGTTAGAATCATAATATAATATTGCACCGTTATTTGGATCTACCATAAGGGTTACTGCATGCATAATGTCGTTAGGTACATTTACATACAAATCAACGCAACCACACCGCCATCTTTTAAAAAAGCCAATTAAATCTTTAACGTTGTTTAAATTAATATGGACACCATATAATTGAAAAATATTATGGAGCTCTGGGTCTTCTTCAGGTCTTCTTACAATATTATATAGCTTTGACCTTTCAATTGAGCCAACATTAATATTAACTTCAGATATCATGGAGTTTTGAAATAATGCCAATTGCGAAGTAAAATAGTTAAAGAGTTCCTCACCGCCGCGCGTTACATGCTTAGGATTTTTGGGAGTAAATTTATCTTTTAAGGATTCTGGCAATGAGTCTGTGGTTAAAGAATTTAAATCTTCATCCCAATCAATAAAATAGTCAAGCATATCATATAATTCAGGTAACTTTTTTTTAGTTGCATAATATGCAAAAAGAAAGGCATAACCATTACAATTTCCATCTTTATCTATAAAATTTTTCCACTCCCCACCTTTTGCTGCATTAAGTTCATTAAATTTTAAAAGCTTAGCATTAATTTTCTCTTGAGATGGAATATCTCTAATCCCTGCTTTTCTTAATATCCTCATGGCATCAATATTTTTATATTGAGTTGCAATTCCCAATGCGGTAGTACCATCTGGATTCACCGTATTTTTATCCGCTCCTGCATCCAGCAAGGTTTGCACCATGTTAATATCATTGTTATAAGCTGCATTCATAAGCGCAGTCCAACCCATTGAATTCTTAGCTTCAATATTTGCTCCTGCTTTCAACAAGACTTGTGCTATGTCTCTATCAGTAGCATACATCAGTGCAGTTGAATCATTTAAATCTTTAGCTTCAATATCTGCTCCCGCTTTCAACAAGGCTTTTACCATATTAATATTATTCATGTTAATTGCTTGGAATAACAAAGGGGGCATGTCATTATTCAAAGATTTTATTAATAGTGATTTATGTGATTTTAACTTGGTTAAAATTGCTTTTACATTTTCTATATTATTTTCACTAATAGCATGCGCAAGCATTTTTGTAATGTTATGTAAATCTTCTTTTTTAATGAATGTATTGAGCAATTTAATATTTATCATGTTATGCCCACCGCTCTGTCAATATATACACTGCATATAATTAAATATTTGCTTATATAGCTATATCGACTTGATTGAATATTTCTGAACAACCTCATAAAGTTAAGCAAGGCTATCCAGGTACTCTCTTAGGCACAGAAAGTAACGGTGGTTCAATATTGCTCATTGCTCTTAAACAGGCATCAGGAGAAGTGCTGCAAGCTTTAAAAATAGGTAAGTCATATTCTTTATTATAATATTGAGAACCTAGAATTCTATCGCCCGTTTGCGCAATAAGCGCTTGAGCATAATTAAATAACGCATCTACTTTTTTACTATCCGGTATAACTTCTGCAAATTTAGTCTTAATTTCTTCAATTTCATCTGGACCGCGACATCGCAATAGATCTAAGTTATGAGCCATATATAATACCCAATCAATACCTTTGCTGGTTTCTCCAGGAGGTGGTGTGCCAATTTTTAGAAGTTGATAATATTTTTGAAACAACTCAGATGATTCAAAATTATCCGATTCAAATAAACTAGTAGCTTCATCACTATGTTCACGGCAATATTTCTTAAAAGCCTCTGCAGACAGAGTTCTAAATTCATCATACATTTCTGCATTCATAGAGTGACCTATCTCGCTTTTTCGTCCTACAATAAAAAACAAAAGAATAAATTGCATCCTCTTGATTTCCTGATCTGAAAATTGAAATCGTTCAGGATTGCTTTCAATTAGATACTGCGCAACGATAGGAACATACTGCGCCGTGCGCAAAGTATGTGCTAACCCATGATTGGGACGCTGAATGGCGGTTCCGTCTGGCATGGAGAGAACCCAATCCCAGGGGCATGCTTGATAATATTTATCATCTTCTAATGGTATATTTTCGCCCGTGCCAAAAGGTTCTTGTAATAGCGAATTAACTGCCTTCATGGCGCCCGTCAATTCTGGCAAAGCGTTTTTATAATGCAGAGAATCTTTTAATTTTTCTTCAAATTTTTGAAGTTTCTGCAAATTACGCTTAAAGAGGTATAGACTGCTTCTCACCTGAGCGGTCATTGAGTATTCTTCAGAAATGTTTGGCATATTCTGATGATTAAATGATGCCAACAACGGCATGATTGCGTAAAACTTTTGCTCAAAAGATAGATCAGTATTTTTCTGCAGTTTGATGGCAGCATGTTTTATTGCTTTACATTCTGCTATTTTTTTTGCTACCCAAGGCTCTGAAGTATCGATTTCTTCTGTTATGACTTTTCTCATTGTCTCTATAATTTGTGTGAAAAAATCTTCTTCTCTGGGTATTACTTGACCTGGTCCAGCATCCGCTTTTAATCCTATAGGTGTATTCACGGGGACAGCAAAAAAATAATGCTCCCCCTGAATTTCTTCATGCGCAAGCCATCTCATTTGTGTGGGTGGAATGAGATATTCCTTTTCATGTTGATAAAAAGAAATGGGTGTAACATCCTTTCCCTGTAGACCATAGCAAATGGTACGGGAGCTACATCTTATTTCAAAATTGGGCGCTGGGTTACCTATTGCAAAACTAAAAAACGCTGACTCTTCAGCAACTGCTGGAGATCCTTTTAAACTTTCCGCAGATTGAATACGCGATTGGAGTACTTCTTCTGGTAACTCCCTATCATATCGATAAGTAAAATTATCAAGTAACTGATCGGGTGTATGAGATAACCCAGATGTTGCCATGACGCAATGCAATAGGATTTCTTTGACTAAAGATACATCGCTTGGATTGGATACAATACGCCCATCACGTAATAGTGCATTCATGTCAGAAAAGAATGATGGCTGTGTATAAATATTGATAGCTGCTAATTCTGCGTAATGTAATTTTTCCAAAGAGGTTTTCTCTGCCAAGCGCATGAGTGTTTCCCGGTCAGCTATCAGATCCTGGGAATTCGAGATTAACGAAGGCTTAATTGTTGAGTCTGTTTCCAAAAAATGTTCATATAATAAAAAATCTTCCGGTGAAAGCGATAACTGTGTTAAATCTGCTTTTTGTAGCATTTCGTTTAAATAAAAAGATCGCCCCCCCACGGTGGCAATATAATTTTCACCTTGTAATGACAAGGTTACACTCTCTGGATCTTTTAAGAGTGATTGAACAATATATTCTAAATTGAAAGTCATTTGATTTTTAATCTTTGGACCCTCTATTAATTCTCCCACCTCAGGCATTGAAGAGGCTGCTGGAAAATCAGAGAAAATCTTATCGCCGCTTCCTTTTCTAAATGCATCTGCTTTTTTGAAAGAGCGCTCTATGTCAATTACCACAGGAAGTTCTGCTGAAATTAACCCGTTATATGCGACCGCTATAAATTCATTTACCATTTCAAAGTTCTTTTCAGGGTCTTGTGATATTGCAGTTCTTAATGCTTCATACCAGTTTTCTGGTAATATTTTTTGACAAATTTCTTGATGTTCAAGCAGCACCCTGAACACACTGGCACTATTGTTGCGACAAATAATATTTAACAAATATAAAATCCGAGCTGTTCCACCTTGTTCACTTAACAAAAGATACTGAGTAAGATCTTTTTGAAGCAATGCTGCTAACGTTGCTGTATCTTCTCTTGCACATGCATAGATTAAAAAATTATAAATGTTGTAACATTTTTGAAACCAGTCATGTTGATGATATGCTACCGGATTTTCAAGATATTCCTTCGTTGCTTGCCTAAAAGTATTATGTAAATTTTCTGTAATGGATTTCACTTTTGTGTTAAATGCTTCATTTTGGGGATCGGTTAAGTTCTCATCAAAAAAATCGTATATTTCTTTGCAATTTATATAATTTGGTTTAGAATTCTCGCTTAAGATGTTTTCTTGTATGCTGGCAGGGCGTTTAGCAGCTAAACTCGGTTCAAAATAGAATATCCAAGAAAAATAAAATTTTACGTCCTGGAGATATTCCTGTGCTTTTTCTACAGTCGGTTGAGGTTTTATAATAAAACTGGTGATATAATTTTCTAAATTGACAAATGCCAAAGCCAATATATCCGTTTTTAATTTGTCGCTTGATGTTAATTTTGCACAAACAGCCACATTCTGATTTGCATCTGCAGTGATAAACGCTTCCAAATAATCCTTAACTAAAAGCTGGTTGCAGGATAACAATTTATCTAGAAGTGGCTCATCGTAGGGTTGATTCTCATAAGGCAAGATGGAACTATCTAAAGCTAATTTTAATTGTTCATAACTAAACGCCGAAAGATCGTCGGTTGCTGTTTCTAAGATACGCTTTCGTATCTCTTCTTCGGTTTCTGGACCTTGTGTTGCCATAGTATATATCTGAACAGTTTTAAAACTAACACAATATATTTATCGGCAATTTTAGGCCAAACCTAACAAGACAACAAGCTAACTTTATTGAAAGTATGAACTTTTTATCAGTAAATAAGGGTATTTGGTCGGGAAAAGGGGTCGGCAATGTTTTAGTGTATGTTTAGTCGTGTGATTCAACTAAATAGTAGATATACTCTCTTTCAAATAATTGCTTAATCTCGCTGACAATGGATCCTTTAGGATCTTGAATTTTTCCAGAAATAATCCGGCTAATGGTTGATTGGTGTACTTTAATTTCCTTAGCAATTGCTTGCTCTGTATGGCCTGCCTTGCGTAAAGTACGCAACATTTCTCTAATATCCATGGCTTTTCCAATCGTCATCCTGCACTTCGCAGGATATTAATGGATTGTTATTATTAAAACAAGTCTTTAGAATACTTGATATGAAGCTTATGGAACCTGACTTAAAATCACATGTCTGCATAAGGCTCAAACGCGCACGCATTGAGGCAGGATTTGCTTCGGCCAAAGAATTTTCGTTGCGTAATGATTTAAAAATTTCTACTTATGCCTTACATGAAGCGGGCACACGCGGCATGTCATTGGAAGTCATTGAGTGCTATGCACAATTACTGCACATCAATAGCAGCTGGTTGCTGACGGGAGTGGGTCCTAAAGAAGCATCGCGCACCAGAGTGGTGCCGATTATTGATTGGCAGGAAGTCCCTCTTTTCTTACAAGGAAAAACTTTAGAACATAAAGCGTGGACCCATGCAGATACGGATTTACATCAACAGTCTTTTGGGCTTACCGTGCAGGATGACGCCATGGAACCTCGTTATCCACAAGGCACCATCATTATTACGGATAGTCAACAAAAGCCCCGCCCTAAAGATTTTACCCTTTTCATGTGTAACGATAAAAAAATGCCATTCTTTAAACAATTAGTGCAAAGTGAAGGCAAATTTTATGCTAAATCCCTCAATTCCACGTATCCGCCATTACTCTTAACCAAAAATATTATTATTTTAGGGAAAGTGATCCAAGCAAAACTAGTTTTTTGACTTGTGTTAGCGCATTTCTTCGCATCCCAGCAAATACCCGAGAAGATAAGCATCCTTAGGTGATAGTTGTTGCACCACTTCTTTTTTACGTGCCAGGAGCATAACCTTTTCTATCAAAGTATTACCGGTGTTATCTCGTAGAACAACCCATGTTATTTGATTTTCATCAAAATGCGCAATTAAGCGAGTTTTGGGCGATAATGCCCAACGTGTCTTTAATTCTACAATCTTTTCTATGTGCTTTTTGCTGAATGCTGCTAAGGGTATATGCTGGTTAAAATCGGAAAGGTGTTTTTTTACTATGTCCTTTTTACCCACATATTGTAAATGCAAAACAGGTTCTTGGGTTTTGCGGCAATATTCAACATCTGCTAAATAAATGACAAAATCCCTAATTTCATCCTTGGTCATATTTTTTCATCCTTAAAATATTACGATTTGTAAATATAATCGTAAAAGCACTTATAAAAAAGTGTAAATGCAACAGTACTTTTCAAGTTGTGCGTCTAAACTTGGTTGTACGCCACAACAGAAAAAAGAGAACCAGATGCTAAAACTGTTTAAATTTCCATTTCAAAAAAACAACTTGCCTGAAAATACAGGTAAAATTCAGACCTTACAAACGCGCGCGCGGGGTTTTGAGGTGCTGCACAATCCCTTCCTCAATAAAGGTATTGCTTTTACACCACAAGAAAGAGTGGCGCTTGCGCTAGAAGGATTAATTCCTACGGGTTTCACGACACTGGAACAACAAGTGACGCGTGCCTATGAACAATATCGCGCTCAAACCAGTGATTTAGCAAAAAATATTTATTTGACTGCATTGCATGATAGAAACGAAGTATTATTTTATAAATTATTTACTCTGCATGTAAAAGAAATGATGCCCATTGTTTACGATCCTACGGTAGGCTTAGCCATTCAAAATTATAGTCATGCCTATCGCCGTCCACGAGGCATTTATTTATCCATTGATGAGCCACAAAACATTGAAAACAATTTACGCCATGCCGGCCTGTACGCACAAGAGGTAGATTTGCTCGTCTGCACAGATGCCGAGGAAATTTTAGGTATTGGTGATTGGGGGGTAGGCGGAATTGACATTGCCATTGGAAAATTGGCTGTTTATACCGCCATTGCTGGCGTACATCCTAATCGCGTTATTCCGGTGATGTTAGATGTTGGCACCAATAATGATCGTTTGCTTAATGATCCGTTATATATGGGAAATCGTCATGCGCGCGTACGCGGCGCATTGTATGATGCGTTTATTGAAAAGTTTGTGCAGGCAGTGCAAAAATTATTCCCGCAGGCTTTATTGCATTGGGAAGATTTTGGACCTGATAATGGTAGACGCATTTTATTAAAGTACCGAGAGAAGCTAGCAACTTTCAATGATGACATGCAAGGCACTGGGGCTATTACTTTAGCTGCGGTGTTAAATGCGCTTAAAGTGGCTAAAAGCGATTTAACCGCTGCAAGAATTGTAATTTTTGGCGCAGGCACAGCAGGTGTCGGCATTGCCGATCAATTGCGTGACGCAATGGTGCGTGCAGGATTGTCAAAAGAAGCCGCAACCCAGCAATTCTGGCTCATTGATAAGCAAGGACTCTTAACCCATGAGATGATGGATACCCTGCGGGATTATCAAAAACCTTATGCGCGTAAAGATAATACCCATAATGGTAAAATGACGCTTGCCGAGGTTGTTGCACAAATCCATCCAACCATTTTAATTGGTACCTCAACCACACCGCATACTTTTACGGAAGCCATTGTCAAAACCATGGCAGCCCATACTGAGCGCCCCATTATTCTACCATTATCTAATCCTACCGCTTTAGCAGAAGCCACACCACAAGATTTAATTAAATGGACCAATGGTCAAGCACTTATAGCAACCGGCTCCCCTTTTCCCCCCGTGGAGTTTAACGGCACCACCTTTACCATTGGACAAGCCAATAATGCATTACTATATCCAGGGCTTGGCTTAGGTACCATTGTGACAAAGGCTACTGAAATCAGTGATGAAATGTTCTGGGCGGCGGCTCTTGCCGTTGCCAATAGCGCGCAGCTCAATACCAAAGGTGCTTCCCTTTTACCCAGTATTGAAGAACTGCGCAGTGTTTCCGCCAATGTTGCCATTGCCGTAGGCAAAGCGGCTATTGCGGGTGGAAAATCACACACCCCAGCAGCGCGGCTTGAAGAGGAAGTAAAAAATACTATGTGGGAGCCACACTATCCTCATATTGAAGCAATTTGAAAAAATGCCGATAACCCAGCAAAGGGGGTAAGTAATGAAATTTTTGCGTGAATTTATCATGGTTATGCTGTTTTTACCAGTGGGTTCTTATGCAGACACTGATGTTAAGCCCATGACAGATGGGGATATCCGAGATGCGATAATTCGCGGCATGATTAGTGATTTTCAAGGTGAATGTCCTTGCCCTTATAGCAGAGACAAAAAGAACAGAATTTGTGGTGAAAACAGCGAGTACTTTAAAACCGATGGTGGGGTAACCTGTTATCACAGAGACATTTCAGCAAGTGCGATTGAACTTTACCGGGAAGAGTATGGTATTTCCAAGACGCAATCACCTTGGGAAATCAACAGAAAAGATAATTATTAATTATTGGAATTATGTTATGCACAAAAAGAACCTATTCATAAGCACCCTGTTATTTTTAATTTCCATGACCGCATGCGCGGCTATAAAGCCAATGTCGGATGAAGAAATACGCTCAATAATTGTGTCAGGTAACTTAAAGACTTTTGAGGGTGAGTGTCCTTGCCCTTATAGCAAAGATAGTAAAGATAAAACCTGTGGTGATAATAGTGAGTATTTTAAAACTTCCGGCAAAGTGCTTTGCTATCCACAAGATATATCCATAACGGATGTGACAACCTATCGTCAGCGTTTTGGGATCCCGGATCCTAAAGCAACTCAGTTTTAAAGTTAAATCATTTCTGTTGCAATTTATTAGTTAATTACCTACAATATATCTTTTGTTAGCAAGTTAGGTTAAAAATGGCAACACAAGCGAAAAAGACTAATCATCTTTTGAACGTATCAATTAATAAAGATAACTTACTTTCATGTATGCCCGTATTAGCCTTTAATGAAAAAGGGCAAATTGACGCCATTCTATTTGATAAGATTGAAGGGCTTGAAGATCCTTCCCCACTAGATTTTGCCAACGCTAACCTGCTGTTTACCTGTGCAAAAACTTTAGGCATCACTCCCGGCAAAAAAGCAGATACGGATGACTTACTCGTCGGCTCTCTAATCTCCATGGTCAGTCCAACCATTACTAACCCTAACATCGTGGCAAACGAAATTGTGACGTCTTGGAACAAAATTGCGGATAGTCATTATAGTGACCCCACTTCTCGTGTACGCACTATTGGCGCTTATGCGCGCTTATTTGATGATTATTTCACCACCCTGAATACGACAATGGCCCTGAGTCCATTTTTCTTTCCAATAATTGAATTGCTTTTAGCAACAAAAGAGCAAAGAGCATTTAATCCCTTTGCTCCCAACGCACCGCCCCCAAGCCTGTTTTTCTCACCTCCTGATAATGTTAGGTCTGAAGTTATCAGCGCTATAATGGGCGGCTTTGACAAGAAAAAGGAACTATTAGAAAAACTTGACGCAGATCCAACCTATTTAAATGATGATGAGCTCGCTTATCTTAACAAGAATTTTTTACCTGAAAATAGCGCGTTAAAAGCAAAAGCCGCGCTGATTATAGAAACGAAAGAATCAAAATCATGCTGCATTATTCTATAAAAGTTAGATCCTTTCTAAGATTTGGATGCGTTTAGTGAACTCATTAAAATCTGAATTGGCACTAGAGAGATTGGCATCCGTAACATATTTAATATAAAGCGCTTTATCATTGACAAACAGACCCATGATCACAATATTGTAATCATCGACGGTCGCCACGCCTTTGGTAAACTCATGGCCACGCCAGGTGCCTTTGCTTAAAGAAGGTTCATCCACCTTATAACCTGCAAATTGTTGCTGGATAAATGCTTGCAGGTAAATGTTCCGTTCCTGTGGGGTTAAATCGGTAAACTTCTTATCTTCCTTTTGATAATCAATGGCGCCAATTTCATACATGGCGTTTTTATCCACGCTGAGTTGCGCAATATGCATATCAATAGTCTCATTGCCTTGCGTGATGATTTCATGATACTCATCCGGAGCATAGAGTGATAATAAGGAGATTTTAATTTTAGGTAAAAGATATTCTTTGTATTCTGCCTTCCAAACCGGCGCCAAGAGGACTTTAAGCCGCTCATAGCTGCCATTCATTCCAATAATATTTTCTTCAATTAATTCAGGAGTAATATAAAATTTACCCGCCCCCAAATCTAGCGCACTTCTGGTTGCAGCCGCTTCAATCATTTTCTCTGCGTTATTAATTAATAAATAGGGGGAAAAATATTGTGATTTTTGTTGTTCCAGTCTTTTTTTCAGGGGGAGATATTCTGCGGTCTTTTCAACTTTTTTAGCATAATAGCTTTCTTTAGCACTTTTCCAGGTCTGCAATTGAAACTCTTTTAAGGCTTCCAGGGCGCTTTGTGTATCTGCGACGATAATGGCCCGTTGCTCTTCTTTGTACTTGGCCTTCATCATCTCCCAAAATTCTGTGTGGAGCGACTGACTTATATAGCCACCTGTCTCATTCACAATCGCAAAAAATTCCGACTCATCGCGCGTTTCATTGGCCTTGGCAGCAAAACAGCACAGCATGAAAAAAATTATTTTAAGGTACCGTAAAAAATGATATGACATAGGTATACTACACGTGTTCCTGAGTTTGCATTAAAAAGTTAAATTACTGCCATATGATATCGGTTTTAAGCACCAGATTAAAGCAATTAAGGAAAATTAATTAAGCTAGTTAACTATAAGAAGGGGATCTTCTGATGAAAAGAGCGCTATTACTGATTATGATCTTAATCTCAAGCCATGTACACGCTGCAGAATTATCGGATGAATGTGTACAGTCTATGCAGAAAGTATATAAATTCTTTTACCAGGAAGTTACCCCTAAAGCCAGCTGTCAAAAAACGCAAGGATTTAATGACGAAGAAGCTGCCGTCATGCAAGCGGTTATTAGTGAGCTTAAAACCAATTGCCCAGCAACCGTGGTTGCCAAAATGAGTCAAATTTTGGCAAGTGAATCCACTGCGCATAGCTAATCACCTAAACCCCAACGCTGACTTAAGGTATGTGGCACGTGGACTTGATCTAAAATGCGTGCCACTACAAAATCCACCAGATCATTCACCGCCTGCGGTTTAAAATAAAACCCTGGGTTGGCGGGCATTATACAAACCCCCAAACGTCCTAACGTTAACATATGCTCAAGGTGTATCACAGAAAGCGGCATTTCCCGTATCACTAAGACGAGCTTACCTTGCTCTTTTAACACCACATCTGCGGCACGCTCCAATAAATTATTGCTCGCCCCCGTGGCAATAGCAGATAAACAACCGGCACTACACGGGCACACAATCATCGTTTTAGGCGCAGCACTTCCACTTGCTAAGGGAGAGGACCATTGATCTTTGCCATAGGCTTTAATTTGCCCTGGCTGCGCTTTAAAATGCGCGGTCAGATATTCCGTTAATTTTTGTGGGTTGCCGGGTAATTCCCAATCGGTTTCATCCCGAATAACCATATGTCCTGCCGTTGAAATCACTACAGAGACAGACACTTGTGCTAGCACTAACTGTTCTAATAATCTAAAAGCATAAGGGGCGCCAGAAGCACCGGAAAAAGCCAAAGTGATTGCAGAGGGTGCACTCATGCCACAACCTCAGCACTTAATGCCTGTAATAACTGTTGATGCACATTATCAAAAGCACCGTTGCTCATGACTAATACATGATCATTGGCTTTAAGCTGTGGCACTAATGCCTGAATAAGCTGGCCGGTATCTTGAAAAACCTGCGCCGGCTTTTGCAGGGTACTTAATTGTGCATGCACATCCCATGCTACTTTGGGAGATTGATACGCTATTATGTGATCAGCTTCTATTAACGCGGAGGGTAATTCTGCTTGGTGGGTTCCCATGCACATGGTATTAGACCGAATATCTAAAACTGCAATTAAGCGTGCTTGACCAATTTTGGCTCTTAAGCCAGCAATAGTAGTACGAATCGCCGTGGGATGATGCGCAAAATCATCATATATCGTCACGCCCTTCACCTGTCCGCGCACTTCCATTCGCCGTTTAACGGATTGAAAGCTATTGAGTGCTTCTACGGCCACACTGGGCAATATTCCGGCATGGACGCTGCCAGCAATGGCGGCTAAAGCATTGTGGACGTTATGATCCCCTATTAAATCCCAAGCAACCGTGCCCATCAGCTCCTTTTGATACCATACTTCAAAAACACACCCATCAGGCGCTTTTTTCACCGCGTGCCATTGAGCAGAGGACGCGCCAAAGGATATTATCTCACTCCAACAGCCTTTATTGAGCACTGCTTTTAAATGCAAATCTTCCTCTGGCACAATGATGGCACCTTTTCCAGGCACCGTGCGCACCAAATGATGAAACTGTTTTTTAATTTCATCTAAATCTTTAAAAATATCCGCATGATCAAATTCCAGATTATTTAAGATACAGGTTCTAGGGCGATAGTGTACAAATTTTGATCGTTTATCAAAGAAAGCGCTATCATATTCATCTGCTTCTACCACGAAATAGGGCGCACTACCCCACTTTGCAGAAACGCCAAAATTGGCCGGGATCCCGCCCACTAAAAATCCGGGATCGAATCCGGCATACATTAAAATCCACGCTACCATGCTGGTAGTAGTGGTTTTACCGTGGGTACCTGCCACGGCAATTACCCAACGTTCTTTGAGTAAATTTTCTGCTAACCATTGTGGTCCGGATTGATAGGGTAGCCCTGCATTTAACACATATTCAACCGCAGGGTTCCCGCGGCTTAGGGCATTACCAATAATCACCATATCCGGTTTGGTAGCAATGAGGTGTTCTTGGCGATAGCCCTCTTGCAAAGTAATACCTAAGTTTTCCAACTGGGTGCTCATCGGGGGATAAACATTTTCATCCGAGCCACTCACTTGATAACCCTTTGCTGCAGCCAAACCCGCAATCCCGCCCATAAAGGTGCCACAAATGCCTAAAATATGAATATGCACAATGCCTCCTCAGTACTAGTAATTATTCCGCAAAAATTGTACCCTGCTAACAATTTTACTCGGAAAAGGCCCACAATATTATGACAGTCAAAAATGCATTTTATGCACAATCCGGCGGTGTTACCGCAGTTATTAATGCTTCCGCTTGTGGCGTTATTGAAACGGCACGCTTGCATCCTACTAAAATCCATAAAGTCTTTGCCGGCCGCAATGGTATTCTCGGCGCTTTAAAGGAAGAGCTCATTGATACTTCCACCCTGGCGCCTAGCCTCATTAGTGCGCTCAAACATACCCCTGCGGGGGCTTTTGGCTCTTGTCGTTACAAGCTCAAGGGCCTCAAAGAAAATCGCGAAGAATATGAAAGGCTGATTGCCGTATTCCAAGCCCATAACATTGGCTATTTTTTCTATAATGGCGGCGGTGATTCTCAGGATACCGCAAACAAAGTATCTCAAATAAGCCAGGAAATGGGTTATCCTATCACGTGCATCGGGATCCCCAAAACCGTAGATAACGATTTACCTTTCACAGATGCCTGCCCAGGATTTGGTTCTGTAGCTAAATATGTCGCGGTTTCCATTTTTGAAGCAAGCTTAGATGTTGCTTCCATGGCCGCCAGCTCCACCAAAGTATTTATCATGGAAGTGATGGGACGTCACGCCGGCTGGATAGCCGCAGCGGGTGGTCTGGCGCAACCGGTAGCGCTTGGCGCACCGCATTTAATTTTATTCCCTGAAATTCCGTTTAACCAAGCAGATTTTCTCAAACGTGTGCAAGAAACGGTGAACACTAAAGGTTATTGCGTTATTGTTGCTTCTGAAGGCGTTCAAGATGCCAATGGTAAATTCTTGGCAGAATCTGGCTTAAAAGATGCTTTTGGCCATAGTCAATTAGGCGGTGTTGCGCCTTTCTTAGCGCAAATGGTCAAAAAAGAATTGGGCTTAAAAAATCACTGGGCTGTGGCAGATTATCTGCAACGCGCAGCGCGCCATATTGCCTCCCAAACGGATGTTGAACAAGCGTATGCGCTGGGCAAACATGCGGTTGAATTAGCACTTGCTGGTAAAAATGCAGTGATGCCTATTATTGTGCGTGAAAGTGATAGTCCTTATCGTTGGCACTTGAGTGATGTGGCGTTGAGCAAAGTTGCAAACGTTGAAAAAACTTTGCCGCGAGATTTCATCAGTGCAGATGGTTATGGTATTACCCCAGCCTGTCGCGCTTATCTGGAACCACTGATTGCCGGTGAAGCGTATCCCCCTTATGACCATAATGGTTTACCGCAATATGTTCATTTGCCCCATCAGCTCATCGCCAAAGAATTAAAAGAGGATTTTGCAGTGGCTTAATTTCGCTTTCTTGCTCCCTCTCTTGCGGTAGAGGAAAACGCGGACTATATTCTGGATTTCAACTGTACGATTTTTTCGTACAGTTGAAAGAAAATATCACCTAGGCCCGGGTAATCCCTCATCCATTGCTGCAACTTCTTCGCAATCGCTAGGTTTATCTTCCCTATTAAGTTTTTCATTCATTGGATACCATCCTGGCGTTTTACAAAGCGCGCGTAGATTAGAAAGCTCTATTAATACATTAACGCTAGTTGTTTTTGTTGATAAATAATCCAAAAATCTGTAGCTTTTAAATATGGCAGGAAATTTCTCTTTTGCTGTTAATAATATATCTAATTCACCATTTTGCAATTCAGAAATAAGTTCGGCCATATCTAAGCAATATTCTTTATCTTTTATATGTGTTAACGCATTAAAATCAATTTGGTATGCGCCAAAAAAATTAAACTCCATAGTATCAGATAAATTGCGTCCAATATCTTCTAAGAAAACAGCAAGTTGTGCATCATCCATTTCTTCAATATCATGGTAAATGGCTGATATAACATCAGATGCTTCAATCTGATCATCAATAGCCAATGCATCAAGATATCTAAAAAAGTTTAATATTAGTACAGATTCAATATTTTGAATATCATAAGAAATAAGTTTATAGTTGGGAACGGTACCAACAAGAGCGAAATTAAAGGCTGGCTTGCGCTGGCCAACAGTTTGATATTCAAGCCGCAGCTTTTTAAAGCCCACGCTGCACCGGTCATTAACAGTATGCCTAAAAATAAGATTTTTTCCTTCGCTAAGAGTTACGCATCGAATTTTTGAATTCTCATATCCTAAGTCTTGCTGTTTGAAAAAAGCACAATGCTTTAATCTTTCAGGGCCAAAGTCAAGCTTATCAAATTGAAATTTCAGCTCAACATCTCCATTCGTTATAGGATCGATTGTCCCATAATCAGAGCCAAAGCAAACAACATTGCTATCACCATTATCAATGTCACAACGTCTTAATGCAGCGGGACTGAAAGGAAGTGAAAACATTAATAATGATTTACGGCCATATATGGCACCATCAAACATGCTTGTTATAGCATTCTTCCTGGTCTCATGGCGAATATAATTAAAAAACCGTATTTTGCTCGCTGCTAAAACTATCCTATTGGCAAGCATGGAACTACATTTCTCAGGTGTATAAGGAGTCCCAAAATTATTAATTGTTCCTTGACTTTGCATATCTCTTTCTATTTCTACTTTTGCTTTGCCACGATCATAAACTTCAGGAATACGATATCTCTCTTCTGTTTGCCTTTTTTTAGATCGATATAATCGCTGCAGCTCAATTACTTGCTTTTCGATAGAAAGATATTCTTCTGGTTTATTTTTTTCAAGAAATCCTTTTATTGTCTCATTAATTTGTTCTTCCCGGTTCATAATATATCTAGGTATACGGGCGCTTTCAAAGCAATCCGCACGAGGAATAGGGAGATGTTTTGCAAATAATCGTATTAATCCTTCATCTTCAGAAAAATAAACCATTGCAATCAATTTATGATCAAGAGTTGAATATGGTAATTTAGCCCCAGATTTTGGGAAATCTTTTTCCTTTTGAATTATAATCAAGCGTTCAGCTTCTTCTAGAAATAATTCTCTCTTTTCAACAGAAGGCTCATTAATATATTGCTCACATTTAATGCGCAGCCATAAACGAAACTTACTTTGCTGTCGAAGCAAGTTATTTTTTGATCTAAAGTCAATCTCTTCTGAGTCCTCTCGTACATCACAGTGTTTTAATAAATTATTACACAATTCGCTTTGCCAGCTTCCTAAAGGCTGATTATAAAGAAATGTAAAATATTCATTAAAAGGACCTAGTTTATCGTAAGGAATTTCTGTATTACGTATTAATGCGTCCATAAAAATTGAAGCAAAATCAACAGCCGCAACTGCTGTTGGCAAATCGCTCTCATCACGTCTATGCATTCTTCTTTTAGCGAATGATGTGTCATCGCTTTTCAATCTACGCTTTTTTCCCTTTGCACCGCTTAACATTATATATGCTCTAAATAAAATAATTAGATAGATAAATTTACATTAATAACTCAGTTTTGGCAATATTATATCGACAGACGTCACTTAAGCTCAGATAAAACTTAATGTACGATTTTTACGCTTATGGTAGTTATCTTTCATGCTAGAAACTTGTATCTACACGCATAGTTTCCACACTAAACTATAACTTCTTTAAAATAGTGTGATTATGGTGAGATTGGTAAGGTATTTGAGAAATTGGTGAGATTGGTGAGATTTAAAGTCTGAAATGGCCCGCCACTACGATAGTGAACAGAAAATATGATTATAGTGTGGAAATAATTAGAAAAATTTCCACACTAAACTATAATTTCATTAAAATAGTGTGTAAAATGGTACTGATAAAATTTGTGCTAGGGTTTATCAATGACCAAATTCATAGGCAGAAAACGTCAACTACAGGGTTTAATGCAACTACGCAAAAACCGTGGCGCAAGTTTAGTTGTATTACGCGGTCGGCGGCGGATAGGGAAAACCCGTCTTGCAGAAGAATTTAGCCATACTTTTGAAAAAAAATATTTCTTTGCGGGACTTGCGCCTGAACCTGGCATTTCTCAAGCTGACCAGCGTAAAGAATTTTTGCGACAAATGGTCGAGCAGAAAATTCCCTGTTTTCCCAGTGACGATTGGGGGGATTTGTTTACGCAACTAGCGCAGCACTGCCAAATGGGTGAAACATTAATAGTGTTTGATGAAATCACTTGGATGTGCATGAATGATGTCACCTATTTGCCAAAACTAAAAAATGCTTGGGACTCCCAGTTTAAAAAAAATGATAATCTCGTCTTCATTATTTCCGGATCAAATTCAGCTTGGATAAAACGAAACATACTCTGTAGTACAGGCTTTTACGGCAGAATATCATACCGTAGCAAGCTTGATGAGTTATCACTGCATCAATGCAATGAATTTTGGGGTAACTTAAAAGATAAAATATCTGCATATGAAAAACTTAAAATATTGACGGTAACCGGTGGCATTCCACGCTATCTTGAAGAAATACAACCTAAACAAACAGCTGAAGAAAATATATATCGGTTATGTTTTCAACCAGAAGGACTATTGTTTAATGAGTTTGATGATCTATTTAAAGATTTATTTGAAAGACGAGATGTACGTTACAAAGATATTATCAAAGCATTGGTCGATGGAAATACAAACGTAGATTCAATTGCTGAGGCATTAAATCGTAAAAAAGGGGGTGATCTTAGCAATGCATTAGAAGAATTATCTGAAGATGGATTTGTTAGTCGCTCTTACCGTTGGAACATTAAAAGCTGTAAACAAATAGAAAAGACTAGCCAGTATCGTGTTGTTGATAATTATTTCAGGTTTTATATTAAATATATACTACCCTATAAGCACCGCATTGAAATGGGCGAGATGGAAAATCTACCCTCCGGCTGGGAAAGCATCTTGGGACTACAATTTGAAAATCTAGTAATTAATAACAGAAAATCATTACATAGACTATTGCAAATTCCCGCGAGTGAAGTTGTATTCTCAAATCCTTATCTTCAACGTGAAACAAAGCTAATTCCAGGCTGCCAAATTGATTATATGGTGCAAACTAAATTTAATGTTTTATATGTTTGTGAAATTAAATTTAGCAAACATGAAATACCTCCTGGAGTAATTTCTGAAGTCGAGAAAAAAATATCTCGTTTGAAAATACCAAGAGGCTTTTCAGTCAGACCTGTATTAGTGCATATCAATGGAGTTAGTGATGAACTTGTTGCACGAGATTATTTCGCAAATATTATTGATTTTGCTGATCTCTTGTAAATGGAGCGCCTTAAGATATGATAAAAGAAATAAAATTAGCTGAACTTCAACATATTCCAGAAATCCTGAATATATTACAGCAAAATTTACTTTCTGAAAAAAGAGATGTCCCGCAAGACCAGCTTGCAAGAACCGGTTTTTTAATTAACCGTTTTACCGCAGACGATATTACCAACGCTATTAATGACAAAGAAAATTTTATCATTTTAATCACACAGGAAGGACCGCAGGTCATCGCCTTTGCCACCAGCTGTGATATGAAAAAACTCAATACCACCTATCAAGCGCATCTTATGGAAACTTTTGCAGCCTTGGATAAAATCGCTTCGTCTTCTAAAGTACTTTATCTGCGCCAAATTGCAAAAACCCCCGGCAAAAAAAGTGTTGGCAAAGATTTACTGCTTGCGCTGATTAAAGAAGCTAAACATCAAGAATATCAGTATATCTTTTCCAATGTTGTTTATGCGCCTATTGAAAATAAAGTCTCTATGTCTTTTCATGAAAAAATGAGTTTTGATTGCTTAGGGACCATGCAGCAAGATAATAATGTTCTCACCAAAGTCTATTTAAAGAAAATCTAGCCTCCTGTTTAAATTTACAGTACAAATTGAACTTTTATAAGCGCCTTCCTGTCACTTAAGTATCCTTAGCAGTTAAGGGGAATTTTATGACAACCGAAGGTCCAGAAAATGATGAAAACCGTGCATATAAATTATTTAGAGAAATTTATGCCAATCAAAAAAAGGAAGCTTCTGAGAATGATGCGTTAATTCAAGAACTTGTAAGCATTATTGAAAGAAACCTTCAAAACACGCAGTTTGACTTATCTAAAGCTATTCCTATTTCCCCAGACAAACCAGACAAAGAAATCACCCCGCTTGAAGTAGCAAATGTGTTACGTTTGGAAACAATCATACCGTTATTGCAGCAAATGGAACAACGCATGACAGGAGAAATCACGCGTCATGATGCTTTAGGAGAAGTAGAAACAGAAGCAGAAGCTGAAGCAGAAATATCACCACTACATAGAGCTGCTGCTGATGGCGATCTAGATACTGTCCTATCACTCATTAAAGAGGGTGCTAATGTAAATATGCAAACGATGGTACATGGTATAAATTGCACGCCCTTACATCTTGCAGCAGTCATGGGGCACTTAGCGATAGTGAAAGCACTTTTAGAAAATGGGGCTGATGTAAATATAAAAACGCAAGAAGGGTATACTGCAGAAGATTTAGCTAAGCACCAAAGTCACGACGATATTGCAAAGCAAATTAAACAAGCAAGCAGACCCAAAAAAATCACTCTCAAGGAGCTTTTAGCAAAAGATAAAGAAGCAAAGCCCGCGCAATTTAAGAGAGATCCTGATTTTGAAGATGTTGACTTTTCAAGTCCAATTATTTTAGCAACATTACAAAATCAATTTACTTTAGAACAAGTAAAAAGCGCATTGAGAAAATATGATCCCAATATTAATCTTGATTTATCAGAAGATGATGTTTTCAAAATGCTTATTCAAATATATCGTGAAAATACTCCTTCTAAAGTGGCAACGAAAGCTGTTGCAGCCCCAGCAAAAGATAAACGCATTAGGGAGGATATGACATTAGCTGAATATAAAGCTCTGAAAGAAAAGCGGGCTAGAAAAGCTCAGAAGGCTGCCAGAAAGCAAGCGGAAGGGATAAAGGCGATGATCGCAGCAAGAGCGATACAAGTACACGAAGCTGTCAAGAGTGGGGATGTCTCTAAATTGCAGCAATACATCATCGACAAGGTAGATTTAGATAGACAAGATAAAGATGAAAATACTCCCTTACACCTTGCGGCAGTTATGGGACGCGAAGATTTAGCTGAAATGCTTATAAGAGGCGGAGCCGGCATAAAAAAAATTGAAAATGATATTGGTCTCTCGCCCATACAATATGCAGCAATCGCAGGACAAGCTAATGTAGTTAAAATATTGTTAGACAATGGTGCATCTGTCAATGAAAAAAATAGTAAAGGCGAAACGTTATTACTTCTTGCCGCAAGTAGAGGGCATCTTGCTGTCGTGAAATTACTTTTGGAACGAGGTGCAGATGTTAATATGGCTGATAATAACAATGAAAGACCCTTGCATGTAGCTGCAAATCAAGGGCATCCTAAAGTGGTTCAAGCACTTATTGAAAGTGGCGCTAATAGAACACTGTTAAATAATGACGGTAATACGCCATTACAAGAAGCAATAAATGGTGGTAATGAGGAGGTTGTTGCATTGCTCAGGGCTAAAGTGCTGGAAAGAGACGATGAGAAAGCCGTACTTGAAGAACGGGAAAAAGTGTTCCAAGAAATACAAGAAATACCAAACGTAACATCCGTGCCTGAAGCAAAACCAGTAATCCCGCAAACCGGTGCTGAACCTTTACCTACCTTTACAGCACCCACACCTAGTAAAGCACTAGAGAGAGAAGAGCCTGCAGTGCTTGCAACACCTGAAGAAAGCAAAATGCGAGAAAAAGCAAAAGCTTATCAAGCCCATACTGCACAAGAAGAAACGCGAGTTAGAATAAAAGAGCCTAAAGTAGAAACTGAAGAATATACACCGCAACGTACTGCTACGCTAGAAGCTAGAAAAGCGGATGTTCTGGCCGCTTTTAATAAGTCGAGTGCGGCTCTTGCGCAGATAGATGCAGATCGAAAGAAAGCTGCAGCAACATATGCAGAATCTCAGAACCCTAATGACTTTGCTGAACTTCAGAGGCTGACAGAAATGCATAATAATGAGATGAAGAACTTTGTCAAGGCTAGAGACGCAAGAGATGCTCTAAACAAGCAGCTTTCTCAGCGGCCTGCAGCACCACCCGCTCCAGCTTCAACTCCTGCTGCAATAACACCGGCAAGGTCAAGTATGTCACAGCAGCCGAGTGCACCTATAACACCTGCGCCTGTAGCTGAGAAATTTACACCATTTGAAAGAGTTGATATAAAATATCTGGTTGAGCATGCAGGGAAAATACACGCTTCATTAGGTGATATATTCTCATCGCATCTAAAAAGCTTTAATCTTTTCGTAAACCCTAACCGGGAACGTCAAATCAAAGATCTTCAACAAGCGGTTAATATCGCTGCTGGATGCGCTACAAAAGAAGAATTGGGTAAAGCCTTGGATAATTTATCCAAAGTCATTGACAGCACTCTGAAGGATTTGAGCAAAGAAACCCGATTTTTGGGTGAGTCACGTTTAGAAAAAGTCACTACGCAGTTAAAACATGATGTTGCGCAGTCAATCAAAAATCTTAAGGAAAGACCACAACAAAAAATGCGCTAAAAAAAGGGCCAAAAAGGTAGTCATTGCCCTCATCCTAACCTTCTCCCAAATAACCTCAATTCAGCTTCGGAAAATTCAAGCTAAGGGAGAAGGGATCGGAATAAAGATATACTCAAGCCACACCAAAATTAGGAGTTCCGTCATTGCGAGCGAAGCGAAGCAATCCAGTCTTAGAGCGCTGATTGGTAATTCATTTTATGAGACATTTTCTGATTTTAAAGATAGTATTAAGAATTTTTTTAAGAAGACGTTAAAAACCAAAAAAGAAGAATGGTTGATGCCTATTATTAATGATGAATTTCAATATTTCGATGGACATTTAATTTCTTAAGACTGGATTGCTTCGCTTCGCTCGCAATGACGAAACTCCTAATTTTAAAGTAGAACGGGTATAGGTAGGCCGGCTTGCCGGCATGAACCCCCTTTGGAATCAAAGGGGGTCGGCGCGATAGCGTCGGGGGGATTACTCCTCAGACACCGGTGCCGTTTCAGGCGCTTCTTCCACTTCTTTCATACTTAAACGAATACGACCTTGTCGGTCGATTTCAAGCACTTTCACGCGAACCATTTGGCCCACGGTGAGTACTTCGTTCATGTCTTCAATCCGCTGATGAGAAACTTGAGAAATATGCACAAGGCCATCTTTACCGGGGAGGATGGTTACAAAGGCACCAAAATCAACGATTCTAGCAACTTTTCCTTCGTAGATTTTATCCACTTCCACGTCTGCAGTGAGCGCCTCAATGCGCTGTTTAACGTGTTCACCGGCTTCTCTGTCATTGGCAACAATAGTCACGGTACCATCATCGCTCACTTCAATGCTAGTGCCGCTTTCTTCTGTCAAGGCGCGAATGGTTGCGCCACCCTTGCCAATAATATCTCTAATCTTGTCAGGGTTGACTTTAAAGCTGTAGAACCGTGGCGCAAACTCTGACATTTCCGTACGCGGTTGGCTAATAGCTTGATTCATAATATCTAAGATATGTAAGCAACCATCACGCGCTTGTGCTAAAGCCACTTCCATAATTTCACGCGTAATGCCATTGATTTTAATATCCATTTGTAAAGCTGTGATGCCATTGTTGGAACCCGCAACTTTAAAATCCATATCGCCCAAGTGATCTTCATCACCCAGGATATCTGACAATACCGCAAATTTATCGTCTTCTTTAATCAAACCCATCGCAATCCCGGCCACCGGTGATTTTAACGGTACACCAGCATCCATTAAGGCAAGGCTGCTACCGCACACACTGGCCATAGAACTGGAGCCATTGGATTCAGTTATTTCAGATACCACGCGCATCACATAGGGGAACTTGCTGATATCAGGAAGAACAGCTTGGATAGCACGGCGTGCTAATTTACCATGGCCAATTTCACGACGCTTAGGGCTGCCCATCATGCCCACTTCTCCCACACAATAAGGAGGGAAGTTATAATGCAACATAAAGGGATCTTTCTTCTCACCGGATGCGCTATCAAGAACTTGCGCATCACGACCTGTGCCTAACGTTGCAACCACAATGGCTTGTGTTTCCCCACGCGTAAATAATGCAGAACCATGGGTTCTGGGTAAAACACCGGTTTGCACTGAAATAGGACGGACGGTTTCTGTATCACGACCATCAATACGTGGTTCCCCTTGCAGAATACGACTACGCACTACTTTTTTCTCGTACTCCCCCATCACATTACTGACTTGCGCTGCCGTATAACCGGAAGTCTCCGTGGCTAAACGTTCAACTACTTCTGTTCTGAGTTTTTTGAGAGCTAATTGGCGTTGTTGTTTATCTGCAATCCAATAGGCTTCTTTAATTTGTGTGCCAATCGCACCATCTATTTGATGATAAAGTTCTGTTAAAGGAACGGGAGGCTGCCAATCCCAAGCCGGTTTGCCCGCTTCTTTAGCCAATGCTTCAATGGCTTTAATCGCAATTTGCATCTTTTCATGACCAAACATCACGGCTTCAAGCATCACAGACGCAGGCAATTGACCAGCTTCTGATTCTACCATTAAGACGGAAGTCGCTGTGCCCGCCACGACTAAATCTAAAGTAGATTCTATCATTTCGCTGTTGTTAGGATTGAGAACATATTCACCGTTCACATACCCTACTCGTGCACCACCAATAGGACCATCAAAAGGGATCCCGGAAATAGCCAAGGCAGCAGAAGCACCAATCATTGCAGGAATATCCGGATTAATCTCTGGGTTAATAGACATCACGGTAGCAACAATCTGCACTTCGTGCATAAATCCCTTGGGGAACAAAGGACGCAAAGGTCTATCAATTAAGCGAGAAACTAAAGTTTCACTTTCAGAAGGACGACCTTCTCTTTTGAAAAAGCCACCGGGTATACGGCCTGCAGCGTACATCCGCTCTTGGTAATTTACCGTTAACGGGAAAAAATCACGTTCTTGGTTAACATCTTTTATGCCAACAACGGTTACCAATACGACCGTACCATCCATGTTGACCAAGACAGAACCTGTCGCTTGGCGCGCAATAACACCGGTTTCTAAACTGACAGTATGTCTACCATATTCAAATATTTTTACACATGAGGTCACAAGCAAATTCCTTTCTATACGATTAACGACGCAATTCTAAACGCTCAAGCAAACTCTTATAAGTTTCTGGTTTGGTTTTTTTCAAATAATCCAGTAGCTTGCGTCGCTTGGCAACTAGATGCATTAACCCCCGACGGGAATGGATATCTTTAGGATGGGTTTTCAAATGCCCAGTCAAATGATTGATACGTGTTGTTAACAAAGCAACCTGGACTTCAGAAGATCCGGTGTCGCCAGCAAACCGTTGAAAATTATCAACAACCTGGGCCTTAGCTTCTACCGATAACGACATAAATAACTCCAAAATTAGTTAGACAAATAAGCGCCAAATCAAGCTCCGACTTAGCGAACGGGCATTCTACCACAATCAGACTTGCTGGATAAGGCGTTTTGGGATCAAGCGCCCATCCGTACACAATTCTCCCACCCCTAAAAATTCTCCAGCCAAAGTCACTAAAGTAACCCAGCCTTCTATTGCCCCAGCCACATACTGCACGATTTGACCACGCATTAAGCAAAAGGCTTGTTCGACAGATAATTCAATCACCGGCAGAAGATAAGACAAGACCGTTTTTATGGGCAATAAATGTTGCGTACGCTGGACTAAAGGCAGGGTTTCTAAGGCCGCAAGTGTCATCATGGGATAGGACTGAAAAGCCTCTACCCATAAACGTCTTAAAGCCACGACATGCGCCCCACACCTCAAATAATGTCCCATATCTTCCGTTAAGGTGCGGATATAAGTTCCTTTACTACATTCTATGGTTAAGGTTAAAAATGTGCCGTCTTCCTTATGTTCTACGCCCTCTAAAACACAGCGTTTAATATTAATCTCACGGGAAGCACGCTCAACCACCTTGCCTTGACGCGCTAATTGGTACAAGGGTTTGCCTTGGTGTTTAAGTGCAGAAAACATGGGGGGTATTTGGAGCTGCGGGCCGTGAAATCGCGCCAGCATGTCATTATAATCATCCAAGGTTAAGGCTGGAACAGGCTTTGTCTCTAGTACTTCCCCTTCACTATCGCCCGTGGTGGTGGTCACGCCTAAGCGGATGGTAACCACATAACACTTATCCGCATCGAATAAAAAACGAGAGAATTTTGTTGCTTCCCCAAAACACAACGGTAACATGCCTGTGGCTAATGGATCTAAACTGCCGGTATGGCCTGCTTTGGTTGCTTGAAATAATCGCTTGGCTTTTTGCAAAGCCAGATGCGAGCTCATCCCCGTGGGTTTATCTAAAAGAAAGATCATCAGCTATGGCATCATCGATAATTTTTGATAAACGAATAGCTTTTAACGTCGTATCGTCGTAAACAAAATTTAATGCTGGAATGATGCGCATTTTAAGCCGTTTTGCTAAAACGCCACGAAAAAATCCTGCCGCTTTATTTAAAGCTTTCAAGGTTTCTACTGCTTGTGTCTCAGACATGACACTGACAAAAACTTTTGCGTGGGATAAGTCTTTAGATACTTGAACCAAGGAAATTGTCACCAGTCCCACGCGCGGATCATTGATCTCTTGCCGGATAATTTGTGAAATTTCCTTTTGCATCACATCTGCAACTCGGTCCGTACGTTTAAAATCACGTGGCATGCGCTATCACTTCTACCTTTTCATAGGCTTCAACCATATCACCGGCTTTAATATCATTATAGTTTTTAATGCCAATACCACATTCCATACCGCTACGCACAGATGCGGCATCTTCTTTAAACCGACGCAAAGATTCTAGAGTACCCTCATAAATCACTATTTCGTTGCGCAGAACACGTACGGGTAAGTTACGTTTAATAACCCCTTCTACCACCATGCAACCTGCAATAGCACCAAATTTAGAAGAACGGAACACATCGCGCACTTCTGCGAGACCAACAATTTGTTCCTTGAACTTAGGACCAATCATGCCAGAAATTGCTGCATTAATGGTATCAATGACGTCATAAATAATACTGAAATAATGGATCTCAATGCCTTCTTGCTCGGCCAATTTACGTGCAGCACTATCTGCGCGCACATTAAAGCCTACAATAATAGCTTTGGATGCCATAGCAAGATTGACGTCAGATTCATTTAAACCACCAACCCCTCTGCCAACCACTTTTACCGACACATCTGCATTAGAAAGTTTTTCTAATACTTCAATTAATGCTTCGATAGAACCTTGCACATCGGCTTTGAGTACAATGTTTAATTGGCGGCTTTCCCCTTCTTGCATTCTATCCATAAAGCCTTCAAGTTTAGAGGCTTGCTGTCTGGCTAATTTTACTTCACGATACTTTCCTTGTCTAAACAAAGCAATTTCTCGTGCTTTACGCTCATCGGCAACCACTGACATTTCATCGCCAGCAGAAGGCGTACCCGATAATCCTAATACTTCAACCGGAATGGAAGGACCAGCACTGTTAATTTGATGGCCTTTTTCATCTAGCATCATCCGCACGCGACCATATTCAAGGCCGGTGATAATAATATCCCCTTTGCGCAAAGTGCCATTTTGCACCAAAATACTGGCAACCGGTCCACGACCTTTATCTAACCGTGATTCAATCACCAGGCCTGTCGCCGGACAATCATTAACCGCTTTTAACTCCAAAACTTCTGCTTGTAACAAAATGGATTCTAATAATTCATCCACCCCAGCTCCGGTTTTAGCAGAAACCAGTGCAAAGATGGTGTCTCCACCCCAATCTTCCGGCAAGACATTTTGTTGTGCAAGTTCGTTTTTAACGCGATCGAGATCTATCCCTTCTTTATCTATTTTATTAATAGCCACAATAATAGGCACATTCGCCGCTTTCGCATGTTGAATCGCTTCAATCGTTTGTGGTTTGACGCCATCATCTGCTGCAACCACGAGTATCACGATATCCGTACATTTTGCGCCACGCGCACGCATGGCACTAAATGCCGCATGGCCTGGCGTATCTAAAAAGGTAATCATGCCGCGGGGCGTTTGCACATGATAAGCACCAATATGCTGGGTAATACCCCCCGCTTCTCCTGCAGCCACTTTGGTGGTGCGAATATAATCCAGTAAAGAAGTCTTACCATGATCAACGTGTCCCATGATGGTCACAATGGGCGCTCGCGCTATTTTTTCACCTTCATAGATAACATTGATAGTGTCTTCTACTGAATCCTGTTTGCGTAAAATGGCATGATGTCCCATTTCTTCACAAATTAAGGCGGCAGTATCTTGATCTATCACTTGATTAATGGTTGCCATGGCACCCATTTTCATCATCACTTTAATGACTTCTGCAGCTTTAACAGACATGCGTAACGCTAAATCATTCACACTAATCGTTTCAGGAATTAATACTTCTTTTACAACCCGTGCAGTGGGTTTTTCAAAGCCATGCTTTTTAATTGCTTCTTCCGTCTTTCTAAAGCCCCCTCTTCTCTTGCGACGGTGACGGCTTTCTTCCGTTTCGGCATCCTGAATATCGCGAATTTTTTTGCCACCTTTAGGCGCAGGTTTTAGCGTTTTCTTAGCGGCCGATTCACGCTGCCCACGCTTATCTTCAACATAAGTTTCTTTCGTAGCACCCGGCTTACTGCGCGCGCGAGGTTTTTCTTGCTTTTTATCTGGGGTAACCGTTTCTGCTACGGCTGACACCTCTTCACTCACTACTTCTACAGCAATTTCCTCTATGGGCAATTCTAGTACTGTTTCTTCACTGACTGCTTCTTGCGCAAAAACTTCAATGGGGGATTCTTCAGTGTGGATTTCTTCCAGTGGCGTAGCAACTTCAGTAGACACCTCAATGCTTGTGCTTTCACCTGCTTCCAGGGGTGTTGACCGCTTCACAAACTTACGACGTTTTTTGGTAACAACTTTAACCGTTTTTTTGCTGGAAGTACCAGGCACTTTTACATTTAATTCACTGACTTGCTGACACGTCATAGTAAATTGTGTAACAGATTTACTGGTCGCTTTATCTTTTTCACCATGATCACTTTTTAGCTTTTCGAGCAATTTTTGCTTTTGATCATCTGTTACGCGGTGCTTTAAACCCTCTTCGCATCTTATACCCGCACCCTCTAATTGTTTTAATAACAAATCTGGTGAAATTTTTAGTTTCTCAGCGTATTCTTTTACGGTTTCCGACATGGCCCCTCGCTTAATCGCTGCTTTATTGTTCAACAAACCAATGGGCACGAGCAGCCATTATCAATTCACCAGCTCGCTTTTCATTCATTCCCTCTATATCCAAGAGATCATCTATCGATTGCTCGGCTAAATCTTCTCTTGAAACAATGCCACGATTGGCTAAAGTATAAGCCAATTGCTTATCCATACCTGCTATCTCTAATAAATCAGAAGCGGGCGCATTTTCACCTAAGCGTTCTTCTTCTGCGATGGCTTTGGTCAATAAACTGTCTTTAGCGCGTTGGCGTAAAGCACCCATCAAAGCTTCATCCATTCCTTCCACTTCCATTAATTCCTGAGGTGGAACATACGCAATTTCTTCTATGCTGGTAAAACCTGCTTCTACCAAGCACCCCGCAATTTCTGGAGAAACTTGCAGATGGTCTACAAATAGTTGCGAAAATTTTTCAAATTCTTCTTGATCACGCGTTTGCGCTTGATTTTGTGAAATCACATTAAGCTCCCAGCCTGTTAATTGGCTTGCTAGACGAATATTTTGACCATTACGGCCAATTGCAGCAGATAGTTGTTCCTCAGAAACGATAACATCCATAGACCTAGCATCATCGTCAATAATAATTGAAGCAACTTCAGCTGGCGCTATTGCATTAATGACAAATTGTGCCGGATTGTCATCCCATAACACAATATCGACACGCTCTCCTCCAAGTTCACTCGAAACCGCTTGTACACGCGAACCACGCATACCCACGCAAGCACCAATAGGATCGATGCGATTATCCTTTGCTAAAACAGCAATTTTCGCTCTCACGCCCGGATCGCGCGCAGCCCCTTTTAATTCAATTAAACCATCACCAATTTCAGGAACTTCGATTTTAAATAATTCAATCAACATCTCAGGGCAGGTACGGCTCACCACCAGCTGTGGGCCGCGCAATTCCGGACGCACATCTTGTAAATACGCACGTACTCTATCACCAATACGCACAATTTCTCGTGGTAACATATCCGAGCGACGTAATAAGGCTTCGGCATTATTGCCAAGCTCGATAATGACGTTCTCTCTCGTAACTTTTTTAACGGTGCCAGCAACCAATTCGCCAATACGTGCGCGATATTCTTCCGCAATTTGGTCTCTCTTAGCCGTACGTAATCTTTGCATAATGACTTGTTTAGCGGTTTGGGCCGCAATGCGACCAAACTCAACGGAAGGGATCATTTCAAGAATCACATCACCAATTTTGGCATCCGCTTTTTTCTCTTGCGCTTGTGCTAAAGTCAGTTCGGCTAGAAGATTTTGAACCATTGGCTCACCTTCTTCATTGAGCGCATTTTCATCAATAACCGTCCACGCTCTAAAGGTCTCATAATCACCCGTATTGCGATTAATCACTACCTTAAATTCCCACTCTGCGCCATAGCGCTTTTTACTGGCCGATTCTAATGCTGCTTCTAATGCTTCAAAGACAATTTCTTTGGGAACATTTTTTTCATTAGAAACCGCATCGACGACCAAACGAATTTCTGTGCTCATTGTTGCCTCTTTTTACCCCTTTCCAAATGGAATATCCGGTACTACTCTTGCTTTGTCGATATCTGCATAAGCAAAAAACAGCACGGCTTCATCCACTTGCAGTTGGATGCCCTCGTCATTCGCTTGTTGCAAAATCCCTCTGAAATTTTGCCGCCCTTCTTGTGGAAAGCGCGTCTTCATTGCAATCTTCTGGCCTATTTGCACCGCATAATGCTGCGGTGAAAATAAGGGTCTGTCTAGCCCAGGTGAAGAAACCTCTAAGGTATAATGCCCCTTAATAGGCTCCTCAACATCAAATACTACACTGATTTCACGACTTAAGCGCACAATATCATCAATAGTAATACCACCCGGCTTATCAATATAGATACGCAGCACCGTGTGTTTACCACCGCCAACCACCTCAACGCCGACTAATTCAAATGGCGTATCCACCAACAGTGGATTAATAATTGTCTGCCATTTTTCTTGCCTTTGCATATAATCTTTTGCTCAAAAACAAAAAACCCCATAAGGGGCTTTGTACAACTAAATATTGGTAGCGGGGGCAGGATTTGAACCTACGACCTTCGGGTTATGAGCCCGACGAGCTGCCAGACTGCTCCACCCCGCGTCAGGTGGACACATGATAGGGGAAACGAAGTAATGAAGCAAGGTATTACGATTAAAATCTTGAATTGAGTAATTTTAATAAACTATAATCGTTAAGGATGTAATTACACCTCATACTCTAAAAGGAGTTAATCATGAAACTATTAAATATAGAAGCGCTTCAAACTATTTCAGGTGGTGACACACTCACTTTAAGCTTCAATGTACCGGAGAATCTTCGGCAAGAGGCATTTTTTTTGCTGGATTCTTTGAGTGGAACAACTTCAATGTCAGTAAATCGTTTTTTGAAACATTTCTATATGTCAATGTATGTTAATGAACTCACCTTAAATACTATTAAATACGTGAATAATGAGTTCGCTTTAACTAACACCATTACATTTGAATTTTCCTCTTGCATGCCATAAAAATTATCAATACACTTTCAATTGCTGTATATGCACTTTTAACAGATAAGGAGATTTACAATGTATTCATTAAATTTAGCAGAAGTTCAAGCAGTTTCCGGCGGCGACAATTTATCCCTCGTTGTAGCAGTTCCTTCCGCAAACGCGGGCGATGTAGCTACTCTGTTAGCTAATATTGTTAACGGCACCATTACCACTGTTGCCGAACTAACCTCCGCAGTTAGTGCGCTGCCAAGCGTTGGTGATTATAGCTTGCAAACCGTTAGCTATCAAACGGGTTCTTTTTTCGACAATATACAATTTTTACCCGCTGCTCCTCCTGTCGGACCTAACGGACCTAATTAAAATAGCACAACCGGCTAATTTAATGCACATCTTACTTTTGCCGATGTGGGTTCCTCACATCGGCATTGAAGTACATGAATAACATAGTTTTTAAACTCATCTTTGGTTCATTCCTTTGCGTTAACGCTTTAACCACGCATGCTCAGATTGCAAGTGCACAGCTAACAAATTTGGGCGCTGGCGTAAACGGGCTGGATTCTGGGGTTAGCGCTTATCCTCCTACCAACGGTTATAACTTTGGAGGTAGCAATATAACTTTTACCATCAGGGATGGCGCTACCATCGGTGCCACCAATAATGTTTCCATTGAAAATAATCTCGGCAGCGCCACAGTTTTTAGTAAAGATGTTTTAATTTTTGCCGGCTCGGCCAATATCACCGGCAATATTGCCCCGCATAGTCAAATCTCAGAAATTCAAATCCAGGGTAAAAATGCAAGCGTTACCTTCGGTGCGCTTAGCAAAGTTGGAATTTTACATTTTCATAACAATGCAACCGCAATTTTTCCTGATAATGCCACGTTTAACGGAAAGATTGATATTCTGGCTGGCACGTCTCAAATGGGCATTTTACAACTGCAAGGCGGCGGCAGCATTTCCGGCTCAATTGGTGAAACCTTGCCATTAAATCTTTTAACCATCAATGCCTTGGGTAGCGCCGGAAAAACTGTCACCTTGAGTGGTGCGACAATTAATACGCCCATTACCATTACAGATGGCGGTAATGCAACAACATTAGCACTCAATAATCAATCTATGACCTTATTTTATCCCATTACCGCTCAAACCAACAATATCAATATTTTAGATGTGCAAAAAGCATCTAGTATTTTGAGTATAGGCTCCACACAAAGTCATTTTTCTTTAGTAAAAGTTTGTGCTAATGCGGATACTTATGTTGCTGGTAATATTTTTGCAAGCCAAGTTCAATTTCAAGGAAATCATAATTTAATCTTTGGAGGCAATACCATTAGTGGCGCCATTACCACTACTGCTCCTAATCAAGGAATTTTAACAATTAATAACAATTTCACTTTTAGTAATTCTGTGGGTGATGCCGTTAATAATTTACGCACTATTAATATTATGAGCCCCGTTGGCAGCAGTGTGAGTTTTAACAATCAGCATATTTATGCCTCCGTCAATGTCAACAATATGGGCACCTTAGCCATCAGCGGTCAGCAAAATATAGATGGCGGCTTAACCTTGACTAATAATTCAACGCTCAGTCTTGCACCAAACGCCCAATTAAATATAACTAACACCACGGCCCCCGGTACACTCTCTTTAGATGCAGAAACCGTTCTGCAACTGGATTTAAGCGCGGGGACCTCTGCTATCGGCACCATTACTACCGCAAGTATTACTACATTAAATAGTGCTGCGACCGTTAATATCATCAATTTGCCAGCCAATATTCCCTTAGGCACAACAACTATTCCGCTTATCACCAGTAATGGTGGCGGCAGCGGGTTATATCCCATTGCAGTAAATGGCTCAACGGCAACCACCACCTTTACCACACAAGTGAATAATAATATCTTAGATTTAGTCATTACCTCCATAGCATTGGTTCCAAGTTTGCCAATACCATCCGTCTTAAACGCGCAACGCAATGTGCTGCGCGCAACCGAGCAACGCTTGCACCAGCAATATTTTGGCTTTGCCGGTGGTGATAGTCTTTCCAATGTTGGCATTTGGACAAAAATCTTTGGCCAACAAGCCAATCAACAAGAACGCCTGGGAATTCCGGGATATAAAGACAATACTTTAGGGTTTACGATTGGCACAGATGCATTAGTGAGTGAAAGTACCTTTGCTGGAGTTGCCGCAAGTTGGGCGCAAACACGTGTAAGATATAATCAACAGCCCAATGCGAGAACCAACATTGATAGTTATCAAGCAATGCTGTATGGTCAAACGCTTTTTGATAATCCCGCTTTTCTCAATGGTCTTGTCGCGATTGCTTACAATTATTATAACGCACAAACCCCTTACCAAGGCTGGCAAGGTGGCGTAAAAACTGAGTTAGGTTATGATTTTGCCCAACAAAGTTTGCATATCATACCTTTAGCTTCGCTGTATTATTCTTATTTGCATGTTATGGGCGGTGACTTTAATCAATTATTAGGTGGGTTAGGCTGCGAATTTTCAACTAGTTCCGTTTTGCAGCCAGAAGCACATTTTAATCTATTTTACGCTTTTGTGAATGATGCGATGTCCAATACCGCACAATTTACAGACAGTGGCGCCAATTTTTCAACACATGGCCTGAAACCAGAACAAACCAGTTTTAATTTTGGCATGAGTTTAACCTATTTCAGTATCACGCCCTTACAATTTAGCATTAGCTACGATTTGGACATTCAAAAAGATTACTTTGCTAACGCTGCGTTTATAAAAGTACGTTATGAAATTTGACGTGCCATTTTGTACAGCTTGATCTTGTAACTTCTCAATAAGATTTAAATCCCCCCCTCGCTACGCTCGGCGCCCCCTTTTAAACAAAAGTGGGCTTAAGAAGGTAACACTAACCCCTATATTTTATATAATGAAATCTATAATATTAGTTGCTATTTCTATACCTAGAAGTGCTCCTCTTCAGCCCACTTTTGTTTAAAAGGGGGCGCCGAGCGTAGCGAGGGGGGGATTTAAATCTTAGTTACATACCAGGGATCGGATGCGCCTTTATTTTATCTAAAACGCACCCTGACAAATCATATATAACGATGCTGGAAACATGCCCAACGCTAAAATGGCAATGCCATTCAGAGATAACACCCAGCGGAAATCCAGGGGACCGGTAACCGGATAAGGTAATTCCGCAGGTTCAAAATACATCACACGGATAATTTTAAGATAGTAAAAGGCGCCGATAATGGAGAAAACCACGGCAGTGGCAGCAAGCCAAGTGTAACCGGCATCCACTAAGGCACTGAGCACTATAAATTTAGCATAAAAGCCAATGGTGGGCGGCACACCGGCTAATGAAAATGCCACGAGTAACATAATAAAAGCAAACCATGGACTACGTTGCGCTAGCCCTTTTAAATCTGACAATTTTTGCGCATCAAACCCTTGACGAGAGAGTAATAAAATTATTCCAAAAGCAGCCACAAACACGAGGGTGTACGCCACTAGATAATACATGGCCGCCCCATAGCCAATGTGCGGCGCTACTAATAACGCCAATAAAAAATAACCTATTTGCGCAATGGTAGAATAAGCCAAAAGCCGTTTAATATTGGTTTGTGACAGCGCGACAATATTCCCAATGGCTAAGGATAATAACGCCAACACCATCAATACCTGACTCCACTGAACAGCAGCACCTGGCAAAGCATCATGTAACAAGCGATATGCCATACCAAAGGCTGCTAATTTTGGTGCAGAGCCAACAAGTAAGGTAATATTGGTAGGCGCACCTTCATAAACATCTGGCAGCCACATATGAAAGGGTACTGCGCCTAATTTGAAAGCAAAACCTGCAATAATAAATACTAATGCAAAGAGGGTTGCTTGCAGTGCGCCCTGCTGAGCATTTTGCACAAAGGTGGCAATGTCACTGAGCTGAATGCTGCCGGATAAGCCATACAATAAGGAGATCCCATATAACAACATCCCAGAAGCCAATGCCCCGGTTACAAAATATTTCATACTGGCTTCAACCCCGAGTCCTGAGTCTTTACGTAAAGCGACTAGGGTATATAACGGCAATGACAGTAACTCAAGACCCAAATAAATTATGAGTAAACTTTTGGCGGAAACCAGACACAACATGCCCAGGGTAGAAAAAAGCGTTAAAATATGGAATTCCCCATAACTCATATCTCTATCACGCACATAACTGCGGGAATACAAAAATACTAAAAAGACTAACCCTAAAATAAATATCTTTATAGTTTGCGCAAAGGGATCAGCGACAAATTGGTTAAACGCCGTAAAATTTTCACTATGCGCAAAAAACACACAGCAAATGGCAGTGACAATTAATGTGCACTGGCTAAGCATATAAGTGACAACGCGTGCTCCTTTCGGTAAATATAAATCAACGATTAAGCATAAACAGCTCAAGGTTAAGAGCACAATCTCTGGCATCATCACGAATAAATCTTTCACACACGCTTCCTTTTAAAATTTCGGCCGGCTAATTTGCTGTAATAATTCTGTTGCTGCACTATGCGTCACATCAATTAATGGTGCTGGCCAGACGCCAAATAATAAGACTAAAAAAGCTAGCACACTTAAAAAGAGGGCTTCACGACCATTGATATCTTTAAGTACTGCCACATGTTGATTCGCAACTTCACCAAACACAACCCGTTTCACCATCCATAAGGTGTATGCAGCGCCCAAGACTAATATGAATGCTGCAAAGAAACCAAACCATGGATTGGCTTGAAACGTGGCCAGAATAACTAAAAATTCTCCCACAAAGCCTGAAGTTCCTGGCAAGCCGGCATTGGCAAAAGCAAATAACACAAAAAAGCTGGCAAAAATAGGCATGGTATTCACAACCCCGCCGTAATCGGCAATTTGCCGTGTATGCATGCGATCATACAATACGCCCACGCATAAGAATAAGGCGCCAGAAATAAAGCCGTGGGAAATAATTTGCACATAAGCGCCTTCAATTCCCATCACTGCCGCACCCGGGGTTCCGGCATTCATTAAAATAAACGCAATAAAAATCCCTAAGGTGACAAATCCCATATGGGCAATGGAAGAATAAGCAATCAGTTTTTTCATGTCTTTTTGGGCAATTGCCACAAAGCCAATATAGACAATGGCAATCAATGAGATAGTTATAATGAACCACTGCCACTCGCGGCTGGCATCCGGCACAATCGGTAACATAAAGCGTAAGAAACCATATGCTCCCATTTTTAGCATGATGGCCGCCAACACTACGGAACCACCCGTCGGCGCTTCTACGTGCGCATCTGGCAACCAGGTATGCACCGGCACCATGGGCACTTTAACGGCAAAGGCCAATAAGAAAGCGACTAAGATCCATTTTTGTGAAATTAACGATAAGGGTAAATGGGCAAAGGTAGCTAAAGCAAAAGAATCCGTCACCCCTGCAGTGCGGGCTTGTAAGTGCAGATAAATCAATGCAACCAGTAAAAAGACGGAACCTAAAAAAGTATACAAGAAAAATTTCACCGTGGCATAAATGCGGTTGGGGCCGCCCCAAATGCCAATGATCAGAAACATGGGGATAAGCATCCCCTCCCAAAATACATAAAATAAAATGCCATCTAAGGCGGCAAACACACCACACATTAAACCCTGCATGATTAAAAACGCCGCCATATAATGCGCCACACGTTCTTGGATCACTTGCCAAGCAGCAATCACCACCATAGGCGTAAACAAGCAGGTCAGGATTATTAATGGCATCGCAAAGCCATCAACCCCCAAACTATAATGAATATCTAAGGCGGGGAACCAGGCTTTTTGCTCTACAAATTGAAAACCAATGGTTTGTAAATCAAAACCTTGCCATAAGGGAATACAAAAGCCAAAAGCGATGAGTGAAATTGCTAAGGCCAGCCAGCGTGCACGTGCCGGATTTTTATCTCCACCCAGCAAAAAGATGAGCATGGCTCCTATGATAGGGAGCCAAATTAAAATACTTAATAATGGCATAGTAAAACCCTTATCGTTAACGCAACATCAACCACAATGCCAAGGCAATTAACCCTGTAATCATGGCAAAAGCGTAATGGTAAACATATCCTGATTGAAGATGACGCAATACTCTTGAAAATAAGCCAATACTGCGCGCCGCCCCATTTACAATTAAGCCATCAATCAAAGCTTTATCTCCGACTTGCCAAAATAACCAACCAATACCGCGTGTCCCGCCGGCAATAACCGTTTGGTTAAAGTCATCAAATCCATATTTACGAATTAACACCGCATATAACGGAGATAAGATTTTTTTGGTTTTCACTGCCAGTTGTGGCATTTGTACATACCATAGCCAAGCAACCACCATACCAATAATTCCTAACCAGAATGCAGGCGTTTGAAAGCCATGCAACGCCATTTGCACCGCACCGTGGTATTCTTGTGCTACTTCCTGCATCATAGGATGACTCGGTAAAACGAAAATAGACTTGCCAAAATATCCTGTAAATACGGGACCTGCAAACAGCGCTCCCGCCAATACGGAAGGGATAGCTAATAACACGAGTGGCAGCCAAACTACCCAGGGAGATTCATGCAAATGCGCGCGCGTATGCGCATCCATCCGCGGTTGCGTATGAAAAACGAGGAAAAACATTCTAAAAGAATATAAGGCGGTTACAAAAACGCTGCCCAGCACAACCCAGTAAGCCACCCCTGCTGCGGGTAATTCACTTAAATGGACGGCTTCTATAATCGTATCTTTAGAATAAAAGCCTGAGAAAAAGGGAAAGCCAATCAGCGCCAGAGAACCAATCAGCATGGTGATATACGTAATGGGCATGTATTTACGTAAACCACCCATTTGCCGAATATCTTGTTCATGATGCATAGCGATAATAACAGAGCCTGCGCCTAAGAATAATAACGCTTTAAAAAAGGCGTGGGTCATTAAGTGGAAAATCCCTGCCGCATAGGCAGAGACGCCTAATGCAGTCACCATGTAACCTAACTGCGATAAGGTTGAATAGGCAATGACCCGTTTAATATCATTTTGCACAATACCCAAAATACCCATGAAAAGACAGGTTGCCCCGCCAATCACCAAAATGAAATTTAAGGCAGTTTCTGAGTATTCAAATAAAGGTGACATCCGCGCAACCATAAATACACCCGCGGTGACCATGGTCGCAGCATGAATCAGTGCAGAAATGGGCGTCGGACCTTCCATAGAATCTGGTAACCATACATGTAAGGGTATTTGTGCAGATTTACCCATGGCACCTATAAACAATAAAATGCCCATCAAACTAAAAACAGACCAAGGGCGGTCAGACAATATTTCAATACTAGGTTGCGTAGCGGCTAACGTGGGCGCTTGCTGAAAGACTTGCGCATAATCTAAGGTGCCAAACATCCAGAGCACCAGCGCAATGCCTAATAAAAAACCTAAATCACCCACGCGGTTCACTAAAAAAGCTTTCAAATTAGCAAAAATCGCAGATTCTCGTTTAAACCAAAAGCCAATCAATAAATAAGACATCAAACCAACCGCTTCCCAGCCAAAAAACAGCTGCAAAAAGTTATTGGCCATCACTAACATTAACATGCCAAAGGTAAACAGAGAGATGTAACTGAAGAATCGTTGATAGCCCGGGTCATCATGCATATAACCCACGGTATAAATATGCACCATCCAAGAAACAAAGCTTACCACCACCATCATGAGAACCGTTAACGGATCTAGCAAAAACCCAATTTGTAACCGCAGCGCATCCACATTGGCCCAAGTGTAAACGGTGAAATCCAATAACTCAGGAATGCTTTTGTCCCAAAACATTTGTTTGGCGATAAGCAAAGAAACCAAAAAACTAACGCCTACTGCGGCAATGGTAATAGTCTGCGCCCCGACGCGTCCAATTTTGCGCCCAAAGAGTCCGGCGATAATGGCGGCCACCAGGGGACACAATACAACCAGTAAACACTCGGTTAAAACATGGTGTTGCACAATTTACCCCTTCAATGAATCTAGATCTTCAACATTGATAGACTGACGGTTACGAAAAACCCCTACCAAAATGGCCAAGCCAATAGCCGCTTCTGCGGCTGCGACCGTTAAAATAAAGAAAACAAATATTTCACCGACTTGATTTTGTGTAAAACGCGCAAAGGCAATAAAGTTAGTGTTCACAGCTAACAAAATCAATTCAATACACATTAACAAGACAATCATATTTTTGCGGTTAATATAAATACCCGCAACGCCCATGCCAAATAGAATCGCACTTACGGTTAAATAATCAGATAACGCAATCATGGTTGTTCTCCATTCTCTGCAGGCATGGTGATAATGCGTAAGCGATCACTTTTACGCACTTGTGCTTGCAACCCAGGCTTTTGCCGCTTCACATCATGCGGCCCTCTAAAGGCCAGGGCAATGGCGGCGACCATGGCAACCAGCAAAATAACCCCCGCAATTTCAAAGGGTAAGAGATAATCTTGATAAAGCAATGTGCCTAACGCTTTTACTTCACTATAATCTGCAGGCTTGGTTAAAATTAATGCTTCTTTCAAGCCAAAATCCCATCTGCCCACCAACACCATCATCCCAATCATGACACCAGCCACAAAGAGTCCTAAGAACCAAAATTTGGCAAAAGGATCTTTGTGTTTTGAGGCTTCAATATCCAGCATCATCACCACAAACAAAAATAGGACCATCACAGCGCCCACATAAACTAAAATTAAGATGATACTTAGAAACTCAGATTGTAATAACATCCACAATACGGCGACACAGAAAAAAGTAAAAACCAAAGACAGCACTGCCCGCACTGAATTTTTCGCGACAATCACCATGGTGCTAGCAAGAATGGCTAAAGCAGAAAAGAAATAAAAAATCAGTTGTTGCGCCGTCATTGCTTGTCCTTATTCAGTACTATCGGTACGGGTGATCTTCTTCGCGGTACGCACTAATACGTGCTTCATATTTGTCACCAATGGCCAGTAATTTATTTTTATCTAAGATATTTTCTCCCCGTTTCAGGAAGGCATAATTGGAAAGATCCGTTTCCACAATGGAATCCACCGGACAAGATTCTTCACAAAATCCACAATAAATACATTTAAATAAATCAATTTCATAACGGGTAGTACGGCGCGTCCCATCGGCTCTTTGGTCTGAATCAATAGTAATAGCAAGCGCAGGGCAAACCGCTTCACATAATTTGCAGGCAATGCAGCGCTCTTCACCATTTTCATAACGGCGCAACGCATGTAATCCTCTAAAGCGTACAGAGCGCGGGGTTTCTTCTTCCGGATATTGCACCGTGATTTTACGGGCAAACAAATATTTACCGGTTAACCTTAAACCTTGAATTAACTCCCAGAGCGCAAAGCTTTTAATCGTAAATTTAAGTTTTCTTAGCATATTCACCCTCACGTAAACCAAGGTCCCCAATGGCATTTAATCGCCACCGCTTCCACCACTATCCAAAAGAAGGTGACAGGGATAAACACTTTCCAGCCCAAGCGCATAATTTGATCGTAACGGTAGCGCGGAAAAGTCGCTCTAAACCACAGATACAAAAACAAGAAAAAGCCCACTTTTAAACCCAGCCAAACAATACCCGGCACCCACAGGAGCTTATTCTGTATCAAGGGAATGCCTTCAAAAGGAGATAACCACCCACCCATGAACATTATCGTGGCCAAGGTGGAGAGTAAAATCATGTTGGCATATTCAGATAAGAAAAATATAGCAAAGGTCATGCCAGAATATTCCACATGAAAACCGGCGACAATTTCAGACTCCCCTTCAGAAACGTCAAAGGGGGCACGGTTGGTTTCTGCCACTGCCGATACCCAATACACCACAAACAACGGTAATAACGGTAACCAATACCATTGCAGAACACCACCGTGTTGCGCGCGGACAATATCACCCAAATTCATGCTACCGGCAGCCATCAATACGCCAACGAGCGCAATACCCATCGCAATTTCATAAGACACGACTTGCGCCGCGCTGCGCAGGGCGCCTAAAAAAGCATAACGAGAGTTCGATGCCCAACCGGCAATGATAATGCCATAAACGCCCAAAGACGTCATAGCCAATAAAAATAAAAGGCCCGCATTGACATTGGCTAATTCCCAACCATTGTCAAAAGGAATAACAGACCAAGCAACAATAGCAGGTGCAAACGCTAACAAGGGCGCAATAATATATAAGAATTTGTTAGATTTGGCGGGAAGAATAATCTCTTTTAAGAGTAATTTGGCCACGTCAGCGATAGGTTGTAATAAACCCAAAGGCCCGACACGATTCGGCCCAATCCGCACTTGAATATAGCCAATAATTTTACGCTCTGCATAAGTAAGATAAGCGACAGCCAAAATTAAAGGAATGATGATTATCAAAGCCTTGATGGCGATTGTGATTACCGGTATTAACCAATCCATAATTCCACCTGCCCGTAAGGCGCTCCCAGTGTTTGCGTTGCATCCAACCCTGCAGCCACTAAAACGGTGCCCTTGGGTATGCGGTCATCAATTTCAATGGGCAACGGACTTTTGGTACGCACACCATTTTGCATGACCCACACTTTTTGCCCGGCTTGCAATTTTTGTTGGCTGGCATCCATACTATGCATTCTAATCGTGGCCATTTGTTGGCTGTCTGTGGTTTGCTGCAAAGAATGGGCACGTCTCACAATGCCATCAACGGCATACAGTGGCGTTGGCGCCAACCGAATCAAGCCATCACTGATTTTAGGAATATGCAAATTTTTAGGCATTTGTAATAAACTTTCTTCTAACGACGCGTTCGTGCGTTGCTGCTCGATTTCTGCAAATACCGCATCCAGCGTATCGTAATCAAAATCAGGAATGTTCCAGAAATTTGCCAACACCCGCAATACTTTCCATGCCGGCCGGCTTTGTCCCAATGGCGTTGCACACGCCTTAAAACGTTGCCAGTCACCAAAGGCATTAATATAGGTACCATCCATTTCAGAAATAGGGGTAACGGGTAACAAGACATCCGCAGTTTCTCGCAAATTAGGATTATCAAAAGCGGTTAACGCTATCACGGTTTGGGCTTGTTTTAATGCATGGTTAGCCAACTGTGGATTGGCCGTATCAAATTCAGGTTCACAATGCAGCAATACATAGACTTGTCTGGGATGTTGTAACATTTCTTGCGCATTTAAGCCTGGTTGCGCAGTACGTCCAAAAGGAGCGCGATGGGGTACGCAGCCTGCCAGCCAACCACCAGCACTATTGGCGCCATTACTCATTTCACCCCAAGTCGCACCCACCATTTCTGCTAATAAGCGGCTCAATGCATACAAGTGACTCGCTTGCGGATGACTCCAAGCACCCGCTCCTAAAATAATACTTGTTTTTTCTGCATCACGTAATTGTGTAGCAATCTGGGTGGCTTCCATGGAGACCTTTTCCCCCTGAAGCGCTTTTACTATTTGCACTAAGGGTCCAATTAAATCGCCTTGTTCGCCAACCCATCCGTCTCCCCACGCATTGATGGTAAAAAGCGCACCACCATGCGTGGTCATTTTGCGTAACCGGTGCGCAATCAGCGGCTGCTCTTTTCTAATATCACTACCAATGACTAACACCGCATCTTGATGTTCTAACTCTCCCAGCGAGATCCCTAAGGTTGGGCATAAGCCTTCATGCTGTTGATGGCGAAAATCTAATTGCCGTAAGCGATGATCAATATGGTGACAACCCTTGGCACGCAATAATTTTTGCAATAAGTAAAATTCTTCCAGCGTGCTATTGGGGGATGCCAAAGCGCCAATTTGCGATGCCTCTAAGGCTTTTAATTTCTCAACCGCAAAGGATAAGGCCGTTTCCCAGTCCACTGCTTGCCATTGACCGTTATGCTTAATCATGGGCGTTTCAAGTCTATCCGCATGGTTCAAGCCTTCATACCCAAATCTATCTCTGTCCGATAACCAAACTTCATTTAAGCCTTCATTTTCTCGGGGCAACGCGCGCATCACTTTGCCACGCAACGTATGTAAAAAGAGATTAGAGCCAATGCAATCATGAGCAGACAGACTGGGGCGGGATTGCAGTTCCCAAGCCCGGGCTTTAAAGCGAAACGGTTTGGAGGTTAATGCGCCCACAGGACATAAATCAATAATGTTACCGGATAATTCGGAATCCACACTTTTTTCAACATAAGTGCCAATTTCCATAAATTCACCACGCCCGGTGGCACCCATTTCTCTTTGATTTGCAATTTCTGTGCCAAAACGTACACAACGGGTACATTGAATACAGCGGGTCATTTCTGTGCTAATCAAAGGACCGATATTTTTATCTTTAACCACCCGTTTACCTTCTTCGTAACGGGAAGCATCTTTACCATAGCCCATGGCCACATCTTGCAGCTCGCATTGTCCGCCTTGATCGCAAATAGGACAATCCAAGGGGTGATTAATCAATAAAAATTCCATCACGCCTTTTTGGGCATCTATGGCGCGCTGGGAGGTGGTAAAAATTACCATCCCTTCAGAAACGGGTGTTGCACAGGCAGGTAAAGGTTTAGGCGCATTGGCAACTTCTACTAAACACATGCGGCAATTGGCCGCAATAGATAATTTTTTGTGATAACAAAAACGCGGAATAGCAATTCCTATTTTATCGGCCACCTCAATAATCATTTGACCTTGAGGGACTTCTAATTTTTTACCATCAATTTCGATGTGAACCATTGCTTGCTCCAACATGTTCAATCATGTTTACAAATTCTTGTCTAAAATGTGCAAGGAAACTGCGTACCGGCATCGCCGCCGCATCTCCCAGCGCACAAATGGTACGTCCCATGATATTTTCAGCAACGCTATCTAACACATCAATATCTTTGAAGGTTCCCTGTCCATGTAATATGCGATGTAAAATCCGTGACAACCAGCCTGTTCCTTCGCGACATGGGGTACATTGACCACAGGATTCTTCAAAATAAAATTCTGAAATGCGGGCTAACATTTTGACCATGCAGGTGGTCTCATCCATCACAATTACCGCACCACTGCCCAACATGGAACCCGCTTTGGTTAAAGAATCAAAATCCATATCCAATTGCATCATAATATCTGCGGGCAATACCGGCACAGAAGAGCCACCAGGAATAACCGCTTTTAACTTGCGCCCCTCTTTCATACCACCGGCCAGCTCCAAAAGTTTGGCAAAAGGCGTGCCTAAAGGAATTTCATAATTGCCGGGTTTATTCACATGACCAGACATACAAAAGATTTTAACGCCGCCGTTATTGGGTTTTCCCAATTCTAAAAACCATTTGCCGCCATGTTGCAAAATGACGGGGACTGAAGCATAACTTTCTGTATTATTAATATTGGTCGGTCTACCATATACCCCATGATTGGCAGGAAACGGCGGCTTAAAGCGGGGTAAGCCTTTTTTCCCTTCTAAGGATTCCATTAATGCGGTTTCTTCACCGCAAATATAGGCCCCCGCGCCTAAGAAATTATATAAATCAAAATCGGTGCCTGAGCCCAGAATATCTTTACCCAAATATCCTTCTTGATAGGCTTCTTGTAAAGCGTGCTCCATGCGTTCAAAGGGTTCAATAAATTCACCCCGAATATAGTTATAACCCACGGTAGCATTCATCACATAACCGGCAATAGCCATGCCTTCAATTAACTGGTGGGGGTTATACCGCAAAATATCTCTATCTTTAAAAGTCCCAGGTTCCCCTTCATCAGAGTTGCAAACCACATATTTTTGCCCCGGTTTACCTCTGGGAACAAAGCTCCATTTTAACCCAGTGGGAAAGCCCGCGCCGCCGCGGCCACGCAGATTAGAAAGTTTTAATTCATTAATAATCTCATCTGGGGGAGTTTTGTCACGTAAAATCTTTTGCCATACCTGATATCCGCCCACACTGCGATATGCTTCCAAAGACCACGGCTTAGATAAATGCAATGTACGAAAACAGACTTGATTGGTGGAAAAAGTCACAAGCTACTCCAACGATGCTAAAATTTCATCAACGGTTTCACAGTTGAGATTTTCATAATACTGCGGACCAATTTGCATGGCCGGTGCGCCGCCGCAAGCTGCCAAACACTCAACGGATTTTAGCGTAAATTTGCCATCCGGCGTGGTTTGTCCCATCTCAATCGCTAATTTCTTTTTAAGATAATCCACAATGTTCTGTGAACCATTCAGCATGCAAGAGATATTGGTACAAACACAAATTTTGTGCTTGCCAACCGGTTTTAATTCAAACATGCTATAAAAACTCGCGACTTCATACACCGCAATTTTTGGCATTTGTAAACAGGCTGCAACCGCATCCATGAGTGCTGTGGTTAACCACCCGCCATTTTCTGCTTGCGCAGCAGTTAAGGCCGCTATCACCGCAGATTGTTTTTGATCTGCGGGAAATTTTTTGAGCCATTTGTCAATTTCAGCACGTGTTTTGGGCGATAATAAAGTCACAGATGTGCTCATCGGTCTACCTCTCCAAACACAATATCTTGTGTGCCAATTATCGCGACCACATCCGCTATCATATGGCCTTTGACCATTTCATCCATTGCAGATAAATGTGCAAACCCGGCAGCACGGACTTTGACTCGATACGGTTTATTGGCACCATCAGATACTAAATAAACCCCAAATTCTCCTTTAGGATGCTCAATGGCCGCATAGGCTTCACCTTCCGGCACACAATAGCCTTCGGTGAATAATTTAAAGTGATGAATCAAGGATTCCATATCTTCTTTCATTTGCACGCGTTTGGGTGGCACTACTTTGTAATCCTCTAGCATTACCGGCCCTGGATTTGCACGTAACCATTGTACGCATTGCTTAATGATATGATTGGATTGGCGCATTTCTTCTATGCGCACCACATAACGGTCATAACAATCCCCTTCTTTACCAATGGGAATAGCAAAATCCAGTTTATCATAGGCTGCATAGGGTTGTTTTTTACGCAAGTCCCAGGCCACGCCAGATCCTCTTAACATCGGACCACTAAAACCTAATTGCAACGCGCGCTCCGCTGAAACCACTCCAATACCCACGGTACGTTGCTTCCAAATGCGATTGTCGGTTAACAAAGTTTCATAATCATCCACGCAACCTGGAAAGCGCTGGGTAAAATCCTCAATAAAATCCAAGAGGGACCCCGCACGATTGGCATTCATTTTATTCACGCTTTTTTGATTGTGCCACATTGAGGGCTTATACTGTGGCATTTGATTGGGCAAATCACGGTAAACGCCGCCAGGCCGATAATACGTGGCATGCATACGTGCGCCGGATACCGCCTCATAACAATCCATTAAATCTTCCCGTTCCCGAAAAGCATACAAAAATACGGTCATCGCCCCAATATCTAAGGCATGCGCGCCCAACCAAAGTAAATGGTTTAAAATCCGGGTGATTTCATCAAACATCGTGCGAATATAGCGTGCACGCAAGGGTGGAGTTATCCCCAATAATTTTTCAATGGCGAGCACATAACCATGTTCATTGGCCATCATCGATACATAATCTAACCGGTCCATATAACCAATGCTTTGGTTGTAAGGTTTACTTTCTGCGAGTTTTTCCGTTGCGCGATGCAAAAGGCCCACATGCGGGTCGGCGCGTTGAATCACTTCCCCATCTAATTCTAAAATTAAACGTAAAACCCCGTGCGCAGCGGGATGTTGTGGACCAAAATTAATCGTATAGTTTTTAATCTCACGCATGGTGCTGCTCTTTCTTATCGGCACGAATAACTTTGGGCACTAAGGTTCTTGGTACAATATCTACCGGCTCATAAATCACGCGTTCTTGTTTGGCGTCATAGCGTACTTCTACATTACCCACCAAGGGGAAATCTTTTCTAAAAGGATGACCAATAAAACCATAATCCGTTAAAATGCGGCGTAAATCCGGATGCCCTTTAAATAAAATACCGTATAAGTCAAAGGCTTCTCGTTCATACCAATTGGCGCTATTCCAGACATGCACCACAGAGTCAATCATCGGCTCTGCATCTGGTACAAATGCTTTTACCCGCAGTCTGTGGTTATGAGCCAGTGAAAGTAAATGATAAACCACCGCAAAGCGGGGTTTGGTCCATGCACTGTGCGGATTCATTTCTTGGAGTGGTTGCACACCACGCTCAAAACCTTTGCTAGTAGCCTGAAAGGTTTCCCATTCACTGCAACCATAATGTAAATAATCCACGCCACATAAATCCATGAGCATTTCAAATTGAAATTCCGCATTGAAGCGTAATTTTTCACACACAGAAATAATATGGTCTGGCGGCACGGTGAGGGTAATTTCATGGTTTGCAATGACCAATTCTTCTACCTGATGGGCAAACGCAGCCTGTAATTTTTCAGCTAATGGTTCAAGCTTTTTCATTTTTGTCTCTGGCTATGGTATTGGTTCTACGGATTTTGTTTTGCAATTGCAAAATCCCATACAGCAAAGCTTCTGCAGTAGGCGGGCAGCCTGGGACATACACATCCACCGGTACAATTCTGTCGCAACCGCGGACCACGGAGAAAGAATAATGGTAATAACCGCCCCCATTGGCGCAAGATCCCATGGAAATTACCCATTTAGGATCTGGCATTTGATCGTAAACTTTACGTAAAGCGGGTGCCATTTTGTTACACAAAGTCCCGGCCACAATCATCACATCACTTTGTCTGGGGCTTGGTCTAAAGACAATGCCAAATCGGTCTAAATCGTAACGGGAAGCGCCTGCATGCATCATTTCAACCGCACAACAGGCCAAACCAAAACTCATCGGCCACATGGAGCCGGTTCGGGCCCAATTAATTAATTTATCGAGTGAGGTTGTCGCAAAACCTTTTTTCAGTACGCTGTCTATTCCCATTCTAGCGCCCCTTTTTTCCACTCATAGATAAAGCCCACGAGCAGCAAACCTAAAAAGACTCCCATTGCTGCAAAAGCGGTCCAGGATATTTCTCTTAGAATAACTGCCCAAGGAAATAAAAATGCAACTTCTAAATCGAAAATGATAAAAAGAATGGCAACCAAGTAAAAACGCACATCAAATTTTATGCGTGCGCTTTCAAACGGCTCAAAGCCGCATTCATATTGTGACAACTTCTCAGGATTGGGTGCGTGCGGCGAAAGGAGTGCTCCTAAGCCCAGCAGCAATACCCCAATACCACCAGCGATTGCCATCATGATAAGAACAGGAAGGTAATTTTCTAACACTTTTTAGAATCCCTGATTGATGGTGCCGAAGGCCGGACTCGAACCGGCACAGCTTTCGCCACTGCCCCCTCAAGACAGCGTGTCTACCAATTTCACCACTTCGGCGTAAACTTTATTGCGTTTCAGGCACATCACTTTTATTTGGTTCACCCACCGGTTGTTGTACGGCTGGTGGCTCATTGGTTAATATTTCCTGATGGTTGGCTTTGTTAACCATATAAGCAAGTAAAAGATTTAGCAGAAAAAATATTGCCGCTAAGGTGCCGGTCGCCCGACTTAGAAAACCACCTGACCCTTGGCTTCCAAATACGGTTTGGGAAGCGCCACTGCCAAAAGATGCACCTGCTTGCGCACCTTTACCATGCTGAAGGAGTATTAGACCAATCAGCGCAAGGGCGATTATGACATGAATTGCTAAGAGGATTGCATACATCCTTAAACCTTACTAATCGCGAAAAATTCCGACGCTTGTAGTGATGCGCCACCTACCAATGCACCATCAATATCTGGCATCGCAAATAATTGTTGTGCGTTGCTGGATTTGACGCTGCCACCATACAAAATCGGCAACCGTTGGGCCAAACCCACATCATACTCAGCCAATGTCTGCCGAAGCAAGAGATGCACGGCTTGTGCCTCTTGTGGTGATGCGGTTAACCCTGTACCAATGGCCCAAACAGGCTCATAGGCAATGATTGCGTCTTGAAAACTCTGCACGCCTTGACGTGTTAAAATAGCTTGTAACTGACCAAGGACAACTGACTCAGTTCGTTTTTCTTCTCGCTGCGCTTGGGTCTCACCCACGCATAAAATGGGGGTAAGGCCTGTTGCTTTGGCAGCAAAAAACTTATCTGCAATTTCTTCTTCGGATTCTTGGCAATATTGCCGGCGCTCAGAATGACCCACAATCACATACTGACAGCCTATATCCACCAGCATACTCGCGGCGATTTGACCCGTATAAGCACCTTGCGTAAAGCCGCTCACATCTTGAGCACCTAACTTTACTTGTGGCAATTGCTCCAGCAGTTTAGCAGCCTGGGCAAGATAAATAAAAGGCGGACAGACTACAACCTCATTAAGTAATTTATCTGAGGAGTTTTGAATAGCTTTTTGGAGTTCTGAAAAATATGCCGCCACTTGCTCTTTTGAGCCGTGCATTTTCCAATTACCTACCACCAATGTTTTTCTTGTCATCTTAGCCTTCTATACCCAATTCACGCGCTGCATATTAACTGAGTTACCTGAAAGTTCGCAACAAAATATATGGAAAAAGATGATTTAAAGATATAAATCCCCCCTTTTAAACAAAAGTGGGCTAAAGATCGCACTGGCATGCCCATCCGCTTACTTTAGATGTGGTCACTCCAGAAACTTAGGTTTCATACATCCTTATTGATAGCTTCAAATGTGGCACCTCTTAGCCCACTTTTGTTTAAAAGGGGGCGCCGAGCGGTAGCGAGGGGGGGATTTAATAAAACAACCGGCGTCGCTCTAACGAAGCCCAGTCATATATTGCGCTAGTACAAAGAGGATATGTTAGTTATCTATTAAACATTTTTAAAAAATTGAATTGTGTTCATTGACTGAGTTTGATAGAGTGGCGCCCTGAAATTTTCACGAATGAGAGAACAATTAAAATGACATATCCCATGGTTAGAACTTGGAGCACGATTGGTAATTTTAACCAAATACTGCATTCTCATGCCATAGTCCGCAGAATGGTTACCTTCACATGTACTCGCCTTACCAGCGCGATAAAAAATGTAACGTTAGTTGATACTACTTATGGTCATTTCGAGATAGATTTAGAAATGCAAAATACCGAAGCTTACCGACAACTGGGAAGCATCCTCACTAGTATGGGTTTTGCGCTAAAACATAATATATTACCTACAAATCATATTAACTTCATAAGCGTTAATCCGCCATTAATGGGATATTTTCTAAGCACGGTTCGTGCTTTTTCTCCCGATTTCGAAGAAATTAAGCAGATCATCGCTAACCTATTACATATTAATGTAAACGAGCCTTTTAGAATACCGCCCCTAATACCACAACCATGGGTCCCTCGACGGTTTCCGGAGCCAAGATTTTCCTTCCTGCAAAACATAATAGATAGATTAAATACCCATATATTCTATACGATGCGACTACGAATGGAGAATGAATATTTTCTTCATATGCTTCAACGCATAATAATGCAACCAACTGCCACTAGCGTTAATGCCCCCTCTTTAGAAGAACTCCTCAATCGCAGCATGCATGACACGTCAATGGCCGTGCCTCGGGAACCAGAACCTGGGGAAAATCATAAAAAAATAGTCGCGTTAGGTATTGAAGAGAAAAACATTCCAGAAGAATTTTGTTGCGCAATAACCAGCTTTGCAATGACTGATCCGGTCTATGATCCAAAGACACCTCATATCAAATGGGATAGACCAAATATCCTGCGTTGTCTTGAATCAAAAGCAAATAATCCTTTTGCTAACACTCCTTTAACGCCAGAAAATCTTATCACGGATACTAGCCTTAAAGTGGTCATTGATTTTTATATTTTGAATCAGGAAAAAAGGGCCAAAATACTAGCTCCATTTTTTAAAAGGCTAAAAGCAAAAATCGACAGTGAATTTATGCGTCCCCGTGTTGATGCTGATGCTACGCGAGCTACTAATAAAACCCTTCTACGCTAATGGAACGACTTTGTAGCACCTCTTAGCCCACTTTTGTTTAAAAGGGGGGGATTTATATCTTATGACATCCATCTTTCTTAAAGTCTTGAATAACACCAAAAATTGTTTCAATAACACCATTTAATTGATGTATGACTTGAATATTATCAAATCGCAAAACAACGATTGCCAAACTATTCAAATATGTATCTCTAAACTTATCTTGCGCAAAATGTTCTTTTTCTAAATGCTGCGCTCCATCTATTTCTAATACTAATTTAACGCTTGGCGCATAAAAATCTGCAATAAATGTTGCGATGGGTCTTTGACGATAGAATTGAACGTTACCAATTTGCTTTCCTCGAATTCTCGACCATATTAATTTTTCTGCTTCTGTCATATTCGACCGAAGAGCACGGGCACGAGATTTTAATTTTGAATTATTGCAAACCATTTTGTCTTCACTTTACGTGGTTACGGAAGAAGATGATTTTAAGATATAAATCCCCCCCTCGCTACGCTCGGCGCCCCCTTTTATACAAAAGTGGGCTAAGAGGTGCCACACTTGAAGCTATCAATAAGGATGTATGAAACCTAAATTTCTGGAGTGACCACACCTAAAAGCAAGCGCATGGACATGCCAGTACGATCTTTAGCCCACTTTTGTTTAAAAGGGGGCGCCGAGCGTAGCGAGGGGGGGATTTAATTTAATATGCTTGCCCGGCGTAGCCTTAGCGAAGCCGCGGCATAAGTATCTTATTCAACATTCCTAATTGATAGTATATACACATATTGACCTCACATAAGTCTCAATATATACTTATAATATATATTAATCTATTTTGAGACTAGCATGCGTACTGAATCTCATATCTCACCAGAAAAGCATTTTGACAAGCATAGAATAAATAAAGCTGCCTTGCAGGCCTTTTTCAATTTGGCACAATTATGGCAATTAAATACTGAACAGCAGCAACGCATTCTGGGTGATATCCCACGGGCAACGCTCTTTAAATGGAAAAGCAGCATTCATACTGAGAATACCTGCCATCTCTCAAAAGATACATTAGAAAGAATTTCCTACCTTCTTGGTATCTATAAAGCACTGAACATCTTATTGCCAACAGAAGCAATGGCTAATACTTGGATCCACAAAAAAAATAGCGCTCCTTTGTTCAACAATACCTCTGCTCTAGACAAAATGTTAGCAGGTAATGTCATTGATTTAGCAGATGTTAGAAGGTACTTAGATGCTGAACGCGGATGATATATCCTTCACTGAGACAACTTTATCCTGGCCTCATACTTTCAGAATTATTTCCTCACGTTTTCCACCCGTTAATTTTTTTGAGAAATTAGTTGATCCTCAATTTATTGATGAATTATTTTTCATTGAAAGCCTTACCAATGATAGGATAAGAGAAGAACTTGGTAACATCTCACTGGTTCCAAAAGAGGATTGTGTATATGGTAAAAAAGGTGCAAGCATCATTATGGCAGCATTTACGCATATTTCACGCGATCGCCCCAGTCGTTTTTCGGACGGAACTTTTGGGGTATATTATGCCAGTCAATCTATAACAACCAGCATTCGAGAAACTGCTTATCATAGAGAACGCTTTTTGAAATATACGCAAGAACCTGCTTGCGAATTGACCATGCGTGTTTACCGCAGTGGAAAGATTTTGCAACCGTTAAAGGATATCCGCAATAAAAACTTTGCTTCTTTACATCATTCAGAGGATTACACCGTTTCACAAGCTTTTGGTAAAAAAATGAAAGAAACGCTGGCTTGGGGAATTGTTTATAATAGTGTACGTCATAGAGGAAGTCTTTGTATTGCTATTTTAAGACCCACCGCTATTGCTCTTCCTGTTATTCAAACAAAGCATCTTAGATATATGTGGAATGGAGAAAAAATTGAACATGTATATGAAGTAAGCAATGAATTGATTGAAATTTAGCTATACGACCAGTCGTAAAGGGGAATATACAACTTTAGCGCGGTAATAAATATTTTTTAAATTGCATTGTGCTTGCTAGCTAAGGTTGATAAAATGCGCTCTTTTAAATAGCAAAGAGAACAACCCTATGGCTCCTTTGATGCGTCGACTGTCACCAACATCTCATTGGTTTAAATCCCGTTCTTTTAGAGAAATATTAGGTTCTCAAAACAGGTTGCCGTATCCAGCAAAAGTCACCTATCATAATGCGCATGATGCTGTAAAAAATGTAGAGATAACCGCACATCCCGATTATTTTCGTCTACAAATAACACCGCGAGGTCCCCAAACGTATGAGGCTATGGTTACTGCGCTTACTGCAGCCGGCCTTCAATTAGAACCATCTCATGTTATACATGACCAAATTCATTTAATTCGTTTTAAAAGCGCAAACGTGACATCTATTCATAATTTTTTAAATACTATTCAAACAATTGCACCTGAAGTTGAAGAAATAAAACAATTCATTTTCAATGATGCAAATCATATTTCTATTTTAGGTCCAACTTTAGCACCTAACACAACACCGCCACTTGCCGCTGATACGCTAATGACTTGGACTACGCACGGTAATTTTCAAACTGAACGCAATATCTCACCTCAAAAATATGTAGAATACAGAATTAACAATAGATCTGATGTAATCAAAAAAATAGCTATCGGTGGTTACCAGAACGGAAGTTTTACCTTGTTCGTGGAACCTCAAAATGCACATGCCCTTCAAATCCTCAATCAAGCCATTACTCAAGCGGGCTTTGAAGAGGGACTTCCTTTTATTACATTAAAAACATCTCATCTTTCATTACTAGCCCATTTTTTAAATACACTTACTACTGCTGCACCTGAGCTTGAACCATTGAAACAAGAAATCGCAAGAACTTTAAATATTGACTTAAGTCAGACTTTAATATTACCCAATTGGAATACAGAGGGTAACTTTAATACGCGAATTACTTCTATTACTCGTTATATATTGCGCCGCTATATTTCCCATACAAGCACACGTATTATCTGTCCAATAGCAAAAGTAGAAGTGTGTGGCCATGATGAAAATTTTCTGTTACACATACATATTCGAGAGCCTCAAAATTATCAACGTCTCGTAGATGCACTTACGCGTGCAGGACTTCAATTAGAAGCACCTCAACCTTGGGCAAGCAACCGCATTTCACTTAAAAACTCTGATTTGCCAACTATAACCAATTTTTTAAATATTGTTGGAGATGGCGTTCCTGAATTTGAAGAGATTAAACAGATTATTCTTACAGATTTAAGAAATAACCCCTTATCTAGGTCCGCACCTCCAGCACCAGTGGTTTCACGAGAAGCGCAAAGAGAACAACGTCAAAGACGTGCTGCTGAAAGTAATCAAGAACGTATATCACGTCTTCTTTACAGCACACGCAGAACCCAGGCTCCAGCATACACACCAACATTTCGGCATAATATAGCTTCCAGAGATGATGAACTAACCACCATGCTTAATCGCAGCATGCATGATACGTCAATGGCAGTACCTCGCGAACCAGAAGCGGGTGAAAATCATAAAAAAATTGTTGCGTTAGGTATTGCAGAGGAAAACATTCCAGAAGAATTTTGTTGCCCAATAACCAACTATGCAATGACTGATCCGGTCTATGATCCAAACACACCCGGTATCAAATGTGATAGGCCAAATATCCTACGTTGCCTTGAATCAAAAGCAAACAATCCTTTTACTAACACTCCTTTAACGCCAGAAAATCTTGTTACGGATACTAGCCTTAAAGTGGTCATTGATTTTTATATTTTGAATCAGAAAAGGCTAAAAGCAAAAATCGAAAGTGAATTTATGCCTACCCGTGCTGATGCTAAGCGTGCTACTAGTACGAAGTGAGGGATTTAAAAGGTGAATATACAACTTTATTTACTTGTAAAATATTTTTAAATAGAGTTGTGTTTAGTAACTTAAATTGATAGAATTACTCCCTGAATATTAACAAATAGAGTGAGATATCCCATGCCTGGAACTTGGATCACTACCGGTAATCTTGTTAGAAGTTTTTTAAATATTATCAGCACACCCTCACCCAACCATGATGAAATTAGACAGGTCATTGCTAATACTTTAAATATCAATATAGATAATTTAACAGAAGTCCTCAATCAAAGCATGCATGATACTTCTGGTGCCCAACCTGTTCCGCTAGAAATTGGAGAAAATCAGCGTAAAATTGATGCGCTTGGCATTGAAAATGCAGACATTCCTGAGAATTTTTTATGTGCAATTGGTCAAACAGTTATGACAACTCCAGCTTTTACCGCAGCTGCACCACACATCAAGTGTGACAATGTAAATCTAGTACGCTGTCTCCCTACACATCCTTT
>Ga0207075_1005_pt1 | contig 75117 bp, 68 predicted proteins | sample Alteio_BWMinHeat_64_FD_153587 | JGI IMG/M metagenome (GOLD analysis project Ga0207075, IMG submission 153587) | Enriched cells from forest soil in Barre Woods Harvard Forest LTER site, Petersham, Massachusetts, United States -... | ecosystem: Environmental > Terrestrial > Soil > Temperate forest >... | reverse complement strand
ACAATGACCCATACCAGTATGGATTAAAGCTACACCATGATACAACATACCCATTTCTCGATAATTAAGAAAGTAAAGACTCCCATTTACCTCAAGATAACGTGTGACAGCTTTTGAACTCCTAGGTATCATCTGATATTGACAGAGAGTCTGACAGATCTGATTAATTGCGTTTGATGGTAATCCCATAGAAACTATAAATTCAGAGCACAACGGGCACTTACGTTTTACCGCAAAATGCATACTCATAGTAATGGCTCGACGGTCAACATCTCCCAAACTGGCCTCAGGCGACAACGCCTTCGCCAAACTTCCCTCCTTCCCATCAACCAATTTATTATGATGATTCTTAAAGCAGTCCCAACATATAGTATGACCACAATTACCAATAACACGAGACATTAACATAAACTCTTTACACAAAGCACATTTAACATTCTCCATTATTTTATCCGTCATCGCCTTGTAATTTGCAATAATACCCGTCAATCTCGCTACTTCAGTATTTAACTTCACCGTTGTTTCAATATCACCTTTAATAACTGAAGCGGTAGTTGATGCTATTAAAGGTGATATTGATGAATTTGAAGGGACAAGAGGACTTGGAAGGATTGGAGGTACCGCTGAAGATACCGCTGAAGGTATTGAGAAGGATAAATTTCGAACCGCATTATTAAAATTTTCTTTAACAGCTTCATACTCAGTTTTATTCAATGCTCGAAGTTCATCTATAATAGTTTGTGATATTAAAGTATTATTAGAAGTATTATTAGAAGTATTATTAGAAGTATTATTAGAAGTATTATTAGAATTATTATTAGAAGTTTGTTCTTTGGTGTTAGACTTTACAATACGTTCAGTCTTTAAAGCTCGAAGTTCTTGCTTGAGTGATGGAACTTCATAATGAAACGTCTCGTTAAATTTGGACACCATTTTACGGATTATTGAACCGATTAAAGTCTTATCCTTCTCATATACCTCTTTCAATACCAAGGTTTCCTTATCATCTAATATCGAATTTATGAATCTTAGATCCTTCGTTGTTGATGTCTGGTTCTCAGAGTCATCGTTATCATTATGCGGTTGTGATTCGGTAAAGGATATGGCAGTATCTATTTTATTATCTTTATTCAATACACCATTTTTAGGGTCTTTGATGTTAAATTGAGTGAGAAAATCTTGAAAGATATCTGGGTTGGTTACGAATAAAGACATGGCTCCTTAATTTTTCATAAATCTACGAAATATAAATATCATTTTCATCAATGAAAATGATATTTCATCAGGTTTATAGTAAATGAAATTACTAGATGAGTACCATTCTTGATGAAGTATCGCCTTCAGTGGCGTCTTATCCCGTCACATCGATTACCGGAAACTGTGGTAATGGAAAGATGACGCCCTTGGTTCCTATACATTATAATAACTCATCACATAATTCCCATTATGAAAAATCATTAAATCTATTGATTGATAAAATTAAGATTCACTCCAAACACCTACAAATCTATAAGATCTTTCTCAAGATGATTAACCTAGGGGATGAGGTTGTTATTACCTGTGAAGGCGGTAATAACAACCTCATCTCTCTAACACTACGCGTTAAAGATAAAACAAGATCGAGATCTTGGATTATAACACGGATAAAAGGTATTAGACGGGATTTGGGTACGGTTCAACATATTCTAAAAGGTGATGATGGTGTTCTTGAGATGATCTTTGGTAATAAGAGTACTAGAAGTATACGTACTTCTCATCAGAGATACTCTGATTTCGCGAAAGATGATAAATCGATCCATACTATCGAGAAATGGGAATATTATTTAATACGTTTCATTCATCAAATAAGACAGAGAAATCTTCCAGAAGATCAACGTGTCGATCTTGGATTATACTGTAATTATCCGGTTAATACGATGTGGAATGAATATTTATCACTATCACATAATTATGTTCTCCTACGTGAGGGTTGGGTGTCTCCTCAGGTAAACACACCAAAACGTGGAGATTTACTGAAAAATCATACAACTATTACGAGTATCTATGATGGTACCCAATTTGTCCCCATTTTATTACGTGGAATTCCTCAAATACCATCTGATTATGATGACTTTCCTCTCTCCAAATGGTCTAAGCGTGATCTATCGGATCCAATGGAAATCATTAGAGATCCTGGAAAGTATGATATACTAGAGATGGTTCCAATCAATCTTGCAATGTTACCACGAATGTTTCATAATTATATTTCAATTTTATCACAACCGCGGACTCGGAGTGCCTTCAATTCCTTATACACACCCATTGATCCCAACTGGGTCATATATGTAAAGTTACGAGAGTCTTACCCACAAAATAAGACTATTATAGGAGATATATCCTCTCTGAAATATAGCACCTTCTATGTGTTTCGAAGAAAAGGATCGAAAATCAATACTAATGAGGATATTATTAGATCATTTTACGATGGTTGTGTTATTCACCGATTTCTGAGAGTTAATCATATGATCTTACAGGAAAAACTCGCATCAGTAAATGAATACGTTAAGAGTGGTTATGGTGGATCTATTATTCATTACAGTGCATCATATCAACAACGTAAGAATAAAGTACTAAGCATATTAGACTATTTAAATATCCCAAAAGTTATACTAAATATTATCGAGCGTTATTTACGTTAGAGTGAGATTTTGTGGATATTAATTGATTATTATGAATATTCATAATAATCAATATAGGTATAATGACCTAATGCGAAATGAGTAGTGTCTCTCCTAGATTATTATCTTTATCGGGTATTGCGGGTCCTGTTACTAAATGACCGCGATGATAATTAGATACTGTTTTATCACCTTTTTGTGAATATTCCTCCCACGGTCCATGTTTTGCATCATAGTGATAAAAACCGATCATCTTTATTATTGATGTCCCGGGGAACCATAATTTATAGAGACCATGACGACAATTTGCTTTATATTCTATTGCTTCACTAAGTTTCCCATTTTCGTCATACTTCTCAGAAAGTCCGACACGTTGACCCATATCATATATAATTTTATTAGAGAGTACTCCATTGTTATAATATATTAAACACTCTCCATGTCTGTGAATACCAGAGTATTCACATTCCTCCCTAATTTTACCGTCCTTATAATACTCAGTCTTAATCTTGATTGGTTGAGGTGAAACACAACCCATACCTATAAAATCGATGAGATTTTCACTTCTTTATTTTACCTGAAATAAATCACCTTAAGATCGCCTTTAATTCTATGATTATTAAATATAAAATTAAGATAAAAGATAATAAGATTAAACTAAGATATCAGAATACTATATAGATACCTTGATAAAGATTTTAATTTTAAATATAAAAATGGTTTATTAATGATAATTTAAGTGGCAAATGGGTACCACGTGCTCTGTATCATCTCAGGTCCCGGTTGATCCGGTGCAGTTTCAGAATCCTCCACAAAAGAATTATGATCTGAGTCCCAATACTAATAAAAGAGAGATGAATAACAAATCAGATTTTCAAATCTTGACACCGTGGCAACCCAAGAAGAGTAGTCTATCATCTGAGTTTGAGAATGCTGAACAAATTGAACGACCACACATCATTAAGTGCGCTGGTAAGCATGCGGGTGAAATCTTAGCTTTATCAGATAACGATTCAAAAGAATGGCGCTCACCACCAGAGATTCTATTCGATTCTCAACCATCAAAAGAATATATTATATTTCGTTCCCATAATGTTATATATCGTTATGAGCGACGAATGGAATGTAATGGAGTTTCATATCCCTCACCAGAAGATATTGATGGTGAGGTAATTAACTTTGGAGCAGCCACAGAAAATTCGGTGATCGCTATCGATGTTAGTTATGGTGGAACTGGGTCTAGCAAATCTAGACCTGTTCTAACCAAAACACTCTTCTATCCCAACTCGAGTAAGTGCAGTCTTTATTTCTCAAAACGCGCACATGATAATCTGTTCAAGTGGTTTTGTAAAGTGTTTCCCAAACGACTCATTAATATCAGTGGCCTTGAGAAGAACTTGGATGCAGATAGCCAAAAATTCATTAAGAGTTTGATGGTTATTAATTAAAAAGTGTAGATAGTGTTCAAGGTAGTGTTAAAAGTAGTATTCATTCAGTGTAGTATCTCATTCATCTTTCAAATATTAGGATTCATTCATCTTCAGTGTTCTTTTGCCTTTGTCTTTCCGAGTTCTTAGAATAAAGTATAGATAATATTCTACCGATTATAGAGTAGCATATTATTATGAGATACGGATCAATAATAATCGATCTTTCAATGAAAAGTGATTTTATAAAATAATTAAAGGGTCAATAACCGTTGGACACCTCAGCACTCTAAGATGTCGCGTGAATATACCCCTCATAACTACCGGAAACAAACTGTAATGGAGAGTAAAGTAATTACTTATAGTATGGTGAAACATAATCACCAACTTAACAAATACTATCTTCCTCTGTGCCCCTATGGTGGCAAATGTAAATGTGTTTACAACAATGAATGTGATGGTGTTGGCTTTCATATTTATCGATCAATGAACCATGAACCATGTCATTACTATCATCCAAACAGTAATTCATGTCCCTGGGGTATTTACTGTCCATCGCTCATCTTTGACGAGTTGAAACGTTTACCTTTTTCAACAAGCGTTAAGTGTAAACTAACACATCCACTACTCAAAAATGTCTGTAAAGATGGTGTGGCGTGTAAGAAGAAACTCGCATGTCAGTACTGGCATCATGTACCTCATCGTATTGCTTGGATCAAAGAACATGAAGCGTTGAAGAGTAAGTACCATAAGAATATAAGATATTAGTTATAATTAACTAATTTAAAAACTCTAAAAACGTGATTAGCAATCACGTTTTTCTGATATTACTATAATACTATATTATAATTAATTAGTATAATAATACGTATTTAATATCCTCTTTATCGAAGTGATATCGCTAACCTTAATTTTATCTCCAAAGTCATTCAATATCATCTTAAGATAAGTAGGATACTCCTCTCCATAAAAATAATCTCGAATTATCTTTCTTAGAGGTGGTACTAATATGTCTTCGATCGGTATATTCAATATAGAAAATTGTTCATCGTAAAAATCACTATCACCGTAGTGTGTATTGGTATGCCATATGATATAGGTAATATCATCCATATTAATTACTGACCCTTCTGAACTACCATCTATTAAACGGTAACTCAATTCTCTATTATTATCTAAAATACCCATTACGCTTTCCTGCCAACTATTTTGATTATAAGGAAAATAAACTTCATTTGGATTAGTTAGATATGTAAATAATACTGGTATAGGATAAAGTGATAATGGGGTAAAAGTTCCCCTGGATCCAGAATAATGGGCGAACTGATGATAAATACCATTCCTCATGGATGTTATAAGATATGATTCATTTAAATAACACCAAGCCGGACCATTTAGAGATGGTCCATTGAAAGAATATAAAAATATAGTATCAAAACTAACCAGAGATTTTGGAAAATTAAAGTATGAATATTCGGCGTAACCGTGATCATTAAATGATGCATAGAAAAATATATGTCTTGTACCATGAACAGTTACGATCATGTAACTTAATAATCCCCAATGATAATTCACTATTATCTTATATCCGTTATAATATATAGCACCTAATCCATGTCGATATAAAATTCCATCAGAACCTCTTTCATATTTACATAAAGTTCTTTTATATTGGAATGGTTCAAGATGGGTGTACAATCCTGGTTCTCCTTCTGGTAAAAAGAAAATAGGATTTGGTATACCAAAGAAGTAAGAATATTCTTGTAATTCCATTTTAGGTCCTCGATACGCTACATTCATCTGATTTTTGATAAAGAGATCAATATCATACCCTTCTATTGAAAATATTCTTGATTTGATTATGGGAGTATTTAATCTCATTATATATTTCTTATTATTAATCGAGTAATCATATCCGGTAAAATACTCTCCTTCGAAATGTGGGGTTACTTGATAATCTACAGTTATCCTTTCAATATTTGTTACTGATTGTTTATCGAGATCATTAACATCCATTTTCTTAATTTCCTTAATAGTATTTTTAACATCATTCAGAGTATAGTTTACTTCCGGTATGCCATACTTACCAGTAGATTTATTTATCTTTTGTTCACTCATTTGCGAGTACCACACTTTTCTAGGCAAATAAAAATTTAGGTGATAAAGTCACTTAAATTTTCTAATGATTAATATCTACTCAAGATCGTCTTAATTCCATCCAATTCTTCTTTACTTAACTGATCACCAAATTCATTCAATAACATCTTAAGATAGACGGGATACCTATCTCCATAAATGTAATCACGAACTATTTTTGCAATTGGTGGTATTAATATTAATCTCACCACGGAGTCTATATAATCAAAATCCTTTACATAACTCTCAGGGGTACGAAAATTAACATCAAGGTACCACTCCACTCCATTTATTTTCTTCTCTTCTACGTATAATCCGGGTCCTTCGAGATTATCATTCGGTAATCGATAATTTACTAACCCCGCCCCTGCAAAGATATCCATACTAGCATAATTATTAACATTATTATATGGAAAGGCTAATGCATCTTGAAATTCAATTCCCCATAAGATAGGTATTGGATACTGAGTAAATGGGCTAATTGTTCCTCGAATAATATCACGATTTGGATCCATAATGGTTGCATTTCTGCGATTTGATGAAGTATAAAATTGTTGATATACACCATCCTTAAATGATGTTAAGAAATAGTCGGGGTCACCATGATAACACCATACTGGGCCATTTAAGGACGGTCCCTGAAAAGAATAGAGATAACTAATAGTCTCTATCGTTAATCCTCTTTCTGGACGAAAGAATGCTTCCATTGCATAGCCATATTGATCAAATGAGGCTGAAAAGAGCAATCGATTATTATCATTAAATGTGGCTATGATTGATCTTAATATTCCCCAGGAATATTCTAGAGTAACTATTTTGTTACCAGAGAAAGTGTAAGCTAATCCATTTCGATACATCGTCCCATCAGATCCTCTTTCATATTGACATATTATCTCTCCATTTCCTAGATCTTCATCGCCGATATCATGTTTATACGTAACTTTATTGATTGAAGGGTCAATATTTGGTAGAAAATACACGGGATTTGGAATACCAAAATAATAAGAATATTCTTGGAGAATACCTCTATAATCACGATATACCACTTCCAACTGATTTTTAATAAAAAGATCAATATCGTAACCTTCAATTGATAATTTCTTCGATTTGACTATGGGGGCGTTGAGTCTTGAAGTGTATCTAATATCATTTATGAAATAATCATAACCGACAAAATATTCACCTTCAAAATGTGGGGTTACTCGATATGGAATAGTCTTAATATCGTCACGTCCCAAATTATTAATCGCTCGAGAAGTAAAATCTTTCGTATCAATGGATTGATATTTATTAATAATACTCTTAACATCATTTAGAGTATAGTTTACTTCTGGGATATTATATGGTCCAAGTTTTTGACTCATTATTTTAGAGTAGAAGATAATTCCAGACGACACTTTCTGATAAACCCAAAAATGAATTTGTATTTAATGATACAAATTCAACAAAACAAAAGTAAGATGCCAAAGTTATCGCTTCCCAACTCTGATCTTAAGATCATCATTAAGCGTGATGGTAAATCGGTACCTTTCGATGCTAATAAAATAAAGATTGCGATTGGTAAAGCTTTTGCGGCGGTACCTAACACCTTTCGTTCATCTAAAGATGATGGTACTCTGAAAAGTATTGAACAATTCTTCGCAAAGCAGGTAGAGCTTGGTACTCAGTTAACATTAGAACGAGTTCTCGAGGAGATTAAAGCTTCAGAGAAACCAGCCTCGGTAGAGCACACTCAAGATCTTGTTGAGAAGAATCTGATGTTACTTGGTTACACTGATGTTGCCAAAGCTTATATTCTATATCGTAATGATCATGCACAACGTCGAAAATCGAAGATAGTTATTAATCCTAAAATTAAAGAGTTATACGATGAGAGTCTCAAGTATTTTGATAGTATTTACGAGTATATTATCTTTCTTCGTACTTATGCTAAATGGTTACCGGATGAAGGCCGTCGTGAAACTTGGATTGAAACGGTTGATCGAACGATTAACTTTTTGAAGGAGACAACTGGGGGCAAGATTACCGAAGATGAATATAAAACTCTTCGTGGCATGATCTTACGTCATGAGATCATGCCATCAATGCGATTACTGCAGACTGCAGGTCCAGCTTGTGCCAGGGAAAACCTTTGTAGTTTTAACTGTTCGTATCTTGGTATCACTAAGCTGAAGGACTTCGTTGATGTCTTCTATCTCTCAATGTGTGGTACCGGTGTAGGATTTAGTTGTGAGAAGCAATGTATTGAGCAATTACCTGTTATTAAGACTCCTCAGGAATATATTAGTGAGGTAACTAAGATTATAAAACTCTCGTTGGATAAGAATGTCAATGATAGTAGCAGTACATTAATCATTGATTATTTTGGTATCGATAATATTATCGATACTCATGTAGTAGGTGATTCAAAAGAGGGTTGGTGTGACGCCCTTCAATTAATGCTGGATACACTCTATGCAGGCGGAGATATCACTAGGTTTGATTACTCAAAAATTCGAAGTGCTGGTAGTCGGTTAGTCGTTATGGGAGGTAGGTCGTCAGGACCAGCTCCCCTAAAGGAGATGTTGGACTATACTCGTGAGAAGATCTTAGCTAAACGTGGTAGTAAGCTCTCGACTCTTGATGTTCATGATATCATCTGCAAGATTGGTAAGATTGTGGTTATGGGATCTACTCGTCGTACTGCTTTAATTAGTCTTTCTGATCTCAATGATACTGATGTTCGTAATTGTAAGAAAGGACAGTTTTGGTTGACTAATGGTCATCGTAGTATGGCGAATAACTCGGCGGTTTACAACACTCAACCAAAAGATGAAGAGCTACTCGCTGAGTGGTTGAGCTTAATCGAATCTCGTGCTGGTGAACGTGGTATCTTCAATCGTGGTGGATTAGCGACTCAAATGCCGGAACGTCGAGTCAAGTTTCTTGGTGATCGTATTAAGACTATGGGAACTAATCCATGTTTAACCGCTGATACCATTATTACTACGAGTGAGGGAAAGAAGATGATTAAAGATTTGATAAATAAACCATTTTATGCTATGTTTGCTGGTAGTAAATATCGCTCCGAAGGATTTTGGAGTACTGGTATGCAGAAAGTTTATAAGATTACATTAGATAACGGTAAGACGATTAAAGCTACTGAGAATCACCGATTCCAACACAATTACGGGGATTGGGTAGAAGTCAAGGATATGGTCAAAGGTACACGGATGAATTATATCCAAGATGATCTTTGTTATGAATATAATTTCTGTCGTGTATTAAATAATGAGTATGTTGGTATTGAAGAAGTATTTGACTGTACCGTAGAAGATGTTCATTGTTTCGTTGCCAATGGATTACTGAGTCATAATTGTGGTGAGATTAATCTTGTCGGAGATGGTGGTCTCTGTAACTTATCTACTATTATCTGTCGTCCACATGATGATGAGAAATCACTGTGTAATAAGATTAGGTATGCTGCGATAATTGGTAGTATTCAATCATGTCTTACCTCGTTCAAGTACGTTTCTGATAGCTTTCGCAAAAATGCTGAGGCCGAGAGGTTACTTGGCGTTAGTATTACCGGGCAAATGGATAATTATAAAGTTATGAGTAATCCTGAGATATTACGCAGGCTTCGTCAAGTTGCAATCGACACTAATATTGAGTATGCAAAACGATTAGGGATTAACCAGTCATTAGCAGTTACATGTTGTAAACCTGAAGGTACTACATCAGAGATGTGTTCTAGCTCTTCAGGAGTACATTGTTCTATAGGTAAATATTACCTTCGACGTGTAAGGGTATCATCGAATGATCCACTATATCGACTATTACGTGATGCTGGTTGTAAATGCGAGCCAGAGGTTGGCCAAACAAAAGAGAATGCTACAACTTGGGTTCTCACTTTTCCTAAGAAGTCAAAAGAAGGAACCGTCGTTGAAGCTGATGTAACAGCGCTTGATATGTTAAAATATGCACTATTAGTGAAGAAGAATTATACAGAACATAATCCCAGTTGTACTATCACTGTTGGAGATAACGAGTGGATTGGTGTACTTAATCATATTAGGGAGAATTTCAAAGATATTGGTGGAGTCTCATTCTTACCAAAGGGAGACGGTCATATATATGAGCTAGCACCGTTTGAAGTTATAACCAAGGAACGTTATGAAGAAGAGATTAAGAGGTTCAACGATCTCAATATTGATTTGAGTAAGTTGGTGTATTATGATAATGAAGAACATGTTGATAATAAACGTGAAAGCGGCTGTGCTGGTGGTAGCTGTTTACTTGCTCTATAATACTGATATCATAATAGAAGTTAAATAATAGTATATACTATTATTTAAGTGTTCACTTTTGGTTTCCATTTCCAAATAAAACCACCAGCGGATGGTCTCAAATTGTTACATGCATCGGCAATATACTGTTTACACGCTGTCGATACTTTAATATTGGCCTTTTTAACAGTTTGAAATTCTTCGATAAAATTACCCTGTAGATCATATTGTATAACTGGTCTTGCCTTTCTTGCATTATCGATATTTTTCATGCGACCATTTTGATATGCATGTATTGTATTTTGTTTATATGTAATAACCTCAAGATTCTCTAATTTATTATTTAACTTGTTACAATCAATATGGTTAACTACCATACCATCACCACTACGTTTACCGAGAAATGCTTCTGCAACAAGTGTGTGTATATGTTTCTTAATAACTTTTTTATCTATTAAAATACCTACCATAAGATAATGGTTTCTTAAATAACCAGAGTGTGTCTTTCCTTTTGCACTTTTAACTCTGCCCATAGATGATATAAGAGCTTTAGTATTAGATATAGACATCCATTTTTCATCTTTTATACCTCCCTCATATTCATCAGCATATACCCAATTACATCCATCAATAACTACTTTACCTCTTATAGCATTTGACATTTCATTTACTCTTAATCCAAGAAATTCACCTGCATCCTTTATCTTATTCCATCGTTTTACTATAACACCTTTCTCATCTAATTGGAGCACTGGTCTCCCTAATGTTGTTTTAATAGGACCTTTATGATTATTCTGTTCCTTCATTGTAGCCCATTCAAGATTTTCCACTCTGTTATCAGAACGTAATTTATTTTTATGATTTACTGTACGTTTATTTTCTGGATTTGGAATGAATGTCATAGCCACCAATCGGTGGGCTCTTTCTATTTTTCCCTTTTTATCTTTGGTACGTATGTTGTACGAGATATAACCATCGTGCAAAAGTCCTTTAGGAAAATAACCGTTTGTAATATTTTTGACTATTCCTGTATCAGAAATTTCATACTTCGGAAATCCTAATGGTTCCAAACTCCTCCATTCAATATTACGGTATTCATTTTTTGGGACTATATTAATAGTAATTTTCTTGGTATCTGTCTTGGTATCTGTCTTGGTATCTGTCTTGGTATCTGTCTTGGTATCTGTCTTGGTATCTGTCTTAATGCTTATTTTTATCTTTTTCTCTGGAATCTGACTTATTTCCGACATTTATTAACTATTTTATTCTCTTAGATCTTTGTTAATGAGATCACCACCAATATACTTATAAAAATAATTCCATCGATTTCATAACATCAATAAAACATAGAACGACAATGATAAAGATCTCCATAAAAACTCCACCTAAGATAAATATAAAGATTGCTCCTAAGATTACTATAAAGAAGATTACATCAGAACAATCAGATTCCGATAATAAATTAAATAATAATAATAAGGACGCCCATACTAAATCAACCATTAAGGATAATAACCCAACCATTGATACAAAGATAATCGATAAAGATAATCAACCCAACTTAACTACTGATATTAAACGATCCACTGAAGATAAATCTCCTCAACTCCAACCAACCCCTAACAACTCAACCCCTATCACCAATCCATCTCCTCCCTCAAAACCAACCCCTCTCAACGAAGAAGACTATAAAATACTCATCACTAACAAATATCTTATTAAACGAGGTGTCCCCAAAGAAAAACGTAAAGAGATTCATGAATGGGCTAGTACCTTAGGATATATCCATCTATCATTCCTCGATCGAAGACATCCTTGCGATAAAGCTAAAATGTACTGGTGTCACCGCCTTCAGCGGTCACGAAGGGTGAACCCTTCGTAGCATCAAAGATGCAGTGTAATAAATGGAAACGCTGCGAGAAGTCACCAGTACAATTAGTTGAGGAGTCTAATGAGAAAGAACCGTGGAAATGGTCAGTGAAATGTGTCGAATGTGTTAAAGTTAGTAGGTATGCTATCGTCTGGGATCAAGATGGTTACGATGATCCAGATCTTAAGAAATTTAGTTATTATTTGAATAATTGTATACTAATTATCTCTAACTCAGAGATTGATAGCCAAGAGAATCGAAAGATTTATAAGGAGATTAATATGGGATATGATGTAGTTGTTAAGAAAATGAATAGTCAGAAGAAATATCATCAGGCTACAATCTTATAATATTATTGTTACGAATCCGTTGAAAATGAATACGATATTCATTTTCATTATATTAAATGAGTGATAGTGAATAAGATATCGAAGATAAGATCACTGATGATCCATTGAACCAAAAATTATGGTGTATGCTTCTCATCAGGGAGATAGGTATCATTTTCCCCAATGACCTAATCAATATTATATTAACATACCAATGGTGGATTGATGAAAATGAAGTAAAAATTACCGTTTCAACGGTGCAAAGAGCAAAGCTTTGCTCTTTGCCGCAGTAAAGCTGCGTGATCGGGTTATTGACATATGATATTCATTACGGTTACGATAATATATTTGATCGTATGAATACTATTAAAGAATTGTGTATTAAAATGTGTATTAATGAAGCTGGCTTAGAAAGGCGAAAATATCTACGATTGTTAGAAGATCTTAAAGAGAAAGAACAAGATATTCCTAATGATAGTCGATGGTTTCATTTTTATTGGAGAGGTCCTTATGGAGGTAATAAAGATTTATTAGATGATTATATGATGGAACATTACTATTCATTACTTTACTCCCAGTGATAAAGATAGTGATGATGAATAATCTTCTATCTATTTTATAATAATACACTAAGTAGTGTATTATTCTTATCATTTTAATCATCCTTTAAAGATTTAACATTACACATACCTCGAAGAAATATCTCTACATCATTAATTTTACATTCATATTCCCGATGTCCGCGATGAGGTAAACTATCCAGATCGATATTAAACGTTAAGAGGGGGTGATCAAAACGAACGAGTCCATCCAATCGTTCAGGTATATCATCATAGTCTTGTGAAGACGGATCATTAGATGGTCTGCAACTTATCCATTTAATATAGAGTCGCTTAATTTCTGCTACATCACCTATGATTGTGCTGATAAGATAATCCCAATTATAGATATTAATAAACTCTTTTATTCCTTCATCTACTAACCATTGATATATAAATTCTTTAACATCCTTTATCACAGTAGTACCTTCATAATTAAGTATCATATTCACTATCGCATTTTCCTGAATATAACGTGACAAGAAAAATTGACACAGTGCTATCTTAGCTTCACACATTATAGTTAATTTGAATATAGATATTAAATATCTATATTTATTTTTGATATTCATAAATGATATTTATAAAAGATGTTACTTTATAGATTATCACACTAAATTAACAAAAATGAAAATCAAATAATACTTAATCAATAATAAACAAATCGATAAGTAGCAAGTCTTTTAAAATGATTTTTAAGCTATTTCTATTACTTCTCCTATTATATACCTTACATCATATAATCAAAACATACGGCATTACATCTTTATTACATTTATGGGTTTTAGTATATACTTTATTAACAGGAATGTTAGTTATGACTATCAAATATTACAAAGTATCACTTGATATGACTGATATAGGTTATATACTATGTGTTGTGACAATATTTTATCACATTGAAGAAATAAATTCCCTTATACGAGATAAATCTCACCCGCCAGCATATTTAATCATATTAATAATCGTTACAATTTTATATATCTGTGGGACAATGATAATCATCGGTCAAAGATTTGAATGTAAAACTGACGATCCAATGAATGAATGTATGATTAATACTTGGTTATTTGTTAATATATTCTCTCCACTGTTCTATTCACATATGATAGGTCGTAAAATTTACGAGATTATTGTAATAAGTTATAGAGTTTGCATTGGACTTATTGGATTATTATTGTAGACTATCATTAACCTATGATCTCCTATTAAAATAACAAGTTATTAAGAAATATTTTTCAATGATTCAATACAACATATACAATCCATGAAATAATCAACATCCCAAAGGGTAGACATTTCATCTCGATCACTATACCAATTTACTTCACTAGGACAAACACCAAAAAATTTCAGTGGGTGAGTATCACGTCCTTCAAAAACATCACTTTTTGTTTGTAGCTCATCATAAGCATCATAAAATTCATACCGTTCGATATCATCACTATTTTTTAGTTTGTAAATACACCACGCAGCTGTGCTGCGGCAAAGGATATATCCTTTGCACCGCCTTTAGCGGTATTGTTTCTTCATATTATAAATCTTATCAATACGAACTTCGATCAAATCAAACCAATTATGAAGCTCAATGAGTCCTTCTAATTTTTCATGTCGTAAATATTCAAATATCGCAGACCTGATTTCTTCTATTTGAGATGTATTATCATAAGCCACAATAATATTTACTACTCCCTTCTCTGGTATATACTCGGATGCCACATCATATGTTACTGTAATCCTTTTATCTATCATCTTAAATTTATATCTTATATAAATTTAATGTAATCAATTTCAATAAAACTAATTATAATAATTCAAGATATTCTTTAAATCATGGAAGACATAATTGAATATGAGACTTCATGGGGTATTGAATCTAAAACTGATATTCAACCAAAACCGGTATTTTCACCCCATAAGATATTAGGTGATGATATTTGGTATCAGTTTCAAAATATATCGAGAGAGTATATTATTAACGTAGTAGATATACCAATTGATCTCTCGAATATTATTAATCAATATATTGATGGTTGGTCTGGTTGTTCTACTCAACTATCAAATCTAATCACTAATCTTATTGATTCAACGGATGATCTCTGTGATTTTGGTGATATTATCATATCCATTATCTATGCTCTTAATAATTTAAACCAAGATAATAAATTAAAGAATTTTCCTTACGTAAGAGATGCTATCATACCATATAATAAGATTAAGTCAGATGATGATCTTTATATGTTAGGTCAGTATAACATATGTGAATCGGGTAAACGTAAACCTTTTTTAAGATCTCAGAAAACGGGTATTAATCACTATTTAGAACAGCAGATCGTTTTCGAGGTTAAACCTTGGACGACACCACGATCTCTCTATGCTGTTATTATTGGTGTTATTATGAGATGGATTAAATATTTCCAAGTTAATATTAACTTCATCAACGAATCTCGATATATTACGGGAGCTGATATAGTAGAAGTGTTAGCGAGTCTCGAGGAACGAGAATATATTAAAATAGATCTGAGAGATTATACTGTTGTGTATCTTGCATAATATATTAGTATTTTATCTATTCAACGTTGAATAGATAAAATGAGTATTCACATTAATAAGACCTAAAAGTAATTCATAACTTCAGATATCAACTGTCTTAAATCTTTGACTCCAAGATGAATATCGACACTAGAATACTTTCTTCTAGAACATCTACGAAACTTTTCTTCTAATTCTATCTCAGTCAAATTAGAAGAGTTCTTTATCTGTTTCATGATAGAGATAATCATAGAAATATAATCGGTCCATAAGTATGTTGGTAACCACTTCTCTAATTTCTTATTGATAAGAAACTGATTTATCTTAGCTTCCCTAAAACATTCGATATCATAACCCAAGATAATCTCGATTATACCTTTCTCATCAAAATATGGTGATACCGCTTCAGCGGTGACAAAGGATACATCCTTTGTCGCAACACAGTTGCATGTAAAATAACAATCCCTTGTGATGCTCATTTTATTAAATATCAATACAATCTTTAATTTTATCACTCTTAATATCTCACTATTTCATTTTTATTAATGTTCTAATATTCACGTGAATATTAGAAATTGTGATGTATCATAAATAAAATCAAAGTGTTAATATCTAAAAGTAATCCATCATTTCTGATACAAATTCTCTTAGTCCATGAACCGAATAATGAATATTGCCAATAGGAGTCGTCACTGTGAAACATTTACGAAACTTCTCTTCTAATTCTATTTGTGTCAAATGTTCAAGTGTATCTCGATGATTGAATATCTCTTCCATAACAAAAATTATCATATTAACACGATCATTCCACTCGTAGTCTGGCAACCATCCTTTTAAATGCCTATCGATAAGAAACTGATTTACTTTATTCTCCATAAAACATCTCGTATCGTAACCTAAGATAATCTCACAACAAAGTTGTGGCAAAGGATACATCCTTTGCACCGCTGAAGGCGGTACCCTTTTCATCAAAGTGTGATGATAGGTAGAAATCTCGTGTATGACTCATTATACTCAAGACGAGTAATAACTCTTGATTTTTATTACTCTCGGAATATTTCACCACTACATTTTTGAGATTCCAATGGATATTTAAAGTAAACCATCATTTCTGATACAAATGCTCTCAGATTTGACATAGGAATAAACCTACTATTATGGTTTAATAGACTCCAATGAAATGATCCACGAAATACCCAGTATATCTCATCTTCCGTTAGAGATGAAGTCGAATTTCGAAGACGACGATCTATTTCAATCATAACAACAATCATTCTATTGATAAGACCATCCCATAAATAGAATGGTTCCCACTTCTCTAGATTCTCCTTTATAAAGAACCGTTTTACTTTGATTTCCATAAAAGACCAAAAATCATAGTCTAAAATAGTTTTGATTATACCCTTCTCATTAAAATATGATGATAGCTCTATAAAACAATATTCATTTCTGAAGGTCATTATACTTGGGATGTCTATAATCTTTTATTTTAATAATCTTACCACTTTACTACTTCATTTTTGAATGATACTGCCCTCATTTTGGGACTTTGGGATATTTAAGGGTAAATCATCATATCCAATATAAATTGTTTTACCTCTTGTTCGTTAACGTGCCACATATAGGTATATTTTTCTCTGAAGCGTCGATAAACTTTATCTCCCAATTCCACCCCAGTTAAATGCCTCGAACGACTCGCTATATTTTCTATAAAAGTGGAAAATACATGAATATGATTACCTATGTATATTGATAGCCACCATTCTAATTTGTTATCTGTATAAAATTGAACTATTTTAGATTCGAGGAAACACATGGTATCATAACTCAAGATAATCTCAATAATCCCTTTTCCCCAATATGAGATGATAACCATAGCGTATAATAATCTCGTGTGAGACTCATTGTTTGTAGGATGTCTGTTTTCATTATTCTTATTATTTTACTATTTATTTTTGATGAATATCTATTAATAACATAACGTTAATGTTCCCTGCCAACTCCTGAAATCATCTATTATCCATTGATAAAGAGAACGTATCTTACTCTTTAATATTTGAAGATATCTTGATCTTCGGGAAAACCATCGAATAAAATAGTAAATACAAACTAGAGCAAATAGAGCATAGACACTAAAATATAATAACTCTCTCGGTATTCTTGGTGGTACACGGACGAAGAGCATACCCATTGAGGATTCGCTCGACAGAGGAACGAAGAACGACATCTTTCTCTTTTGTGTAGTATGATATTTATAACTTTATTTGTGAGTAAAAATAGTAATTAGATTTTTAATATTTTGTTTAAAGATTGATAGATTGGAACATGAGATATTTATGAGTTATAATTTATTGAGATTGAGTACTGTTCTCTATAATAATTCCCAGATGATCGTTCGAAAAATCGAAAGTTTGACTCAACTTTGGGAAAAGTTGAGAAGTTAAAACCTCCTCGATCTACTATTCAGGAAGGGTTTTTCCAGCTTTTTTGAGTCTCTTTCACTATAATAATATTATATCAACAAACACACAAAAATACCCGAAAATTGAGGTTTTTGGCTTTTCTGAACTTCCAAACTTTGGAAAAGATAAATTAGTTTCTGGTAACGCTATATAGTAAAGATGATATATTAAAATATCATCTTAAAGATATCACATTCATATTTCTATTAATATTATCGTAGTTTTAAACTACGATAATATAAAATTAATTAGCTTTAATTTCATTAGTTATCACCCATACGATCACCACTATTAATTCGATGATATTTATTAGTAACCCATTCTAAATCTTTACCTGCAATCCAGTTAAAGAGCAAATAGAAGTACTTATATTCGTTAAATCCATCTGCACGCATCACGCTCTTCTGAACTTCAAGCTCAAAATTATATAATATAATTTTAATAATGCTAGGAAATAAGATCATTAATGTAACACATAGACCCTTATTAAGACCACTCTCGTCTTCAAATACTTCGACCATATCAACTAGAAATTTATAATAATCATTTTTATTATTCATATCATCTATACCATTTATACCATCCATATCTAAGTATGTACTAATATCAAGGAGTTTCTTTGTTTTATTAACATCATCTTTATCTTCCTCATTGCAACAATCAGTGTAGTACTGTGATACATATTCAAATGATGATGCTGAGTTTTGTAAAATAAAATCTTTATTAAGAGCATCCTGCGCATCCTCAGGTAGCATTTCACTCATATATAACTCAAGCATTAATTTTGTAATAGGTAAAAAATCGTAATAGTCCCATATTATTTGATTGACATCCTTAACATCAATATAGGATATATAAAGAAAATCATCATAGCTAATCTGTTGGTTCATTTTACATTATCAATAATGTAAAATATTCATTTTTAGATAATATTTATTATATGATCGATTATAATTATTATCTACTAGAGACTGATAGACCATGATTAAGAAGCATATTCCAATATGATATTAGCTACTTCTTTAGGAATACCGAGAAAGGTTATATCTTTAATGTAATTATCATAATATAACTCTCCTACTATATGACCCATATTATACTCCCTTAAATAATAAAGGACATTAGGTCGAGAGTAGAGATGATAGGTACCCACACCATTATAATATATCCCTCTATCCACCCCACGAACAATGGGAATATCAATATATCCGTCTTCATGTTTAATACGTTCGCCAACTAATAAATCATTCTTAAGTAATCTCTCACTACCACGATCCTTAATTTCTCGCATATTATACCAATCTTCTTCATTTAAAGCAGCATAATCAATATCAAGTTTAGGATTACGTTCGTTATTATTGATTCTAAGAAACTTTGCTCCTACGAGTTTATTATTTTGATAATACATCAATGTAGCTTTTCTATTACCTTCGCTTATAATAGATTCCATTATAATATTTCCCTTAGCATCATAATAAGATTTCTTTCGTTCTTCTGATCGAACCCTCAATTCTTCTCTATCATTCTTACGATTATAATCAAAGTAAAACGAGAAATCATCAATCTTTCCTTCTCTTAGTGATTGTGCGATATCTAATATTGTATCTATCTTTGAATGATATCGCCCAGTATTAGGATCGAACAACAGCGATCCGAGGTTATATTGTTCTAGTAATAAGGATAATATAGCCCTATCAACTACACTTGCTTTTCTTCCTCTAGGTTTACGTCTTGGGTCAGAGGTAGATAATGACGTCATTTTTACGAATGATGAAATTTATTGATACACTTTTATAATAATTGATCAAATAAAACTAAAATTTAATCTTCATAACATATAAAAGATAAGATGAATAATCCCGGGGCGAATGAGGTTAATATTGTAGAACAAAAAAGACAAGCATTTCAAGCTTTTGATTATCTACAGTTCTCATTACAGAGAGTAAAATTAGAAGAAAAAAAGGTGATAATAAATATACTACCCAAATATAACAGTAGTGATGATTTTATTGGTTACGACTACTATATCAACAATGAATTACGTCGTTCTATTAGGTTAAATGAGGGACTTAAATATCATAAATTATTAGATACACGTTTTGATCAAAAGTTATATATAATAAATAATGCACTTGGTCTTCATAATATCTCTCACCCTTGTCCACCATTAATATTCCCAATATTTCCAATTTCATCCGGAGATTATCACAATGAAATTCTCTTTCCTATTGATGTCGAAGAAACACTGAAAGGCCTGATTCAAAGGAATTTTGTCAAAATTGATAATGATCAATATGCTTACTGTCATGGTGATGCTAATTTCTATATTAAAGGTGTTACTACGAAAGTATATGGTAAGATAACTTATAATAAAGGAATACCAGAAAGATTAATGTGTATCTATGAGGAAGCATCGATATTTTCAGAACTAGAAATAGAGTTTGATTCTTATGGGTATTTAACAAGTATCTTTTATGGTGGAACAAATCTTACCCGTTATTATTTTAATATGAAGCAATCGGTATTTAATGGTAAAGGTGTATCTTATAGAGGTAATACTCAGTTTTGCGCTTATGATATTAAAAATAATATTGCTTCATACAATAGTTATAATCGTATAGATGATCTTTATCAAAGTTGGATATTTACTGAAGGTACATCTGTTATTTACCTTATAGATAATTTAGATCATCCAGGAAATATTAACAATTCAATGAGTTTAATTACTGTTAATACTGATAAACAAAATAGTGGTGAATTTATAGTAGCTTATTCAAATATAGGAAATTATGAGGGTCCAATGATAATCAGTATAACATCTGGACCACGTCAAATGCTAAATCAAAATGTAAATCAGAGACAAAAGGTTAAATATGTAGAATGGTATCATCTTAGACCTATGAATTATAATCAGTATATAAGAGATCTAACAGATGAAGTTAATACAATAGAACTTTATTTTCCAACACCGATAAGAAAGATCATACACCAATATTCTCGTTTTGGTGAAGATTTCAGAAAGTATATTGAGACTTGGTACAAAGAATTACGACCAGAAACGGTAAATTATAAAGTTGATGAGATTATAAAACTGCTTAGTAGTAATCTAATATAGAGATATACTAATAATTTATGATTTTAAATCTTTGAGTGTATAATAATTACCGAAAGATCACTCCAAACTTTCTTAACTTTTGTCAAACTTTGTGAAAAGTTGAGAAGTTAAAACCTCGTCGATTCTCTATTCAGGAAGGGTATTTTCCAGCTTTTTTGCGTCTTTGTCTCTATAACAATACTATATCAACGAACACTCAAAAATATCTGAAAATTGCGATTTTTATGAATTCCCAACCCCAAACTTTCTAAAAGTTCATTGAATCCCCAATTTAGATATCGGTATTATCGATATCTAAATCAATCTTATTAAATATATCAACCCTTATCAAATCTCTCAAGATTACCATAGAACATATCCTTTAGGAATAACTATATCATCAACTCCAGAAGCTAATATAACTCTACGACCATCTGGTAGATCACCACTCGCTACAATACCATCTTTTGGTGATAAGGTAATTAGGGCAGTATTCATTTCATAATATTGTAATAGATTTTCAATAAACCATTCTTCACTAAAAATATTAGATTGTAAGTAGATATATTTATTGGAAATAATACCAACAATAGCGATATCGAAATTAGCGGCAAAATTAACGATGTTAGCAACAGAGTATTCTCTGTCACCTCCAACCCTAACGCCAAAATACCCCTCACTCCTCAATAATTTAACTTGTTCCAACATACTATCTCGTCTTTCCGGAGCACCAGAAGCATTATCAATTAAAGAAATTCCATGATAATCATATACTCCACTTTCCCCTAAATAGAAGATCAAAGGATTATTAGAGACAAATATTAAACCTAATAGTGATGAGGAATCAAGGGATACTTGATCAAGTACTCTCAAATCCTCAACAAATTTAGGAAAGACTCGTAATGTTGCTGGTCCTCGAACACCAAGCTTTGTATCTGTTTGATCATCTCGGAATTCAACAGTGATAATAGGGTTTATTACAAGTCCCAAAATAATATCTTGAAATCTACCGATTACAACATCATCAGTAGTATCAATATTAATGTCTACAAATTCATTTACTGTATCAGTTTCCAATTTTATTTTGGGGATGGGTAGTTTTAAAGTTTGTCTTAGTAAATAGATTCCTTGTTGAGGAACCAAATCTAAGATTGATGCGGTTGATGACGAGGTTAATAATAAGGCTTTAGGAGTACCCTTAATATTATTATAAAGTAAATAACCTCTATCATGATAGTTGTCAAGTTCTTTAATGATTCGATGTTGATATAGAGCACATTGATAATTATAAGTGGTTTTAGGATTCAATTTAGCATAAACCCTACCGTTATCAAGTTTCCATTCTACAGTACGTTCTTCAATGATTACTGGAGAATATGGAGCAAAAGGTGATACATCAGTCACCTTTGGATCCATTAAAGTAGGAGCTTTCAGCTCCACGAGAGAGTTATCAGAGAGAATAGAGTCTGATTTAATAATTGATAGTTTCTCCCAATCTATCACTGGGAGAACAGATCGTATCCATCCAGCTGAGTATTTGGTGCCGGAATATTCTGGATCGAATACTAGAGCATAACGACCAAAATCAAGTGCTCGATTTACTGCTTCGAGAAACTTAGTTTGGAGTTGTATGTCGAGTGGTACCGGTTCGGAATCAAGATAGATCTCAGCCATTAACTGTAACCTTTTAGCAGCAAGATATGAATCAACTCCCGTATCAAGAAGATTATCTTGAGCATCAACGTAACAATTATTAAAAACAACATCATAATACGTCGGAGATGATATGGGAGATATAAGGGATAAATCACCTGATAAACTTCTTAAAAACGGGAATAATTGTGACTTCAAACAATAAATATCGTACGGTTCATAATTACTAGATCCAAGATGTAGAGTCTTTGCACCTAAGGTATCACGAGTCCCTGGGTCCCATTTAGATTCTTCAGTATAGAAGGGTAATCGAAGTGGGAAGGTTCTAACAAGGTTTTTCTTATTAGGTATACTACACCCACCAGTGACACAGAGCGTTCCCGAACAAGAAGAACCGATACCCGTAAAATCATCTGTTAGATGTGTCGTCTCAATCGGAATCATATTACTTAGTGCCATTGTAGTAAATTAAGATCAAATCAATCTGAATAGTATATCAAAAACTCAATCTACGAAAGATAGTGATCTTTCTCCAGAACAGAGAAATATTTAGTGAAAATTTGGCGTTACAGCGACGATTAAAATCTTCCAAAATTGATTATTTTAATATATTTTAACGACCCAAATTTTCAATACTCTTGAAACATCAGACATATCACATAGTATTTATAAATACTATGATGTCCTTGACCGATCTTGATCCGTTGAAGTCCTCAATCTCGAGGACTCATGGTCCCGATCCACTAAAATCTCATTTTAGTGGATTAGGTACTGCACCTCAAACTAATAATAATCTCTGGACCTCTTCTGTTGAGGGAAAAAACTCACCTTTTTATCCCGGCAAAGACGGGTTTGGCGCACCAACCTCAAAACTTGATCACAACGACGTCAAAACATCAAAAGAAATCCCGATCCTTGATACAACTGTCATCAATCTAAATATAACTCGTCAAGGATCAGGCTTCGATGATGTTGCTGAACACTCACCACTCACATATAATTATGATATTATTTATTCTTCTGGAAGTAGGGTTATTAGTAACAAAATAGTTAAAGCTCCATATAAGACAGGTATAGGATATTACTATTTATGCGAGGTTATTAATCTCTTATCAACACATAAAGGTAAACTTAAAATCTTTATCTCTGATAATTATACTATTGCTTGCTTGACTAAATATTATAAAGATTGGGAGCTTAATGAATGGAAAGGAGTAAAGAATTCTGATATTATTAAGAAATGTATCGATCTTAAGAAAAATAGGGATATTACCTTTGAATATAAGAATGATTTAGTGTTGAATTCTTTAGGTATGAATTATCAATCGTCTTCTATGGGATGCTCGGGTTGTGGGTAGTGGTATATTTATTTAATCTTGATTTATAATTAATGTTTTAGTGGCGTCCTAATATCCTATTAAAAAAACGTAATAGATCTAGCAGATCTATTACTTGAGTAATTATGTAAATATCTAATCTTATTAATACACAAAACTAAATTTTATTTTATGGTATCGATTAAAAATAGAACAGACACATGTCAACAATACTTCCCAAAGATGACCCTACTAATGATAATGTAACTCGTCTTCTCGAGGAGGCTAAATCATCACAACGTGTACTATATCAAGAAATAAGTGATGCTACAATAAAGAATCCGAAATCATATAAGAAAATTGAACGTAGAAAAACAGGATGGCGGCGCGGGAAAGGTGTTATTTTTCGTGATGAAGAGGTTGACGTCGACCCAATCCTATTTGTTGGTTATGATTATAAGATCAAGAAAAATAATATGAGGATGGCGCTCGACGCAGATATCCTTCCAAGCTCAATAACAGAGGGATTTATACATACTATGTGTAGTATTAATTCAGAGGAAGCGGAAGGTATTCTTGAGGGACCGAGGATACCAAACTATATAAATCTTCCGGCTCCATTAGAAATAAGACAAGATATTACACCAGGAAAATATACATCATCACATGAAGGTAAAATATGTTATGGATCGTATGTTTCTTCTCCGAATGGATACGTAGTAAAACATGGAATTTTTCATAATTTCTATCTTGATGGCACTATCGAGGAATATGATGGTATTTTTGATTACTTCTACTCTGAATATGATATGGGTCTTATCAAAAATGTGATGATCTATAATATGGAAATAAATGAACCAACGTTAACTATTAAGATAATTTTTGATGATTATGGATACATTAATAAGATTGAGTCTCGTGATCGAATAATAGAGGTTGATGGTGATATATCTTATGTCTTTGAAGGTGGTAATTCTGGTACTGATGGATTACCATACGTATATACTTGGCTATCATTTAAAACAAACAAACCAGTAAATTTGGATGATGTCGCACCAGATTCTTCCGATTCACCTCCATCAGAAGATTTCCCCGGTTTAGATGGTATTGCATTATTTACTGTTCAAAAGCATGTTTTCAAATATACTATTGATTCATTAAATCTCGATAAATCCCAGTTCTATAAAAGTGTTGTTGGTATAATTCTTGAGATTAAACGACGACTTTCTCTCTTTAAAGATACTCTATCATCCTTTATTCCTATTAGTGGTATTCAAGATATTATTGTTAATTACGCGGCAACTCGATTCTATAATCCATTAAGGAATAATCTAACAAAGATTCAAAAGATATTATTGAGATATAAAGATGATAAAGTCTTTAGTGATGAGCTTGTTGAGATTGAGAGAGTGTTGGAAGCATGGCCAAAGTACTAAAGAGATATTAATATCTCTCAATATATTATAGAACCGATAGTGTTCTATAATATTAATTAGGCAATAATACCAACCCGTGATGGATAGAAAATAGCTGATAACGCTAAGAGAATAGTAACAATAATAATAAAGATCAATATTGATTGAGGGAATGTAATAGTATTAATCTTAAGTAGTGGTGATAAGATCAGATTTATTACAGCGTAGATGATAAAAGATAAGACTAATGTTGCTATTAATACAATTAGAAAAGTTTTAATATAATTAGTCTGTGATTTAACACCAGGCATCTTAGAATATGCTGATACCGCATATGTTATTAAAACTAAAAAGATAATGAGAATAACAACAATCAAGACATTATTCATTTACCGTTCCTGTTTTGATACAAATAATCCAACTTTTAGTTTGTCTTAAAATTTCAGAGAAGGATTTTCTATAGGTTTTTATATTAGAGAGGGTACCATATAGAAAAGATATAGGGAAACCTCCAAAATCTCACATCTTCAGAAGTTGTATTTTTTGAAGCCTAATAATATACTACTGATATAGTATATTAAATCTCTAAGAGATATTCCTCAGTTTATAAATATTAAATGAGACCTTAATTCCGAGTAACTCCATATAGGAGTAAGCTGATGCAGCTAACCAGTTGGAAGATAATCTGATACAAGATGATGGAGTACTACCTTGTTTAACAATATTAACCCTATCAAAAATTGTCAATCCATCATCCTGATCTCGAGATTTAACAAATCGACCATCAATAAATCTCTTTAGTGGTAATGATTTGGTAACCTCTGATACATTATCCTTAACCTCCCACATTTGATCTAATTCCGCAATCGCTGTTATTGTCCTCGATTCTACATTCTTTTGTTCATTTGGTTCAACGAGCGCTATTTCTATCGGAAGTTTTGTATCAGCAAAAGATGAATCTTTATTCCCTCTCCAACCTCTCATATACATACTAATCTCATGTATCTTACCTAATATATCAATAACTCTCTTTTTAGATTCATTATCAATCCAACAATCTTTCAATTTTAACTCTTCAGATGATAAATTCTTATTAGCGTTCTGTATCATTTCGATAGATTTCAAGAGCTTTATTAATGACCCAGTGTTATAAATCCGACAGAGATCTTTGAGATGATTGATACTTGATGATGTAAAGAACTTACGCTCTTCTTGATTGTAAAAGTTAAGATTATGATTAAATAGTGAAGTCAACTCATCAATGATAAAGAACTTCATTTTACCATTACGTAATCCGTAACAAACAACTTCGTTATTTTTAACCTCGCTAAGAGAAGTTAGGTTAATCATACTCGTCTCATTATTAATCTCTGGTTGTAATCCATAATAGAAGTTCTCAGTAAGATACAAGTAAGACTGTTCCTCATAATTATATTGACTATTTATCGTTTTATAGTACTCCTTGGGAAATATCGGATTAAATGTTTTACTGAGTTGTATTAATTCGCGATTGATACTATTTAATAATTTAATATCAGGATCATTAATCTTTTGATCTAGATTTATCAATAAATACTGAGTAAGAGGCCCTCCTTCGGTGGTACTCATTGATATATCGGTATTATAATTAATCGCTGCTAACATAATAGCTTCATTATGAGTTTTAGGTATCATTCTCGACTGTAGATATTTAATATCATTGAAATCTTTATTTATCTTTGATAATTCTAGTGCTGTAGTTTCGCTATGTTCACGATGTAGAGATCTTTTAAATTTATTGTTAGGAATATCCTTCACTCCTTTGGTGGTGTTGCTATTCTTAAATTTCTTACCAAATTGAGATAAGATCGTTGATAATTCATTATTATCAAGTGTATTCACTAAACAATATACTGATTTTAAGAGAGTATCACGACAAAAGATTTTACTACGAAGTTTAGAGATCATATCTCTCAAATTATCAGTTATCAATAAAGTAATGTTATTCTTTCGACATAATGCGTATATTTTACAAGCATTATATCTGTAGGGATTATCATTATCCTGTAATCCGCAATCTAGTAAATCAACAAGGGATGGTGTGTTTAGGGAAGATGGGCTAGAGTGTGTGAACTCTAGCCCATCTTCCTTGATACCCAAAAGAAACCTAAATGCGTCCCTGAGGTTCCTAGGTTTCCACTTACATTTATTATTCACGAATGTTGCTACATATCGTAAATCAATATCCTTAACAATAGCATCCTTTGTATCCGAGATCTCTATACTCTTCAAATAAGGTATTGATTTATCAATAGCAGTGATATATTGTTGATGTTTTTCGACGGTATTCATTACCAAATCATTAGTAACGAAACCATGAGCATCAAAAATCTCACTGAGTACACAAAAGGGTGTGTTCGAATCTAATTTCCCGGTAATAACCGTCATATCTAATAAAAATTTCATTTCTTCAGTGTCCGGGTACCCCCTTTAAAGGGCTAAGTTCTCCAATATCTTTTATAAATAAATCACGGACGTTTAAATTTTTGTTCTTGAGATAAAATCATTGGTGACTCGAGATGTTTCAAATAAAATCAAAACCACAGCGCGACGTCTCTAAGCAATTCGAGCAATACAATCTCGAGCCTGATGAGGTCAAAGAGGATTCAAACGGAACGATTGAAGCTTTGAGTAGTTCTAATCGGGTACCGTCAATCTCATCGGAACAAATTATTGATAATCTAGCTCAAATTACAATTACATTAACTCTGAGGGCAATATATGATAACGATCTGGATTATCTTGATATCCTCCTTGGACGTATTGATGTTGAAAATATGACAAACTTTACGTCTCTTACAATTATTCAATGGTATTTAGAGGTATCAATTACATACCAACGAGATGAAGCTACAGCGATGGTTGTTGGTCGTTGGAAAGAAGCTAATGATAACGAAGCTAATTTTCCCGTTGTTACTTGGTTATTCTATGAATCAACGACGAGTGATGAAGTATTAAAAGGTTTAATTAAACTATACACCAAAATTCCCTTCTTTTCTCATGCGATTAGCCTAATTGATTATGAATCATCAGATGAGGTTCGAGTAGCATTTAGGAGGATGATTCGACTCTTTCCAGAACAAGATATCAATATCTACTATTCACTCCTTGATTATATCTTCAAGGCTCAGCATTTAAAAGATGGTAATTATAACTCGATAATGCGTTCTGAGATTGTTGCTCAAATTAAACTACTAGCTCCTTATGCTGAAAAACCGGAGTGGGTGAGAGTGGTACCGCTTTCAGCGGCTCGACCAATACGAACTACTCTAATATCAGCAGAGCAACTGGTATATTTGAATGGTAAAGGTCCAAATCCTTGTCAGGTTGCATTAAGAGGAAGGAAAATAGGGGGTAATATAGGAGAAAAAGAAGGATTATCATCACCTTTCGTTCCTCCATCTCCCTTCGTTCTAACACCACCTCAACAAAAAGAGGTAACATTGTCACCCCAATCTGTATTATCTCAGGAGCTCAATACCACAAGTTTTACTCCTCCATCATCAATCACTTCGTCGATCACATCGTTTAAATCCTCTCCACCCTCGTCAATTGCTTCAAATGTCTCATCCCCTCCATCTTCAATCACGTCGGTCACTTCGTTTGAATCTTCATCTTCAACCTCATCTCTTTCATCATCCTCAACCTCTAGTCTTCCATCCTCATCAGCATATTTCACACCTTCATCAGTTCCTGGAGTAAATCCCACTCTCCAATCTTCGTTAACAACTTTCCCAGCATCATCAATAGCATCTCTCAATCCGCTACCATTAAAAGGACCTAAATACGATGAAATTAAGGATAGAGGGTTATCTTTAAATCGCGGTAACGCGTCCAAGATAACCCTATCTCCACCAGCATCAAAAATCTTCAGTAAACCACTATCTCAGATTGATGCTGATGAGAACTCACGATACATCGAGACTATTGATATCGCTAATAATAAAGTTTATACTAAGATTCCAAATATGAATCTGTTATTTGAAGTTCCAAGGACTAAAATAGCTATGAAGATCTTAATTAATCCGAGGAATAAACTACCTCAGGAATTAGCTCAAGAATATAATATACTATATCGAAGATATTCATTAATGACACATGAACAAAAAATGGAGATTTTGATGCCACATTTCATTCTTCAAAAGAAGATTAGTAATCTTACTGATAGACAAGTAGCACAGATTTATGGTCCTTCTAATCCTCAATCTGGATTGGAAAGTGATGATTTATTAACTGATGGAAATGATAAAATGTTTTGTGGTACTGATTATGTTAATGATGAAGATTATGAAGATTATTATTTAACTGGTCGGAATGATGAGGATGATCCATTGACTGATCTTAATAGAGATAAGAATTCTTGGTTCTTAGGAAATTGTGAGACATGTTATAGGAAGATTCTTAAGAGGTGTTATGCTGTTCGTCAACCACGTGGTTTGAATGGGGGCTGGCTTGGCTGTTATTGCTCTTGGGATTGTGTCCGTAATGATGTCTCCCAGCCCGATCCAATCCAGACAGCTCTAATAGATTACTTTGAAGATTATGTTAATAAAAATGGTATACTCGATAGGAATGAAAAAGCTACTGACGCTCTTTCACAAGTTAAAATCAAGACAAAGGATCCCTTACCGAGGTTAGTTCCTAAGAGTTGGAGCGATTATCTCAAAGATTAACTTACTTATTGATAAGTAAGTTATGATCTCCAAGAATCATCTCCCTAATATAATAATTCACCAAAGAATAACTCTTGATCTTGTTTTCCAGTAGTCTCATCGGTACTCGAGGTAATCAAAAATCCCCTCGGATTTCCGAGGTAATACTTGGAAAGAGTGGTTAATATAGTGTCAATATCCATTAGACCTCCAGGCCAAAGAACCTTCTTAACAGCATCTTTTTCACGCATCTTAGGATTAGCAAGTTTAAACTGCTCAATACGTTTGGTATGAATCAGGTCAATGGTACCATCAAGAAATAGACGAAATGGCTCCATCAACTCTCTCGGGACCTTACTATAACATCTTATTTCTGAACCATACATTAGAACCATATAAACGAAAGGTTTAGCGGGCTTTGGTTCATTCAATGAAACCAATTTAAGTTCTTCTGCAGTTGGTGGTTCACCATTACAAAGTATCTTTTTACCTTGATAGATGTAAACGATATCTTTCTCATCAACTACAGGTTTGGTACGATGTGCTCCCGATTTACCCGTTTTCTCGGTTTTCCCAGTTTTGTCATGTTTACTCTTATGTTTATCATCTTTCTTAACCGCGGTAACACCACTAGTAAATGCAGTATCAGCTATTTTGACACTTTTAGATTTTTTATCCTTGGTTTTGTCCTTATCTTTATCTTTAACCTTAGGTTTATCCTTATCAGTATGCTTATCCTTCGTCTTTTTATCCTTGGTGTCTGAGTTTTTTGGCATCTTCACTCGATGTGTTCGGTCTTTATTTTCTCTGGATTTTTATTTAGATCTCTAAGTAAAAATAAAGTAAATAAAATGGATGAGAAAGAGTATTATGAGAAAATCAATACTTCTAATGACCCAGAGTTACATCCGGAATTAGATGTAGAAGCAGATCAGTTAAAACGGATAACATCAACCATAATTGCACCGGAAATTTATGAGAGAGCAATTCTCCAACTTACCAGGCGTTTTTATGCCAGAGGATGGAGTATCGAATTTTATGAAGGATCACGTTCCATAAATAAACCGGTATATGCTTTATTAGATGATTTAATAGAAGTAAAATATTATAGTTTTGATAATCTTGTCGATCAATTCACATTATCAAATAATATAGAGAAAATAACATATCCAGTACCAGGGATACCATGTGTTCCCTGGATAATTAATAGACCACCCGAACTTTATACTGCGTTCGATGATGATAGAGACATAAATATGTTGTCTGGAAGATATATCTCGTTTTTAAACGGGATAAAAGATAAGATAAACGGATCTCAATCGTCTCTATCAGCCAGAAATGGTGTATGGATAGAATCGTTAATATCGAACTCCGGAAGCAGTTTGGAATCAATAACTCTCTATAAAGACGGTCTTATGAAGATTAATAAGATATATGATGTTATTTTTGAAGGATATTATAGAAAAGAAAGAAGAAGATTAAAATATGTTACTGAATATGATGATTATGGGTATCCAAATAAGATGATAATTATCGTTAACCCACTATGGCAAATACATTATAATAAATATTATAGTGAATATAAGGAACAGGAGATACATTATAGGGATACGAAGGCAGGAATCGTTAAAGTTCATCATAAATTTAATAAAACAGTGACTGATGGTCCAGTATTTATCACTTCTAATAATAAAATTGTTGAATATTACTATGCATATCATACTTATTTAGAATTATATTATAAACAAAAGAGGATAATTATGGGGGTACAAGTTCTTGGAAGTGATATACACTTCTATGACGAAAGTTCTAGGATTGATATGCCAACTTATAAATACCAACTATCATTATTTAGATCTAGCGTAAATGTGACAGGATTACTTGATGTACTTATTGATTTGATATATTCTTACACTGAAGAGTTCAATTATGTCTCACAATTGAAGGAAGCTATTGAATATTATAAGATAATCAATGGTGTTCAATCGGATGTATTATTAGACTTGGTTAAAAATCTAAATTAACTTAATACTTAGTATTAAGTTAACATTATAATATCCTACTATCAATCTTCCTCGACAACATGTACCGGTCCACTCCTAGCAGAAGTAGCTATACTCTTAGTTAATTTAACGATGTTACATTGAAATTTACAACCATCTCCCTTCTTTGTATTGGAATACATAATAGGTATTAAAATCAGATATAATACATGACATTCGATAATCAAGTTTTGTGTGATAGATGAGTTATAGATAATATTGAGTATCATTGGAATCCATAGTAGGAGTGTAATAAATATAAAGAATGAAGAACGAATTATTACACTCTTTATTAATGAGGAATTGTCATAGGTACTATTAAGGGTGGTATTAATCTTCAATTTCGTTGGATCTTTAGATTTCTCTTCTGTAGTCTTTTCTGGTAGCGGAAAGGTGGTTCCTTCAACTCCTTTACCTACCCCTTCGTTATGTGAATCAACACTAATATTATCAATGGGTGTCATAGGTACTGTAGTAGCTTTCTTTGGTGTGACATGACGAACAGGAGAGTTTATTATTGTAACTAGATACTTAGCATCTTTAATATATTTAATGATCGAGATGTATGAACCGGATATAATGATATTACATAAAATACTAATAGATACCAAAAGCATATATTCTAAACTTAGAATATCCCAAAAATACCAATATTGATACATCTCAATACCCGAATTGAGACTAGAAATTAGGGATATCATAATAGAGATAATCCATGTTATAGAAGAGATCCACACTGCTTGATAATTAGAAATCTTAGTACTATAATTAACACTGAGAAGATTCCTAATAGATATAATTGTTGAAAAGAATATCTGAACGTATACTGTACAAGTTCTTATTGATACAAAGAGTAAACCTGTTGAATTATCGTTAGAAGATAGTAGTGTCTCAATAATATTTGATATACATGATATAATACAAGATAAGAATAAGTTAAAAGTTAGTATATTAAGAGTATAAAATTTCTTAGTACTTATTACATATAATAGAGCGATATTTGTAAAAATTCCGAATATAGAACCTGCAACGACTATTTCACCTGAGGCATCCATTTGACCAAGTGATATTATTAGTAACGATAATACTTAGGTATTATTTAAAAGCTGAAGGTATTCTTTTATATTCCTGGAAATAATACTTAAGTATTATTTTCGTTGATTTATTAGTTTTGCGATTATTCATATAAGTACTTATTCATCCGATCCTTGACAATCAAGGACTCTTTAATTAACATCTTTTTCTTATTTAACTCATCAGTGATCAATCTACGTGCTATTGGTAGTAGATCTCCGAGATATTTAAGAATATCAAGAAGACCGGGAAAATTAGCATATCGACCTCGACTAAAACCATTAACAAATTTGTGATGATATTTAGGATAGATCAATGTATACTTCAAAGCATTCAATCGCTTCCATTTATCGTAAATTTTGGTTGATGTGGGTACCGGGATAGTCGTCTTTGTTTTCTGATCTGAGATATCTAATGAATCGATATTGGTAGTAGATTGAGATCCTAACACATCAGAATTAACGATTTTATGATTTATGTTGGTAAGTGGATCATGGACGGATACGGTACATTCTTTACACATCGTTCGATAAAGATCATCTGCTAGATAATCAAGATTATTATTCATAGCAAATCGAAATAGTAACTCTGAGGTACTGGACGAGTTACTAGAAGAGTTTGAGACAGTGTCCAAAACCAAGTAATCATAGTAATACGAGAGAATATTATCACATGAACTTTGTGGATTATAAGATGAATCATTCTGTGGTACCGTTATCTTAGGAGCGTCGTCGCGAGCCAGTTTGGGAGCGTCGTCGCGAGCCAAAGACGGCACACATTTTATGTCGTCAGAGATGATACTCTTCTTATAATCCATCAGTAGTTCGGTGAGTGATATCAAAGGTATTTTAGAGAATTTATATTTTGTCTCACCATATTTACCATAATCTCCACTAATCAACCCATTAGCCAATAAATACATTAACTCATGTGGCGATTTTATCTTCTTTGCTCTGTTGAAAGTAGTACTAAGAGTATCCTCTTTACGATACAACATATTAATAAAAGAAACATGAAAGAGAAGACCTAATTTGTCGAGATGATCTGGATTCTTGATGAGTAGTGGAATCCAATCAAGAATCATGAGTAATATATCATATCGAAGAGGATTAAGAGTAAGAAAGTTAAGACATTTTTCAAAATATGGTACTGAGTACTCCTTCTTTATGAGTTCTAGAGGGATATTTTGATCCCTCTTAACTCTCTTACCTACCATATATTTTCGGTTATTCTTAGTGGTACCGTCATCTTCTAATTTAGGGCATACACGGGACCTTTGTTCTGCTGATAACATACGATTAATTGATTTCTTAATCGGTGCTGGCGGCAGAGGTAAAGCTTTCGCTGATATTATTTTTGAAGGTGATTCATGTCTATTAGAAGATCGCACTAAAGATGGGGATGAAGCTTCGGGAAGATCATCTACAAGTGGTGGGGTTGGTAGCTCTTCGTCGCGTGAAAAAGAAGGTTTTTCACTAAGTTCATCAACGTAATTAAACTCTTTGTCATCCATGTTGATTAATAACTTTTTGAGCTTTAATTCGTTTGGTAAACCATTTTTATTGTTTGGTGATGATTAAAATTGGAGATTTCGTTGTGTTATTTTTACTTTGATAATTAAATGTCAAATCATCGAATCAAAGGAAGTCATCTCGGACTATCTAGTCGAGAGCTTCTTGATCGAGAGGCACATAGAGAATCTCACTGTAAGCGATCTTCTTGTCGTAAAAGAAAATATAAATGCTGTCCCACGCCAGGTATACCTGGAGCTACTGGACCGACTGGTAATACTGGCTCAACTGGAGCTACTGGACCGACTGGCCCGACTGGTAATACAGGTAATACTGGCCCGACTGGTAATACTGGATCGACTGGTAATACTGGGCCGACAGGAGATCCTGGTGTAACTGGTGCTACCGGTAATAAAGGTCCTACAGGAGATCCTGGAGGAGGAACTGGAGCGACTGGTGCTACCGGTCCAACAGGTAATACTGGTCCTATAGGTGACACTGGATCAACAGGTAGTACCGGAGATCCCGGAATAACTGGTGCTACAGGTAATACTGGTCCAGCTGGTGCTACTGGACAAACAGGAACAACGGGTGCTATTGGAGCGACGGGAAATACCGGAGATACAGGTCAGACTGGTGCTACTGGTCAGACTGGTCAGACTGGCGATACAGGTCAGATTGGTGCTACTGGTTCAACTGGTAATACTGGTTCAACTGGTAATACTGGTTCAACTGGTAATACTGGTTCAACTGGTAATACTGGTGCTACTGGGATACAAGGAATAACAGGCGTAACTGGAGATACTGGCGCCACAGGTAATACTGGTTCAACTGGTTCTACTGGTCAAACAGGAGCCACCGGTTTGACGGGTAATACTGGTTCAACTGGTGCTACTGGATCAACTGGTAATACCGGAGATACTGGTTCAACTGGAGCAACTGGATCAACTGGTAATACCGGAGATACTGGTTCAACTGGAGCAACAGGCCAAACAGGTAATACTGGTCAGACTGGTGCAACAGGCCAAACAGGTAATACTGGTCAGACTGGTGCTACTGGAGCAACAGGCCAAACAGGTAATACTGGTCAGACTGGTGCTACTGGAGCAACAGGCCAAACAGGTAATACTGGTCAGACTGGTAATACCGGAGATACTGGTTCAACTGGAGCAACTGGTCAGACTGGTCAGACTGGCGATACAGGTCAGACTGGCGATACAGGTCAGACTGGTGCTACTGGTCAGACTGGTGCAACTGGAGCAACTGGAGCAACTGGAGCAACTGGTCAGACTGGTGCTACTGGAGCAACAGGCCAAACAGGTAATACTGGTCAGACTGGTGCTACTGGTTCAACTGGTAATACTGGATCAACTGGTAATACCGGAGATACTGGTTCAACTGGATCAACTGGTCAGACTGGTTCAACTGGATCAACTGGTCAGACTGGTGCTACTGGAGCAACTGGTCAGATTGGTGCTACTGGAGCAACTGGTCAGATTGGTGCTACTGGAGCAACTGGTCAGATTGGTGCTACTGGTCAGACTGGTGCTACTGGTTCAACTGGTAATACTGGAGCAACAGGCCAAACAGGTAATACTGGTCAGATTGGTGCTACTGGTTCAACTGGTAATACTGGATCAACTGGTAATACCGGAGATACTGGTTCAACTGGTGCTACAGGTCAGACTGGCGCCACGGGAGCACAAGGTATAACTGGACCAACGGGATCTGGTGCAGGAACATTAATAACAGCTTCAGCTGGTATGACCGGACCGTTAACTTTAGCAACATTTGCTGGTCCAACACCTCCCGCAGGAACACCACAAATATTTTTCTTTCTTGGAACGGCAGGTGGAGTACGAAGTCCTGCGCAATTTGGAAATACCATTACAATAGGCAGTACTATTTTCCCTCTGGCTTATATAGCTCCAAGAGCAGGAACTATTACAGCAGTATATGGTTCAATACTTACAACTACGAGTTCTGGTAGTGAAGATGGTACTATAGTACCATCTGTTACTATTTTCCTTATTCCGGCTGCATCAATCCCAGCTGGTCTTATAGCTAATATTACAACAGCTAAAACTGATCTTACTCCGAACCCTCCCTCATCTTTTCCAATACCAACGGGAACTGTATTCACAGGAGGTAGTAATTCCTTTACACCAGTATCGATTGGCGTAGGCGATTTAATATTTATTACTATTTCTACAACAATTACCGATATTCCTCAAGCTAGTACTTTCACATGTGTAGGTAATGCTTCATTCTTATTTATATAAATACTTATGTGATCTTCTTAATTAAAATGTACATTATCCTAGTTAAATAACATACTATATTACGCATAGGAGCTAAAGGCTGGCTCGCGACAACGCTCCCAAAATCCATCTTTCCGTTACCAGAAAGTGTGACAAAAGATATGGCGGGATGAGATCCCGATGCGCCGTCTTTAACGGCATTATATCACTTACATACAAGTGATATATACTTCTAATGTTATACTTAACTTATAGTAGAAACTTCTACTTGAACGAAAGTTTTTAATTTTTAGTTTAAACCATTTTGAGACAAACTTTTGAGAATAATATTCTTAGAGAAAATAAATGCCGTGCTCCCACCACAAGAAGAAAAAATGTGAACGTTGCTGTTGTATTCCAGGGCCACCTGGGCCCACCGGTTCTACCGGCGCGACGGGTGCAACAGGAGCAACAGGAATCACTGGTGCTACTGGTCAAACAGGAGCCACCGGTTTGACGGGTAATACTGGGCCAACCGGACCGACAGGGCCTACAGGACCCACTGGAGATCCAGGACAAACTGGAGCTACTGGATCCACCGGTTCGACTGGTGCAACAGGACAAACTGGAAGCACTGGAGCTACCGGTTTAACGGGTAATACCGGTCCAACTGGACCCACAGGTACTACGGGAAATACTGGTTCTACGGGTGCTACAGGTAATACAGGACAGACTGGTGCAACTGGCGCTACCGGACAAACCGGATCCACTGGTTTAACTGGTAATACCGGACCAACAGGCCCCACGGGCCCAACAGGACCCACCGGTGCTACTGGATCCCAAGGTACTACCGGTGCCACTGGTCAAACCGGAGCAACGGGTTCAACGGGCGCTACCGGGGCAACTGGTTCAACGGGTCAAACAGGAGCAACTGGTAATACAGGAGATACCGGACCAACAGGTCCCACGGGGCCGACTGGTCCCACGGGGCCGACTGGTCCAACTGGTGTCACCGGCAATACAGGAGATACCGGACCAGTTGGTGCTACGGGTGCTACAGGCCCATCGGGAGCTACTGCTGGTGCTGTAGCTGCGATTCTTATTAACGATCCGGCATTCCGAGCAGCTGTTATGGGATCTACGGGTGCAACTGGTGCTACAGGTGCTCAAGGTCCAACTGGTCCATCTGGGGGCCCTGTTGGACCAACCGGTAATACTGGTGCTACAGGAAATACTGGTGCAACTGGATTAACTGGTGATACCGGTGCTACGGGAGCTACCGGACCACAAGGTATACAAGGACCTACTGGTCCATCTGGAGGCCCAGTAGGTCCAACAGGAGCGACCGGTGCTACGGGAGCTATCGGTGCTACCGGACCAGCTGGAGCTACCGGATCTCAAGGTACCACTGGCACAACTGGAGCTACCGGATCAGTAGGTGCAACGGGAGCAACTGGTGCTACCGGATCTCAAGGTATTACCGGATCTACGGGTGCCACTGGTTCTCAAGGTATTACCGGATCTACGGGTGCCACTGGTTCTCAAGGTGCTACTGGCGCGACAGGAACTACAGGTGCTACTGGATCGCAAGGTATAACTGGCGCCACTGGAACAACCGGATCAACTGGCGCAACGGGTGCCACTGGTGCTCAAGGTATAACTGGTGCCACTGGTACTACCGGTGCTCAGGGTGCAACCGGGGCAACCGGTAGTAATACATTGTTAGCTTTGTCTACTGGAGCGTCTACGGCTGGAGTTGTATTAACTACTATTGCTGGAGGATTAATTGGAAATTCTGTTCAACTTGGTACGGGAAGTGCATCAGTTCCAACTGCGCTCACAATTGCAGGAACCGTGATTACAATTACACCGCTTGCGTATGGATTTACATTCTTGATGCCACCAGGTGCAACCATTACCGCTCTCAGATCTTCGGCTTTTAATATTGTAGGTTTGGCACTTGTCGGTTCAACGATAGTGGTTAATACTGCTATTTATGCTGGTGCTGTACCCGCAGTGGGATCATCAAGTGTTCCACTTACGTTGATTGGCTCTGTTAATCTCCCAAGTCTCACGGGGATTGTTTCTGCGAATTCTTTTATCGGAGAAGCCTCAACAGCTCTATCAGTCCCAGTTGGAACTGAACTCATTACAGTGGTTATGTCAATTACGGCTACTGGAATTTCTTTAGTTAATAGCGTAACATTGAATGGTAATGCAACACTGACGATTTCATCGATCTCTTAAAAATCTTTTGATTGATAACGAGAATGAGTGATGTGAGGTATAGTACCGCTCCGGCGGTTTAAGAGATCGAAATCGTTCAAAAATTATGTTATTCGATAACATAATTTTCACCAATAAATATTTGATAAATAAAAATGGGGAAGCGCTGTCACAAAAAGAAGTGTGGGGAGCGGTGCTGTTGTATTCCTGGTCCGCCCGGGGCACCAGGAGCAACTGGCTCTACCGGTGCCACTGGGCAGACTGGTGCTACTGGAGTTCAAGGACCGACAGGACCTTCAGGCGGACCGGTTGGACCCACCGGAGCAATTGGTCCACAAGGTAATACCGGTTCAACTGGTGCTACTGGTAATACCGGAGCAACAGGGGATCCCGGACAGACTGGAGCTACCGGGTCAACAGGAGCAACAGGTCAGACAGGTAATACTGGCGCCACTGGTGCAACTGGACCACAAGGTCCAACCGGTCCTACTGGAATACAAGGTCCAACAGGTCCTTCGGGAGGTCCAGTAGGACCGACAGGAGCTACCGGCGCGACGGGGCAGACAGGTAATACTGGGGCCACCGGTTCTACCGGCGCGACTGGACCACAAGGTAATACGGGTGCTACAGGACAAACTGGTAATACTGGCCCAACCGGACCTACCGGTGCTACAGGTCCCCAAGGAATTACTGGTCCGACGGGAGCTACAGGTCAAACAGGAGCTACTGGACCATTAGCCCCACCAGGTACCGGAACCTTTTTATTCGGTTCAACACCTCTAACACCAAATACAATCTCGTCATCTGCGGGAGGAGCAGCTTTAACGGGTGTTGCTCTCGGTACGGGTGTTGGAGCACCTGTCACAGTTACTGGAGGAGTTATTAATGATCCGATATTCTCATTAGCATTCCCGATTCCATTCGGAACTAAGCTTGTGAATATTATCGCCAGTGCAACTGTCGGAGCAACCTACAGTCCACCACCAGGTACTATAACTACTATATCTGTTTCTCTCTATGGATCAGGAACTGGTACAACTCCATACAACAAAAATTTCTTAACTTCAGTCGATGTATTAACAATTGTTGGTAGTGCTTCACCATTCTTAACTGCAACGGTTGCAAGTAGCTTTAATCTCGTAATATCTGCAGTCGATATGATAGTCGTCTTCGAAATGCGTACATCACCTGGAACCGCTGCATCATTTTCCGGATTTTTCACTGCAAATATAGCAACTCAATAGTATAGAGGAAAAGAGTGGGAGCAGATAAGCTGCTCCCACTCTTATAACACATCAAATCATATCAAATCTTTCTGTGATGAAAGATTTAAATTTTTTCCCTTGATAACAAAGATGAATGAGACGCTGGATAAGAGTTCAAACTTAGAGATTAATAATAATGAATGGAATATAGGAACACTTAATAAAACAGCTATTTGGTCCTATTATGTTGCTGCGAATTATATTGGAGTAGTTATGTGTATATTACTAATGATAACTATTTATCGTAATAAGAAGAAGTTGAGTGTTGATATTTTTATAATGGGATTATGCTCTGGATGTTTATGGATGAGTATAACATGTGGCTCACAATGTCTCGCATCAGTAATAAGTCAATACTTCTTCGGTGGATATATTAATTGTCAACTTGAGGCTTTCTTTCATGTTTCAGCAATATTAGTACAATTTTTCTGTGTTAGTTTAATTGCAATAAGGAATTATGTTAATATTGTTAAACGCTCCGAGATATCATTAAATACATCAATACTTATAGTTATTCTTATATGGATAAAGTGTATTATTGTAACCGTTGCACTAAGTAAAGTTTCATCAATATATCTAATGACTGCCGGAACTTATTGTTTCTTTGGATTTTCGTCACCTGCTATAGCTTATTGGTTACTTCCAGGTTTAGTATTATCAGTACTCACAATGACCTACTGTTATGGTGCAATAATTCATCACGTAAAGAATATTTCATACTTGAGTACCTCATCTAAGATTGAGTCGGGAAATATACCCAAATCTCTCGATCCCGGACCTAAATCTTCCCGTGTTCTAGATACTCCAGCGAGTATAAAACCCACGGAATCAAAGGTTATGTATAAATCTCCCACCGTCAATGTACTAGATACACCAGCGAGTATAAGACCTACCGAATCAAAGATTACGCCAAAAGCTTTATCTCTAAATATCTCGCCAAGTGTAAGAGACCCACCTCTCACTCCAATGAGTATGAAACTCATCGATACAACACGACTATCGGAACCAGATTCAGTTGCTAAAGATGGTATTCAGAGATCCGAAACCACAGTAAATATCAGTAATCCAAAATTGTTACGAGGAATTATTTGGCGTTCTGCTATATTTGTTGTAGTACTTCTAGTTGGATGGATTCCAGCAGCTATAACCTCAATCTACGAATTATCTATTGGACCAGCGACAGAAGAGCTAGTTACAGCTGTAGGAGTTGCTGGAGTGACACATAGTATTCTTGTACCATTAGTATATGCTTACACTAGGAAACATCTTACCTGTGATTCCTGTTTTATGTGTCATCCACAAAATAGCGTCGTAGGATTTTCCATTTCTCGTGAGAGTGATCATGATTCATTATCACCAGCACATGATATAGAGAAGGAGGGAGATCAGTCGGTGTTGAATGATTAGAAAGCGATATTTGTTGTAGAATACTGTGGCCGCTAAAGATGGTGATCTCTGAGTAAGTACCATCAAAGATAAAGTAATTATAATGATAACAACATCAAAAGAATGGGAAATATAATTAAAATTATTTGATAAAAATGATTTTAAATTCAAATTAAAAGTACGAAAACAAACCGTACTCTCATACACACCCAAAATGTCCGCAGGTAGTGCCGCCGCAGCTGATAACAAGTCTGACGTCAAGACCGTCGTCGGAGTCAATAATACTCCGACTGGTGTTAAAGGTCTCGACTCTGGTAACACCCTTTCTGAGGCACCGCTGAAGCTGACGAGTAAGGATAAGAAAGAATTTGAGGTCACACAAAAGCAGGCGGGTATTTCGACCCTGATTAAGACCTCCTTGGAAGCCGATACCAAAGCTAACGAGATTCCCGTCCCTGGCGTTACGGGTAATATTCTTGGACTTGTGGTTCAGTACATGATTCACCACAAGGGCATTGAACCCCCAATCGTCGAGAAGCCGCTCCGTTCTAAGGTGATGAAGGATGTCGTTTCGGATAAGTGGGATGCGGAGTTCATCGATAAGGTGGGTGAGAAGAAGCAGGAACTGTACGATTTGATTCTCGCTGCTAACTACATGGATATTAAGTCGCTGCTGCATCTGGGATGTGCGAAGGTGGCGAGTATGATTAAGGGTCAGCCGCTCGAGAAGATTAAGGAGATCCTCGATCCTAATGCTGGTGCCAAAGCACCCAGTACCGCGGCCGCTGGAAGTGGCGGTGCTGCATCTGCTACAACCTCAGCTGCGGGTACTACGCTCTCAGCCACCGCAGCGCCGTCGAAGGACAATAAGGATCAGAAGGGTTAGAAGATCCCATATCGGGGGATTATATGATGAGCACCAATCGGTGAGATAAATAAGGAAGTATTATAAAAACGTGAAGTGATGGTAACGATCGTTACCATCATTGTCAAATCTATTATGATAGTATTACTATCATAACAATCTTTATCAACAAAAACTTTCTCTCTTTTTAGAGATAGGTTTTCTTATAGGTTTTTATATTAGTAGTGGTACTATACAGTAAATATATAAGAAAACCTTGAAAAATCCCACACATTGTGGGATTTTTGGATCATTTACTGATGTTGAATATTACTTCTTATTTAATGCCTCAGAGACAGTACCGAAATAATTTATACCTAATACTTGTTGCATATATGAACATTGATCAGATTTACCAACGATCACGTGTTTAATATGATCATTGTCAGATAATGATTCTGATATCGCACAAACCATAGTTATCGAACATGCACTATGATTAACTCCGGTACATATTACCTCTACATTGCTACAGATGCTTTTTGTAGGAACATCAGAAGGAATATTTATATCCTTAGGATAAAAGATTGCAAATGCTATATTAGGATTTTTAACTGCGTCAGTGATAGTTACCGTAGTAGTCAATCCATCAATAAACATTAACATACTATGTTTTCCATCTTTAACATTGGTGATAATGGATGCACTATTAAAAGTGACGTGTTTCTTATCAACACTGTCTGGTTTCTTATTTGGTATGAGCCCCGCAGTAACATCAGCGACTGCTGACACTGCAGCAGTTGATGCACTAATACCGGATTTAACAATATTAATCACACCCTTTCCAACAGCACTTAACATTTCATCGGTAGAGATATCTTTGGATTTCTTTGCTTGATCATTCAATTGAATGATAGCTTCTTTAGCAGCACTGTTTTCAGCATCGATACGAGTCTTTCCTTCACCAGTGAAATCAATACCACCGATAGAAACTATAGATGTAAAATTGGGCATATGAGACGGACCACTCTGTTTAGTAACATACTTAGGAAAGAACTGTTGCATACACCATTCCTGCAATTCCGTCTTCGCTGGTTTTCCTGAGTTATTTGATGAACCTGCTGACATTGCTGAGTAGGCGTTGAGAGATGGGTTATCGACAACACTTTTACCCAAATTAAATAATATATTGATTCAATTTTGATTATTAAACTTCTTTGTAGAGGTTTAATAATAGTGTTTTTTTAAACTGATGATGAACTAACAGAAGGAGCACCATCCAACGAACTTTGATCATGCTCTTGAGCTCCGGTAATATTATTAGAGGGGATAGTGAGTGTCTGAGTAGTGATTGATGTTTGAGTGGGAGATATGTCAATGGGTTGTACTGATACAACTTCAACTGAACTTGGTGGTACAGGTTTTGGCGTCGTGATCTCAATCGAACTGGATGATACAGGTTTCTCAGGGGTCACAAGTTCACTATTCACAACCTCGGGTGATTTATTCTCGACAGGTTTGACAACTACAACTTCAACACTTGACGATCGTGAATCGTTACCTCCACCAGCTTTACTATCGGTTACGGTCCGAGTTCGTCCAGTGGCCTTGTGATACCCTTTATTAATATAATCACAAAAAGTCTTACACAACATGGCAATGGAAATCATCTGTGAAATTAGTGCTACGACAGACTGATTATTACTAGTTACTACACGAAGTAGGTTTTGATTCACTCCAATATCAAACACAATACCAACACTCTTAGTCTGCATCATTACATCAACTTGTGACATCTGACTCTTAAAAGCTGACAAAATACCCGTCTTTGAAGTACTTGATGTTCCATAGACACTAGATATCAAGTTTAGTAGTACTTGTGACTGACCCTTGAAAACATTATTAGTCATCGAGCCAAATATCCACGAAGGATTATTAAAATAATCAGTAGATTCAAAGTACCACTCGAACCCAGTCGCTAATGAGTTATCAGATTTACTTAAAATCATTAGCGATACCGAATCAGACGATATCTCGGTGGTAGTTTGCCAGAAGATTTGGCAGCCGTGAAGCGGCACTACCACATCATTCGTAGTATTAATCAACACATATCGCACATCATAGATATTCCCGAACCCATTACTAATAATAGTAAAGGAGTTTTGAGAACACTCTCGATTATAATTGAGAAAAGTGACATTTCCCCTATAGGTCATATTAAACCGGGATAGTAGGGGTTCTTGCGTTACTATTACATTAGTGTTATAATTAGCGAAAGAATAAATCAGAACACTATTTATCACAACACATGTAATAATAGCGGAGAGAGTCATAAAACCTCCAAAGGTTGTTGAACGACGATGTAGTACTGCTCCCTTTTTTGTCATTTTCTCATCAAGAATATCGGTATAGAGGAGATCGAGACGTTTGAATGGCTTACGATTCTCAACAGTCCGACAAAGACATTGAATACGCTTTCGACAGAAGTACATTATTAAAATAACGAAAATAATACAGAGACAGACTCCCAAAGAGATATATGTTACATAGTTCGCCTCTTGGCTTTGATCATTTGATGTTCCTGGAATTACCAGTTGAGTGTTATCACTTTCGGTATGGAAAGTGCATACTCCCCCCAAATACGTCTCCATCGCCACATACTCGAGAAAGAGACCACTTGAGATATAACTTCGATTATTAACACTAACCATCACTTCAAAATTCCCAAGAGTATAATTTTGAACATACGGCATCAAACATACTATAATATTTGTAATTATATTACATTGACTCACCAGAGTTCCCACTGATACACTCGCAACTTGAGATTCGATCGGTCCCTGGAAAGTAATATTATAATATACACCAGGAACGATTTGGGATTTGAAGGAGTCACCGAGAGTGACTCCGGTGAAAGTCAAGCAATCAATACAACCATTAAAGTTAGATATCGTAAATGGCGCATTGATCTGAGAATACCGGGGACAGCAGCTTCCCTGGGTAGAAAAAGATCCTGGAACAATCGTTAACTTATTTAATAGCGAGTAGTCAATAAGACCAACATTTCCAGTTAATACCATTTGAGAAATGGTACTGATCGATACCAAGAACGATAGAGATTGTAAGTTTGGGAGATTTTGTATCGTTAATCCATTACCATTAATAACGAGCAATGGTATCGGATTGATATATTGAACGGAGCTATTAAATAATGTTATAGTGGACGCAAAGCGAACACTAGAAAACCCGGTAATATTGACTAAGTGAGACTCACTAATATAAAGTGTACCAATGTTACCAACATTAGCAAATCCACCCAATTGATACAACCCATTTCCAGAAATTGTAATATCAACAGTTCCGGGAGTTGCTAATGTATTAAAGGAGTTAAGATTTCGAAGATTTAGATTATTGGTTATTTGTAGTGACGATATAAAAGATAATAACGGTGCCGAAAGTAGATTCAGTGATGGATTGGAGTCAATGATTATCGTATTACCAGAGTTAATGGGTAATACAGCTGTCGTTAAGAAAGGATTACCTGAGATGGTAAGAGGACCAGATGTGATCAGTGATTCCAACCCATTCAAATTGATAATACTAGTGTTGGTAATAGTAACAGATCCCTGCCAATTACCAAAAGTTGTATTTGATAATGATCCTAGGCTATTCACATTAAGACCATTAATATTTATCGGATTACTACACGATGTCGAAAAACTTGTACACCCTTGAAGAGTTTGATAAGTATAAACTTGAGATCCACATGGACACACCGTACCAAAGATACCCACACTGTGTACGAGGATTACAAGAATACCCAACAAAATACTCATCTTAATATTCATAAATCTTGGAATTATCGGAAAACCGACCCTTTTCATGATTATTTAAATTTTTGTCATTCACAAGTCTTTTTTATTTCATATCAACTATACACATGTTTAGTACCATTTGAATGATATAAATATTTTAATTAATTAAAATATCTCTCTACTTTCATTATCTTGTTATATAATAAAGAGTCGTGAAATAATAAAAATGTTTTATTATTTCTTAATTGTACTACCAAATATCAACTATAAGGGTTTCCATGTTAATGAGCATTCATTCAACCGATTTGATCACCGTTGATCAGTATATTAGTGAGAGATTGGAGAAAGAAATAAAATTACTTCTTATATTTATAAATCATGGTATCTGGATTAATTTATACTGTGAGTTTCGATGGTTTCTAATTTTCACTTTCTTATTTTGTGTAATTGGTATTATGTTTGGATTGATAGTTGATCAGGACGTAAATGATCCATTTACGCAGCAAAGTTGTAGTGAAGGGATGAATCCCTTCACTACAACTTTGAAGCTATCACCGATGCAAAAAGGTATCTGTGTTTTAATACATGAGATTATTAAAATATTAATATTCTTATTAGTTCTCATACTTCCCGAGAGTATTATGGTATATGTGATTGTAATTGATATCTTTATATATTTGTTTCTGAATCGTAAATCAAGGGTAGAATAAGGTTGATATAAATGATTTATAAGTTAAATATTATAAGCATTCCCAAAGAAGATACTTATAATAGATCGATTAAATATAATTGATACCGATTAATATGAATCCAATAGATATTGGGATAATTACGAATAAGCATAGGGAGATTATTAGCCAATCTGGTTCAGAGACGCATCCAGAACAGGGAGTATTCATTGTCTGAGGTGTGTTATTTTTACATCTTTTCCTAATAGCAGCAAAGATGATAATTATGATTGAAGCGAATAATATTATAATACCAATAACTATCGCTATAGTTTTATAAGATCGAGATGCACCAACATTTCCGATATATGAACTAGGGATTGTATTTATTAGACCATTATACTGCCCAAGACCACTGGAACCACTAGTACTCATCTTTTATAGGGAAATAAAAGATTTAATAGCGATTCAATCAAATCTCGGAAGATTGAGAATTTTATTGAATATCAAATATCAGGAATATCATGATTCACATTTAATCATGATATTAATCGATTATAATATTATTGGCACTTTTACGAAATATTCAATAATATTCTCAATCTTCCGAGAAAGGAACTCGCGAATAAGAAAGGTCATCACCTTTCTTATGAGCCAATCTGAAACCCGATTGATCTTTGAAGCTATTTCATTATTTTTTACATTATCACTCGTGTTCTGTCATGGAAGATATATTAAATTAGAGAGATATACTGGTACCATGATTATAATAAATTATATAGAATTTATTCTATTGAATATTCTCCAGTTATTAAGTGAGAATAGTATAATATTGTCCATCAAGATATCTTTAATATTTAGTAGTGGACTTAATTTCTCAATCATTTTAATAAATAAATATTTGAGTAGAAGGCGTCGTCAGGGCACTAATAGTGCCAATAATGGTAGTGATATTCAACAAAATCAACCAGCAAGCGTTGTATTAAGTATCATCGGAACATCATTACTAACATTATTATGGATGTTATTTACATCTTGTCTGAATGATGGATGTGGGAATCCTAGTGGTATTGGTTGGTCATGTATCATACTTAGTATGATAAATATCGCTACAATATATTTACATTATCGATGTGATACACGATGGGGTCATCTTATACTAATAATAGATCGTTTATCTTTGTTAATTATCGGAATCATTTTTATAGTACTACCCTTTGATACTAATTTATTATCAACATGGATCTCCATTTCCACAGTACTCATTTCAATAGGGTACTTCCGATCTTTTAGATCGAGAAACCGCGTCGTTCCCGTAGTAGCGCATTCTCTTCAGTATCTTACTTCACTACCTAAAGATAAAAGAGAAACAAAGACTGATACACTCTCCGCACGGGGGAATGATAAGGGAGCTATAACAACAGCTCGTTCAACTATAACTTCTACACCTAATACAAGTCCTTCTGGAATCGACAGGATCAATGAATTAAAAAATAATATGAAGACTGAACCAATGGTAACGACTCCGCATTGCGGGTCTTTCCTCAGATCCTCAGTTTCCGATTTATCTATGATAACATCTTCACTAGTCCTTAGTGGTGATCCGCGTAGTCCATCCGGTGTTGTAAGAGATTTAATGAATACTCCTAATGTGAATCAAAGATCATTAAGTGGCTCGGCGAGCAACGCCTCCCAAAATAACCACAAGTTTAACTTCCAACAATCTCCCTCTACAAATACTCAGCAAATAACACCACCACATCAGTATTCACCTCGAAGACTTGTTCTCGTTCGTGATGAATCTCAATTATCAATGGCTAATTTTGATATTTCCGAAGAGAAAACGGGAGAATACTCAATAACTGCTCCTGGTGCTGCAAAAGTATCACCTAGTGACCCTATTGGTGTGATAAATAATAAATCTCTGATAGAATTGAATAAGATTGGGGAGTAGATATAGTAGATATAGTACTCCAAAAGATTCATCTTTTGTCGTTCTCCCGCTAAAGGCGGGTACCCAATCTATTATAAAAATATCAAGAAGAATCACTAATAAGGCATATCTTCTAAATCATCTATTGAAGTGAATGAGCCATCACTCGTACCGTTATCATAAGTTGAATAACCCATTAGTTCAGAATTAAGTCTTATTAGTAATCCTTCTCGATAAAAAGCTAAATCCTCAACTGTCTTCCAACATTTGCGATGATATCGGTCGGGATCCCATCCACTATCTGCACGAGATATCCTATATACTAAAGGTGTATTTCCACCGCAATGCCAACATACTGACATATTTACACATACCTTATCCACATGATAGAAGAGATCACCAACAATCTGTCCAATAACTTGATTTACAGGATTAATAATCGATATTATAAGCTTAGTATTCAATACTGAAGTTGTAGACTCCTTAGATTTTACAGTTTCCTTTATATTCGATGACTCGATTTGTGCGCTATCATTCATTATTACTCAGAATGGCTCGGCGAACAACGCCTTCCAAAATCCCGCCTTCAGCGGCTTAAAAATGTTGCTCTATTATTTCTCTGGTAATTAAATTTAATTATATCAATTTTACCTGAATCATCTAAAAGAGGGTCATTTACTCAAAACGAACGACGTTTTTAAGTTTGCGTGAGATAACTTTGTAATGTGGATTCCGATGTTAAATCATTCAGAAAATTCAACATCTATAATACTATCATATAATGAGGTCAATATCGAATTCGATATTGATATGGAAACGATGTGGATATCAATATTTGTATTCTTATTGAGCTCAATAACATCTTTGATTGCTACTGAACAAGCAGCTAATAGTTATATCAAAGAAGAAAAGTTTTATATTAGATGGGGTTGGTTATTGGTATCCTCTTCATCAATTTCCATCGGAAAATGGACCTCATTTATGATCTCAACAACAAGCCTGATATCTTCGGGGATTGATTTATATTACGATACTACTTTATTCTTTACGCCGATACTTATAACCATATTTTGTGATTTTATAAGCTATTACCTGATGATATTAACAATAAATACCAAATCATCATTTAATCGTGATTATCGATTATCAGCTTCAATGAATACAACCACACCAACTCAAACCACTTCACTTGAATCCCATCAAAATACTTCAACCACACAATCAACAATTTCAACCACTATTAATATCTCACCAAACCCCACAGCTAACTTATGGACGAAACATGTTACTGAACTGGAATCAAAGACAAAAATGTCGAAAATACAAATCTTTCTCATTATCACTTCAGGGATAATTTTTACTATTGGAACAGTAGCAATGCATTGCATCATGTTATATGGTATCAATGTTGATATGACGAGAACATTTGACACGAATATAATTATTTATCTTAGCTTTCTCGTCATGAGTACCTCAATATTTTCCCTGTTCTTCTATTTTCACCTTCGACTCACAAAGTATCGAGGAGATGAAGTTTGTGGAGGTGGATACACTGATAATTATCAGTGTTGTGGTTTTACTCTAATTGTAATATGTCGAATATTGTTATCTATTATTATAACTATCGCAATACAAGTCTTCCATTTCATATCTTTAAAGACATTCCAATTAACATATAATTCCGATAAAATCTCGATTGGATTATCGAAGAGTACAATTTCAAAGATCTCTCTTTTTGTAGCCACGAGTACATCCTTCTTGATATTAATTATTATAATAATTAACATGAGGTTCTCTCGTAACCAAATCAATAATTATCTCTTTGAAACACAGAGGAGAAATGCTAGGACTCGTAATCAAATTGAGTCTTTATCCTTTGAGAAAACACAAGCACTCCTCTCGATAAATATCTTGAAAGTATCAAGATGTCTCAATGCTGGAACATCTTTAAAATCATCTGTAAGAGAACCTCCGGGTAATGGTGCTCATCGATCTTCAATTAATAATATTGAAGGTTTATCCCCCAGATCAGTACTTCATCATCCATTATTAGCCTATTATCTTGAAGCGTATAGAGATAACAATAATAAACGAGAGTCATTACGTAATGGAAGAGATGTTCAAATTGATAGTGGGGTTCTTCTCCCAACGATTATGGATGATGCAAAAATTGATGCTCAATATCATATTACTCTTGAACAGATTATTGATAATCCAATAACATTAGAAATCTTCAAGGATGAAGTTTTACTATCAAGATCTCCAGAGAATATATCATTTATTATTGATGTTCTCTTGTATGAAAGAATTACTGATGATCAATTTAGGAATAAAGTGTTACAATATATTATTAAAGTTTATTTTGATCCTAATTCACCCAATCATATTAATGTTTCAAGTGAAGTAGTTAATAAAATACTTCTAAACCATAGAACAGCAGATACTGGCTATTTTAATGAAGTTAAAACGGAGGTGCTTAACTTAATACGTCGTAACGATTATACTCGATTCTTAACTAAGAGTTCTTACATCCTTTGCAGTCATATAATTAAGGTAACATCTCAAAAATAGTGAGGTATTTATTAGGAATCATAAACACTACTCTTCGAATAATAAAATATTATCCGTTTAAAGAATGAGTAGCGCATTCGCTTCAGTATTCAATAATGTTCCGGTCCCTGTTAGAGATCGAGCTATTGAGAAATTCTTTAGTGAACCATTGGTAAAGAATAGTACTGGATATTCAGTACCCAATAAGAAACGATGGTTTGATGAATTGAAGTTTTACTCTCACGTTATTAAATTTGATGAAGCACATAATATAGTATATATCAATAAGTTTGCATCTTACTTAACAGAAAAAGATAGTTTTGTTACTCCTATATGGGATATTGATCTTGATACTGAAGCGAAAGCGCCATCCCCTGATAATCTACCAACATCTAAAGATGTGTTAGAATTATTAACTTTTGAGAATGAATCTTATCGAGAAGCGGGGGATTCACTTTCCGATGGTGGCGCATTCTCTTCAGTAGGTGTTAATCATTTTACCTCAAAGCGTATCGCTTTTATTGAGAGATATCTTGGAGATAACAGATATATCATCGTCTTAATTGGATGGAGACGTGATAGATTATTTTATCCGACATATCCACAGGAACACACTATCTCATTAAATATCGAGTATCATCTTAATGAAATGATTGTTGGTAAGTTTTTCATTGATAGTTCTGGTGTTATTGATGAAGAGGTGCTATCAGGATTACCTAATGTACCAGTAATAACAGAGAAAACGGGATATAATGTTATCTATCAACTCTACGATTGTAAAATAACTAAGAAGATTTACTTATCGAGAGGAGGATATTTATGGTTAGAAGCAACAATTTCACCAACAATATTCAAACTATCTTGCTTTGACAAGGGATTATTAATTAGAGATATTTATTATAAGAATGACGTATTAGTATCTTATAATAATTATCATAATGGTGTTTGTCACGGAACCTCTATTAAGCTAATGACTGATATGTCTTCCGGACATTTGGGTATTATTGCTAAGAAGAAAGAAGGATTGTATATGGGAAGATACGATATCCATTATATTGATGTGAAAAGGAAAGTTCGTATTCAGATCGGAGATTTACTATCGACAAAGAATGTGAGTTTACTGAATGATGAGGGAGAAAAGAGTTCTCTCTCAATTATAACAGATGTAATGATTAATATGAATCAATTCATATCAGAAGTAAAGGATCTAAGATTTGGTAAGTATCTATATAATGAAATTAGGGATAATAAATATCATATTAGAGCGCAATACAACTTTGACTATAATGGAAAATTTCACGGTATGCAACGTATACAATACTACTTTGAGATACCAGAACACGAAGCTGCTAGTATCGTTTGTAAGGGTAGTGTCTCTAAAACTTTCATTAATGATATTAAAGTATATCGATTTGAGAACTTTTACTATAATGGTGTAGAGTTCCCCATTACAGCTTATGATCTTGTTAATTCACTAACATTACTATTTGTGAACGATATACACTCAATTAACCGAGTGATTAATGAATATCTTTATTAATCAAAAACTTCGGTCTAAGGGAGATAAAATTGATATTAAATAATTTTATTTAAGCAACAAATGTGACGTTGGGATAAGGAGTAAAACGACCCACGCATTTTTAATTAAACACCCTATCTCCGCTTGTTCTTTCATCCTCTCCAAGCTTCCTCTTTCGCTTCCGACTCACGATAACGCTCCCAAAAATGTCCCTCACAAATATCACTACTTCAAAAAATACCATCCTCACAATCACATCCTTTATTTATCAAAAACCACTGGAATACCCCGACTACATTAAGTGGATATTGGGTATATTATACACTGTGATGTCCTCTTTATCGTTTGTAATGATTTATAAGTACATTAACAAACGTAATAACATATTTATAAATGCTCGTTCACCAATAGCAATGAGTATCACTGTCTGGTCCACCTGGATTGCAACATTACTACAACTACTTCCGGGTCTTACTGATGCACAGTTTTATTGCATTCCAGAACATCGACCGGTTATCTGGCTCAATCAAACTATTCTAACATTGGGATTTACTGCTCCAACATGGCGATGTATCGTATTAATATTACAGAATCGAAAACAAATAATGATGAAGAAGAACGGAGGGCTATTCCCCCTGGGATCTCAATCGCAGGGCGGTAGGAGCTGCGATACTAAACACTTCTTATCCTTTGTAATTATATTATTATCAATGGTCACATTAACACCAATGATGTCAGAAATAGCTGGTTACCGTGTTAAACCAAAAACTGGTACTAATGACGATGATTATCGAGTCGAGTACTGTCAAATCTTTGACCCGGTAACAATTGGTATTTCAGTTACTATGGCTTTATTCTGGGCATTTCTCGCATGTATCATCAAAAATATCAATGAATCTCTTAATATAGTTAAAGAATTGAAATATTGTGCTTATGTTGTAGCAATTCATTACCTATTCTACACAATAATATCCTTACTCATTGTTGAGTTTGGGGGTTCACTACTCTCATTATTATATTTCATATTTATTTCGACTATTATAACATACATAATCTGTGTTACACCATTAAAAGATATGAAGGCGTTGGGATTTAGGATCCATTCAACATCAACAACAAGAAGGAATAGTATTGTTCCATTAGAAGCGGTATCAAGTACTAAAAACCCCCCGCTTTCACGGGTCCAACTAAACACTGCGAGGAATGGGGTTCCGCAACAAGACTATAAAGTTCCTGAGGTTAAGTTAGAGTTGATTCTTAAAGATCAACGATTAAAAGAGGCTCTTCTCGAACATCTGACAAAAGAATTCTCAATTGAAAATCTATTGTTCATATTAGCAATCAATGAGATGAAGGATTCGGTGTTTCCTGTGGGTAATAAGGGTATCAGATTTCCCCCTGGAAATCCCCCAGTGGCGAATCCTCCCCCTGGAAATCCCCCAGCGGGAAATCCCTCAGTGGGAAATCTTCCGGTGGCGAATCCACCTATTGAGATTGAAGACCCCTTTATCAATGATGTATCTAATCTCTACAATAAATTAAAAGTGATCTATGACACCTTCATAAGTAAAAGAGCTCCAAATGAGATTAATATTTCCGCCACTACTGCAGATCCGATTCATGCATTCTTCCGTAAAAATAGTAACGATGTCACATTGATTGAATGTGATGGATTGTACAATCGAGCATATCGTGAAATCCATGTTCTTATTGAGAATGATAGTTTACCACGATTCATCAAGTCGTCATTATACAAAGATATCTCAAAGAGTAATGGTACTCATACGGAGACTTATGAGGCTTAGTATCAATATCTCATAATATCAAGATCATAAATCTTGATATAAGAGCGGATACTCCGCTTGGGGCACACATGCCCTTTACTCTCTTAATATCAGCGTCCCAAACAAGTAATCACAATAATGAAAGTAAGAACCGTAATTTCCACCACTCCTACCATTAGTACCACTCAATCCACCACCAAATCGATGATGATCATCGTGAAGTTTAACATTATTATTAAACGGTATTAGTTGAAAAGGATCAAAAGGTAAATCATAATGACAATGTTCATAATAACCTCGAGTAACTGTAACTGTGGTCCACAGTAAGATCGTAATGGGATGCATTTTAAATAAAAAGATTGGAACAAATAAGATCGGCATTGTAATTGTTATTATTTCTAATTCAGATAACCAATTAACTGCCATTGGTACTGGATCAACGAATTGATGATGCTTCTTATGATATTTATATAAACTTGTAGAATGAAATAATCGATGTACCCAATAATTATGGAAATCTGCTATTAATAAGGAGACGAGTACCTGAATAATACTTGTTAATCTTGATGGGGCTGTGGGAGTTGGCGAAACGCTCTCAAATTTAATATCAAATAATCGAGTGATAGTCCAGTACGCAACAGTTGTTAGGCCTTGTGACTTCCAAAAGTGGTTATCAACTTCTTTCTCAAGAGGGGTACCGTCTTTGATGGACATAGTCGAGGATATTAACTTGTAATCTTCAAATAATTTTGACTCTGAGATCCATCGATAGACATTACTACATAGTAATGGTAGAAACCAGATAGAATACATCATGAAGAAATCAAGAGATAGTAATGATGATAAGTAATCTCGATCAACAAAGGGATGCAACCAGATAAAAATCCATAATAAGTACTGACATATTGAGGTTGAAGTACTCGTATGAGGAAGATGAAGTTTTGGGTTTGTGTAGTTATTCTTCTGTTGAGAAGAAAGTGAAGAGATCATTTTATTCTTTGATGAAATGATGAATTGTTTATATACTTTGATAAAATATTATTTGGTATTAATTATGGGAAACTCTTGATCCATAAAATTAAGATAATCAACTATAAACTTTATAGCATCATTCACACCTGGATTCTCCATATAATTTTCTTGGAGCATTTTACGTTCATCCATAATACCATAATAATCGAGAATAATACGACAAACATCTTTTATTCCAAAATGGGACATCAAATCTTCAATAGTCTTAATCCTATAATGATACCAAAAAGAAGATTGAATTTTCACGCCACTAGAATAAAAACTCCAGTATTTATGAATATTACATGCCCCATCTTTGACACCGAAAGACAGATAATTTAGATCATTGTATCTAAATACGCCGGTAGAAATATTTTCCAAATCGTTAGCATCAAATTCATTCAACCAATCAAGAGATGTATATTTTATCCTCTTCGCTGTAATAACCATTTTATTGATGCTCTTAATATATCCCTCATCATCAACGTCCACACCAGAAGGATTGAGCTTAATACTATTTTGTTTCCCCACAGCATTCATACCCCTTCTATTATATTCCTCTTCATCATTATTATCTAATCTTCTAATAAGATATCCATGTTCGTCATAAGTATTTACATCAAAAGATCCATGATAGCATTTTCTTAACATTCCACGATCATATACCAAAATACGTAACAAATCATTAGAAGAAAATAGTCTTTCTATTGCTATAGCAATGCCATCTGCGGCTGATAATCCATCGCCAATATCTATATAATTAACAATAACTATGTCGCCACTGGCATCATCTCCCATTAGATCTTTTTGATCATAACGTTGATAATATTTTCCTGGAGAAAGAGGATACACTAGTACTGGTTGTGGTAATTCTATAAATTGGTTAAAGAAATAACCACGGGAGATATCGTGGTATCGTCTTCCGAACAAGGGAATCTCCTTATCAAGACTCATTATTGATTCCTTCTTCTCAAAAGAGTACTTATATCCAATAAAAGTCTCATCTAATCCATTCGATAAACGAGAAATTATCGGTGATATTAATGGTCCCTCCTTTAATCTACGAGAGTCTTCAACAAATTTTCCAATTATCTCGGGTGTTACCTGGTCGTATGGCATTGCGAAGATTTCTGATACCGTTCTCTGATAAAATTCTTCATCTTGATTATCCATCTTCGTCACTTCTTCACTCATTTATTAATATAATCAAAATTTAATATAAAAATCTGTTTCAATCTTAAATAGTCTCGATAACCGACATCTCGCTAACAATAACCAACACCGATCCAACGATGTCAACCATTCACATCCCCGATCCCGGATCAAGTGATACATACAAAGATTTAGTTGATACTAGTAAGGAGAGGTTACAATCTCTCCTAGATCTCATCCAGGATGTTTTTATTTATGGCGTCCTTGGATTTATAAGCGGTAGTATTATTGAGAGAATCTTCGCACCGGAAGATGTGAATATTGTTAAAAGTCATAGTACTTTTGTACTAATACTTCTAATATTCCTCCAATTAATAGTCGATGCAATCGCAATCTTCTATATTAATCTCTTTATCACAGCTTTACCACGCTTCACTAATATCGCAAGACACACCCGAAGAGATAAGATGAATGAGATCGATGTTGTTGGTTCTGTTGTGATTAGTTTAATCTTCTTTGGTACACAAACAACACTAATCTTACGAATTAGGGAACTAGTTAATCGATTAAAAATTAGATAATGAAGCGAATGCGCTAAGATACTTGACTTGAGTATCTCGGAAGTAAATACAAATCATAACGCGATTTGTATTTGATTTGTTATCTGACGATAGGAAATGCTTGAACTTTTCTCGTTTTTTCAGAGATGGGATTTCTCATAGGTTTTACTATTAGAGAGGGTACTATATAAAAAAGTTATAGGAAACCTATGAGAAATCCCATCTCGAAAAAAAAGGAAAGTTTCGATAATTGAGTTCAATTGGAGTTTAACGTTTACGCTTACGAATGTAAGCGTAAAGTATAATTAGTAGATATTAAAACTTAAATGTGGTTGGCATCTTCGAATCTGTAATCCATACAGCCTCATAGAGAGAAGCCTTAATCATTGATTTTATCTCCTCTGAAGTCAACGGTTTAGACCCCTCAACTAAGAGATGAATACGTTGAATCTCTTTCTCCAGGACATCAGATTTGTATGCGTCACCCTTATGTGCATAACCACAATCGCGGCAGGAAGGAAGAACAAACGCGGGTCGTGCACAAACCAATCCATCAGCAACCTTAGAATCAGATGGGCATGGACACATTATCACTCCTTTAATGATATTCTTACAGTACTCTTCAAGAGATAAATCGGCCAGACATTTACCCTTCTCCTGACACGGGCACCCTTTACGATCGCAGTTATTTTCATCAGCTACCTTAGAGACAGGGTTTGCTTCGGCGGCCATTTTAGTAACAGGGTTGAGTTCTTCAGTTTTTGAAGATTAAAATGAATTAATCAACCATTTTTGAACTTCGATTAGCAAATAATCATTTGCTAATAAACAGGGTCGATTCGACCAATGAATAACTCAATACTTTTCTTCTCCTTAATACGGTATGCTTCTTCACTCGACATTAACCCTTGATAGTACTCTAATGGAAATTTAACTACCTCATCTGGTATTTTTTCGAGTGAGTACTTCTTCATTTCATCACGGAACTTAACAATATCAAACCCAGAGATATTCAACTCAGGTTGTTTCTTCTCTCTACGTTTCGCTGCAATACGATGATATGTTCCATCAAGATAGTGTCGATAGGGTTCAAATAATTCGACAGGAACAGGATAATAACACACTGGGAATTCTCCGTACTTCTTTTCATCCACAATCATAACAACACATATAATCTTACGATTCAATTGATAAAGTGAATGCTTTTCTATTTCACTGAGAGTTGGTTCTGAAGCCATCATTACTGAAGCTAATGATGACACTTTGGCGAACGCGTCGTCGTGTGAGGCCATTATCAGCGCGTTTAACGATAAATAAATTAAATCATCGGAATCTATTTTGATATCGAAGTTCCAAACACTGTATCACACCAAGAGAAGAAAGCTCCATAATTACCTCCACCTATCGAAGATCCATATTTATGATGATCATCGTGAGCTTTAACATTATTACCAAAAGGGATTAATTGGAAAGGTTCGATAGGTAAATCATAACCTGCATGATCATAATATCCACGTGTTACAGTAACAATAATCCACATGAATGTTGTTATAGGAGACATCTTCATAATCCATATAGGAGCAAATAACATTACCGATGTTCCAGTTACCGTCTCAATAAAAGACATCCAATTAACAGCAAGATCTATGGATTTGACGAATTGATGATGGTATTTATGATATCGATATAACCAAGGATGATGAAATGCTCGATGATACCAGTAATAGTAGAAATCAGTGATTAATAATGATATCACAATTTCTATAATACTCTGTAATCTTGATGGTGTGGCGGGAAGAGATGCGTCGTACAACTCCTTATCCTTTTCATTATCTCCCCCAGTACCCAACCCCATCACTAAATAAATCAGTGTTATAAATATCCGAGACTTCCAGAAATGTCGAGTAACAATGTTATGAAGATCGATCTCTTGAATACTAAAAGATTTATCTCTCAATGAGTATTTATCGAAATATTGTTTTAATGGTGCGCTATTTATACAATGGTAGAATCCTGTGCACATCACGGGTAAAATCCATACAACACATATAAAGAGGAAATCCCTGGTTAAATACTGATTTAACCAATCACGAGATAACCAGGGATGAAACCAAAAACCGATCCATATTAGATACTGAAGCGAACGTGGCGCATTCGCTTCAGTATCTGTCGTCATCTTGATTTTAATATCTTCAATAAAATACTTATATCATTTTTAGTTTACTGTTACTGACTGTAGCGAGATTAACGATCCCCGAGAATTTTCTATACCCACTCTCGTAAAAGATACGATCACTTCAACTTCATTATTATTGTTATTATTAATTAACATAAATATCGATACACATAGCGCTACTATAGCTAATATTATTAATATTAAAAATATCAATAGATAAATACAAATAAGTGCTAACATATTGATGATTTGAAGATTATTTGTACCGTCTTCAGCGGTACATCGGAACTGTGTTCCGTCATATCCTTTATCGCAACCATGTTGCGTGGTATCATACTCCTTAAAAACCCAAATTATCAATACAATACTAATGCTACCTAATATACAATTAGTAACGTAAAATGTATCGATCCATCCCCGTTGATTACCTTGTTGATTAAGATATTTAACAATGAAATAGGATAGACAATGTAAGATTATTATAACATTAATACATATAATTATAATCTTAGTATTCATCATCGTCATGAATATCGATAATATTGTAAACACAATCCATCCCAATACTGTTGAATCTATGAAATCAAGCATCAATTATTCTTTGAATTCAAAGAATAATTTAGATTAATACATTTTTGAAGATTACATCCTTAAATCTCTAATAATGCCATTAAACCCGCTAAAGGTAGTACCACTATTTCTTAAGTGCACATTTCTTACACCCCTTATCCTTGTGCTTGTGTTTATCCTTCTTCTTATCTTTCTTCTTATCCTTCTTCTTTTTGTCTTTGTGCTTGTGTTTGTCCCCCATTTTCAGTTACTGATTTAGTAGCTCAAATACTGAAGCGAGATGAGGCTAGATTTTTGAAGGAGTAGAAAATATTTAGTAATTTTTGAACGATTAAATGGTTCAAAAATTTCAAGTTATTGCGTTCACATACAACGCAATAACACACAGCGCATTCGCTTCAGTAATTATAAAGGCTAAAATCTAACATATTATTCTTCTATATTGGTCACTTAAAAGTGATCGCAAAAGATGAATCTTTTGCACCAGCAGAGCTGATATTTAAATCTACTTCTCACTCTGAACAAGAACAGGTTTATTATCAATCATGACAATTTTTGTGGTATACTCAGGAACATAGACCTCTTCTAATTTAATCGGTGGAGGTTCTATAATAGCTACTGATGGTTTAATAGCTGGACTACATGCCGGAGTTTTTGTTGTTTTAAAAGAGCGTGGCGCCTTGGTTTTATGTTCATTCTTCTCCATCTTTTGGGCGCTCATAACGCTTTTTACATTTAATAAAATATTGTGAATCATTTTCTGATAATTATCCTTAAAAGATATTAAAGAATGATCATACTTATAGTAGGATACTGAAGCGAATGCGCTAATATCTTTGTAGAAGATATTAATGGCGGTTGATAATTTAGGGGTTATATTAGAAAAGATCGAAATAGAAGTTTCGATCTTTGATGTATTGATATTAACAATATTTTCTAATTAATGATTTATTAAGGAGTTTGTGTTATTAGATATCAATAATCCTGTTAAATTCCCTCGTGCTTTCGAAAGTTTGAAGGTTTGAAAAAGCCAAAAACAGCAATTTTCGAGGATTTTTGGGTCTTGAGGTATATAGTGATATTATAGTAACTAAGACGCAAAAAAGCTGGAAAAACCCCTTCCTGAATAGAGATTCAGCACCTCCAAAACTTCTCTAAAATTCCTGAAGTTCAAAGAAAGTTGAGATTTTTCGAGAGCTTTTTCCGTCAGTATCCATATTACTTTCTCTATTTTTCAGATTAAAGGTAGTAACTATTTATAATATAACGATATGATCACTTTAATAAATATTTATTAAAGTGATCACAAAAATGAATATCACGTCATCACTGTAAAGAAAGAAATGTCACAAGAAGGTAAGATCAAAATCGTTATTAAAATATCCGATGGTAAGGATAGTAAATTACAGGATAAAGATGGTAAGTCTCAGTCTAATGATGCTTCTACTAAACTTGTTAAAATAAGAAGACATCAAGGACAAGTGGTTCAGTGGTGTGATATTTATATTGGACGTGCATGTAATATGGGAGGTTGGAATCTTCCTCAGAGTAAATGGCATAATCCTTTCAAAGTTAATAAAGATGGTACACTCGATGAAGTTTTTGTTAAATATGAAGAATATATTCATAAACGACAAGATTTGTTAAACTGTTTACCAGAATTATCCGGTAAAACATTAGGATGTTGGTGTAAACCTAACAAGTGTCATGGTGATATTCTACTGAAGCTGTTACATGAGAGGGGATTAAAATAAGATACTGAAGCGAATGCGCTACTAGACTGAATTATTTATCGTCGATATACTATCAAAATAGTATGTCATTACTCTCGAACACAATATTGCAACACATCTTTACAATCATAACAATATCCATTTTCTACATATTCTACATCATGAATATCACAATATTGATTCACGGATAATCCAAGGTACCAACAGATCAATCTGTAAGTATAATAGCGCCGACCTTTCCTTTCTCCACCAAATATTTCATCCCTAACGCAGCCATCATGAACACCTTTCCCATTTGGTATATCTTCAGTAATGTAAGTCTTTCTAATATACGGTAATAATATAAATATGTTATATGGATGATGAGCATAACACCAAAAGAAAATTTTATTTAATCGATAGACGACATGTGCATCATTCCGATGATCCTTATATATTTCTAATAGTAAAGCTTGTGCTTCTGCCATATATCTTACACTATCATCATTCGAAGTATCCCGATTACCCCAGTGATAATATTTAAGACGATCAATATCATATTCTAAATTTAGAGTTTTATGTTCAAGATATTTAACATCTTTAACATTGGAATCTAGTAACAACCCCAACTCTTTATGTTTTCCATAGTGAGCACATTTTGAGAGAGTTATCTTAATATCTTCTCTTTTGATAATACTCATTATCCTCTTTCCTCTCGTTGATTTGAAGAACTCGATATTACCCTGATAAGCTTCTATGATAAGCTTAGCCACAGTAACAGTATCATCGTAGTAATAATCGGTTATGATATCTGATATTGGAGATAATAAATATTCATCTGATATTTTACCAATATCAGGAAAAATCCAATATCCTCCAATATTAGGATAATCAAATATCGTGACTACCTTTGTCATTAGTATTTTCAAGAGTGAAAATACTAAATATAATTAGTTTTGTGATCTATTATTAATTAACATTCTGAATCACTATTGTCGACTAACATTAATATGAATGTGACCTTGAGTACCAACGCCAGTGTTCTCAGTCCTCTCCGATCTCTCATTCTTAATCTTTCCCTGCATACCATGCTGAAAGACAAAATCTTTCATATTGATGGTTCCCATTGAACGATTGCATAAACTACAAATCGGTCGAAGATTCTCAACTTTAGTTTCACCACCTTCACGTTCAGCCTTGACATGACCAGCTTCAAACTCAAAGGGATTGATCGGTTGATCACAGCAATAACATTTACCATCAAAATTATGACCGAGATAAGTGATATAACACATTCGACGAACTGCTTGAGGAATAGCTTTCTTATGGTAGGTACTCTTCCCTCCAGCGGATTGACCTTTATGATCACCTCCTCCAACTATCTCTTCAGGGTAGTGTTCTTCATCTCCAGATCGACCCACACCACTTGATGCTTGAGATGTAACCTGAGGAGGCTGATTTGACTGAGAAGTGCAGAGACCCATTTTACCCAATTTTTACTTGGTATTTAATAAATACCAAACAATTTTACTCAATTAAATTTAACTCTAGTATTATAATAGTGATTATAATAATCTCTATCTACAAAATAATAATAATCTCTATCTACAAAATAATAATACTCTATATCTACAAAATAATATCATGTAAGTAATCACAAACCATTCTTGATATTCCAATTTCTATTGTGAGGAACTCATGAATTACTCTCAGATAATAAGAGTATCTTAAGCAAAATACTTCTTCTGTCACTTCTTCACCATGCCAATAATACTGAGCTTGATTTATATCTGATGTATTATGTGTTATTTTCAAACCATGATATTTATCATTCTCATTACGATAACGAAATAAAATATTCCCATTTTCTTTTATCGCTATCATCATTGCGTATTTATGCATATCAAAGAATTGATATGTTAACGCACTCCGTATGATATGATTAAGTTTATCAATATCTAACTCATTGCAATCAATGATTTGAATCTTATTGATATTATTTCTATTAATTGATGAAGAAGTAATAAATTTGGGAAGTGGTAGTATAGCAGTCATTCCCGATCTTTTACTAATAGGATCATACTCAATTACACTTGGTATTCCCGTTGATACCATGAAATTAGTAAGTTGATAATGATCTGATGTTGTGAAAATCCTAGCATCACGCATAGGAGCCCCTGGCTCCATCTTTCCGTTACCGGAAAGTGCGGTAGAGGATGTATCCTCTACCCCGCTGAAGGCGGTCTCCCGTTGAAATAAGGAGATCCGTTTCCTTGTCCTCTCAAGAATGTGTGACATTTAACTGTTGATCTTTCTTATAAACCTTTGCTTAATCTAATAATGCATTTGATAATCAATTTTGTAATATTAATTTGTTAGGGGATATTAGAAAGACGATGATCTTTCTACACATAATAAATTAATTAATATTACAAAATTGATATCGTCGATTATTTACATGTTGTGTAAATAACATGATCAGACTCTCATTCTTTGGGTAACTTCCCTAAAAAGTTACTATGACCAGTGATATCAACATCTCTCTAATAATAGAACATAGTGTGAAGAAGAGATCAAAGACCTTGAAGGATGACTTAACTAAAGATGAGTTTAAAGATTTCTATATTAATCCATCACAAGGACAGTATCAGGGTATTATTCTATGTGCATCTTTCCTCTTCGGTAAAGATGTCAACGATTTTATGATGATTATTAAATCTGGTACTTGTATTGATATCTTTCTTGAATCTCTGAAGTATTACGATTTAAAGATGTTTTCCGATTGTAATATAGATTCTAAGCTTATGATTGAAAGGAATATACTCGTCAGGGAAAGATCTTATAAACTATACTTCTTGAATGAGGAGATATACCTTGGATTCAGTAAATGTCTATCATGGTTCAAGTTATAATTCTATTATGAGTTAATATATCTATCGAATGATAGATATCGTCTTTTATTTTAGTATTTGCAATTATTGATTGTTATAGTGGCCTCATGCGACAACATCTTCTCCAAAGTGGTCTCACCCGACAACACTTCCGAAATCGCCAAAGTGGCCTCACACGACGACGTGTTCGCCAAAATACTTCTTCGGATTAAGTAGAATAGAGTAACTCTTACTTAACTCGCTATAATTTGTGAGTGAATCAAAGATGTATCGTCTCCAAATAACACCATTCAGATGTTTAACAATCTGAAGTTCATACTTCATGATAATATCTGGATTTACATGTTTGATATTGTATCCCGTTGTTAATCTTGAGATTAACGTACTCATGAGACTTGATAATGATGAATAATTCCTAAATAACTTTGAAGCAATTAGGATACAAATAATTACAAAATTCTCTCCATCAACATTCAAAATAGATCCAACACAACGATAATATAAATCAACAGCTAAGAATAATGTACGGTGTTGAAGTTTAAGGATTGATGAGATGAAACCTATCAAGTGAATATCATTAGTATGGGTATCAATGTTAGATTCCTTTATTTTAATATCTGGAGATGTTTTGGTATTTTGTGCGACGTTGTTCGCCGAGCCAGTATACTTTCCATCATAAGAGCGGAGTATACCCGCGGATGATGTATGCCCACATAAGAGTGATACATCATCAAAGAAGGGATGTTTGAGAAGTTCACGAGCTGACTTTCGTAATTTATAATTTGGGTTGATCATTGATAGTAGTAAATTAAGGATTTTGGGACTTTGGGAGACGTTGCTCGCCGAGCCAGCGTCGTCGCGAGCCATTCTCTTGGATCCCTCAGCTTTATTAAACGAAATACTACCAATAAGTTTATTAATAACTGATACTCGGAGAGTATCACTCAAGCAGTAATTACATTTCTTTTCGCCGCCGGAAGCGGTACTATCATTATGATGTTCTTTTATTGATATTCCATTAGAGATAAATTACTTTCCAATAGAATATCAATAAAAATCATACCCAACATTTGTATATCTGAAGCTGAGCCGTGAGTTTTACCATCTCCTTCGAATGAAGTATAATAATATTTATTATAATCATGAAAGTCAATAGTTGTATTTGACTCTGTCATACTTGCGGCACCAAAATCTATTATCTTTGGTGTTGGGGCAGATATCCCCGTAATAACAATATTCTCACATTTCAAATCAAGATGAGCAATACAATTCTGATGGAGGAATAGAATACCTTGTAACAAATTATACATGATTAGTTTCTTCTGATCAATTGATAATTTATGGGTTGTAATATATTTAAGAAGGGGTATACCTTCATCAAACAACAACCCATAATATGCGTCACATCCAAAAATCTTAGTAGCGGACATAATATTAGGATGTTTTATTCGTGCGCTTATATCAACCTCTAATAACTGACAATCAAGTCGTGATGAATTAGATGTCGAAATTGGTATAAGTTTCATAATATATTTTTGCTTATTATCTCTCACGGTCAATATCTTACATTGATTATCTTTTGATCCAGTTTGTATGATATCTAATACCTTATAACCAAAGATATCAAGATCATTATTTGTGAGTACTTTGGAAGACACGTTGTCGACTGATGCCACTTTGGAAGATACGTTGTCTACCGATGCCATTCGATGCCTGAGATTGTATTCCTAATTTATCTTTTATAATTAAAATAATCAATATCTATCAGTTTCGTTTATTAAATAAACGAAATTGTTGTTAATATGAGGTTCCACACTTATTTTTTAGGAGCGAAGGGATTATAAGTTGATGCAGTAGCAAAAGGATTATAAGTAGCGGTTTGAGGAGCATTACTTGTTCCACTGGAAGTATTGGTGATGATGGGTGCAAAAGGATTACGAATTGAAGAGGGAGCATTGGATGGAACACCAACGATGTTTGAAGTAGGCATACCCTTCACATCAGAAAGATTAGATGGGGTGGGTTTAATGGGAGCAAAAGGATTAAATATAGTACCCGAAGTTATAGGAGCGGTTGTTGGAATAGAAACAACGGGATTAAAGGGGTTAAATGGGGTATTGATAGGCGCAACTATTGGTGTAGCTGCTGGCGTGATAGTCGATGTAACCACTGGTATAACTGTTGACACAGGTGCAGCAGCGAAAGGATTAGAAATAGTTGTTCCAATCGAAGCAAAAGGATTAACTATAATGGGTTCATTCTTAATCACTGGAGTTTCATTGATAACTTCTATTTTAAATCCCGATGTTGTAGTATTAGGATGTTTATTACTTTGGGAGATGTTGGTCATCGAGCCAGTCTCGAAAGGATTAGCAAATGTTTCGACAGCTGGTGCAGCTGCTGTACCAGTAGCCGCGGATTCAAAGGGGTTAGTGATAGTACTTGTTCCCTCCTTTCTTTCTCCTCCACCAGAGACACCAGCTCGCCGAGAGAGATAAGAACCGATTTGTTTTGACGATTCTGGGCGAGCTACCATCACATTCTTCGATTTTTGTCGTAGAGTTCCTAATTGATTGGATGGTTGAGAGAACATCTTTGTAATATAAGCACTTAACCCGAGAGTTTTATATAACGTGCTTGACCCAAGATCACTAACACTAAAAACCCGTGCATCAGAAGCAATTTTTCCGTCGACGTAACGAATATATTCTGATAAAACATAACATTCATAGGTGGTATCATAATCATTGAGTAGTTCTCCTGACGATAATTCTAACTTAGTTTCGTTAAGGAAGCGAAGATAGGTCTTACGAGCAAGTTCACCACCTTCGCCATTCTCGCCACCCAATGGATCCGTAATCGTGGGGAGGTTAACGTCCTTTGAAGGGGAGTAGACTTTATTACCACCATTTGAGGGCATAAATAGATTACGATAACGAGTTTCATCATTACGTCGTGTATAATTATGATAAAATAGTGTTGATTCATAATTTTTCAGATCATAACTGATCTTATCATACGGTGCAGTAACAACTAACTTTGTTTCAGTTGATGTTGATTTACCCCATGGAATATAATAGAGTTTACCACTAAAATATTTATATTCAGTACGATCTTTGGTGATATATGGTGGACGAAATGATAGATAACTCACTATCGGTTTCAAAGCTGTTACAAATTGTTCTTGCTTCTCAAGACTTTTTTCTGAGGTCGCAAGATTTACATCGGCAATTAAAGCGATCTTACTCTTCCTAACACTCAATAGTGTTAGATCAATCTCCAGATCGTTAACAGAGAATTTAACATTATTGGTGAATCCTTGTTTATTATTCGATCCGACTGATCGATACGCATAAAATGTGGTTTGTGGGAAGAATTGAGCGAGGATCTTTAATTCGTCGAGTTCCCCATAATAAACAATATCGATCCCTCTCTTAATAACATAATCAATAATAAAGATGATATTAGCTATCAAAGATCCACGTTTCGGTAACGTTACTGCCCAGATCTGCTCTTTTAAGGTTTCATCATATACTTTTACTTCATTACTTTTTAGGTTAACTCTGAGATCAAAAGTACCGAAACTTTCACCATATTGTGCAGCTGTTCTCTCACTCCTAATCTTTTTGTTTTCGGGTGTTTGAGGAGTCAAATAGAAGGTTCGAACCGGTAACATTCGTGAGAGTTGTCCTGCCCCAACTTCAACATATTTATTTCCCGCTTCATCTGTCGTAATCTTAAGTGGTTCATTGACTCGATTAATAATTGTCGGATTGAATAATGTTATCCGACAACATGGCCTAATCTTTTTACCTGTGATCCTTTCTATTTCATTGAAGATCGCAACTCCTCGTAATCCTTGTTCGTAGAGTTGATCATAAAGTTGAGAATTAAGTACTGGTTTAAGACAGTCACCGCATCGTATGAGTGGTAAAGTAGAGGGTTCCGACATTTAATAAGGAGTTTTTAGACTATCTATTTTTCTCGTGCTTTATTTTATTTATTCTATCATTTTTATTGGAGTATTTTCTCTATTTCACGAAATAGAGAAAATATAATCATAATAATCATTGATTATTATGATTATAATATAGAATATTAAGTAATGGATATTACTACTTGATTATCATACTAAGACTTAATAGTATTAAGTCTCGAAATTATATCATCGATATTAGGACGTTTTTCGGGATCATGATGATAACAATCAGCGCATAACAGTATCAATCGAGTATCAACATAGCCCATGGGTGTAAAATTAGAGTTAGTAAATGGATTTAATCCCGATTTTAACATTAAAGTAATCGCGTTATCATCATAAGCATACCAAGGAGTAACACGATGTAATAATGCATATAACACCCCAGCAAACCCATAGATATCAAATTTAGTTGTTAATTTCCCATGATTAAATGATTCCGGTGCCGCGTATGCTATTGTTCCCGTCGGTCTACATATTTGCATTGGAGCAGGAACTATCGCACATTCAAAATCTGATATCTTAACTTCTAATGTTGATGATTGAGGGTTTAGAGAGTTTGATAAATTTAATAGGATATTATCAGGTTTAATGTCACGATGAACAACACCGAGATCGTGGAGATACTTTATTCCCGATGCGATAGATTTTAAGATGAATACGATATCACGATTATACGTTTTTTCGTCGTGATGCTTTGCAACATAGTCAATTAGATCTCCCTGATTCATATATTCCAAATGAACTGCTTTCTCCCAATAACTATCCTTCGGTCCTATAAGACGAATTTCGTCACTATTAAGAACTTTGATAAGTTTGATAATATTAGGATGATTGAGCTTCGGTAAAATATCAACATCACCAAAACCTTTCTTAGAAGTTAGACCTTTGACAATATATTTAAGATTATCACGTTGTTGTATTAATAGATTCTTCGCGTCTTCTGGGAGCTTATAGGTGGTATCATTACTATCATTGAATTTAGAATCAACATCTTTATTAACTGAGTTATTTTGCGTGGAGTTGTTGATTGAAATATTGACATCTGATCCTGTGTTGGTAGAGGTATTAGTAATTGAAGTCATTTTAGTAACAGGATTATTAATCGTCACCATCCTTTAATATGGGAATAAATCATTTCTAAATCTCATTTTTGGTTGTTAAATCTAAGATAAATAGTTTCAAATTTATCACCAAAAACTTTGGTTTTTGGTTTGAATCAAAAAACTTCTTCGGGTGGTGATCAAAAATGGAGACACAGGAAGTTCGTGCGTTGCTTTGGGGGATTTTTATCCTCTTCGCCATCATCGTCATTGGTCTCATTCTTGCTGCGTACAAAGCTCAGAATGTCGCGGCAACGGTGAAGAGTACCAGTCAACAAGCTGGAAATATAGCAACACAAGTATGGCAGCAGGTACAAGGACAACTCAAGACCGCCAGTCCTGGAGCTCACAGCTTAGCTTCTAATATTCTTAATGCTATTGCACCTACTCGATTCCCTAAATAGAATACTCAATTGGAGTTGTAGATGGATACTTATTCATTCAACTTAAAATACATTAAATTATGTATTTTAAAGGTTTTACTCACAAATAAAATACTATACAAAAGAAGATGAAGAAAGTTTTCAAATTGATAGTTAATAACGAGTCTGAATTATATGTCGATGCTGATAATGAAAAACATGTGAGTTATCAGGAAATAACCAAGAAGAGGTTTATATGTAATAATCCACGCGTTGGATGTAATAAACTCTCACTATTTAAGAGCATCGTTTGCATGCTTGATGATGTTGCCGATAATAATAGTCAGTCAACAACACAAAAGACACCCGATGTGTCTCAATATTCAAAATCATCAACTCAACCATTAACCCAAACTTCAACACCGCAAGAGACAAAAATTGCTGTCGATACTATTGAGGGTAGCTCATTCTCCTCAGTAGTTAATAACCCATTTACTCGTAACTATGTTACGGCAAAGGATACATCCTTTGCGCCGCCAGGGGTGGTATCAAGTTATAATCCATTCTCGAACACTCCATCAGTAAAGGAAACTCCACAAGAAAAGACAGCACCGACAAAGTCGATATTACCGCCACCGATGAATTTGGATTTTGGATTGAATAAACCTTCTGTTAAGATTCAATATGCAGCATCATCTCGTGGTCTTGTATCTCTTGGATCAAATAAACGTGATGAAACAAGGCTTCGAAAATATCTAGATAATATGCCACGTCGAGGGACTGATGGGGGTAAATATCTTAATACTGACACTGGTAATCTTAATATTAAAACAACTCTTAAAAGCGCTACATATTGTGACCATAATCTCCTCATTGCTGGTAATGAAAAATCGGCTTTCGAATTTGTAAAGGCTTGCATCATCGAAAACAATCTTCCGAATGTTGAGATTGAAGGTTTAATTGATGATATTAAAATTGACAAAGCTCTTCGACATACTGTTTGGTTTACTTACATTGGAACTGAGATGATCTCCAACTGTTTCTGTTGTCATGGAGAAGTAAGGTTTGATACTAACTATGAAGCCGGACACGTTACTGCTCGTAGTAAGGGTGGTCCAACTACAGTAGCTAACCTTCGTCCAGTATGTCGAATGTGTAATCGATCAATGGGGACAGTCAATATGAGAGAATATGCTCTATCACAAGGATTAAAAGGACGAATTACTCATCAATCTTAGGAGAGATATTACTTATCATGCACTGTTATAATATGACAATATATAACAAGATCAAAATTTAAATTATCGTCGAAAAAGATTTTTATTGAATGATAAAAGAGGAAAAAGCACTCCCATCGGAAAACAATGGGTGTACCGTATCTTTTTAAGTGGATTAGGGAGAATCTTACCTCAACACACTTTGAGAGACGTCGTTCGTCGAGTCACGATTTAATATTAGATCATGTACCCGGTGAGATCTTCTCGTTAAGTTTTGATCTTAATGGTTTAATTCATCAAGCATGTCAGATAACGTATGGATATGGTAAATATCATGATGAGAAACGGATTAAAGCTACAGCGAAGATGAAAGACTCTGATTTATATTCAGAATTTGAGGTAACTTTTAAGACACTCTTAAATACCGCGATTACGACATATAATCCCGTCGAACAACTCATTATCACAGTCGATGGAAAAGCTCCGGTAGCGAAGATTCAACAACAGCGACGACGACGCTTTCGTTCTAGTATTTCAACAGAGACTAATCCAAAGTTCGATTCTAACAGTATCAGTCCAGGGACCGAATTTATGAAGAAGGTTGATATAACTATTCGTAACTTCATTGAAGAACAACGAGAAAATCTTCCTCCAATGATTATCTACTCTCCTCATGATCAAATTGGTGAAGGAGAACATAAGATCATGGATATCTATCGTCGAATGAAACAAACGCAGAAAGATGATGGTGGAAATAGTGCGGCTGTTAAAGTGACCAAATCTAGTACTCTCCCAAAGGGGGAAATACCGAGGGATGCCATTCATGCTTGTTATGGATTAGATGCTGATCTGATTATGTTATCACTCTTATCTCCGCTCAAATATATTTACTTGATTCGTGAAGGGATTGAGCTCCCTAATAATGGTAAGCCGGTTGTTGGTTTTAATAAACGACCAGTCGTCGAAAATATATTAAATATCAATGAGCTGCGTAATAAGCTTTATCATTTAATGAAACCCAAAAATGATGAATTTAAGACGTGTATCCACGATTTTGTGGTAATGCTATTCATGATTGGTAATGACTTTCTACCTCATATGTCATCATTGATTCATATGCCACGTAGTATACCAACATTGATAAACTCGTATAAGATCTTAGGTAAACCATTAACAGAGCCAAAGAAAGCCGAGATTATTTGGCCAAATTTCTCTGAATTCCTTGGGGTTCTCAAGGAAGCCGAGAAATCGCTATTAGCAGAAATCTCCCAGATACCTTTTAAATATCAATCTCCGATATTGATTAAGGCCAGTGAAGCTATGCGAGTTAATGTTCCAAATACCACCGATAAAGGAAATCCCTCGTTCAAAGCTGGAACAATATTTGACCCGACACGTTTCAATTATGAAGGTTATCGTGATAGTTGGTACAATCATATATTCCGATATCATGGAGATCAAAAAGCAATCAATACTCTTGCTGCAGCTCTTGATATGACGCCAGAACAGTTGAATAAACCTTTTGATGTTAAGACATCAAAAGCTGATATTGATGAGTTGCGAGGAATGTGTCAGAACTATCTCGATAACCTCGCCTGGAATTATCGTTATTATCATCGAGGAACTTCGAGTATTAATATGAATATGTACTATCCATACCATTACACTCCACTGATTATTGATTTATATTTTATCTCGATTGGGTACTCCCCTGGTAAGGGATACGTGGCCTCTGGACATGGTTCAACCCCACAAGTTATTTACGATCTAAATGATCAACTAATTAGTATTCTACCAAGGAAATCGTTCCTACTGGATTTAAGATTGATCGAGAAGCTACTAATGAAGATTGGCAAGGTGTGACGTTAATTCCATTCATCAATATCGATCGTATTGTAGCCATGACTGGTGAAAAGAAGAGTGTTGTCGGTGGTGAGAACTATGTCTTTTTACTGAATGATGAACAAAAAGCTCGACGATTGACACTACGAGAAATTAAGAAGGATAAAGAGGCTCTCCTTGAAGCAAAACGGTCGAGGGTACCATTCTCTGCAGAGCGGCCAAAGGGTGTAACTTATAATGATATAACTATTAATATAGATGAAGTCTCTTTTATACCCATGCGCTATAAGAGTAGTGAGGGTGGTAGAGGAGGACGAGGTGGAAGGGGTGGTAGCGAGAGGGGCGGATTCAATGAAGGAAAGGGAAGTGAATCTAGTGTTAGAGGGGGATTCAATGAAGGAAAGGGAAGTGAATCTAGTGTTAGAGGTGGATTTAATACTCAACCCTTAAGTGGTGGTTCTGGAAGTAGAGGTCGAGGCCGTCAAACATCAGAAGAAAGAAGTGAGAGAGGAGGATCCGGGAGTAGAGGACGAGGTGGTGGACGAGGACGTGAATCTGAAAGGGGTGGCTCGGGGAGTCGAGGCCGAGGTAGAGGTCAACGATACTAATAGAGGCGAGAAACATCAATCTTACGCTTTCGGTAAGATCGATATTATGCAGCATAGCTGCGGCAAAAGATATATCTTTTGTTTTACTAAAAATGATATTAAATATTATTTCGAGTAATGAAATAATATTTTGACCTGAACATTGATGAGTACAGCCTCTAGTGGATTGAATATAGCCTCTGGTGCCACGAAAGATAATAAAGATGTAAAGACAAAAACTCCAGAAACAATCACTAGTGTTGTAATTGATAAATTAGTACTTCCTAAGCCATATGAAAAGGTGGTGGAATCAGTTGAGAAGCTTTATAAAACTCAAGAACTACCATACGATCCGACTTTTACATTCGATGATCATGGTCGATTACTACTATCGTATATTAAGCCGCGAAACTTCACGAAGTTCCTTATCGACGGATATAATAACATGATCAATGTAAAGCTTCGTAAGTTTTTCAAAGAATATAAGTTTTACCTCGATAGTTTAAATCGAGTGGAGATTACTGATATTAAATATCAAAAGCCAATTTATGCAACTTCGGGGAAAAGCAAGGATCTACTACCATCGGAAGCCTTAGGTACAGATAAGACTTATGGCGCCAGTATCATTGCTATTATTCAAGTTCAAAAA
>Ga0207075_1004_pt1 | contig 76015 bp, 73 predicted proteins | sample Alteio_BWMinHeat_64_FD_153587 | JGI IMG/M metagenome (GOLD analysis project Ga0207075, IMG submission 153587) | Enriched cells from forest soil in Barre Woods Harvard Forest LTER site, Petersham, Massachusetts, United States -... | ecosystem: Environmental > Terrestrial > Soil > Temperate forest >... | reverse complement strand
CAACGAATCGAAATCAAGTCTAATGATCCGTGTTTCATTGCTGACATAACATTATTTCAGTGTTCGAAGGGAAAGAAACCGAAGAAAGAATCGCAGGCGATGGAGTTATGCACTGATTCCATTGATAAGAAAGAAGTCTCGATCGATGACGCCCCTCCGGCTCAAGCATCATCAGCTTCAGCATCAGATCTTCATACGAGTGATGTTCCAGCTCAAACAGAGGATAACTTTTCTTTTGAGCCAGAAGAACCGGTGATGTCTTCTGGTTCAGCGGCTATGGTGGTGTCTTCAAAATGTGAAAACTCAGTAACTCCCAAAGATCAGAAGACTTATGAGAGAGTATCCGCTCCTATGCCCTCTACCCCAACGATTGATCTCTCCAACTCTAAATCACCGGAGGAAGATTTCACGAAGTTCTATTCAGGTTCAGGATCGAAGGTATCAACCATTAACTTCGCTCGTGATCATTGTGGTCAGGATCAAAAGTTCGGGAGTAAGCAGGGTCATTATACGTTTGGGAATGGTGTTGAGATTTATGGTCATTTCGTTGCTCCGATGAATAAACCATATCTTGTCATCTGTGATAATGAACGTGCTACCATGACCTTCCCTCTGAATACCATCGGTGCTCTTCTATCGGTCTCATCAATTGAGGACGAGGGAACAGGAGAGCGCTGTTCGCCTCCCAAGGTTTCATATGAGGTTGAGTACAATGACGGAACATTTAAAACATATGAGGTTAATTCGACTATGATTCATATTGGGGGTACATCTCGCGCCTTCAATCGTGTGAAATTATATATTCCATATTCCCAAACTATAAATGTGATGAAAGTATCATCGATCTTAATAGCACAACAAAAGGAAGATACCACGAAGATGGATATCGCCGCCAAAGGGGCGGGGTACCCACTCTGCTCAGGAAAGTCTTCTTTCGCATCATGGCGTCAGCAAGTTTTGGAACGAGGATTGAAGATTGTCAAGGTCGATCTCGCAAAACATAAGGGAACGATAAAAGAGTCTCATGCAGAATTGAGTATTAACGATCCACACATCGGAATGAGGGGTATTGTACATTTTGATCCCGCAGCATTTATCACATCTGAAAATCGCCTGACACATATCGACTTTCAGACTGGGGTTGTTGGATTTTGCGCCTTCGTTAGTATTGGCATGCACGACGATTCTGAAATAAAGAATCGAGATTTTACTTATTATAATGGTAAGTACCCAGCAAAGTCTGAGATATTGAGTGGTACTTTCTCTGGTAATAATCTCTTTGCAATGGTTAATGAGGGAACTCTTAGTTATATTGAAATTAAGGGTGGTTGGCCTCTGTGGTTATCTAATATCACTCTCGCTGTCAAAGCATAGTCGGGAGATAAAATGTATTGTAAAGCGTGTTGTAGAGTGTGTTATTAACTCCATAATTTTAAAAACGCTAATTATTAGTATCTTAGGATACTAATAATCTCGATACCAACCAAAGAATCATACAAATCTTCTATCTCTTTTTAGAGATAGGATTTTCTCCAGGTTTTTATATTAGAGAGGGGTATATAGGATAAATATATAGGGAAACCTGTGAGAAATCTCAACTTCTCAAAAATAGCAAAAAACGCGAAAGTTCGATAAATTTGAGAAGATTTGAGCAATGTTCAAATTTTTGGATAAATTTTCGAGAAGTTTGAGGGAGTTCATGGGAATTATTGATACTTCAAGGTATCAATAATTTAAGATTACATTTATTAAGATGCGTATGATCTTATCATATATTATTACATACAAAATCTATCGATTTTTATTATTCATTATAAGATAGATTAATAATAATGATATATGTATTATTGAATATCGCATCTTTATTTTCTAAATTTATTAGAATTCTTTGGTTGGTGAAATGCTCAAAGAAAACTTCTTTTTCAAAGTTTGGTCGAACTTTTAAGAAAAGTTGAATTTTTGATGGGTCGATTCTCTATTCAGTAAGGGTATTTTTCAGCTTTTTTGCGTGTCGAGTATTATAATATCACTATATACCTCAAGACCCAAAAATACCTGAAAATTGCGATTTTTATGAATTCCGAACCCCGAAAGTTCGATAAAGATAAATTTTTGTCTCTTCGTCTATATAGTAATTCCCATACATTATTCAAATCTAGAAATATTACATCTCATCAATCAAAGATACAGAAACTTCGACAAAGATACAGAAACTTCGACAAAGTTTCTAATAATCCTTCCTCATACCACCAATAACATATTCTCCGATTATAATACTTAATGGTATCAATCCACTACCTAGAATAGTAGTAATCGAGATAATTAGTGATTTATAGTAATCCAGCAATAGTTTACTGGGTACCTGATCTCCATTAATATAATAATATTTAATAATCTTATTTGGATAGTGAAGACGAGAGATACCATGTAATTTATTATTTTCATAATACCATTCTTCAATGTGACCAGTAAATACTCGCATTTCAAGACCACTCTTACCATCATCACAGTAATCAACTTCCTTATATTTACATACGCGATCCTCCGTTTTCCAAGGAGATATTTGATCGGGAAAGAATGTATAACGTCGCCCATTCAGCTTATAATTTCGATAGCACCATTTTTCAAAGAGTATACCATCCATTGTGAAACGATAGAGTGGACCGTCCATTTTAACATGATCTATTTTTGATAACTTACCCATATTTTGATACATCATACCAGGTTGATATTGTGATATAGCTTCTGGATGAACACGTCCACTATCATAATATGAAATCTCTATTATTTTTTCCCTGTTAGATATTATTTCAGAATATATTACGTTTTTATATTGAGCACCCGTCTTTAGCGGGACAATTGTGGTTGGGGTTTCTGGATTACTTGGATTAAATTTGACCCAAGTTTCTGGTTTGGTCAGGAGAAACTCCATCGAAGTTTCCGATTTTATCGATGAAATCTTATAAATACGCGTTTTATGTGTTAACTCTTTGTAATCAACATGATAACCTCCTACGATAATATCCACACATCTTTTTATTCTATCCTTAACATTAATATCATCTCTTAGATCACGAGGTATTACATCAGCGTCTATTTTAGATATACCATGTCTTCGATCTTCTTTGACATTTAATTCTTTTACTTCATTATTCTTATAGATAATATAAGTCTTATATGGTGAATCCTTATTAAACTCAAGTACCCTTTCATCCAACGATTTCGTCGTCGTTATAGTCTCTATTTTATCACTCATATTGTACCGTTGATCTTATAACAATTTACGACTAATAAATATTATTCGCTAATTCATTTTTAAGATTTGATTACGTGACTGTGTCGCGGTGAGAAAGATTTATCCTTCTCACCTCTAAATATATCTCATAATGGAATCAACAACATTAACAACACTAAACCTTGATATACTTGAATCTATTAAACTTCTTAGATTGTTACGATATGTTAAATACTCACTCTCCTTAACTAATTGTCCAAAGAGATAATAAGCGAAGAAGATATCAGTTGGTAATCCTGAAGCATCCATCATCATAGTATATTCATCATGATTATCATAAGGATTAATTGGTAGTACATTAACTATATTGGGTACATGTTGTAATATTGTTGTATAGACTGTAACTTTACCATCAAAGGTTCCATCGAATACCTCACCTTTAATATAAGGAAGTTTATTAAATCCACTATTATAATAGATTTTTATATCAATAGGACCGACCGACGCTGATACTATCTTCCATATTCCCTTCACATCAAAAGACGCAATCAATTGAAACCCCGATACATCCTTAAAAATATTAATAATATCAGTATAGTTATTTCGTCTCAATTCGTACGATAAATATCCATCTATCTCAAAGATTGCTTCCTCTACATCAATATCAACTTTATATTTCTCTGGAATGCCATCTTTCAAATAGAGATAATCAAGTATCGAGGAGACGTTTATTGGTATTAAACGATCATAATAAATCCTGAGTAATACTTTATTGACCTCCGATGAAAAAGAGTTCTTTCCAAAGTAATCTCCATCACTCATTATATCAACATATTGATTATAAACTACTGATTCAATGAGTTTATTATCTCGATATTCTGTAACAGATACATCAAGTTCTCGACTAAGAGTACGAGCGATTATCCTAGTATATCTATCATCAGTAAAAAATCCGACAATAATACCGTAGGCAAAGGATGTGACGGGATGGGATCCCGATGCGCCATTGAAAGTAGTGTAGTATTCAATATATAATGAATCTCGATTTAGATGAGAACTCCAAAATTCGGCACCTGGTATTCCTGGTAATGGAGTACCAGAAGGAATTACACTTGATCTATCAAAACCATCGATTATCATGCGAAACTCATTATATAAAAAAGGTGGTATATTCAATCGGGCCGCTTTATTCAAAAGAAGACTGAAATTGTTGGTTGATGACTCTTGTGATTGAGCTCTAATACGTAAAACTGATAAGTCATCAAAAGAAGGAACGTATTTATATCCGAGGAGCTCTCTTTCTCGATTATAAATACTTCTGACTTCTAAATGGGGAAGTAACCTAACCCTTCTGGGGGTATCATCATAACTAGGTTTTATTTTTTCCCATTGATCAATAAATCTCGTTATCTTCCATGGTCCCGGTGCAATACGCTTCTTCTTCGTTAAAAACTTATCACGAACACTTCTAAGTGCATCAACAATTTCAGATATAAGTTCTTTATTAAGAGTAATATTATATGGTGTGTACCAGCGTCTTATAAATTTATTATCCATGATTTCTAAAATAGTTATCTTTTGATCTCGAGTGAAATAAAAGATAACTATTTTTCAATCTCATCTTCAATATTGTATTGACATAAAGTGGTGTTGGGTATAAGAAACTTTAATTAAAGTTTCGATATGAGTACTTCTTCAGATTTAACACCATATCTTCCAATAGATATCAGACGAATCATAATAAGTTATGCATTTCATAATTCAAGTATATCAGGATTATTATACCATGATGGAATTGATGTTCTTCCTGACACAAACTTAATACTTTGGTTACATCGACATAGCAGTAGTTATAATCTTTTATTAAATATTAAGGATGGTTTATTATCGAAAGAAGTAACATTTACTGATGGTGGAACCGCCTCCAGCGGTGCAAAAGATGAATCTTTTGCCGTAGCACAGCTACGTGTTAGGATCGTTGAGTATAATAAATCAGCTAAAGATTTCCAATTCTGGATGATCATAGCAACCTATGTGGTATGTCTTGTGACATTATTCAATATAATTCTATATAATGATATATTATTACCATTTAAGAATTTATTTAATATATTTCCATTATCATTTCAAGCACTAATACCTTCATTTCATAAAGTTTGTAGTTTTTCATATCTTTGTAGATAATTTATAAGAGTAAGACTCTTATATTCCTGATAATAACTATTGTAATAGTTATTATTTAGTTCCCCAGAATAATCTTACCACCCATGAACGGATGAACTCCACAAGCGTAGAAGAATTGATTGGGGAAGGTATTATCGAAGGTTATGCTAACACTACATCCTCCAATCGAGGTCGGAGTGACGACACAAGATGAAGGTTGTGTTATTGGGTTAGTACCGACACCTTCGGGTGTAGTACTAAAGTATACCGGATGTCCTGGCATATCAACATTAAATTGGTAAGCAACACCACGTTTTAGATTTAATGTCTTTCCCTGAACTCCATCAATTGCAAAGCATAAAGTTGATCCTTGACCAAAATATGGATCACTTGCGTCCTTAGTCACAACGTTGAGATTGAACGTGTTGGAGGGAACAGCTCTTGATGTCGGAATAAGGTAGGGATAACAGGGGGCGAGACTCCCATCAGGTTGATAACATTGCAACGCTGGGGAAGGTGGTTCAGTGACAACTGTTGTAATTGGGAGTGGGTTAGTCACAACGGTTAAAGGAACGACAGGGAATTGCGGTCGATAGATCATTGGTGGAAGGAAGTGGAAGTTGAATCTTGGAAACTGTTGATGAAAGAACGGTGGACGATTAAAGAAAGGTTGCGGACGATTGAACCCAGGTTGTGGATGAAATCCAACATTAGGTCGATTGAATCCTCCAATTCTTCCTACAGGAGCACGTTGACTACTGTTGTTACCATTAGAGGTAGAGCTGAAGTATAACACAGCTACCACAATTATAATAACGAGTATGATCGCTATGACGATGGCGGAATCCATTAATCTTTTATAGTTGATGTGATAAAATTTCACATCTTTTCCAATTTTAAATCTTAGTTTATGGATTATTTTGGTATTAAGATAGACCATCAACTATAAAAGCTTCTAATACCAATTTATCATAAAAGATATCGATTGTAATATTAGGCAACTCTGTCGTGGAAAAGGATACATTCTCTTCATCGTCCAAGGAGATAACTGACGATTGAATAAATAACTCGTCTTTACCAGAGAAATATTCAACAATCAGCTTTATTAATTCTCTTGGTATGATACAGGATGGAGGGTACACCATTTTCTTTGTTAAATGTGATATGTTCGATGGATAAAGTTTAATCATTTAATATCAAACGCTTAATAAATACTTAATTATTTTTTGATAAACTATGTGAGCTCCTGAAAATTATCGGGATGATCGTGGTAAAATTAGCCCAGAGATTTTGAGTAAGTTCATGGTTCTTTTTTGATTATGATTACTATCATTGATAAGTTATCAACTAATAATCTAAACAGAATAACAAATAATGAAATTAATAATTTCATTATTATAAAAACTAGGGTATCTTTTGTAGTAGATATCATGAGTTTTAACATCGGATACCAAAATAATGGTTGGGTTTCTGAGACTTCAATACAAAATACCCATTATAGCGATGTTGTAATATCCTTTATTGAACCATATAAAAATGAGAAGGATAGTAAAAATGGTAGTAATAAGGATAAGAACGATATTGGTACTCCTTTCAAAGGCACAAAAGAGAAATTAGATATACGTTATTTAACCAGGAAGCTTAGAGATTCTATTACAGAATATAAAAATAAGAATGATCTCCAGAGTAAACTAAATAATAAAATGTCAGAGGTATTCTTCTTTGTACGTTCTCAAGTATCAAAGAAGAAATCTGACGCTATAATTACTAATATTGTTATAACATTTAATTCTAATCCTATGATCGTAAAGTGTAATGATTTTGATTATACTAAGAATGATGAAGTATTTGGTTGTGTTAAGTTCCTTCACATACATGACTCAGATGATACATCCACATTTGTTAAGATACAGATATAACCAAGCAAAATTACCATTTCTAATGAAATCGTAATCAGTAGTATATTACTATCTAAAATAATGGTTGTTGTATATTACTTACATTTAAGTATTGATCTTCTGATTTTATCGTAAATAATGTATCAAAATGTAGTGTTTCTAATAATCTTCGATAAAAATTAGCATGTGCATCTCCAACATACATTATAATATTACTTGGGCTAGTTCCGTCAGTAAATGTCCTAAATACTCTTGGAATTAAATATAAATCTATAAATAAAGAATAAACATTGATAATATCGTAATATCTTTGATAAATATTACGTCTTATTTCTTCCGTTATTACAGTACCATCTAACAACGCTTGCAAATCTCTTATAAGAGAAGAATAATCGGGATTCCATCTATTAGCGATTGAAAAAACAATATCATTGGGTCTTCCTGCAAGCATTTCTGTTTTTGCATTAGCAAAATAATCAAGTATTAGATCTCGTAATTTTAAATCTTTAATATGATTTATTTGTTTCTCTATTTTGGCTTTATCAATGGATCTTTTCCAATATTTGGGAATTCCTTTGAATACACCACTATCAATAACACTAGTGTCTTTTAAATATTCTTCGGTGATTGATTTTAGATTTTCTATTAATTTACCTATAATATTTGCAAAATTTTTTGGATATGTTTGCCCGACCTTTATATGATTTAGGATTCTCTCATAATAAGAGAGTGGACTATAGAGTATATCATGAAAGATCTGTAAAGAATCCATGAACCTTTTATCAGTATAATGGACACGTAGATTATAATAACTACAGTCTTTTCTAGGTTGTACTACACAAGGATGAAATTTATGTACCGTTCTTATTAGATATCCCGTTCTTCGATCTTTGGTCGACCATTTACTTGTATCTTTTATTTTTGGTGCCTCAACCCTATACTTCACTTCAAGAAACAAATCTATCATTTTAGGGGTAAAATATATCGTTCGTTCTATAAATTTGTCTAGACCCTCAACTTTTTTATCTGGAAATGAAATCTCTTTTGGGTATACATGGCGATCACCAAAAATATAAATATTCTTGTTATACTGTTTACTGATGTGATGAGAAAACGATAATGGCCCAACTATATAATCTACTTTATATTTATAATTTGGTATAGATAACCTCAAAGAAGTTATACCAGTTGTTAATACTTCTCCATCTATTGTATAATAAGTGAGATCGTTATTTTTTATTTTGACAATCACCTTTGGATATCCAAAGATATCATAATGAATAATAAAGTTTGGTGTAGATACTTTACTAACCACATCATTCTTATATTCAATTTCGTATTTTGAATCATTCAGAAGTGTAAAATCACTAAGTGCTGGTATACCACCAATCGTACCGAGCTCCGGATCTATCTTATCTTTAATATCATCTAGAAATGTCTGTTTTATCATTTTAAAGGGTTTATTTAACATTATGCTTTTGTTAGAGCCATTTGCTTGTGTGATTTTATATCCCAGGAATGATCCATCGCTCATTATATGTGTGATTGACATTTTATATTCGAATATAAAATGTTATATGAGATAATTCACATATTTTAACATTTCTATGACAACACTTTCTTCAAAATACATATATAATTACTAAATTACTTATCTATTCATGAATAGATAAGTAATTTCTCTAGATGTACTCCATAATAATGCTAATAACGTTAATAACTTTATATTTCCCAATATTATTAGTTATCAAAACTTCTAAATCTTTACGATATCGAAGATAGTCATCCTTATATACTAATTTACCAAAGAGATAGTAAGCAGCATATTTAGTTGGGATATCATCGTGTGGCAGAGTTACAGCGTCAAAGTATCTTAAACCAAAATATGGATCGATTGGGAGATTATCCTTCACTTCTTGATGACTATGTAAAATAGTCATATCTATGATAACCTTTCCATCAAAATATCCATTGTATACATTTCCTTCTATATAATCAATATCGGGCTTTTCATTTGTATCGAATCTCATTTTGATCGGTCCGACCGATTTGGAAAGAATATTACTCAGCTGAGCTGCGGCAAAAGATATATTCTTACTTATCTGTGCCGCAGCAAAAGATACATCTCTCGTACCACCGGAAGTGGTATTATTAATCATACTAAGTTGATCAATAATATCCGTTACATCATTACCTTGAATATTATAAGATACTAATCCCTCATAAAAAAGAACAACATTATCGTTTAATTCTCTAAACTTTCGATATTTTATATTTAATAAACCATTATCATCTTTAAAATATAAATTTAGATCCCTAGATCCTATTTTTAACACACGATATTCATTAGTACTAACTATAAAACTTTTATCTTTAAAATGTATATCACAACTATAACCTCGAACCGCATCATGTATTGGGTTTAATCTATGGTATGTATTTATGGATATGTCTCCGCCATAAACGGCTTGCCTTATAGGTGTATCATTTTCATAATAAATAGCACTACCTTCATACCCATTTCTTGACTGTGATATTATCAATCGATTATATAGATCTCTGGAATCAAAACATCCTATTATTATTTCATTCTCCAGATCATTCTTCTCAACGTAAACATAATCTTTTGATAGATGTTGTGTGTACGCCGCTAGAGGCGGTGATCCTGGAATACCTGGAAGTATGAGAGAGGATATTCCCCTTTTGGCTTTTGATCTTTCATTATTAAATATCCATGATGATACTTTATCATAAATCATACCTTTTGGTAGAAGAAGGGAGGTTGGTTTATTTAGAAGAAGGTATCTTCTCTCTGATTTATCTGATGATATTTTAGCGTTGTATTCATATCCCAAGAATTTATTATCAGATGTCCATATCGATTTAACATCAGGTGATGTTATACAGCAAAGCCGTACTACCGGTTTAATTTTTAATTCTTCGAGAATAGTTTGTGATACATATCTCATGGTAAATAATGGTTTTGAATTATGATGTGCAATGTGGTTCTCAACAATATTAATGAGGTCATCAACCTCATCTTTCGATAATTGATTGAATGACATTTATTGGATTAGTAAAATCTTTGATGTTTTATTTTTAATAAGAAGGATTTATATCATCTTTAAAAGATGATATAGGTTATATATAATGTGTTAGCATTTGGTGTTGAACGTTTGAGAGTTTTAATTGAAAAATTGTATCAATGAATTATTTTTAAATGTAAAAGTAAAATCATGATGACAGAGGATAACTTTTATAAGTCAGGTATAGATACCAAGTCTATTGATTACATTCTTAAATATTTGAAGATTAAAGATGTCCTACGATACAACTTCTTTAATCATAGAGGTCACGGATCAGAATCCGAAAATTATCTTGTTGGTTATGGTATATCACCAATTGTTAATAATGATAAATTGATAGGTTATAAATATAGGTATCAATATAACTCCTCCGATCCTCATCCGGTATTAAAACATTTATATTTAGATCAACCAATTGATTATAAACCTTTAATTCTGGATAATCTTCTTGATTATCTCGACACACTCATGATGCCGATGCCCCCTAATTTATTATTTAACTTACCTCCGGGAGATTATACATTAACTGATTATTCACGTAAATACAAATTACGACAATTAGCAACATTTGTACGTTATAGTGATAATACACTGTGTGCTGATGGTGACTCTGTAATTTTCTTCTGGAATCGAGAAGGAAGATTTACTTTTTGGTATCTATATTATAATATGGGTATATTAAGGAAATCTACAAAATATGGTTACCATGGAAGTTATCCCATTAACCGTAATAATGATCATAATATTGTTAAAGAAATAAAGAATGATTATGATTATTATGGATATGCACAACACTCATTATCATTTTATTATGATAAAAAGAAATCAATCGAACTATCTGAAGTGAAGATAAATGGTGTTTACGAAGAATCACTAATTACATCTCATACGGAAGAATTTGGCCAAGTTCATGAATTCGTAACTATATCAAATAATATTATTGATGGGTTATACCATATTTACAATAGTAAAATAGATTATATTACTCGTGGTACATTCGCAAATAGAGGGGAAGTGTTCAGTAATAACTATTTTGATTACGTTAAAAAGTACAAAAGTACAGATCTAGAGAAGAAATCAATCTATAAATTCACATCCTCCAATTCTATCAAAAGCCGTTTTAGATTAGTATATCTTAATGAATCTAACACGAGACATGGCATATGTTATCAAATTAATCCCGATCCTAAATTAATATTTTATAATAATGGTGTTGAAGTTAGTCCAGATGAATACTTAAAAGTTTTTAAAGATGAAATCAAGAATCCACCATTAGAGATACTAATAAATTGGGCTTTGAATGGTAAATATCCTGAGATTTATTCAATAATTCAAGATTATTATGGAAGATGTTATGATGATTATATTAGTGATTTATCTGAAGAACTTAAGGATTTACCTATTGATGTATTGAAGGGATTAGAAGGAATAAATGTGTTAAATGAGGTAGGAGAGATTATATATCCTGATACTTGGAATTTATTAGGTAATTAATAGAATTATCGAGAGTATTTAATGATATTTTTCATTTTGAAAAATATTAAACAAACTTCTGTATGTCTTTTGTATATAGTGAGCTATTTTCTGATATAGATATTAAATACTCTCGATAATTTCCATATAACCAATATCTAAGTATCGTAAGAATCATCTCTCGTGGAAGGGGTATAATTTGCGAGAACATGTCAAATAAGGAGTAAACAGTGTAATTTATACCTTTAAATCTATTATCAACTAAATATGTCATTTGGTCATACTCTGCCCAATATCGCTTCGGATCTTGAAAGAAATGTTCAGTAGCATATTCAAATATTATTTGTATAATTGAATAGGGCTTTGATTTGCTATTAATATGGGTTCCTTCACCAATCCTATATAAGACACGAGAACTTCTTTCGTCATCTAAGCGAGAAAGATAACGAACATAAGAAGGATTATATAGGATTGGTGATGGTATATGGTTAGCAAAGATATATTTGAAACTCATTACTTGATGATTATCTTCTTTATGAGATATAACTTTATGTTCCCCAATAAAAGGCAGGTACCGATCCTTCCAGAGTCTACCACTATTATAATTTATAGATCCTTCATTAGTAAGAATCTCTGAACTTACCATTAGGTAATTATCATTCCATGATGGTTTCGAATTAGTAAACCAAAAAGCAACATCACCATGTAACATTAAGAAGTTATTATGACCTCGTGCTTGGTAGAAGATCGTGGCGTTGCTAAAGACAGTATCACCACTTTGAAACTCAGAGTATATTTGTCTATGTTCTTCATTTATCATGAAATCATTAGTATTAAGATAGTACTTCGTTGGATAACCGTGTTGATTAAAATAGATGACAATTATATTGTGTTCATCTATTAAAGATACAATTAATTTCTTAGGAATACCCATATCATAAATAATCCTACAAGTAACGAATGGCTGGATTTTCCTCTTGAATATAGCTATACCATGAGCATATATCAATTGAGGATAAGGGGCATGTGTTCCCTCGAGCGGAGTGTCCGCTCTTATACCCTTTATTGATGGTATATGACATAACCATTTATCCTTATTATTATAAATAAGGTTAGGAAATTGATCATATCCTGTGATGATTAATGGTACACTTGGTGTATTAAGATAAATAGGATATGGAAGATATTTCATAGGTACTATATCTGTGAGTAATTTTATCAATTTAATTGGCTTATTTAAATATATAATTCGTTCTTCTCGATCGGAGCACATATATCTTCTATTCTGGGCATCCGGTCTATACTTATATTCCGCAGTTACATTATTAATTTCAATACGAAACCCATATAATAGATTACCTTCAATTAGTGATGAAATCCTCATATTATCCCATTTATTCCATCTTATTTTATGTGTAAAGTTAGGATAGATAATATCTTTAGTACATTCCTGTATATTGTTTTGAGTCCATCTATAAGCCGAATTATAAATTATAGATCCATATCCATATTTATGAAATGATTGCTTATACTGTTCATATAAGCTAGGATAACTCATTTGTTAATTGAATAAAAATAGTTACGATATTATTTTTATCTAATGAGAAAATACATATCAAAATAATCTTTTGAAATACTCTTGTCAATGACCACGATTGACGCGATAATACAAGATTCTAAATTTGTAGGGTATGTGTATCATAATCCCGGGGTTAAGCAATATATTTATCTTAATAAGAGTATTTCAATGAATAATATTAGGATACCGTATCCAGAACAGTTTGGGTACTCTACAATACCAGCTGCTCCACTGATTTACAATATTAAGATATCAAACATCAACAATATTAAAGCTGATTATATTACTGAAGGTAAAGTTACTTATGTTCACGGAACTTATGAGTTGACGAAGAATGATAACAACACACCGTATCTAACTGCTAAATATGAATACGGTATTATAACAAAATTGGTCGTTAGATATGATAATTTTCAAGCGGTATTAGAATATGATAAGTTGGGTTATGTTACTAACGTCGATATAATTGATGATAATTCTAAATTAGGACTTGCGATGGGATGTCACGCAGTAATAACTGCGGCGAAGGATACATCCTTCGCACCGCTGAAGGCGGTATTAATATCCACTCAAAGCATCGAAAGTAACTTATCAACTCGATCAAATACATTCTCAATAAATAATAGGCGGGATCTTATTAAAGAGAAGTTACTAACAATGAAAGAATTCAAGGGTAGGATAACTCTTACCGATAAACATCTACAAATATTATTCGATACATTTGATAAATTTCTCTTCTCATCATCAATATCACAATACCTATCTAAGAATAATACCAAACTATCTTTCAATGTCAGTAATAAGATGTCAAAGACTGCTGGAGTTTGTAAGAAACGTATAGATAAGACTGAATGTTCTTACACTATAACTCTAAGTAGTATACTTAATGACTTATTTACAAACGATGTTAAGAGTTTGAAGATAAATGGTGTTATTATAACTAATCAACTTGACGGTATCCTGAGTGTCTTTGAACATGAACTACTTCACTTGATAATTAATCTCTTCTGTCCTCCTGAGAAGATTGTGACATCAACTGGTAAAGCTCATCGAGATATTCATGGTAAAACATTCAAAGATTTAGCTTTTGGGTTATTTGGGCACACTGAAACTAAGCATGGTATTCTCCAAGGGGATGTGGAGACTTATCAAGCTAAAGTTCAGGAAATAAAGACTGCTATTGATACTAAAAAGAAAGAATTAGGGAAAGGTATGATCGTTACAATTAATGACCCCAAATTTCCGGGTAAGTGGTTAGTTATTGGAAATATAAGGAGTAATTCCAAACGAGTACAATTACAAAGTGTTACTGATCCATCTAAGAAATGGTTGATTCCGATCAATATGATAGTATTATAGTGATGATTCTCTGAGGGATTATGTAACGATTTGTTGAGTAAGTATTGTTATTATTGATATGTTGAGAGATTGAGAGTCGAACTTCTTCGAACTTTGAGGTTTCAGAAAAGCCAAAAATCACAATTTTCGGGTATTTTTGTGTCTTTTGGTGTATAGTGGTAGTATAATAATGAAGACGCAAAAAAGCTGGAAAATACCCTTTCTGAATAGTAGTTCAGCTTGTTAAAAACTCAACTTTTTCGAAAGTTTGAAGATTAGAAAGTTTGGAGAATTAATGGGTTGAATGGTCAGTATCGTATAGTAAATCATTCAAAATCATAAATATCTTACAATCAAATATCATACTTTCAAGATTATATTTGATCTATAAATTCTCTAATAATCTTCCAGCGAATCAAAATTGAAATACAATTATAAAAGAGAAGAGAAAAGTTTATCTACTAGAATAAAGATAGGTAACAATAAAATTATATAGTAGAATGAGCTCAGATGAAGAGATATTAGCTCTTCTCAAATCATCAATAGTTCAAGGGTATGGTCAGGATATTAGTGTTATTCTTGATATGGATGGAACACTAATCGATAGAGAGATGAACCCACGACCTTTCTTGAAACCATTTCTCCGATTTCTCTTTAGTAACTTTAAGCAGGTTGGGATCTGGACAGCTGCAAACGAACTGTGGTTCTCGGAAGCATATCAAACAGTATTAAAACCAGCACTAATTGAGATCTCAGATAATAAAGAGAACCCGGCAACTGCAAATAGGCAGTTTGACTTCCATCAAGTATTACTCGGCGATCGAGCAACTGTTATATATCCTGTTAGGAGTGCTTTCACTTTGTATGATGGTAACGATGGTATATCTTCGGATGTTAAAGTTTTTAAAAGATTAAGGAAATTGTGGAATAAAAAGAAATATGGGTATATGACACGACATAATACTCTTATTATTGATGATACAAAAGAGACGTATTACTACAATCATGGTAATGCTATTGGAATTGAAACGTTTAATGGTTCCAATATGGATCGAGGACTAATTGATATAGTTATATTTTTCCTTAGTACTCTCCTTCCATCATATAGGAAGCAGGGTGATGAATTATCCAGTTTCTTGGGGTTAAATCCTAGTATTATCGATATTATTCATGAATACTCACCGATTAAAACGATAAGGAATATTGATAGGGGATACTCAATCACCAAACAATGATCTCCATCAAACTGTGATCTCCATTATTCAATATAGCAATCATCAAATAATAAACTGTATTAAAAACATTAATCACTTATTAGATAAGTGATTAACTTGATAGAAAAGTGATACTAATTATTTTATATAAAGTAAAAATGAGTTTACTCCAATTACTCGAAGATGCTTATCTTAAAAATTTAGATAGTGATGGGTTAGTATCATTGAAGAGAGTTAGTGTGGAATCTAATGGAAATGTAATAAGTACGATACCAAACCTTGATGAACTTGATAATCTTACAGATAGTGAATTAATTGGTATCGAAGATGATAATAAGAAAATAGATCTTGATATTAACAAGACGCAGGATGGGTATGAGTATGTCTTCCCCACTAAAACACAAGACGATCACACAACTATGTTGTGTAGCAAAGGATCCATCCTTTGCACCGCTGAAGGCGGTGTCTCTCCTGATAAAAGATTATTGATTCAACTTGATGTAAAGAGTGAGATAACTTTTATTGATATTAATATAGTCTCAAAAGCTTTATTATCACCTGCGGCACCAATGATATTCCCAAGTTCTATTGTTTCAAGTGGTCCAAATATAACAGAAAATAAATATCGAGAAACACGGACATATGGGTATTATATTAAAATCGGTGATAATCATACAGCGAGGAATGGTTTAACACTTATAAGAGAGTACTCCAATGAAGGTACTGGGTTTGCTCCAATATCGGAATGTTATGTGTACTATAACAAGGGTATTCCTTCATCATTCATTATATCTTATTTTGACAGTGAAAGAGATGTTGCTAAGATAATGCGTGGATCATATGATCAGTACGGATTCTTTAAAGTTATCTCAATATCAACAGAACAAAATAATGGATATACTGAAGATTATAGATATCACTTCAATAAATTATGGTTCATTGATAAACAACTAATAACTATTACAATTCCGGAACGTGAGCGTCGTGAACATATTGGGAGTGATGAGGATGAAGATCATGTTGAAGAATTTAGGGAAGCAAGGGATGTTATTTGTGATATTGATGTTGATAATGAAGGATATCTAAAATCTATTAGTTCTTATGAAAACACACATCTAACACTGATAGCGAAGAAGTATAAGTTCCTCGGAACTGAGACATATCATGACTTGATAGATCTTCAAAATTTGTATGATGGAGTTTATAAGTTTGACGATCAAGTTAAATGGCTATCTTTTGGTGTTGTGGATGGATTACTATGGAATATGAGTACAAATCCACAATACTTTTCGAATGATTTAGAGGTTACACAAGAGCAATACCTCAAACAAAGAAGAGATACTCTCTCGGTCATTAAGAATAGTTTACTAGATATTAGAGGTGTGTTTTCCATATTGCTATTATATATTGGTACCTTTGAGGAAGCTACATTTCTTAAGGATGAGATTGTATTTATGAAAGAAGATAATTATCCAGTTGAGGGATTAGAAGCTTATGTAAAAGATGTTGAATCTATTAAGTAGTTTTATCAAAACTAATTATCTTATTTGGGAATAAGATAATCAAAATGAGTGTTACAAAAGACAAGGATACTTTTAATACTAGTATCTCTTGGCTGAATAACCATCATCTAAATCACCTGATCTCCTCGGCCTCAGCAACATTTATTGCTGAATTGAGTACCTTACCGATCTGTACTCTTAAGACAAGATGGCAAACAGGATTATTTTCCCGAGTACTTAACATTAAAGATATTTACAATAAAACAACAGCGTTGGGTGATATCTTGAGTAAGAATGGGATTAAAGGATTATATCGTGCTAGTTATCCTGCAATTGGTGCACAGATTATCTCTTCAGCTGGTAAATACACTGGGTATCGAAGTATTCAAGATTATATTACTAGAAATAAAGTGAGACTAACGAGAAGTAAATTTATTAATAATGTTGGAATATCGATATCTTCAGGGTTATTAGTGTCTTTAATAACACATCCTCTTGATGTTTGTCGTGTTATATTACAGAATCAACAATCATTAATATCACATTTAGGCAGGGATAAATTCTATAGATTAGTATATCGAGGGTATTCCAGGACAATAATGAAACAGATAGTTGGATCTTCTCTATTCTTTCCGATTTATGACTGGGCTTATATCGCTTTTGAAGATAACAAATTTAAAGCTTCTATTTTCTCTTCTGTGCTATCAACCACTATAATCCATCCCGTTGATTATCTTAGGACTCTTCGTCTTGCTGGTGATACTCGGAGTATTATTAGTATATTGAGGGAGGATAATCTATTTCGAGGTTTACCACTTAACCTGTCTCGAGTGGTACCTCACTTTACTATTTTGATATTACTAACCGATTACTTTAAAATGTATTGGCGAAAATGAATTACTAAATGTAATTGGGAGTAAAAACCGCTTCGTTGAAATGAAGTTTGAACTACCGGACTATCCACTATTATTGATTGAGCAGATTCCTATTCCAGGAATGGGGAGAATAATTGATGAGTACTTGTGTGATGAACAGTATATCGTTAGTAAGTTGGTTATTGCGGCAAATAATGGAGATCTTGAATGTATCGAGAAATATCTCGATATAAGTGAAATTAAAGAGGCAGTTTATCTTCCAGATCTTCAGCCAGAAATGATAAGAAGGATTGATTACCATAAAACAGCCAATTTTATACTTGTTTTGTTCGATATAGTTAATTGGAATCTCTCTTCCGTTAAAGGTAAGGAAAAGAAGGAGCGTTATCGATCAATCAATAAATGGATTGTTGATAATGCTCGATCAAATAAACTATTTAATCTTGGACATATGTGTTTCAACGGTAATGGTATTGATGTTGGAATTACATTCATTGAGCCAATGGAGAATCTGTCGCCAATAGAACGACGAGATATCTTTTATCGTTTTTCCTGTATTCCCCATGATAAGAAGAACGAGGAGAAAAAGATAAAAGATATCGAAATATCTATCGGTACATTGGCTTCGTTATATTGGAAGTTTAAGAAAGATATTAAAGAAGATAAAACTCTGTACCATTTGATACGAGGTGTACTCTTACCACCATTAAAACAAGGAGATCTCGACTTTTGTTTGTATAAGTTACTATCACTAATAAATAGGAAGTCTTATGATAAGATTGAAACATCTCGTGCTATTTTCTCAAGAGTATCAAGATCGTTACTCGCATCATACTTTGGCGATTCGCTCAAAAAATGTCAGAAACACAACGAGTATTTAAAGAATTATAATTCTCAAGATGTAAACAATTGTTCATACTGTGATATTGAGGAAAGATTTAATAAAGGTAAATTATGTAAAAAGAAGCGCTCTAATGGAACATATTGTGCTAATCCAGTAAGGGAGGGAAAACAGTGTTGCGGTCCTTGTAATCCAACCCGACATTAGATTATTACTAATAATTCTTCTAATTAGAAGAATTATTATACTCGAGTAAAATTGAATTCATTAAACATATCATATAATAAAAGTACCTTCGATCAACAACGTTTTAATGACTTTATTATTAAATAAAGAACGTATTATAGCTAAGAATAATATTATTGATTATTTCAAGGAATGTGAATCCTATCTAATAAAAGAGATAAGTTTGATCGTTGAGGAATATGTATTAGATCAATGTACACTAATGGCACATATCATTTTAGCGGCATCTAATGGTGATATTGATAAACTTAAACGATATCTAAGTAATCCACTAACTTCTTTCATTCAGAGAAGGTTTCATGAATCGATCTATCTTGAAAATGAAGTATGTATGACTCTTCATTATAATCGATATACTGATCTTATTGATAAGATACCATGCCTTTCACCCTATAAGTCATTTATTAGATACTTCAGCACTTTTGGTATCTCTTTATCTGATGCAAGTGATGTAGTTTTTACGTCTCCACCAGAGAGTAATACGATTAATAAAGTTCGTGAAGAAAATTTAGCATGTATAATATCTCACTTGAGAAGATCACCACAACTACGAGATCAATATGCACCTGCCATAATAGATTTATGTTCTAAGATTGATGTATCATATTTCATCAAAGAATTATCAACAGTCTTTGATATTAGTTTACTTAGATTCTCAAGGAGTAGATGTAAATTAATACAATCATCACTGATTAACTATTATAGTGATGGTAAGTACGATGTAGAATATACTAAGGCTTTTTGTTGAGGAGGGAAGATATTATTATCTTAGAGATAATAATATTTCTATCTATCCTTAAGGATAGATAACTGATAGTATTTCTAATAATATCCCTGCATTATATCAAGTAAATCACTAACATGACTCAGATCAAGTGTACTAATTGGTATATTTTGAAGACCCTTTAGGTATCTTCTATATTGATCACCATATTTGACATATTCCCAGATTAACTCGATTAGAATTGATACACGAATATAGGGAAACATAGTTTGTCTGATATGAAGGAATATTGCACGGTAGACGGAATAAGGAACAAATTTATTATTTATTGACCATACAACATTAGAAGTGAGGATATCATTGCTCTTATTAATAATACAAATTGGTCCTTCGGGTAGAACACTATCTTTAGGGTAGAATTCATAAGTTGTCTTGGTGTCACCATTTGAGAAATTGAAAGGATCAAGACGAAAATATTGATCATCACTTTTATCTATTGTTGGTATGATGACTGAGGTTATACCGAAAGGATTCCTTGCTACATCTTTATTGATATCAATAATAAAGTGAAAAATTATATTATTAATGGTTAATGGTGGTTCCATCCACTTACAACTTCGTGATGTTATCTTTCGAGATTCATGAAGTTTGTAATCAATATCGTCATTCAGAAGCGTAAATGTTATGTAATTTTTAAATCTATCAATCCATGGAAAATAAACACCTTTGATATTTCGCTTTTTATCTAATGATATCTTGTATGTAGCGGTGTCTTGACTATCAATAAATTTGATTGATGTACTGATATGATTAATATAACCATTTACCGAATTAAAATACTTGACTTTCCTAAGACCATATGGTTTCAGAAAGTTATCAAAGATAATATTTATACTAACTTTATAATTATTGTATTGATTAACAATCAATATTTGCGATAACATCCCATTATAGTAAGTTAATATATTACTTTTAGTCTCAGTTCTGATCTTAATCTCTCCTTCACATACAATATGATTACCTTGTTGTATGAAAGGGTAACGAGTATTAGACGAGTCCAATGATGATCGATACATCCCAGCTGATAGATATCCAGGGAAGATTAAGCGATACATTGGAATATTTAGAGATATGATTCCATAATCTAGTATATCTCTATTAGAATTATGAAGCAATGCATCATAAAGAACTTTTAAAGTTGAGTTGTTATGGGTATTAAGATCGAGATTTATTGGTTCATTCAGATAATCATAGAGAGTAGTGGTTTTGAGAGAACTTAAAGATGTAAAGTTTGGTGTAATATCATATCGATAACCTAAATAATAGTTATCTTGAATTATAGGAGTGATACGGAATGTACCAACAATATCAGTATTCATCATGGATTTAATATTATTTAATGAATATAAAATAATATTAAATTACTTTTATTTTATATTCATTAAATTACTTTTATTTTATATTCATTAAATTATGAATATAATTAAAGGCTTGATATAAGAAAGATATTTTTTCAATTTAAAGATATTGAATCTCTTTATATGGTGTGAGAACTGTACCATGTTCGGTGACAAGATTACACTGTCTATCAAGATAAATGAACTTACTCGGTCTATTGAATTGGGATTTTCTTTCATACGCATGGAATAGAGTGGGACCTTCATAATAATCTAAATTTAAATCACATCCCATTACTTTGTATGTATATCCATCTTGATGATCCCACATCAATAAATATAAACTTACCAAACGCTTACTATAACCATCACGTTGTTCTTTGATCTTCCATACTGGAGTATCCTTATCAAAGATAGAACTTTTAATGCATGTAAATTCATATCCACCTTCAACATCCGAGTTGGGGGTCATTACTATCTTTGAATATGATGATCGAAATGTTTCATATCCGGTGATCAACTTCGTTGGGTACCCTTTTAACATATATTGTCCAGGTTCCCATTCAACGTGCGCATCGAAATTATCGAGCCAGATCAAACCTTGATTGACAGCATCAAAGAACAAGGGTATACCAATGAGAAGGAAGATGGAGATGATTGTGGTACGTGAGATCTTCATTATTGGGAGGTATTAATTGTGATGTTAGGAATGTTTTAGTTAAAATTTGAACTGTAAATTAAATGCGGTAATTCATTTTCTACAAATGAATTATCATATTACAAGAAACATCACTATTTTGTAAGATATTAAGAGTATTGAACTGAGCTCCATGGCATCAAAAATGTACCATGTTCGGTAATAAGATTACAATATTCGTTGAGATAGATGAACTTGCTTGGTTTGCTATACTGAGATTTCTGTTCAGATCCATGAAATAAAATGGGACATTCATCATGTTTAATCTCTGGATCACATCCCAATATATCATACATATAAGAACCTTGTATCTCTACTATTTGTAGATATACTCGGGTAAAACGATTATTGCTAACACCATGTTGATATTTAATAAAGACATTCCATGCCTGGATATCTTTATTAAATATAGAGCTCGTCACACATTCAAGTACGTATCCATCTTTGATACCCTCAATGGGTGTCAGAGTTATCTTTGTATATGATGTTTGAAACATCTCATATTTAGCGACTAACTTTGTCGGGTATCCTGTTGTTATATATGTTCCAGTCTTCCATTCTACTTGTATATTAAGATCATTGAGTAAGATCAAACATCGACTAACAAAATTAAAAAGTAAAGGTGTAGCAATATAAAAGAAGATAAAGATAATCATATTATGCAAGATTTTCATGATTGTTAAGAATGGTTTGACTGGGATGTTAAGTATTTATCGTTGTAAACTTTGGGCCATGAATCAAATGAGATAATTCAATTTCTGTGATTGAATTATTGTAGTATAGAGAATATTACTATTTTGTAAGATATTAAAAATATTTAATAAGATGTGTTGGTTTGAGGAGTGTACCATGCTCAGTAATAAGATTACACTGCGTATCGAGATAAATAAACTTGCTCGGTCTATCATATTGAGTTTTTAGTTCGTGATCATAAAATAACGCATGGCATTCATAGTGATCAAATTTTGGATCACAGCCTAATATATGATACATATAATAGTCTTCTAACTCTTCCATTTGTAAATATAACCGCGCAAAATAATTATGACGAATGTCACGTTGTGTTTTGATATTAGCTTTCCACACGGGGACATCAGCACTAAATGTAGAACTTGTAAAACATTCTACATTATACCCATCTCTAGTGTAATATAAAAGCATACCATCTTTATCATAGTGATCAATCCGATTAGAAGTTAATGTTACTCTTGCATACCTCAAAGACGGCTGAAATATTTGATATTCACTGATTAGTTTTGTTGTGTCTCCATCTGTTATATATGTCCCAGTCTTCCATTCTACTTGTGCATCAAAATTATCAAGGCAGATCGAGATGTGATTGATAATTTCAAAGAGTAAAGGTACACCAATTAGAAGGAGAGTAGAAATAACTATATTATATGAGAGCTTCATTATTGATATTAAAGATCTGGTATTTTACCTGTTAATTAAACGCGATAATTCATTTTCCTTGAATGAATTATTATCATAATATAAGAAGGGTATATTTAGAGATTATCACAGCCAGCTAAGGAACATGCCGCAGCTAGTGCCGCCACACCAACCTCTCCTCCGGCAAATTCGAAAGCATCCCTTGTAGCGTTGACAGCTTGTATACATTGTCCCCAACAACTATTACTACTTGATCCACAGGTATTAGCACAACAATTACCGTCACAGAGACCACCACAGAATGATCCACCAACACAGTTTGACCAGTCAGGATCACCAAGTTTTGGTTTGAGAGTTGATTGTTTTGCTTTTTGAGCAGATTGAGTAATTATACTGGAGAGTTGGGATTGTGTTACTTGCGGTGCACGTGATGTCACAGGAGGGATTGGTACACTTTGAGGACGCATCATAAAATAGAGGATTATCACAAGGATAACTATTAGAATGATACCAATGACGATTGCTGTTGTGGGATTCATCTTGTTTTTGATTGCGGTGAAAATTATTACTATAATTTTCATTCTGTAACTAAATGATGGAAGCAGCTCCTTATCACTCTGATGATTTAACATTTGATGAAGTAGAGTTACTTTTAGAGGAAGTTAAAACGAGACCGGAAATCCCTCATCAAAAGATCAAAGCTATACTAGATATTAGTGGAAGGGATGTATTTTCACCGTATTATGGTTATGAATATGACATAAAGAGGTCTACCTCTTTATCACAGCACACCATCTTTGATGGTCCAAAAGAATCGACTTCTTTATCACGGCAGATTCGTTTATCAAATCCTATCAAAGGGCCCAATGAAAATTTGAGTATATTCCTAATTGAGCTTTTAGATATCACCTATGACATGAGGGATGAGGTTGAAGGAATTGATATCTTCCCTCGGTACGCGAACGTACCCGCGCCTCCAAAGATCAGAACTGATATTACTTCACCAGGATATTACTTTGAGAAAGATGGTATTAAAGTACAAAGTGGGTATTATACTCAGTTATCGAGCGGTGTGTTCTGTCCTCATGATGATTTCTCTATAATTTATCTTAATAACGTAGGTGAAGGTTATAGACAAATACTGGTTACTTATGTTAAAGCCAAGTATGATATGGGAATATTAAGGGAATTAAAATTTTATTATTCTCACGAAGATACCGAGGGAGAAAATATACTATATTATCAATTTACGATAGTGTTAAATTCTTATGGTTATATCACCGAGATATACGATAACAAAGATCAAATTGAAATTATGGGAAATATCTCATACTTCTCATCGCGTGATCATAATACGGGGGAGATTAGAAACCTGGTTTCCATTTTATACTAATGATCCTTCTAATAAAGATATTGTACGCGTCCTTAATCATGAGATCAAAATCGGTTATTATGATAATTATAATGAACCATACATTGATCATATTATTAATTCAGAGAAGATGCTAAGGGAAGAATTTTATAAAAGAATCAGTAATATTATAGATACGGATAATAAAAATAGCTTATTAATAATAGATCAGTTAAATAGTATTATAACCAATAAGGATGTCGATAAAATTATTATCGGCTATGCTAGAGATGTGGGATTTGATGATTTGAAGAATGTCCTGAACCATGCTTATTCGACATTTACATCAGAAATGGATAAAAATAATGCTTTGGTTGATGAAATCCCGAAAATTGGGGAGGTATTGGATAAATTTGTGTATTAATTTATTAGCTTGAGAGGTTGTTATTTAATAAGATATCTTATTCAATAAGTGATGGATTGAATGATATATAGGATTATAATTTTTCCTATTAAAGATATATGTATTTGGAATGTGGATGATCAGGGATCTAGACTCCGTGGTTGTGAAGAGTAAATCGATTTTCTTAATTGATGGTAATATTGTAATAACGTATTATTGATTATTATACTTAAAGTATAATAATTTATTTCTTTTCATCATTCTTAATCACTAGCATCACGGCTGTTTTACTTTGCTCTATTACGTTAGGTAATATATCGGTCTCATTATTTGGTTTCTTATAAGGAATATCATAATAATCCATGATACGTGTTACTTGTGTATGATGCCATTTCTTAGCGCTACGGGGTTTATGTTTACTACTACTATTTAATCGATTACAAATTTCCGTTCTTGTGATACCTGGTTCTCGAGCTACCAAGAATCTGATATAATCCACGGTCTTCATCTCTTCGGGTACTATTATCAATTGGCTCTTTTCATTGTAACGGAATCCATATTTTGCATAAGCTCGTAATTTTCCTCTGCTAGCCATATCATTCATCACTGCTTTTGTACGTTGTGCGATATAGTCTCTTTCTGTTTCAGCCATACTAGCTTGAAAATTAATAAGAGATTTAACATTTGGATGACTAATATCATAATCCATCGTTATTATCCTAATTGTAGCACGTTTATCGTAAACTTCTTTACGAATCTGAGAAAAATTACCCATATCACGCGAGAGACGAGTTAGATCAGTGCAAAGAATTTGTTCAAATGGCTGTATTTCTTTTAATAATTTTACCATTTCAGGTCGTCCATCAATATCTTTAGCACTAATACCTTTATCAGCATACCATCCCATTATTGGATAATTACGTTCTGTAGCAAATACTTCCAATCTTTTAGTCTGTGTATCTAATGAAAATCCCGTTTTAGCTTGTTCTTCTGTTGATACACGTATATACATCCTTACACCTTTTACTTCAACACGCTGATTATATTCCTTCTCGAATTCTGATGCCGTATTATGCTTTTTTCTTTCTTCTTCGGCATAAGCTTCTAATAATGCTTGTGCTTGTGATATAGTTCCGGGTGTTACTTTCGTCGGAGGCATCATTTTGATCGTTATTGTCCTGGTCTCATTCTTATTATCAATGATTTTTGTTGATTGTAGTATTTTTGGTTTTTCCTCTATTTTTATATCTTTCTCTTTATTGATATAATTAGTAATAAATGCCGTCTCAGAATTTATCATTTGATTCAACAGTGGTACTATGTCGCTATCTTTATATTCAATAAATAGGATATATCGCATCTTTAATATTTTTGTTACCATATTCATTTTTTCAAGATATTTCTTACTATCTTGATCGTTAGGAAGTATATCTATACCTACCTTTGGATCACCATCTACAATTAATGTGAATAATTGATCCTCCACTTTCCCATTTCTTTGTGGTTCATCGTTACAAATATCTTTAATAAACTTGATTACTTTATCCATCGTGTTCGTCGAAGAACAATCAGAGCAAAAAGGCAATTTATAACGCTCAACCCATCGTTTAGTAATAGGATGACCATTTTTACATTTTATTTCAATTGGAAACATAGCTTTAACTACCTTTGATATTATCGTACCTCCGTTAGAAGCAACCATATCGATAAATTCTTTGATTGGATCGCTATTACTTGCAACAGTTGTACTAGTCATATCTTTGATCTCGAAATTGATAGTTTCCTACGTGCGCCTTCTTTATATGGCAAACTCTTTTGTGATGCTTTTATTTTCTTTTAGGATAAATTGTTTTTATCGGTCAACTTGTTAGATATATCAACTATTCATGTAAAATGCATTTTACATGGCCGCAGTTTCCTACATACTTTTCCTCTTAAGATGACGATTTATTTGGCAAAGGACCTCCCCTTACAAAGTAATAAATGAGAGTCGACCAAAGATAAGAAAAGACATGTAAAAAGAGCATATTTACTACTTTCGTAATGTTGAAATTTCAGAAACATATGTTTCTACAAAAATTACGTATGTTTCTTCATTTACAATAAATATATTGTAATCAAGACCCATATTTATCACTATTATCTTGATTCATTTAATGATTATTAATGGTGATAAGTTATAGTAACGGTATGTTACTATAACTTATAAGTTGAAGAAATTTTTCATTTTTAATTTATTTCGATTTATTAAAGTAAAGATGTCTTTCTCGAACAAAGAACATGATTATGGATTTTCTGTCTGTCTCTATATTATTAGGCAGGGCAATAGACGCGGAGATATTTGTCGCAAAGCTTTTAAAGGTGATCACATATTCTGTGGAGAACATGAATATTTTAGATACTTACGTGAGAATTCTCATTATTGTCCCTATATTAATAATGGTCATCCCTTCTGTTGTTCTGAAGTTGATGCGGGAAATATCTATTGTAGTAAGCATCTTAGTAAAGAAAACAAGCATTTTAAACGTTATTCATCTGATGGAAGAGATTATATCAGAATGGCTCTCTGTTTGAAGGTAAGATTTTTGAGTAAAGATGATGACGATTTCTGGTTCACTGATGACGATGAGATATTAAAAGCAATAAGTAATCTTACCGCTGAGGAAGTTTTATCTGGGAATAAGGTAAGAGATGTAGTAAAAGAAGGTGATGATATGTCGGTTGTATCAAAAATTAGTAAGGATGAAAATATAGCAAGCACTGGAAATGTATTATCATACCGATTAAAAGATCATAAACGCTTCAGTAATATAAGTGATAAAGTTGCAAAATCTACCGATACGAAAGATGCAGTAGATAATAAGAAAGAGCCGAGTAATAATATTGTAGATAATAAGAAAGAATCAATTGAGGATATTATATTAACCCTTAATATCAATTCTTCTAAAATAACTCCTTCACTCAGTTCTTTTACTGATAAGAAATTGGGAGACTTTGTATATGATTTAATTAAAAATCCCCAGAAATTGGCTTCGGCATCTGATACCATCCACAAGGAAGTAGTGGAGACAGTTAATTTATCTAAAAATGTTATAACCACATCTCCTAATCGAGATTCAACGGGTAGGTTATTGATCTCTAACAATACGAATGATGATAGTAAAGATATTAAACAAGATAGTAATTCAAAGCAACAAAGTATTGATACATCCAATATTATAACATATAATAGCATGACAGAACTAGATATAGCAATTAATAAATTAGCTAATGATATAGTTATAATTACAAACCAGAAATCTTTGAATGTCAATCAAGTTCTCGATTTTGTAGATTTACAAAGTGATAGATATCTTAACCTCTATTCAGGTAAACTACGTGAAGAAAAGAGTATTGTTAAATATGAGAATATAGATCAGAAGAATAGGATCTATTCATATATCAAGGAAGAAAAGAAGAAAGTTGATATACCAAGGGCAGTTTTCTTGATGGTTATTAGTAAATTTGATAAATTACTAACTCTCATGAATAATAAAAAGAGATTACTCGTAGAACAGAAAGTAGATTTTATCATAGATAAGAAGGATAGAATTGATGATAAGAGAAAAGGTGTACCCGAAGCAGTCAAGTTAAAACTAATTGAACAACATAAAAATATGTGTGCTACTTGTGGTACTCATATCAATAGATCGTTTAGCGAAATGGGACATATTAAACCTCACATATTTGGAGGAGAGGAGACAGAAAGTAATTTATTACCAATTTGTAGGGGATGTAATACTAAAATGAGTACATCCAATATGTATGAATATATATTTCGAGAAGGTAAACGAAAAAGATATTTACATACTTACCTTAAGAAAGATATCGAAGATATAATACTTATCACGTCAAAAATAATTGATAAGATTAAGACTAATAAGATATTAACAACTGAGTATATTAATAAGGTTAATCGTATTTTATCTCCAGATAACTATAAGATTTATTATATCGAAGCACGTAAAGAATTAATAAGATTACTTCACCCTATCGTATATTAGAAGAAAGTTAATATAAAGACATCCTCACATTAATAAATGAATAACCACAATTTTGATTCGTGCTTGAAAGATTATACAAAATCTAAAATCTTTAATAAGATATTATTAAAATCATCACCTATAGATATCTTTGATATTATCAACAATTATCTTATTGATTCAATATCTAAAATTGTAGAGGAATACTATCGTGATGATATAGTAATTGTAGCTGATATCGTTAACGAATATATGGGAACATCTAGTATCTCAGCTACAATATTTCATGAAGATTTCAGACAATATCGAGAAGAGATTGAATGTAAGTTAATTGACCATAATCATACTAATAAAATAGTGTATATTATGATAAGTAAGTCAAGAAATATGGTTGCAGAGGGATTACGACCAGAATATTTATCCTTTGGTAATTACGGAAAGATTACTCTAGATTGCGCAGTTAATGAGGGTTTAACACTTCCTCTTAAATATTACGGTGGTCCAAATCCTGTATGGGAATATTCGTATGATACCATAGCAAGAGATAATACAGGGGAATCAGACAATGAGACACAGTATGAAGAAAACTTGATTGGTGATAATATACTTCAAATAAAACTAAGTAATCAATTAGAGTTTTTGGTACAAAGTAGGATTTCAAATATGGATACTAAAACATTAAAATAATATTAAACCACCCACAATAATTATTCCCAAGTGAATAATTATTTACCACTTAACACATTAATCAACAAATACCTCGTATGTATATCATATCTCTTATAATCACTCAATATCTTATCTACTTTATTCCTATATTCCACACTTATTTCCTGAGGTACCTCACATCTCCCAACAAGATCACTAACCGCTCTAATTAAAGTAATATGTGTATCATAAATACATTTATATACTGAGTTAGAATAATCTGGAATCTTAATATTATTCTTAATCATATACTCAAATAAGTTAGCAGATCCCATTGCATCATTACATTTAATACATATCGCTAATAGATTACATTCTTCAGCCGATCCACCAAATTTATGTGGTACAACATGCCCACATTCATGATTTATCATGTCAATATCGGCACTACAACAGAAATTTTATTCTCAATACTACAATAAAGCGATCATTCTTAACACTAAATCTTTATATTGACCCAAATACCCGATCTTACTAATAAGATACTCTTTAAATTTATAATATCGAGAATATCCTAAGATAATAGTAACGATAGGTTTAATATCGAAATATTTATAGATCTCATTAAATTCATCAATAAATATTTGATAATACTCTTCAAATGATAAATTAACTGTAATATCATCACGTTTGCAATATATACCTTTACAGGTATCATCACTAAAACATGGACCTTCTATCTTATTCTCTGTATTATAGCAATATTCATTGTGGTAATGTGGTCCAATGAAATATTTAATATCATCAATATTACTAAATATTTTTACTATTCGGGTGATTGAATCATACTTGTGTAATTGTACATCAAATGTTTTATTCTTATATGGGATAGAGATTATACCATTAACAAGATTCATTTTATTTTTCTCAAGAGTTATTACTCCATTCAACTGTGCACGATCTAAATGAGAATATTCCCACTTAGATTTTCCCGATGAACATCGATAGTAATTCATATATCCTAATTCATCATATTCTACTTTAGTAAAAAACCCTTCATGACTCATATACTCACATTCCCTAACTATACCTCGATCATAAAAAACCCATTTATGTGAAACCTTATCACCTTCAATATTAAATCTTTTAACATTACCATGTATAAATAGAGATCCAGTAATTTCATCCATAACTATAGGTATAACGGTCACAGTCTTATTATCAATACTAAATTTTATAAAAGCATTGATCTTGGTACTCCTCAATTGGAAATATGGACTAGTAAAATCGGGAAAGATATATCTTGGTTCGGGTATATTAGGCAGACTAAAAAGATCGTGAGTATTAATAGATTTTATTGGGATATTGCCACGATATTTTACACTTCCTATCTGAATACCGTCTTTAGTAATTTTAATATCATAACCTTGATATTCAGTATGTTCTTTATTATACAGTTCGGTTGGTTCTATATCATCAATCTTTAAATAGTTACTAGGAATCATCGATGGGTTTTGAAGCCATGATTGAACATCTTCGAGAGTGACTTCGTTCGGATCCATTTTATAAACTTTTATATTTATATTGAAAAATGTTTATGATATATTTTTCAATATATTATGCTATGTAACTCATTAATTACTTAAGATGATTAATTTTATACTTCATCATATCGAGATGGAATCCATATATTAAACCATATTTATCTATAAATAAAGCGGTTTCCTTTCTTATATCATCCATTATATATTCAGATACTATTTCTCCTATTTTTACATGTCTACTAGGAACGGGTCTCCTACCGCATATGTTCCAATTTATGCTACATAATGTGTTCTCTGATAAATTAGTGAACACATTACCTATAGTCTTTTCTACTCTATATTCCAAACAATCAAGAAATGACATAAATCCCTTTTTATTAGCACATAATATACAATCGGGATTATGATGATCTCCTATAGATTCCTTACATGAGCAAAATATCTCTGTTCTACACCATTTACAATAACAATTATCTCTTATACGATGTACCTTACAATGATGACAATTATTACAAAGTATACTCTCTAATGGCCATGCATCATCGTCATCGGGTATATTTTTCTCATCAGTAATAAACTTTATTATATTACTATTCATTGGATGCTTTCGACATCTTCTGTAATATCGGACACTATTGGTGGTAAAATAACTCCAACCTACTTTTAATCGATTGATGATAATATTATGATTTTTCTTACGTTTAACTTGATCACAATATGGTTCCCAATACTCAATAATCAAGTTATCTATGAGACATGATTTACCGATATTAAGGATAATGTTAAGATTGTCTTTCAACCACTCTTCAGTCATTTATATAAATGACTGAATGTTTATACTTTATAATAAATAAAGTATTAAATCTTGCTTTTGATATTCATCATCGTCCTTAAGATTACATCACCTGAGTGACATAATGAGTAGTTACAACTAAAAACTCCCTTAACGAGAGAGTTTTTAAAATATCTTATAACATCACGGGAACAACTATCGTGGTTTATCTACCAAGGAACTTGGTAACGATACTCAACGTTGTTCGAGTGGTATTCAGTAGTATTACTGATGAAAGACATCTTTGGCACCACATCATCAATCGGTGCATTGTATCCACGAGTTGGTGTAACATCTTTCATTTCCGTACGACTCGCGAGATTATTGAGCCATTGCAGTTCATTCATCGTACCGTGATCACATGCCTTCATATAAACATCTGCACGAGTCTGCAATCCATATTGGTAGAAACTCTTGTAGACATCATCGATTGCAACCTTTTGTTTCGTAACAGCGCCGGTATTGGGATCGATTGATCCTTCGCCAATCGGACACATTACAGCAAGAGTCGACATGATCGGGCGTTATACGTATCTCGTTGAGGTAGACTGCTTTGACGAAACAAATTAACGCGTTAAATCATTTTCTTTTTATTTGAATGTTCAAATATCTATATTATTATCAGATAAGAAAATTATTATGAAAATGACATAATTATTTTTATATTAAAGGAAAATGTTAGATCCGGATATAATTAAGTCATCAATCATATCTTCTGATCAAGAAGATCTACAAACTAATCGTGATCTGACCAATATCTCAACTAATGTAGTTTTACGTGGTAAAGCTAAGAATGAATATAAATCAATCCCACCACTCAATATTGTACCTCTCGAACATGATAATTTGTTTTACGGTTATCGTTACATATATCCAAATGGTAAGATCACAGAATTATATTTAAATAAACCAATCGATACTTCTTTTACCCAAAGACTTGAAGATCCAGTATTAAGAGAATATCGTAATCCTAATGTCACATATTGGCGTCTCGGTATTCCATCACCACTATATTATCGAGATGATATTAGCCCTGGAAAGTATCAAGAAGAAGTTAGATATCAACAACCTGAATTATTGGGTAACGGGAAACATAGGATAAATAATACGCTCGGTTATTTTAATTATGTTATGAGTCCCTCGGGTGGTGGTGTTGTTCGTCACGGATTAGCTATCATTAAACGTAAATATCCGCCAAGAAATCTTGGTTTTATAGTTGGTGAATATATTTATATAATGTATAACTATGGAATCCCAACGTTAATTGTATCATCGAATGCATCTATTAGATTGAGCTTTGATATATATGGATTTCCTACCGTTATTTATGTAAGGTATGATACAACTCATCTCACGAATAGTGACAGAACATACTTTACATATCATTTTAATCGAGATCAACCATATCTTGCATCTCTTCGTATCATTAATCAACAATTATCAATGAGCGTACTCTTCAACGTTAATATTGATCGAGCAGGATATTCTGACTTTATTTATTACCAAGATGTTCTAATAACTAGTATTACTCGACGAATATTGACCGCAAGTAAAGGACATTTTGTTGATTATCGTCAAATCTTAAATAATGATGGCGATATTACTTCATTGTATCAGATATTTACTAAACGTAATGGTCTTTATGATTTAACAATCCCGATTACTTATAATTTGAATATTGTAGAAGGAATTTTCCTGGCCTACTACTTAGAAAATAAATATTGGGAGATTAAATTTATTTGGGGTGATATCATTGCAAGTCGTACTTTATTCAATGGAACTATTACAACTAATAATATATCTAAGATCCCAGAAGGAATAAATACAATAAGAGATATATTGTATAATATTAACTTGTTCCCTAAAGAGATGATACAGATCATTATCAATTATGCTGTTCCGGGAGATTACAATAAATACCTTGTTCTTATAGATAAATTAAACTCTCCAATATACCAGAAATCACTATCTTATTTATCGGTCTAAAGTGATAATGAGTTAGTTATGTTGTCTCGATTGATGAGGAAACTATTCGTCATCTTGCTCATCATTCCTAATATTACTAAGGATTAATGTCTGTTATATTACTCGAGTAATATAATCAAATCTATATATCCTTATATTAAACTAACTCCTAAAAAATGATTAATTAAAACTCTATATTAACAAACAAATTCTCTATTATCCATCTCAAATGACCACAACTCTGTTAGATTTTTATATTCGGTGTCATTCTCACGAACTACCAGGAATTAGTAATTGCTCATCAGTAGATGGAGAACGATGGACATATGAGACTGAATGGATTACAATTGGTAGATACGATAAAAATGATCTAAACTGGGTTCTAGAGTATATAGATCATTGTCGATCATGTGAGACTGATGGAGTATATAAAATTGATAGGAATGATACTCTTGATCCTAAAGTGGAAGATTTACTCGTGGTACAAGGTTGTAATGATCAACTAAACATTAATCTCATTAACGGATTAAGTACTTACGATATTTATGTTAGGTATTTTAATAATGATTGGGATTATGATATTAAACGATTCTCTCTCGTAACCATAGATTCTAATACATTTGTACAAGAAAAGAGGTATATGGGTGATAGTAAATGGCTTACTAGTAACACTATCAACTTATTCCTTTTCGCTAATCATGAACATCGTATCAAAGAGGCAGTGTTATCGGAATGTAAAGATCTTCCAGTAATTACTCCAGTACTAAATATTGTTATGGATTATGTAGTTATTCCGGAAGTGAGTTAAATTTTGATCATAGATAATCAAAATATAACAAATTTTTTGTTATATTAGAAAACATCAATCTTTTCCATTGACATAACAAAAGTATCATGGGAACTCCTAATCCAACAGTCCCATCAATTCCGGGACTGTTGTCACAACTCATTTTCTATGGAAATACAACGGGTATCAAAGTTAATACCTTGAGTGGTCCTATAGGTACCTCAACCTATACATTTCCGAGTGGTTATATCGATATCACTCAAGGACTTAATATAACAAGTGGTGTGAATAATTCTGTTACTATCCCAGCCAATATATTTCCTAATCAAACTCCTATAAATGTTTATGTTAATCCAGATGGCTCTCTCATAACAGAAATTATCACAGATGTAACTGATTTGAAGAACAAGGTTATAACTACTGGTAATTCAATAGTTAGAGCAAAACCGGGAGTATTACCGATACCAATACCACCCACTCGTAAATTAAGAGCTACATCATCAAACAATACAGTTATTATTGTTATTATAATCATAATTATCATACTCTTATTACTATTTTGGTATTATAGTATGAACAAAAAGAAAAACATCTATTAATTATATCATCTTTGATATAATTATGATTTTGATATAATATAGCTGCCGCGGGTGGAACCCTTATGCCGACATAAAAATGATATAATTATTTTTATATTTTAGCTAAATGGATAATCCAGAAGCAATCCCCTTACTCGAAGTCTCTAATGCAGAGAATCTACATGCTAACCAAGATTTATCAAATATTGCGGAACATGTATCTCTAATAGATAAACTTAAGGGTGAATATAAACCGATCTCACCGCTTGATATTCACCCTATCGAACATAATAAATTATTCTATGGCTATCATTACATATATCCAAATAACAAAATTACAAACTTATACTTGGATAAATCAATCAATATCTCCTTTACCGAAACTCTTGAAGATTCGGTGATAAAAGATTATCGTAATCCTAATGTTACGTACTGGCGTCTTGGTATTCCAACACCATTATACTATCGAGATGATATCGGTCCAGGGAAGTATGAGGAAAAAGTTACATATCGACAACCTGAGGTAAAAGCCAAAATTAATGCGCCTTTCGATAGAAAACGCAAGTTGAATAATACCGTTGGGTACTTTAATTATGTTTACACTCCTTCTGAAACCTCAAATCTGAAGGTTTCAAGGCAAGGCGTTGTTCGTCACGGATTAGGAATAGTTAAACGTAGATATCCATCAAGCAATCCTAAATCCAAGAGTCTCGATCTCATTTATATAATGTATAACTATGGAATACCAACATTAATTGCAGCATCAAACTCATCAATCCTATTACGTTTTGATGTTAAAGGATTTCCTATTAGTATTTACACAAATATTAGCAGTCAGCTTCGTTTTAACAAAACGATATTTCCTCAATCGTATACTCAAGAAGATAACAAAACATACTCCGTATATTATTTTAATGCTAATCAGCCATATTTTGCATCTCTTCGTATTATTAATCTACAAACCTTTGAGGAAGTACTTTTTAACGTTAATATTGATGCTGCGGGATACTCCGACTTTATGTATTATCAAGATGAAAATCGAGCTGGTCTCTATCGAATGGTTACAGCTCAAAGTAAAGGACGCTTTGTTGATCGACATAATATAGCTTGGCAAACACCACTTCCCGAACTAACCCGTTACTCAGTACCACCCAAAGCGGATCAACCAGTGTTATTTCCTCAAATGAGTCGACGAAAAACGCTTCCCGTAATACCAGATCTTAAAGGTGGTCTTATTTCACTGTATCGTTTATTTACAGCACGGAATCTTAATGATTTAAGATCAACAATTGCCTACAACTTAAATCTTGTAGAAGGATTCTTTCAAGATTATCATACCGATCCAGAACGAGGTCGTTATCGAATACTTAGATTTATTTGGGGTGACACCATTGAAGAGAGCACTTTATATGCTAGTAAGGTCACGAATAATAATAAATCTGAAATTTCCTGGAAAATAGATATATTGAAAACCGTGTTTGACAATAGACGTTGGTTTCCAAAAGACATCAACAGTATTATTATCGGTTATATTATTCCGGGAGATTACAATGAATATCTTGATTCCGTAAGTAAACTACCACCGCTGATGACTCGACCTTATTTGTAGAGTGTTATGACACATCAAGCAAATTAAAAATGATATTTAAAACTCTACTATTAGTAGAGTTTTAAAAGATTGTTACGATACATGTATTAAAGCTTCTTTCTTAATCGTTTGATCTTACGCTTTATCTCATTACGATCATCACGACTGAACTTTTTACTCTTCTTCTCTAATCGTTTAATTTTACGTCTGATCTTTGAACGATATTCACCACTACTATAACCATCGCTCCCACTGGTATCACTACTCTTACTCCTTCTTCTTATTTTATGACATGTGAATTCTTTCTCCTTAAAATCTACTATTAAACTATCAAGTTTAAGTTCTTTCAATGCTTGATATACTATCATATCATTATTATCAATTGTATCATCGAGTTCATAATCACAACCAGTCTTATTCTCGATCCTATCTCGTGTATTATTAATCATATTCTTAATCTCTAATAAATGTATGAAAAATACTTTATTACCGAAGTGTAATCTAAATAAGTGCATGAATAAGTTATCGAGATTGATATTTATCTGATATTCATTATTAATGGTTAGTATATAACACCACTTAATCATCGATATTGTGTTTAATTTAGAAAATAATGTTTGCCACAGTTCTTGACGGGAGCTATCAACAATATCTTTTAATATATTATTTTGAGACCAAGATCTATCTACGAAATAAATCTTAATAATAGTATCAATTAATTCACTTGAATTAATATGTCCTATATTCTCATATAAGTCATTTAGCAATTGATAGGTTAAAAGATCAGATGTACGATAAATCTTGAATTTTGCACCTCTACGAATAATAATGAACTGTGTAAAGATAATAACTCTTATATTTCCGTGATACAATCTTACTAACCAATTAAACAACACTTCTATATTTGATATCTCTCTATCACTCTTCAATTCCCATATTCCGCCATAAGATCGAGTAAAAGCATAGAATACCGAAGGAGTATAAGAGCGGATACTCACGGAATCATAATATGGTAGTACATAACTCTTTTCATCGAAGAAATCTGTGTAAAGATAGCTCATAATTACTGAATTAATAACATTATCGAAAATGTAACATGGTGGTACCACATCTTCTACTACAATTTTGATAACTTTTGTATCATTATAAGGAGTAGACTCTTGATTTGATGTGTTATCTCCGAAACAGTTACCCATATTTTATTTATAATCTACCCTTCTATTATAATCATTTTTAACTGGTCTATAAAATATGTGTTTGAATACATATTTTACTCTAATATAGTTAATCATGTTACTACTTTATATTTGATACTAAATATACTGACAAAGAATGAGATAAGCATTGTCCACTGGCACAATGCTTTAATTTGAAGAACCCAAATAGGATGTTGTTTCTGAGCATTGGTCCACACATCCGGCCATTTATTAATGCCATGTTTCAAGAGAGTACGGATATCTAATTGTGTAAAGATAACTGCGTGTCCGAGTATAATAGCGATACCAGCAAGAAGTAACCACTTAGAAAATCCACCATTTTGACAAATGTAGACAAAATAAGTTATGAAACATGTAAGAGCAACAACACCGTGTGAAGTCTGTAATGTTGGAGTAGTATTACCATTGATAATTCCCAATAAAGCCATGAAAACGGCACCGATACATCCTACATAACTTCCTTCATCAACATGATATTTGAACATGATGGAAGCTGCTATACTCATTCCTGTTGCCATGATAATATATCCACCAGCGTTTCCAGGTTTACCCCAACCCATTTGACTGAATTCAACGGGAAAGTACGGTAGATAAGACCAGGTTTTGATTGAGTTAGTGATTAATGTCAGCACTAATACTAACGCTGCCTCTTTACGAGGGTCATCGAAGAGTCCGAATGACATTTGAGGCTTTCTTTAGTTTTATTCATTATATAAGACTAATTCATTTTTATATTAAACGATATTACAAGATCAATTGATATAAAAATCAAGAAAAAAATCGCATCAATAAATGCAATATCTATCATGGCAAGATAAAAAGGATCTTCTCAAAGCTGATATCGGAAGAGAGATACCTCCGATAATCAACGAACCAATAGTAAAGAATGGATTCTTTGAAGGGTATGTTCAAACCACATTTAATGATAATCATAGATATATGATGTTAGATAGACCTATTAATGTCCATATGAATCTCTTATCTCATGTGATAGATCGTCGAATTGAGCATGGATATTTGAAAGATTTTTTATTTGAACCTAGGGATATTAAATCTGATGCGATCAATCTTAATGGATATCTACCAACACCATTGATGGTTATAGATACATCAACACCTAAACTAACCCCAGGATTATACAATTGGTCTCATATTAGAAAATATACCAATGGGATTAATGGTCCGATTTACCAATACACTAGGACTTCTTGGGGTGAGTTTCGAGCCTTTGAAAAGGATGGGCCTTTATATCTCCACGGTACAGTATATGAAAGAATTACTTCAGTTCCTAAAAATAAACCAAAGAAAGTAACACTACGCACTGTGTATATAAAAGAATATAGTATGGGAGTATTAACTAAGGCATTATATTATGAGTGGGGGCAGAAAATAAATTCTAAATTATTGCTTACTGTACATTATGAATATGGATATCTTAGTTCTATTAAAGTGGACAATGTTAGTTCTATTAATGCGGACAATGTTACAATTACCAAGTTATATTTATTTAATGAAACACCACGTTATATAGTACAAAGTAATTTTAAGGATTATACATCATATGAATTCATGGACCGGTGGGATAATAGTTATCTCATTAATTATAGTGTAGATGGTAAAATATATATTCAATATCCCACCGGTCCATCTCCTCCAAGTAGAAATGACTATTATCGTGGCAATTTTGAAGGTGTTTTGGGAGCTCCTAAAATATTAAGAGAGTATCTACCTATTAAGGATATCATTGATATTGTCAAAGGCTATCTTCTTGACACTCGTGAGATTACATATATAAAAGGTACATTAGAAAAGATTTTAATCAGAAGTAAAAATGATGAAACACGCGATCGAATTAATAAAGAGTTAACTACAATTAATTCGATATTAGAATAATCATTAAATTTCTTATATCGAGTTTTACATTAGATATCATCTCTAATGTAAAACGTTAAAATCTTATTTTTAGAGAGTTAAAAATAAAAGACATTGTTAAGTAAATGATCTCTCTATCAAATCAAGAGAAGCAGTATCTTCTTAATGCGGATATTGGTACTCCCCTCGGAGTACTAGATATCAAAGCGGTGGTTAACAATGAACTCTTCGAAGGATATAGTTATACTATATCAAATAGAAATCGTAAATATATAATGTTGAATAGACCTATTCAAGGAAATAAATATAGTAGTTTGGTTGATATGATACGTCGTGGAGTTGGACTAGGAGCTCCAACGAAATTTTTATTCGAAACTAATAATATTAAATCTGATATCCTCAATCTCAATGAATATTTACCAACACCACTGATGATTATTGATACGTTGGAGTTGATTTCTCCGTCAACTCCCAAACTAACCCCCAGACTATATAATTGGGAATCATCTTTTAACATACCAATTACCGATCCATCCTACCAATATACTAGGACTTCTTGGGGTGAGTTTCGATCTTCGTCAAACGATAACTCTCAATTATATCTTGATGGGAAAGTATATGAGAGGATTACTACGACTTCCAATGATGATCCGACAGAGATCATATTAATAGCAGCATATATAAAACAATATGAAATGGGAGTGTTAAAATCAGCCTCATATTATGGTGAATTAACTCCGAGAAATCTTATATTATTATTTTCAGTATCATATGAGCATGGCTATATTCGTTCTGTTAATGTCCATAACGATATAATCACTAGATTGGATTTATTTAACGAGATTCCATATTATATATCTCATATTAACGGCACTGATCATATATCGTATGAATTTATTAGTCCAGGTATGAGTATCTATCTTTCTTATAATAAAGAAGGTAGTATAAATATTCAATATTCCGGTACCGGAAAATCCGAACACAGACATAAATTTTATCGTAGTAGATTTGGGATATATCAAAAAGTACCTGATATAATAATTGAGTACATACCTATTAAGGGTATTGTCAATATTATTAAAGATTACTTCTTTGATAGTCGTCAACTCATTTATATGAAGAAGATATTAGAGGATCTTTTAATTAAAAGTAATAATGACGTGACACTTGCTCGAATTAATCAAGAGTTAACTACGATTAATTTGATATTAGAGTAATCTTGGTCAGAGGACTAAGATTCATTTTCTGTGAAATAACCGAAATATGGAAAATATATTTTCCATATCCACTAAAATGTTTGGCTGGGTACTTTTCGGTATCGGAATCCTACTACTTATAGTAGGTATTATACTCTTGGTAGTTTACTTAACTCAGAAAATCAAGAAGAACTCATATAAAATATGGTCTATTGTACTAATAGTTTTGGGTGTCATACTGGGTATTGTTGGAATATTAGTACAAGTTATGGGATCTAAATCATCAAAGAATATTACCGCTAGTGATTATTTGGCGAGTGCTAGCCAAGTAACTGGTAGATAACCGTCGAAAACGGGGTAAAAAGGATGTGTCCTTTTACCACAGCAGAGCTGTGTATAGAGATTTTGATGTGATAATACCTAATAAATTGTATTACTAATACAATTTATCATATTAAAATTATTAAGAGATTACGATAGTATTATATTTACTTTATTATAGTCTTATATCTTTGAGTGAAGTGCACTACATATCGATAATTCCCGTAAGTTCCCTCAAACTTTTCCAACTTTTGAGGTTCCGAAAAGCCAAAAACGGCAATTTTCGGGTATTTTTGAATGTCTTTGACTATAGTGATGGTATAATAGACAACACGTAAAAAAGCTGGAAAAACACCTTCTTGAATAGAGAATCGACCCATCCAATATTCTCAACTTTTGTAAAAGTTCGAGGAAAGTTGAGAATTTTGGAGAGGTTTCACTGGAATTATTAATGTGACAATATCGCTATTATCAATGTAATGAATACTCTAAATCAAACATCAAAAATAATATTTCCTAATAACAAAAAGCAATAAATGATTTTGAGTAACGACACTTGATTCGGTGAATCGACATTATTCAAAGTCTCATCAAATGTCATTCGTATACTTACCAACAGCAGCATTCACGAATGCATGTTCACCAGTTTCAAAAGCTCCCTGTTACTTCTGTGAAACGCCTCCGAGTATACCAACTTCAGCAGCCGCACCTCCCTCAAAAGTTAAAAGATGTTGTGCTACTTGTATTAATCCTCAAGCAGAAGCATACGCTCAATGTAATAGAGAGGCGTATAGTAATTTCTCATACTGTCAACAACATCATAATGCATATGTTCAAAGTTACAATAGTTATAAAAGTATTTCCAATGATGTATTGAGTTATGATATTACCAAGATTGGACATAAATTATCAATCCCAGAGATTAAGACTCGTGAATATTATAATAGCACTCTTAAATTACTCGTCCCTAAAATTGATGAGATGCTTGATAAACGGGAACAACACACTTTCCTCTTCTTTAATTACTGCCAAGAAGAGAAGGATACCGAAACTCATAATAAAATCAATAAAAGGTTAGAGACCCTATTAAAGATTATTAAACCGTATTATGATAAATGGCATCAGGAAGATGAAATTAATAAAATCTCAACACCAATCGTAAAACCAATAACTCAACAACCTCAAGAGGAGTTTCCTTATTTAATACCAACAGCTGAAGAGATTCGTAAGATGAAACAAGAAGCATCGTTGAGAGCAGTAGAAGTGGAGCAGAAGAGGTTACAGGTCGAGAGGGATCGGTTATTAACATTACAACAAAAGGAGAAAGATCTCAAAGCTCAAGAGAAGACAAATAAAGCTAATGAAACTAAGCTCATTGCTGAGTTACCAGTTGAAAGGATAACTCTCAAACCTATCAAAAGAAATATTATTGCTGATCCATTGGTCTTTGGGCAATGTAATTACAGAGATGAAAGGGGATTAAAATCGTTGACTGTCTCAGCGGAAATAGGTACTGCATATTATAATGTCGTAGATAAATTCAATCAACATATCTTTCCACAGATCCCTAAATCTCAAACTCCTCTTGTAATACTAACTAGGATGATAGTAGAAGCTCTTGATACTGTATCTCTACAATTACTGGGTGTGGTCTTGGTAAAAGAATATAGTGATAGACTTTCATCTTTTAATAAACCATTTGTATCATATATTATTAAAGAGAGTGATGTCAAAAGAGTCATTAAGGATGTTACACCATCTATTTTAACCCTATATCAATTACTATTAAAAGAATACGATAACAAACAAACTGACGTATATTATATCATAGCTCAGTCATTATTACCAGCAATAATAACATCTCCATTCTTCATCATACCAACTATCGAAACAATCGATGATGTTGGGAGTGTATTTGGACATTGGGTTGATTATCCACCAGTAAATCAGAAGTTAATAGATCATTTCACAAAAATAAAGAAGAAATTTGATAAACTTGGTGGTGTAACTGATATAATTGAGATTACTATGGGACCCTTAGGTAAGAATGCTGGTAAAATGATCAAGTCATCGATGAGTGATCCTCCACCACCAAGAGATCCATCATCTAGTATTAATAATCTTGTTATTAAAATCAAGTTATTAAATGGTGACATATATTGGTATATAACTCCAAATGAATACGATGAATCAATCTTATATTTATCCCAAAAACTTCTTAGAATAAAGAATGTCATAATATCTAATGAGGATCATGAGGTATTCAGAGAAGCTCTTGAGTATCAAATATTTGAGCAGTATAGTGAAGATATTTTTAATCCCAAAATGAGTACTAGGAAGGATATATACCAAGTGTATCGTGTTTGGCTCATGTTTGCTGGTGGATTATATGCGATATTTGACTTGCCATTCTCAGTAAATTATTGTTATACAATAGGATTTAATGTTTTGACTTTGTTATCTGATGTTATTAAGAGGGAGTTTAAGGACGGGTAGTCATTATAAATAGTATTTATAATTGTATCAGTGATGCAATTATATTATTTTTTATTTAATGGTAAGATAGATGATCGATCCAATAAAGAACAAACCTCCAATAGTATCTATAATTTGTCCAATATATTTCTTAGACGAATCTACTTCTGTAGGGTATCCTAGTACTCCCGTCCCTTCGTCAAAATAAAATTCTTTATATCTATCTTGGTCATCGACACTACACTTGACATGTATCTTGATATTCTTTAATCCTTCATTAAGAGTAACATTTAATCCAGTACTTTCATCAATAATACTGAATTCTACGGGAGTTTTACCTTGAAAGAAAACTGGTGGAGTATTCAAGATAGATTTATCATCTTTAATAGTAAAACGGGTGCTACTCTGATGAGCAATACTATTCCTCGGTTTTAGAATGCAACTATATTTTCCAGGTTTTAATCCTTCAATCATCACAACACTTGACATACTTCCTGGATGTCTATGATCAGTAGCAAACTCTAACAGAGATGATGAATGAACACCTTTATCCTCATTAATAGTATATACATAATTACCCTTTTCTTTATCATAATTTCTTACGACACATTTGTTATTCTGATCTTGCGACATTTCTTAGATCAGAGATATTGTCATCAATCGTTTTTGATGACACTTATCTTATTCTCAGTTAACGAGAAATTAAGTGAGAGTTATACATCATTTTCCTCTTTCCTGATATTAATAATTACACATACTACTATAAAGGATGAAATTGAATTTTATTAATCGTAGCACAAAAATAAAGATATTGAATCTTGAGAAACATGACCTTTCAACAACAAACATCTAAGTATTTTGTTCCGGATATCATACCAATAATGGGGGAGTATGTAAGAGAATGGTTCACTTATAATTCTCAAATATCAAATAAAATACAGATGGAATTAGGTAATGATAGTTATAAATTAATTCAAAGACTTCATAATGAACTTGACGATTTATTTGGTATAAGAACAATGCCAGAAAGATTCCTTTATATTTTACATCATTTTAGTAGTAATAAATTACCAGTGATGTGCTCTGAAAAAGATGCATATACTGGAGATTTTTGTAACGAATGGGAACCATTAGGATCTATAGGTAGTGCATCAACTAGTTGTATATGTTCTCACTGGATAGATGATAATATACAGATTCTAAATGTAATCAATGATAATATACTTACTGTGGGTAGCGAATGTATCAATAAGATAGTAGAAAAAGATCTTAACTCTATCTTTTCTAGAAAGATGAAACAATTCCTATCACGATGGAAGTATTTGAAGAATAAGGAATCGGGCGGGTTTGCAAATAAGCAATGTAAGATATGTTATAGAAATGTTATTCAATCACATATTCAAAGTAATATATGTGGTAGATGTCAAGGAGAGAACCCAGGCAAGAGTGAATATGATTATCCATCTCTAATTGTTCCCTGGGGACGTAATTGTGGGTTATGTAAGAGATGTACGATAGAAGAGCAAGAAGATAAATCAGTAGAGTTCTGTCGAGATTGTCAATATAAGGAGGAGATGAAATCGAGAATTAACTATCAATGTGAAGTATGTCTCAAATATATAGTAGAAAGGAAGAGAAGTGATCATAATGGAAAATGTTCTACGTGTAAGAATAAAGAGTTATGTTCTAGATGTAAGCAATATTCTGAGAATACTCATCAACATCTTGGAAGAAGAGTATGTAATAGATGCCATACTCATAATGGAAGGGAGTGCGTTGATTGTCATAAATATAATATTCCAAATACTGAGGAAAAGTGGAAAACAAGGTGCAAACCATGTTACATTTTATTTATATCCCATAAGACTAACACATTTTATGTAGAAGATAAAAGGCAATGTGAAGGATGCTATCAATATCGAATTCCACAAGATAAACCCTTTAAACTGTGTTATAATTGTTACAAGAATTCAAAAGCATAGTTATTAATATAACAAGATCTTGTTATATTAAATAAAGTGAGGTAAATATCTCATTGAATTAAGTAATAGCTTTCTGTGGTATTAAATATGAGAAAATAATATCAACAAGATCACCACCATCTACCTCATCTTTAACAAGTACTTTCTCTACTAATTTCATCACGGTGAATGGTTTAATGGAAAGTCCCTCAGGTATAAATAATCCACTTATATCCAAAGTAAGATCTATTATCTTTCCTGCTAACATATTTATTGATTGTATATTCTCTTGATATTTAAGATATACTTCTCCAGTAGGATCAACCTGAAATAACGTTGGTCCCATCACAGACATACCTCTAACATTGTTGTTGTTAGCTTCTTTCATATATTTCTCAGTATACATTTCATCTAATTGACAGATTAGTAATATATCAAAATAATATTCATCATTTATAATATAGAAAATGTATTGTAACTCTTGATAGGAACCTCGATCGCCAAATCCAGTAAATGAATGCTGATTATGTAAAGTAATAGTTAAGTTAGCCTTATTTTCCGAAAGCGTCGACTCAACAGATGAATTTTGATTCGTAAAAATACTCTCAAAATCCAGAGGCATAAATTCATCAGAAGCAATTTCATTATTTAGTATTCGAGGATCTGGTAACGTAGATAACATCTCACGCGTTATTGATGAGGATGTTGAACATTCATGTACCTGACTATTATTGAGGTTCATAGATATATCCTTATTTTCTCTCACTAAGTCGCCATGTGCTTTTTTCATATGATCCCTGACAAAATTTAGAAGTTGTAAGAACACATTTTTATTGATTTTGTTAGTAGTATGAAGTTTAAATCGGAATAAGCCATTGATAACACTAGAAATTTTCCAGTTCTTCTTCGACACACTCACCTTTTTATTGCAATCTACGTTAATGATATTATCATAGATATCTCGCTTAATGGATTCAATATTCATGATTGAATTTAACAACGCAAAAGTAAAATAAATAATTTAGTTTTGTACATTAAAATAGGCTTATTCATAAGATGTCACTAAAATGGCCTCAGTCGACAACGCCTTCGCTAAAGTGCCTACCACCCCTTACATTAGATGAAATCATCAAAGAAAAGGTTAAACCAATTAATATACCTGAGGATAGGGCTAATCTAATGTTTTTAGTTCAGAAACAAGGAATTTATCCTGATAGTGATCTTGAAGTATTTCTTAATGATATTGATAATATTTCAGGATATAAATTACAATTAAATAGTAAGGTTTATGAAATGCGATTAGATGCTTCTATTGAATATCCTAAAATAAATACCTACTTAGACTTCCTTGAAGGTTATATACCATATCAAATACTCTTAGGAGTCCCCACACCACCGTTGATATTCCCGGATGTCAAATTGACAGATGGCGCAATCCATTATCGAGCTGATAAACCCGACGGATGGTCTTATCGTATACCATTCATTAAAGCTCCAGGGAGTGATACATCGTTCTTATGTGCTCATGGTATTGCTGGATTTAAACAGAAAATCTATTGTGCTATTACTTATAACTTAGGTATTATTACAAAGATTACCGTATATAATAGAGGGGAACAAATACTTCTCATTAATTTTGATGAATATGGGTTTATTAATGAAGTATTATATACTACTAATTTTCAAAACGGTCAAGATATTCAGTTATACTTCCAAGTTAATAATCAAGTTAATAATCAAGTTAACAACCAAGTTAATAATCAATCTACTAAAGAATGCTCACATATATTAATACGAGCACAAGATAAATATTATACACTTCGAGTTAATGAATCAGGAACAAGAGCATCATTTACTGCTCGGGTTAAATCTCCTCTTGGTGGTATGGGAACAGCAATATACGGAACGTTTATTTTATCCAATAGATTAATACATAACTTGATGCATAGCGATTTTCCCTATGAATCATTAATCGGTGAGATGTCGGTCAGTTGGTTATCTGGTATCAATCCACCATTCTCTAGAAATACCTACTTTATCGATAATAACTTTAAGGAAGGTCCAGAAGTTAATCGTGATAATGAGGTTGTATGGCATCGTGATATCTATGATATGGATGATGATATGAATCAAGACTTATATTCTCAGGATGTTATTCAAGAGTATAACAATGTATCAGAGACAACAGGTATTTATATAAAGGATATTATCAGATTAATTTTATCTTATTCTCGATATGGTGATGGATTTATTCAATATATCGAGAAGTTAATTAAACAGGGAAAGATTACTAATGTAACATTTCTCGATTATTTGTAGATATATCATTTTCGTTGAAAATGATATTAATGAGTGGATACTTTTCATAAAATGAAAAGTAAATATAGATACCAAATTATTAGAGACCTTTTATCAGATCTCTTCGATTGTAATATCAATACTGAAGTAATATCATTAATTATAGAATATAGGGAATTTTTGTATAAAGAGATAAGAGAGAATAGAAAATTACTAAATCATATCCTTAACCTTCCTAATATAAGAGGTTTAGCGGGCGTGAAGAATATTACGAACCTAGGTACTTATGCACTTTTACATAGATGCCTTATTAAACGAACAGAGTTTTTGGGTTATTCACGGCTTCCAATAGCTGATTCTCAATATACAATATCACTTTTCAAATTCTTAAAGCATGAAGGTATTGTATTATAAGATTATCTATCATATTATATACAATTGTATATAATATATTTCTACCAATTAGTAGAATAAAAGACGAAATCTAAAAATATAAATAGGGTACAGATTCCTGCAATCATAATGCTCATTACCTGTATTTCGAATAATATCGAGTTAAATACTAGATGGTTTGTTTTGATAAATATGGCTATACACATAATAAATATTAAAATAATATAACCATAATGATAATCTCTATATCTCTTATTGAAATTTTGATAACGTTGTTCACAGTTGCGAAGATACCGCTCTCTTTCACGTTCTCGTTTTAACTGTTCGAGACGATTATCATTATCTAATATCTGTTGATCTGTAAGATTCATTTGAAGGTAGATCTCTAATATCTTTGTTATATTACTAAGATTTGTAATATAATCATTTTTGTCCTTTATAAAATCTTTATACTTTAATGTGGAAATATCATCGATCTTTTCATTAATCTAATATACATCAGTATCATCATAATGTATAATATTGAATTAGTATTATAAAAATCTTCATAATACTAATTTTACTGTTGGTATCCATATATGAATGATCCTGAGATGAAAATTGAGAAATTGACCCATGACGACACCATGAAATTCTTTCTTTTATCTCGAAAAGACATCAGCTTATTATCTGATCTTTCCCTTTAGACCTTATCTATCTTTTTAGGGGGGTCTGGAGGGGGATCCAGACCCCCAATTATCTCGAATTTTCGTGAAAGTTGAGATTATATCTTTAGACCTCACTTCTTTTTCCTCGGGAAAAGATAATTATATCTTTAGACCTCACTTCTATCTTCTCCGAAAAAGAAGAGATAATTGGGGGTCTGGATCCCCCTCCAGACCCCCCTAAAAAGATAGATAAGGTCTAAAGAAATACATTCCCTGATGGGCTGTCCAATTTCTGATCCGAGAAGTTGAGCAATGATGTCAAGGTTCTCTATTTTCTAATATATTACGATATTTATCATATCATACCCTATTAAGATCTCAAAATAAAAATATTCAAGAAGATTAATGGTTTGGATATATTCAATAATAGTAAAATTATCATTTCATCGGTAATTCATTTATAATACCTCTTTATAGAATAATATCGTTTGAGATACTCGAAGTACAAATTTTATTATTTGTTCTGTCTCAAATGCTAGAGAGACTAGGACAATCTCATGAAAAGTAACAAGAATATCTTTCATTGGATTGCCATGAAAGATATTCAATAAAGATGATGTTTGTTATTAAATATCAGAATCAATTTGATATTTAATGACTAATCTTAATCTATCGTATTATATCTCTTCCATTGAAAGATATAGTACTTCTTTTTAATACTTATTAAACATTTGAACTTGCGGGAGTAACAACCACAATATCCGGCTTATCATCTAGATTTTCATGACGTCCTAATATTACAGCTGTTTTATTGTACTCTTGATGACAATATGTTACACAGGAAATAAATATCCTAATCGTAAACAACAAAACCATTGAAAAGAATATCACCACAAGTATATTAAGAGGTAACGCTAACATTATTGCGGCAGGATTATAAATAAAATACTCTTCATTTGAGGTTGCATCATGATTATTAAAATACCAAGTCAATAATATCCAGGTAGGGGTCCATAGCAGACAAAAGAATGTAAATCCCCAACTAGTAGTACCATTCAATTCAGCGTTTCGATCAACATTAGAATCTGAGAAGGATAAGTATTGTAGATTATGTTTGATATTATCACGAAGTAATACTATGAAAGCTATAATACTTGTTACATTCAATAACAAGGCCATAACCCATACGAGAGCAAGACCAAATGATATCTTGGCGATACTCATCATGGGTATTGCCAATATTAAACATATAACACTAATAATAATGGTGGCGATGACAATTTTTGCAGCATTATTATTCGTTAAGCATCGATAACAAACAATAAAGCAGTTTGGCGATGACATTGATCGAGGTATTTGAATCAATGTTTATATCTTTAAGTTTTAGATATAAATACCATCAAACTAAAATCATTTTTAATTTGATTATAGAAGAACGATACATAACCCTATCAGTATACTATCTCTATAAAATGTTAAAACTAATTTCTTATTCTTAATCAATAATAAGAAATTAACAATAATAAGATGGGTACAGATATCGATCTTTACGTAGAGGTAGTCTCACCTGAATTAACCAAAAAGCTTAGATCATCAATACTCCTAATACTAGATAATTATAAGATTGTTAATGATATTGGTAAAATTATTAATGACTATTCTTGTAACGTTGAATGGTTGTTAGCCAGTGAGACACAATTCACCAAACCTCATGAACATTGCCATGATGACGGTTTTATCTTTGATCATTATCCACTTTGTGAAGCTTTAAATCAAGAACGACATGCGGATGTATTATTTGAAGAAATATATGATGGAAGGAACTATGACTTATTTGGTGTTCTTGCGGATGTTAGGAATCCTCCTGAAGATGGTCCAATCTCAGAACCAAAAGGATTACCAGATGATGTATCGATGGCTGTTAGGATGTTAGGAGGTTCCCAAAATTATAAGGTAAGGCTTGATCGTTTCGATTATTCGAAGCCCAGTTGGTATACTCTTGATGAATTAAATATGGAAGATAAAATTTGGGATCATTGTCGTAAGCGAGATGGGGGTTCGAGTGATTGGTTTTATTGGTTTAATGAACTTAAAGAATACCAGAATAAATGTAGGCTATTAGATGATGAGATCCGTATTATCTTCTGGTTTAATTCTTAACTATTGGTTACTATATACTTTATTGTATATATTAATTATCTTAATTTTGTAGTGTTATATATCAATAATTCCCACAAAACCTCTCATTCTCCGTGAACTTTCGAGGTTTGGAAAAGTCAAAAATCGCAATTTTCGGGTATTTTTGAGTCTTCTAGTGTATAGTGGTAGTATAATGGTAAAGACACAAAAAAGCTAGAAAAACCCCTTGCTGAATAGAGAATCGACCCATCCAAAATTCATTGAATTCCCAAACTTCAAACTTCCAAATCTTTCGAAAGATTTGGAGACTACACCAATATCGTACGTTATTATTCATATGAATAATAATTAAAATATAACATCATACATAGAAGCTAAAATCTTCTATGTGGCAAAAGGATGTATCCTTTTGCGCTCGTCAAAGACGAGTGATGTTATATTAATAATACCAACATAATGAGATTACTTAAAGACGTTATCGTCTTCTAATATAATCTTACCAACCTCATTAAGAAATTCAAGATCCTCCCTTTTGATATTATAATTTTGTCGATAACTATTGTACATATCAGATAAATGATCAATATAATCATTATACTCATCACCCCAAAAATCACCGATAATAGATGATATTTCGGGATATTCTCCGCCTAATATGTCATCTATTATTCCAACAAATTCAGCATCATCAGGATCATCCAAGAGATATTTAAGATATTCCTCGTGATTAACTCGGGTACCATGGATATATGTTATTACCTCTAAACCATTCAAAATAGCCACACCATGTCTCCGACTCAATTCATCGAGATAGATTGTTGTATGCTTATCGTTTCCATTATATACATCAAATGTATAAATAGATCTCTTCTCTAATGACTCTGCTGTCTCATTTTCAGTATTATTCAAAAGTTGATAAATAGTCATTCCCGTATTACGAAATGTACCACTTACACTTCCATTTTTAAAAGTATATTCTCCTTCGAGGATATCATTAACAACGGTAAGAGATATACCCGTAGGCTTTTGAACATATCTTCCATTTATCTTGGTTTTTGATACTTCATATGATATATCATTAAGATACATATGTACATAAGATGCATAACCAAGATCATCATATTCCATGACTCGATTCTCTACTATATCGTTTATTGTTAGTATATCACCACCCCGAGTACCTATAAACTCTGATAACCTCCTCAATTTTCCCATGTCATAAATTAAGTGATAGAATTCCACTCGAGTGTTTGATTTCCAATATATAAAGACTGCATCACCATCAGCGCATAACTTTGATGTATCGGAAGGATACCATCTATAAGTTACGATTTGACGGGTATTAATCTTTCCATCCTCGAGATGATAGATATCATAATTACCTGGAGGGATACCGGTATACCAATTAAATGGTACTGGTACCCTTATATCTAATAAATAATGAAATGGATCGGTGAATGTCCCTGCTTTCACTCCACGATCCAAGTATTGTTCCCAGATTAAAGGAGGTTTATTGTTTATTGCTTCATATGATGTATCGAAACCATTATTATCTGGAAATGTATATTTATAACCATGGAATAAAGTATCTTTTAATATTGGTTGTGTATAATAACCATAGATATACCCACCGCTTTTAAAAGAATCTTGAAATCTTCTTGTTATAAATCTCTTATTTTCTAGGTAATCCAGAATAACTGAGATTGGGAGTACATCCATTTCATTCATATTCATTTTATTTAATAATAAAAAATACCCTATTACACTTTTATCATTAAATAAAATAACGAGCGATCTCGAGTCCTTTGATCCATAGATATGTCTTCACTTATGAATGTGATAAAGATAAATAACCGAAAATGATTATTATTAAATAATTAATCGATCAAATCGGGTAGTAACTACAACTCAAAATGAGTGATATTAAAAGTGTCATTAATGCATACATGAGTTGTATAAAGAAGATAGAACTCCATAGTAATTGTCCATGTTTAAAGGGTTTAGCTATTACTATTCCTGGTACAACTTCTTATTCAGATAAACCCAGTGGTTGTGTGTTTCGATTTCAATCGACAAAACTTAATATTGATCTCGATATTGGTGAACATGTAGTCAAGAGTACTATATCTCACAAATCGGATGAAGTCGATAAGAATGGTAAGTAATAGATCTTTATATTATAATCAAGTATCCAAAAATGTAAGTAACTATACTAATACGATCGTATTAGTATACTTTCTACTAAAAAACCAGTAAAAATATTATAATGTATCCTTTTACCCAGTTTGTGATAAGTGTGCTGCTTCTTCACTCTCATTAATTTCATCATTGATACGTTTTCGAAGGTCAACTTCAGTGCGTGAATTCAAATTGCCATACTGAATATCGATAAGACGTAGATCGATGACATCATCTTTATCATTGAGTTTAACGACCATATTATTCGTGATCATATCCATAATACGTAATCCTTGAGAATATGCTATGGAAATAAACTCATACAAACGTTTAGTAATAAAATCTTTATTACGTTTATAAGCTACGGGATATTTCTCTATATACTGCATCATAGTCATCTGCCATCGTTCCATCGCTTGTGCGTAAATAAAGACCGGAACTATTGATACATCGTCCTTCGATTCAATTGTTAAATCGGTGTGAAATCCATGTTTCTCCTTAATAGAAACAGTAATATCGAGATTTTGTCTTTCAATATATTCATCTTGGAGCTGTTCAACTTTTTCAGTACTATCTTCGATCATCGCACCATTAACAACAAAACTCCAAATCTTTGGGTCTTTGAATTGTTCCTCATTAACTGTAGTAACGAACCGAATGGCCACAGGATTACCATTCTTATCAGTTGAACCATAAACTCGTGCTTCTGTACCCGCACCAATTAATGATTCTAATGTATAGGGAAAGTTACTTGGTAACTTATAACTACATTTTATTTTTGCATGAGTTGTGTATGTTACCATATTAACTTTATTACACAGATTCACCTCTTTATTTATACTTTGATTCCGTTTTGGGAGGCGTTGTCCGACGAGCCATTTTGGGAGATGTTGTTCATCGAGCCATTCTCTTAATATACGATCGATCATATTAAGAACTTTTATTTTTTCATCACTATCTATAATTAATCGCTCACTAAATATTCGCCGAGTATTTATCAGATTATCTTTGAGTTCAGATAAATCATCTGGTATTGAATACTCTGCGATTATTTTAATAATATTAATATCTAAATATAGAGATAACTCGCTCTTAATATTAGACTCTTTGTTAGAGTATTTAATAATCCTTTCTTTAATTGTGTTATAGAAAGTTGATTTATCAACTAGGTCACCAATAACAAACAATACTTTACCATAATAGATTATACTATCTGGATGTGGTGTATCTTCGTTGGTGGTGTGTTTTCCTGAAGATACATCATCGATAAACTTTGGAGTTATTGGATTATTGGTATAAAATGGCATCCATGCACTGATTTTTCCATCACCAAAGTAAAAGGTTATATAGGATATCAGAGAACCAATTTCAACAGTTGATGATAAGCTATTTTCTGTCTCCTGTTTATCAATACTTATAAGATATCCATATTGATTAAATATAAATCTTACAATCTCTTGAGGTTCGGGTTTCTCAAATAATTCATATATAACTACCATATTTAATATACCATTATCGTAATGATATTCATAATAATTATAGGGAAGTCTAGAGATTTTATCAAAGAGAATATCATCAAATCTACCATCTTTAACTGCTCCTCTATCACCCGTAGATATATATTTTCCATAAGAAGTAAATTGACGCACTTTATCAGATATAGATATATATTTAGTGGAAGAATAGGTCCCTGGTTTTATATCATACCTTATGTCCAATGATATTGGTTCATTAATATTCACATTATTTAATACTGAATATGATATTACATCATAAATGGCACCATCAAAATCGAAAAGTTTGTGGATAAAATCAACAATTGAAACATTAGATTTTGATGATACTCGAGACTTTGATAATCTCATCTCTAATGGATGAGATGTATCTAATTCATATCTATAACCAATGAATCTCGGTATATCGCTACTGAAATCTTCAACTTGTGTTATACGTTTGATCTCATTAAATGGTATTATTTTATGTTTATTAGCCTCTTTCATTACGAGATCAACATAATCAAAATCTAACGATAGTGCTGGCATCATTTCAGTTATATTTTTACTAGATAACAAAAATATAACTGAAATGAATTTTATATGGTTGATTAACATTAGATACAACCACATTGGATATATCCTACTTTATTAAAATAAAGTAGGATAAAATTGATAGTTTAAATTTTCTCATCGTAATAAATGTCAGCTGCAAAAGATTTTAAAGTTGGTGGTGAATCAGCTGCTGCTGAGGCTAAGGTAATCTCTCGTGAGAAAAAGTTGGCTCAGAATATAGTTAATGATATACGAGCGGCAACATTACTCTCGATTCGAGAAGCTGAAAATAACGGTCGGCGTCATGATCCTTGGAGTGAAGAGGTTGATGGTGTAGGGTGGCTTGCTAATGATGTTGGATTTGCGGAACAAATCTGGCAAAAGATCTATCCAGATTATAAAGAAATTGGTTACAAAGGTATTCCAACAGTTAAGGATTTTGAGAAAATCCTTGAAGAAAGACCGCTACAATTCTTGATCTTCACTCAAAAAGTAAATCGGTTGATGCATTTACCTGGAGGTGGAGCTTTGATTGATGGAGTTCAAGATGGAACTGAAGAAGATGCACGCAAATTAATCTATACTCTAACTAATTGCGAATCATAAATTATGGTATAGGAGTGATGTATCGCTCTTCTACCTTATACTACCCTCATAATGTTGTTTATGATAAACAACATTAGATCATATTCATCAACACATCCAACTCAGTAGATGATTCGCTATTAATTATCTTATAATACTTATTAGCTTCGATTAACTGAGTTCTACAATTAAAACCATAATAATCATTGATGGTATCAATCACATTGGTAACATTACTAAACCCAAAGATGTATTTAATATCAGTGAAAGTTCTCAAAATATTAAGATATTTATAATATGTTGTCTTATCTCCATCGAGGTCATAATATAATATGTTATCTTTTATAACTTGGATACCTAATATCCGTATAGGATTTTCATAATCTATTTCACTGAATTCTAATAAGTCTCCCATGTAGTAATACTCAACAACTAAATCTCCTGATGTTATAATAACTGAACCACCAGTATTAATATTTCTAAATGAGAAATGTACCTTGAGAATATTGGAATAGTCACTACTAAAATGTCTATATCTATATCTTTTACTATTATAGTGATGACCTGGTAAAAATGTTGGATCTCCGACAACAATCATCTTCTCTATATAACCATATCCATCAAAAGACATTACACACAATAATTCTCCTCTATTATATATTTTAGTTTGTAATGACATACCATCTTTATATCTTGTTAATATTATTAACTCTAATCCTGGATTTACATCTTTAACAATCCACACGCCTTGACGAGCTATCATTGGGTACGTTTTCGACGGTGTAGAGGATGAAGGATTTATGATTCTATAATCTCCAAGTTCATCAGACTCAGACTCAAAACCTCCCCCATTACTATGGAATATAAAATCTTTATCACCAGGAACAATCCATACAGGACGTGGTACCGCTATTGCTGGAGTATCCGTACCTACACCACCCAATACAAGTTCTCTATCATATCCGAAGAATTGAAGAATAATTTTATAAGTAATGTCACGAGCTATATTGATTGGTTTAGATAACTTTAGATTAACATTGAAAGTTTTATAGCTATGATCATTATATTCTTGTTCTGGTAGAGACATTTGATATCCATCAATCCAAGAACCATTAATAGGTAAATAAGAGGAACTCCATGCGCTATATTGATTAGATGGGGTATTGATTATCTTATTTTCATATTCTTCCACTCTTAATTCTGGTAGTAACTCGGAATCAGAGTTAGCTCTCTCATAGTAATTTCTCCTTGTAGAATATCTCATTTTATGAATACCAAGATTTTATTTTAACAATTTTTAGTTGGTATTTCAATTAATATAACTCTTATTAAGAGTTATATTAAACTTATTATTTATCATTAATATTTACCTATTAGTATTTATTATTTCTATCATCTAATACTTATTATCTATATATTTAATAATCATACAGAGCACACATATCTTGACAGTGCTTCGAACAAAACTTCCCACCAAATCGAGCGTTTGCTACTGAACCTCCATTATAACATCGAATACATTTAACTTTCTGAGCATCAAGTCGTTCTTGAAGTGCATTTAATTCTACACACTCCCTACAAAATGTTACATCACATTTAACCTTATTGAAACATTGATACATTTCACAGACATGATTACAGTATTCCTCGATATGTTTCCCACACCTACATTTATATCCAACCGGAACTTTATACATATCACCCTTTTTATTCATTTTAGTAGCAAACATTGTTTTGTGAGGAATGCATATGTGCTGAGGCGTTGTTTGTGCTTTTTGCACTTTCTCAAGTTCTTCGACCTTTTTAGTGAGATCTGATACTTTACTCTCCAGTTTACTAATCTTGTTCTTCATATCTTTTTCTTTCAGGAATGACATTTGAGCGTACCTTTGTCCGCGAGCGATGTTGAATGTTACTTGATCAGTAGCTTTAAATCGAAAATTTAACGTTAAATAATCAATTTTATTTTATCTAATGTAAAACAAAATACGTGGCTCTAGAGTACCCCAAATTACGATGGAGATTTCATATACGTTCCCAATTCTTGATATTGTAGCGATTATAATTGCATTAGCATCCATTATTATATCATTCTTAATAGCATCACATGTCATCGGAACTCGGAGGGATATTAATAAGCTACATGATAAACTTCACGAGAAATTATCATCGACAATTAATACTACTGATAATTGTATTCGGGTTTGTTCTGCTAGTATTTAAATACATAAAGAATATGTATATCTTTTAAGATAATATTGATACAAAGATATCAATATTATAGTCACTCATTAGCTAATAAAATACTACATAATTATAATATCATTAGCTAATTTATCACGAACTTCAACTGGATACTTCTTATATCCAGTTAATATTTCCTTTACTTTATTTTTATGAGTATCACTAATGTCTAAACTTGGAATCTTATTCATTGCACTAACACTAATAATCTTTAATATCTTAATCTTCTTGATCTTTTCATTATTCTTAATTATATTGCTAAATTGTGGTGACATCTTATCAGTGCGAATCATCCATTCATATAGATCTGCTGTTCCCATATCATCATTACAAGCATGACAACACGCTACAAGATTATTTTCAGTAGAATCACCACCAAATTTATGAGGTACAATATGACCAGCTTCAAAGTGTTTATCTGTTATCTTAGTATCACAACAGAAGCATTTACCTTGTGATTTAGTGAATATTGTAGTTTTAAGTGCTTCGGATATTGGTTTCCTCTTAGTATCTTTTGATCCATTATTATTATAGAGAATATCTATATTCTTCTCAAAATTGTTACGTGTGTCTGGTGTCTTAGTCAATTTATATATCTGATCAATAATAGAATACATTCCGACAATCAACTTAAATACTATTGGATGAATGTTCTCATGAGAAATACGAAGTGTTTCATCATATAAACCATTCTTAATTGATGATGCTTTTACAGTATTACCAGTATTCAATCGGAAATATGGTGCTTCACCTCCACGAAGTTGTTCATCCCTTATTTCTGGGAACTGAATAAGATTATCTGGAGGATATAATTTGGATGTTGAAAGAATGATAATCTCCTTAGCTATTTCTATCATACTCTCTTTAGTTGGAGAATATATTTTGGCGAGTGTACCACATTCCATACAATATTTACCTTTGTATATTTCATTGATATGCGGACATGAAGGAATACACTTTGATTGATTAATAACATTATTAGGAGTTTTATAATCCTTAAGATCACTATTATCTTTTAATTTAACAGTGGTAGATACATCTAGATTAGAGGCTTTAACATTCTTAGGATCTGTATTCTGCTTACAATTATCTATTTTAACATCTTTTTGAGTTAAATCAATATTACTAACAACGGTTTGTTGCTCAACCTTTATATCTTCTTTGGGTGGATAAAGAAAATCTTTATATAACTTCGTTAGTAATTTATCAAGGATATCATGCTTCATAACAACACCCTCACTACTACGTTCGAAGTGTTGTGAATGAAATTTTTGATGTGCATCACAGTAAATTGATGATTTATTGACATTTTGTTTACAATATTCTAAATTATCATCCATGTAGGGACATGATCGTTGTGTATCGATTGAAGTTATATGATTTCTACAAAAGGGTGATTGGCCGAAAAAGATAAAACCACATAATTTTGTATCGGATGGGTATCTATTGATACATATACAGAGGTCACTTGGAATATCTATTTTTATATCTTTTAACTTTATCATCGTAACATCTAACTTTGGTGGTTCGGGAATTGAGGCACCTTTCTTTAACTCTAGATGTCTTGGATCATTTATTAAAGCACCGATGAGTTTATCTTTCTTAGTGTATTTAGAGATTAATACATCGGGATACGTCTTCTGAAGTAGATCTTTTAGTTCGGGATTAGTCATTATCCAAAGTTCGGTGCGTGCTACACCCACGGTTGATCTCTTCGGTATCAAATGTGTAATAAATTGATCTTTAGTGATAAGCTTTTTATCACCTTTAACCAATAATGATTTTAAGTCGTAAGATATGTTTACTTCTTTTAATATATTCTTTACTACTATTTTGTTGAAGTCTCGATCTTCATATTTACCGTGTTGTGAACAATATAGCATATTAGTAACAGCATCTGAACCACACGCTTCTCCTTTATTAGCTCCACGTTTCATAATATAACAACACAATCGAGCTTGAGTTAAATCATTTAACTTCTCATGTGTCTTACAATAAATATCATCTGTATAAATATCTGTACCGCAAACTCCACCTTGAACCTTATCCTTCTTGAAGATGTAGAGACAAGTTGCTTTGATAGCCATTGTTGAACTTTTTAGTTTGATAGAAGAAAAATCAATTATTTTTAAATTTTATTTGATCTTGGTATTAAGATCGTCATGAAATCATCAACAATTAATACTACTGATAATTGTATTCGAGTCTGTTCTGTTACCATCTAACTTTATGTTGTATTAAAATATTTAAGTTAAAATTGATTACACTACTAATTTTTAACTAGTCAAATAGAGCAGACATTTATAATGATACAAGATGAGCAATACTCTCCAGATCTGCAAGATCTGTTATCGATCATTATAATTGGTGGATTAACGTATTTTTTGGGATTTCTTTTGGTGACCTATAAGAATGAACTACATAACATAATGATTAAATACAATTTTCCATTTCAAGACGCTGGGATCATTTATTTAACTATCGCAACGTTGTTAAATATAACGATACTAACAATAATTGTACCGTCGATTATTAAAGGTAAAATGGATACAGAACATACGCTTTTCAATCTTCCATGGTATATCTTACCCTTAATCTCCATCACACCTACATTTTTATTTTGGGTTGGTATGGGGTTTATCCTTTAATTTATGATCAATATTTCATATCTTCATAGACAAATCGTTCATCAAACATAATATCCTCTCTAAAATTGATTTATATTTTGATATATTGTGTGTAAATGGGCTCCCTCGATTTTAGCGCACTTTTGAAGGGTACAATAGAGAAGTATAATGATCTCTTTCCTTCAGAGATTGAGAATCCAATCGATATACTAGAATATGTTAGACTTTACTTGATGGATGATGTTGTTGATATTATTAAAGGATACATTGGAATAAGTAGTAAAATGATTAACAATATTGTCTCTGAGTATATCGGTACTGGTGATCTGAATATTGTTGATAATCGAAATCCTTTAAATACCGCAAAATTAAGATTTTATGTTCCCATGATCGGAGCTATATTTGTAACGATTGAATACGATGATATAGATAGTATGACAAGGATTTCTGAGAAGGTAAAATATCAAAGAGCTCGTATGTGGAGTTGTGATACAAATAATTTTATGTCTGAAACTTGGTCTGTAGGAATAATGAACTTCAAGGATACTACTAAGATATCACGTATTGCTGGTACTTTGGAAGATAATAATCAGATAGATTTTCTAATTAGTCTGAGTACAAGGCCTCATATAACCATTAACCTCTAAATCTAATAATACCCCTTAATATCAATTAATAGCATAAATTTTATGTTATTAAATAAAATACTCATAACATAAATGACAAGTGAAGATCCTTTCAAAGTATTTTATGGTGATGGTAATAGAGATATAGATGATAAGAGTATATTTTACACAGGATATTACAATACAGCTAGTGATAACTTAATTAAGTTAGAATTAAAGAATGTTCCATTTTTACCATTAATTAATAATCAAAGACATTACGGTTACATCTTTAATTCATTAAAGACAAATGAAGAGACTCGATATCTATTACTAGATAAACCAATCATTGTTGAGAATGATCGAAAGAGAGATCCTCAAAATAAATTTGATTTACGATATCCTGGAATATTTAGTGATGATCCAAATTATATTGGTGTACCTCTTCCACCACTGATAATAAATCAAGTAACTGAACCAGGAAGGTATTTAATAAATATCCCTTCTTCATCTTCTTCCGATGAGAAGATTTATATTAATGCTAATTTTATTCGAGATATACAAGATAATATTGTAATTGATGGTACAGTCTTTATTAAGATTAAAGATCGTTATATATCAGGGAATGTATCATATGGAAGAATTACCAGATTATACTTCTTCGACTATGTTGGAGATTCTCATCCTTCCAATGAATACACTTTACGGGTAAAACTTCGCCTAACACACAAAGTACTCTTTGATGACTATGGATATCCAAGTAAATGTCAATATATTCAATATGAAGCGGAGTATAAGGAAGAATATACTACAAATATTCTTGAACTTGAGATTACTCGACAGGTAATTAATGTTGGATATCAATCATCATATGCTCCAGAAGGTATCGATACTACTGCTTGGATTGATGGATTATGTTCTATATCTATCAATAACGGCTTCTTCATAGAGAAGCCGTACTATTCCCCTCTTACTAATGGTTATATGACTGGTCCTTTTAACCTAAATATTAATCCGAGTAAAATAGACATGTTTAATAATGACGTCTTAATAAGATTATCGGAGATTTTTAATACAGAAGCATCTGTGGAACCTAGTATAATAGGTAACTTTCATTCTGGGTACTTGGGAGACGAGAACAACATTAGTAATCTAATAGAAGTTAAAGATTTATCATTTATTAGTGGACTTGTTAGAGTTATTGATACAAATAATAAAGCTAAGAATAGAATAATACTCGAATTTACTACCTCTTCTAATGATCTTAAGGATAATGTTGAAACCGTTGCAATGAGCTATGAAGGAATTAAGTCAGCTGTTTATACTCTCTTCGATCCAGTCATGACACCAATGGGATTAAAAGCACAAGAATTATTCAAAATTGGTAAGGAAGATGCGGATAAAGATGATAGTATCCCAGAATTGGTAAGTGGTCACGATGTTTATTTATCTGGTAGTATTATTCATACTAAGAATAAATACGGAACAAGTTCTTATTTTAATGTTAAGCGTTATTGGATTAATGGAATGTTGGTATCAAAAGAGAAGTTTTATACTTATATTAATAATATCTTAAACTCTTTTATCTCAAGATGGGTAACTGATATCTCGTATATTATTTGTGATTACTTGTAGAGGTAATAACTCTACAGATATCAAAAGTGAATTACTATATCTTTTGCATTTCAATAAAAGATATGTTAAAGATGACACCACAAGAGATCACCGACACGCTTCAACCTTTTCACCCATTTTTAGATGCAGGAAATGGTGTCCTTGGTATCACCAATGCTAACCAAGAAAAGAAAGTAAAATCAAAGTATTCATTAGCTCATCACACTGCGTATCTTAAGTATGAACGTCCCTATTTCTTCGAGAAGAAAGATAAAACTGACTATCAAGAATCACAGTGTGCCCTATGGCGTAAATTCATTGAAACAATAAATAAGATTAAACAACAACTTGAGGGTTATAAATGTACGGTATTAATCACTATAGAGATCATCTGTGTCCGATGGGTTGAAAAGAAAGAAAGTGTATTGACCACTATATATGTTCCATCAGATAGTGAGTTATATGATGCTATGATTGAAACTAATTACTTTAAACCTGCTGTACCATCTGATTTATATTTGGATTGGATTGGTAATGATAGCAAAAAGAGATCTATGAAGTTATATCGTCCTCCTATAGTTAGTAGTAAGTAATTAATATCTCAGTTGAGATATTAATGATTTTATAATAAATATAACATCTATCAAAGTCTTATTTTCTATTCCAATGAATCTCTTTAATTAGAGTACTCTCATTATCTGGTTTGGATACTTGAGCTATCGACCATGTTTTAATTTGATGATTAATAAGAAGTTGAATAATATCAAGTAATCGACATCCTGGATCATCACCAGGATTGTCAAGTGCGTTCCTCATTGTTTTCTCGTCTTTAGCTTCAAGAATAATGTTTTGAGATACACCATCAGTTATCATACGATAGTACTGATGAGTTGACACAACTTTCTTAGTATTATCGGTTATATTGTTTATTAAAGATATTTTAGTAAAGGGATTACCAATTGAAGACATAGTTTACTCTTTTTATACTAAACTACTAATACCATAATTCATTTTCCATATTCGATGAACATCAAATTTACAAGATTGATTTCCTATAAATTTTTTGAATGGAAAAAATGAAGAGAGTCTCACCGAGACCCTCTACCTTTGATGAGCTTCTCGAGGGTGATATTTTCGAGAAATATCCAGGAATAAATGAAGTTGGCATCAGCCTTTTAGCGGAGTATGAGGAAGAATATGTTACTTATTTATATGGTTATGAATATGACATGAAAGATCATAATGAATATATGTATCTAGATAGGAAAATACACCTACTTCCTAAATCGTTTCCAATAATAGATAGTAAATATGTTAAAACGGAGTATGGTATTAATGACCCTTTTGATGATTTTGGACAAAGGGAACCCGGAAGTGACCCGCATAGTTACTCTTACGGCTTGAGAGGAGAACCATTAGCGCTGGAAATAAGAAAGGGATCTACTAATATATCTGACATAGTGACACAAGGGGATGGTACAAGTACTGGAGATTTTATTAGTATTGGAAATGATCTATTTGTTCCGCATGGAAAATTAGTATCCTATTCTAGCGAGGGTAGTTATTATTCCTACATTGAAGTAAGAAGATACAATTATGGAATAATAGTCAAATATGAAAAGTATTTGGAGAGTTATATGAGTAATAATTACGAGTTATTAGTAGAAATAAATTATCGAAACTTATATGCGTCTGAGGTTCTAGTATATAACAATAGTCTGTTACTTGCAATCAGACCGGATAAGAGTAATAAAAAAGCGGATACATCCACCGCTTCGATACCAAAAGTAATACAAAGAACAAAGATCGAAGGCGCTTACGTTTATAAATATGTTTATAAACAATATAAATCTGAATATTATCTCACTGAGTATAGTCAATATGTTAGGAAAATGATGACCTTAAAGAATGAAATCTTACCTACTAATGAGGATGAATTGGACGAAATGGAGGGATTTCGTGGTGGTGTCGATCTTCGAATAAAGAAATGGAAGGAGGAACCCAAAACAAAACAAGAATATGGCCTATCGCAGGTTGGAATAGAAATATTACTTTATACTTCACCCATCAAAATCAATCATTTCCTTGAAGATCGTGAGATTGATAGTGAAAGAGGTCTTATCTCACGATATTTATATTATCGACAATTTGATTACATTAACGACTTACATAATCTATTTCCTAAAGTGGTATCATTAATAATAATTGATTATCTAACTGATATCCTGGACAGGTTTCGTAATGTTAAGGAAGTACTATCTTACTATCCTGATGATATTGAGGCGAAGGAGGAGTTATTCAATATTAATAAACTACTTTAATAGATTGATTATATAAGAGCGATACATCACTCCTATATAAAAATGACTTTTATTAATTAATTATAAATCAGTAAAGATGAGTGATATTAAAAGTGATGCATCGCGTGGGCACCCCTCAGTAAGATTTATTACTGAGAGTTTGGGTCATGATTATGATGTTTTGAGGAATAAACTAGGCGATAGGAAGAATCCGGTTATTAGTAAATTTGCATCTGTTGATACAAAGATGTTATTTTCTCTATTGAGTGATTTGTCGAAAGCAATGATTCTTTCAAAAGGAACATCTTCACATCTTTATTCTTCGTTGAATAACATACTTCTCACTGATGTTGTTGGGGTGATAGAATCTTACTTGGTCTGTGATATAAAGAAGATTGAAACAATACTTAATTGTATGAATCATATCACGGGACAAGACATCGATGAAAATGATGACAGTGATGGTGAGGATAATAAGGGTGGTGATGGTGAGGATAATAAGGGTGGTGATAAGGATCATGAATCAGATAATCAATCAGATGATGAAAGTGATGATGAATATCTTGAATGGGGCCATAAAAAGAAGGTGAGTTTTTATAAAGAAATATCTAAATATGTGCCTATCGGTGGTGATAGTGATGATGCTGGCTTATATGTGAGTTCTATAAATCTAATTATATCCAATAATTTATTAATGTTACTGCTATCGGGAAAATATAGTACACTCGATGAGATAAAAGATAAATTTTCACTAATGTACACTAAGAATAATTTTAATAAGATATTCAATGATTGTATGATCAAGATAGGAAAAATGTCACTATTGAATATCGAAGGTTTTGAAACTGTAGTATTATAAAGTTAAGAGAGTGTTAATAATATCATCAGATATTATTAAAAATCATTTGTTGAATAATCGACGATTACGTTTATTATATGCCAATCGGGAAAATGTTCTCCTAATAAATGAGCAATAATGTTATAATCACCCAAAGAATCTACATATTTAGCAGTGTAAAGAATACTTGTTGGATTGGAGATGTCATTACTAGATTCAAGGATAAAATGGAACCATGATAAATTATTGTCCTTATCAGTTTTATCTTTCTTGGCTTCTTCGAGTGTGTTCGTTGATTTGTATTCAAAAATTAATGATATGATCTCTTTATCGGCTGGGGAGGAGTAGAATAGACTTGAAAGATAATTCACACATAATCGATAGGATGATAAACCGCTGAAGGCGGTACTCATGAGTTTTTGATAGTTATTATTTATAATTATTTCACTTTTGATATTAGTACCGTTGTTATTATTGATAACAACAAGGAATTTATTTATCTTTTGATTTTGGATCTTAAACTTTCAGAAAAAGAGAAGTTAAAAACGTGTTGAACTACTATCCAGCAAGGGGTTTTTCCAGCTTTTCTGCGTGTCGGTTACTATAGCATCACTATATACCTCGAGATTCAAAAATACCCGAAAATTGCAGTTTTTATGATTTCCGAACCCTCAAAGTTCACAAAAGATAAATAACTTTATTGAATACATATCCATACTAGGTATATTAAATGATAGCACATTTAATATATTCATTCTACAAATTATATTATAGTAAAATAGCTGGCATGATTTAAACACATCACAAAATCTCGTTCCAATTTAAAAATGAATTTTAAATTGATTTAATATGCGAAAATCGTCAGAGCACCATGAGTAACGCGACTATTATCGATACCCAGGTCAGTGAGATGAAGAATGATGAAAAGAAAATCGAAACTCTCTCTAACGACACTGGTAGTGAAGTGAATGAAATGTGTGGTAAGAAAATCAACAAGGCATCAAACTTCTATGTCTTCTCCGAGGATCAATCATCTTGGAGTGGTGTGATGAAAGGAGATCTCGTCAAGTTTTACCTTTGGGATAAAGAGCTTCGTGATGATCACGTTGAGGGTACTGTACAAAAGGATATGTATACTATTAAAGTGTGTCGTAGGATCGATGGAAAACTTAAATACATCTTTGATGTTAGTGACAATTTGAGTGTTCAAACGGTCAGTAAAAGTGCTAAGATCGATATGCTTAATTTCATGCTCAATATCATGATCAAAGAGAAGGCGTGTAATCAACCAAAGATCTCTTCCGACCATGTTTTCGAAATCGGTCGAATCGAGGTTATTGATGAGATGATGATTTTGGTGATTTATAGTAAAGAATAGATCTTAAGAAGGGTACTCAGTCATTCTACAGTACTATTTTAAAAACTCTATTTAGCGATAGAGTTTTCCCATTGGTATTTATAGTATGTGTAATATAAGTCTCCCATACACACTATTAATCCAAAATTGATTTGTAATTTGATTTATTAATCGAAAATTGTTCGAACAACATGAGTGCAGCAACCACGAATACAATGAGTACCACAACGACCACCGCTCCTAATGATATGAAGGGAGACCAAACTCAAGAGAAGGTGATCAACTATCATAATCTATTCTTCGAAAAGAAGAGTGAGAATAAGAGCGATATATCGCTCGCGGGTAAAGGGCATGCCTTAATCCATGATCAGGTGGCCGAGGCAGTTAATAAGAAACCCGCTAAAACATCAGGATTCAATGTAGTATCGGAGGATCGAGGAGCTTGGATGAGTGTGATGCAGGGAGATTTTGTTAAGTTTTCATCTCTTGAAGATAATAATATTATCTATTATGCGGACGGAAAAGCTCCTTATCTCGTTAAAGTTTATCGGAAGATTGGTGATGAAATTAAACACATATTTAGCATCAGTGGTAATCTGATGATTCAACGCGATACTGAGTATAGTATCTATAACATAATGAAGGATATGTATTTTGATATGAAGATCTTATCCGACGTGTATCAGATAGATATGATGCTAATTAGTAAAACATCAATTGGTCTACACGTTTTCCGATTGTAATGCATATTAGAAAGATAGTGACGATATTTTAAAAACTCTATTTAGCGATAGAGTTTTGCTATTATTAATATACTTAAGTATATTAATCCAACCTAAATCACATGACTAAAATTGATTTATAATTTATATTTTTGGGGTCAAATACGCTCAATATCGCTCTCGAAAGATACCATCTTCTTATATGAGTGACGAGAAGGAACTGTTGGGTCTCGCCGGAGATCTCTTTTCTCCTACAATCCTCGATCCCACACAGAACCCATACGACTGTGAAATCAAATTATCATCGCAGTATCGTGAGCATCAAATTTGTCTTCGTGCGTATGAGAATAAATGCAAGGAAGTTCAGAATATCAATAAGGCCATTTCTGAATATGATAAGACTATACGTGAACTAACAGATCAACTTAACAGTGTAAAATCTAAATTGAAGCTCGCGAGTGATCGTCGTTACCATCTCGGAAGTGAAATATCGCTAAACTGGTATGATCTTAAGTTATCAGAGACAAAGATTACACCATGTGATGACACTGCAAAATGTACTGAAAAGAAGTGTGAATACTTTCATTATGCTGAGGATGAGAAGGTACGACAGGATTACTTCGAAGAGGAGCGTAGGAAGGAGATTGAGAAGAAGCGAAAGGAGAAGGAAAAGGAGGATTATAAGTTCGAGCAACTCTTCTATCTAAGTAGTTATCTCGATTTTGGGGTCAAGTTAAAGGAGTTTGAGATGACTTCTTCAATCGGATTTAGTGATGATCTCTTATCGCTCATTCGCAGTTTCTGTTGTGGTCCTGGATCTCATAAGCCATTATTCGATCCGATGTCTCCAGCCATGGATGTTAATAAATGGTACCCGCTCTTTAAGGGTAAGAAGAGTGTGTACTCATTAACACCCGATAACGCTGATGATCCAAAGAGTTCTGGTAAGCCTCCTAAGCGATGTTGTGTCTGTGACGAATGGATGGATTCACCACAGGTGGTTGTATGGAGAACCCACGAAGCCAAGAATGTCGTCTGTAACAGGAAGAATCTAAAGTACAACACCTCAATCTTACCTCTTCATCACGTGTGTATGTTAAAATTAGGAATCATCCATTCGTCAATGGTACCGGAGTATCTTGAGTGTGATGTTGTTAGGATTATTCATGATACTAAGAAGTCGAAGAAGAGTATACCTTCTCATCGCGATTTGAGGAACTGGAGTATAAGAGCAGACAAGCTGCTCAGGGCATACATGCCCCCTGCCCCTCTAACTGAGAATCCTACCTTATATATCACAACATCACTCGAGAGGTTAGGTGATACACCCGGATTCAACTGGGTGAAGTCAAAGGATGAGCCACACCCACCTCGTTGGATGTTTCCTGAATGGTAGGTTACTATTTTAAAAACGTTAATATCTTACATTATGATAAGATATTAAATAATTAAAAATGATTTTAATTTTCCTTAAATAATATTAGTAAATCTATGTTCTTGAGTCAATAAAATGTCCGCAGGGTATTTATGTGAAGATTTGGCTAATTGTATATTATGTTGTGGGCTTTGCGACAATCGACATAGGGGATACTATCGACAAGAAGAGGGAAGAGTTAATAAGGAAGACTGGGTTGAGAAAAGAAAAGAAGAACAAGAAAGGTGTAATAATGCAGTTTTGATGGTATGTGCATTAATAATGATCTTTGTTATTATTAACACTATTATATGGTGGCCAATACGAGAGTGTCAGAAGTTTAACGATGCATTACAACCACCACCTTATCCTTCTATTGATATCGTTCAAAAGCATTTTAATGAGTACTGGTCCGAATCACTATATTCTCAACTTAATCAAGGATCAAAGTTAATTATTGATTCGGGGAGTACGCCTTTAAAAATATGGGATCCTGAGATGTCAACTATTCCATATCCACACATTCAACTAGATCCTCATAATGTTCGTACTTGGGTGGATTCTTTAACCGGGATTATCAAGTATTTCTCTAAGGTTTGTGCGTGGTCTAAGGATACTCTTAGCTGTAAATGGACATCAGAAGATCTCTGTAGTATTTGGGGTGGTATTAAGTACCCGTTTGGATATCAAAAAGATGTATCATTATGTCAATTTCTTCCCAAGAGAGCATGGATGTCTGTGGAATTATCACTTATTAAGAGTGGGAGTATAGAAGAATCATCCTCTATACTCCCACTAAAGATTGAGAATGAAGATGATTCTCAAGTTGATTTAGTATTAATGTTTTCTTACTCTAATAGGGATAGTGTATCTCACGTTCTTAAATCATCTACGTTTGGGATGATAGATGTATGTAAAGGAAGTGATTATGTTGTGATTAGTCAACTTGCGGAACGTGATTTGTAGCGTATATCTCAAGTGATATCAAAATGATTTACAATTTTGAATTTTTTTGGTTAAAATCACGCAAGCACCGATGAGTACCGCAACTGTTCCGATCGATAAGAAGGATGCTTCTGAACATACTACAACTCAGGAGAAGATCATTAATAAATTTACTGAGATTAAGAGTGAGGTGAAGAATGTTACGTCTTCTACTTCAATTGCAGATCAGGTAAGAGAGGCGTGTGCTAAGAAAAACAGTAAGCCTTCGCTCTTTGAATTATCTTCTGATAACCCATCACTTTGGATGGGTGTGATGCAGGGAGATTATCTTAAGATTAAGCTCTTACATGGGAAGAGTTATGATGATAAATATCTTGAGGATATATGGGAATTATGTGTGGGACCGGTGTTGTGCCGTGTCGAAGTGTGTCGGAAGATCGGTGGGGAGATCAAAAGTATCTTCAGTATTAATGACATGATGTCTTTTGCTCTCGATAGTTACAAAACGAGTGAAATGAATACATGTCGCGCTGATGTTCGTAATGAGGTTTTTGAGATTGGATATATGCTCATTAATGAGAAAAGTGTCATCATGATGCTATCTAAAGTGTAGCTATTTAAAAACTTAAGACCCTCTAATTCTTTGTTATTTAAAAACTCTATTTAGCAGTAGAGTTTTTATATTGTATATTATTAATAATATATTCAACTTATAATATAAATCATATAACTAAAATTGAGTGCATTTAATTTCTTAACATGATTAAATGCACTCAATTAAAATAACGGCAATATATGAACTTGAACTTTGGAATTTATCGAGTGAAGACCATAAAAATACTCTTTTTACGGGTTATCGATATGATTATATAGGTACTAATAAAAAAGAGATCATTAAATCGGAATATTTAATGTTGAGCAAACCGATAAAAGCCGTCGAGATAGCAGAGTATGATCGTTTTAGAGGGATAAATGAGGAAATTGATGATTTACTTCCCGACTACCCCAATCTTCCACATCCTCTCATGATTAGGAATGATATATCAAAGGGAGTCTATCATATATCTGTTGATGAATCTTATGAATATATCGAGAGTGGTATTCCAAGTTATGTTAAATTAAAGACAGCAAAGATAACAAGGAAAGGTGAGAGAACTCAATACTTATACCAATATACTGAAAATGATATAAGTATTTATTCTCGAAATACTAATAAAGAGGATCCAGAGTATACTTTAGAATATCGAGCAATCTTTGATTCGTATGGATACAGTAAAACACTATTCATACGAACACAAGAATTAGATTATTTAGGTGTTCTTTTACAATTTAAGGGTGAGTATATTCATGGATTACAACTTAATTACGTTGATTCACATGAAAATAAGATCAATGATTATTCTGCACAAGTAACAGTTAATCATAACTGCCTCACTGGAAGATATCATTTTGTCGGTATTATTGGAAGATTCAAGAACGGAATAAAATTCACGGGCTTTCGAGATTTATTGGAATATGATCCCTTCGATGATCATAAGAGAGATTATAAGGTCCTAATCTCCTTGAGTGAAGGGGAAATTAGGAAGGTTAATGATGATTCTTATGATCCACTACCACAAACAATGAATTTAACAGCTTTTCCTGATGATATGAGAGGGATTAATAATGAATTACTGATACCGGAAGGAACCAAAGGAAAACTCAATATTAACGAGATCAAAAGATCGAAAGTTAAACCATTCTTCATCGCTAATGGAAAATTGGAGGGACCGTCACCCACTGGTGGTATAATTGGGGTATCAGATAATCAGTTAGCCAAAGCAACGGATAGAAAATTAGTTATTTATAGTGATGGTGAGAAGATGAAAGATAGAAATCAATACATTAGTAAGATCAATAAAATGAAAGAGACTATAATAGAGGGATTAAATCTGATATTTAAGGATATTAAGATAGTTGGGGTATATGATATTATACGTTCTTATATAGTTATCTTTCCTTGGTTTCAAGAATATCTTAATGATCTTCTTAATGCTTGGCGAGTGAGGATAAATTGGAAGGATAAAGAATATATTAGAGAGTTATTGAGGACTATAGCTCTCTAATATTAATACTTTTGTTATTAATTATCAAATATCAAAAAGATCAATCAAATAAAAGTAATTTTATTTGAATTTTTAAACATAAAAATGGGGAATCTCTTTGTGAAAGATGATGAGCGTTGTTATAACTTTCCTATTGAGTTAAGGAAATTAATAATGCAATATTTATATTCGAATACATCGGTAGATAATTTGATAAATATGTTATCAATAGATTTAAGACTAAAAGATACTATAGAGTGGTGTTATAAACACAGTACGACTAATTATGGTAAAAGGATAGTAGCTTTAAAACCTACTCTGGGCTCTTTTATAGTTTATAGAGATGGTGTCTTTAATTTTAATAAAATCACTATTGATGAATTGTTATTTAATTATGATAGTGATCCTTCAATATACGAATCTTTCAAAATAACTCGTTTTATCACGATCTGTTGGCATGATTTCTATCGATATAAAAGGGAACAATATCAATGTTATATTCTGATAACGGAGAGAGCCATACAATATAATCATTTTAATCTTCTTAGTCGTGTGGTAGATGATCTAATTTCTTTTACTCATCTTGACCTAAATTTAATAAAAGATGTGTATTCGCTAATACCCATTAGCGAGATGTATTATAATATAACGGTTAAGGTTTTAAATTTTATAATTGACAAGGAACGGCAAATAAGGAATGAAGAGCTAATGCAAGAGATTGAAATAAAAAAGAACGCGGAGGAGTCTGATCGTCCTGCCTGCTTCAATCCTTCTGATCATGATTGGAGTGGTTCTTCCACGGATTAATAAGGTGAATATTATTGATGTGATGATCAGTTAATGAGGACTGTTTAAAAACTCTATTACTAAATAGCGTTTTTATTGGTATTTAAACTACTTTGAAAAGTACTATTTCTTCAGTTTAAATCATTAAAAACGTTGGTGTCTTTATAGTCTTATAAGATATTATCATAAGTACTGATACTTATGATAAAAATATAAATAAGATCAAAAATGAGTATAAATTATTAACTCTAGGTATCAAATGGGGCAAGTTTCTGGAAAGTTCAATTACAAATCTTCAGATAATACTTCTACGAATAGAGAGGTAAATAGTAAATATACGTTATCTTGTACTCATGTAATCGCAGAGTATAAACATAAGTTCTGTAATGAATGTGGTGTAGAATTTAAAGTATCTTATGATACTAAAGAGTCCCTTGAAAACATTGTAAAAGATATCATTAAGTTGAGTTGTGGTAAGTACGAACCAGTCAAAATACTAGATTATCTTGAGGTCTGGTTTACTAACACTCACGACCTGAAAGATCGTTATCTTCGTCTGAATTATGGAAATCTTGTTAAATATACAACATTAAAGAATGAGGAATATCGAAATGCTCGATATCGAATTAGTCATTATAGTATTTCTAAGATTGACTTCGATAAGATTGTGTTACTATTCGATAAGTTAGTGGTAATTTATAATCAACTGAGGAAGATGGGTGTTATTAATGTTAAGAATGATGATAATATTCATGTTATCGGTGAGAATAGAAGAATTGAAGAACGAGTAGTCAAGATTATTAATAATACTACTCAAAAATCGCTTGATAAAGATGGTAAGAACATCTCAGTTGATGATGTTAAGTTATCAGAAGGCTGGAAGAAGCTTAGTTCATTCTTCAAAGAAACGCCGGATAAAGTATTGATACAGGATAGTCTGAGGGGATTAGGTATAAAATTTGTCACTAATGTAACTCATGATAAGTTAAAATATAAGAAGAATTTACGATGTGCTTATTATTTATATGAGTTAAGTATTGTTATCGAGAGTATGAGAGCATATGGATCTGCAAGTAAAAAATTTGATATGAATCCAGATAATATTTTGAGGAATAAGTTCAAAGGTGAAACTTTGAATAAGATGGGTATTAAGTTTCTCTTTATTAATTTTAATAAAGTATCTCATAATATGGAGAAGATTCAAGAGAAAATTAAGGAGATTATGTTGTTGGAATGTGGTAGTTATGAGATGTTATAACATGAAGAATTTTACGATACAAGTAGTATCGTAAAACAGGAAGAGCATCAAAGGTTAAAGTGTGTGCCAATGAGCAACATCATTTTAACTTAATTCCAGGTTATCCAAGGAGATTTTTGGGATTTTATTTTACATTTAAATTATTTTTATTCTTATGATTAAGCATCATATCTGTCATCGATTTAATGATATCAGTGAATTCCATTTCACATATTAAGACATTTAATATAGGAATTAATTTTTTCACACGATTACGTATTTCATGTGGGTTTTGATCAGAAAGAAAAGGAAAAGCTTCCATTTCTATATTATCAAATAATGCTTCACAAGGACCATTACTTTTTCTCTCATATTTCTCTCGAGCCTTCTTGTTATTCTTTTCTTTCTTCTGTATTATATCAAATGCCCTATTCGTATTTTTTCTTGTTGCTAAGATGATCATCAAATCATCTGGTGAATGATTACCATGTGATATAAGTAAAGGGGTTTTTAATTTTTCTACTGAAGAAGATT